>Ga0208803_1000044_pt1 | contig 56008 bp, 71 predicted proteins | sample Colrivmet1551A02_FD_187656 | JGI IMG/M metagenome (GOLD analysis project Ga0208803, IMG submission 187656) | Estuarine microbial communities from the Columbia River estuary - metaG 1551A-02 (SPAdes) (version 2) | ecosystem: Environmental > Aquatic > Marine > Intertidal zone > Estuary | place...
TACATAAGATACGGAGGCAGCACTTATATTCAGTGCTTCAACAAATCCAGTGTCAACCTCAGTATTGATGGTATTAATAACATCCGCTAGAGTAACAACAGATTCGCCATTAAGACGGAAGTCGCCGAATATATTTACTCCAGCACTATCAACATCAATACGGTCACTATCGCGGTATTGGATCTTTAAATCCCCACCGTTGTAACCAAGATGTTTTAAAATCGTGTTGGTACCATTATGATAGAACTTAGTCTCTTCATCGGTACCAACGGTAAACGAAAATCCATCGTCTAGTATGAGGTCTGCGTCAATGGACGCACCGTCTGAGTTATATGCCGCAACTTGAACTACTTGATCTACGCCAATAGGAAAGGCGAAGGTTATAGAGGAACCATCAGCTGCTGTATAGTCTATACCTTGGTGTAGTAAAACACCGTTGAGGTATACTTGAATTCTTCGGGGGGAAGCAAGGTCGTATGAAAGATAATTTCCGTAATCGTCTGCTCCGGAGAGCGTCAATAGCGTTCCGTCAGACGTGTAGATATACGTATTGAAAGTACTTACTAAGCCGGATCGTGCGTCACCACCGACTTCAATAACCTGTTCAATACCATCGTACTGTCTTTTTAAGTACAGTTTACCATCTGCGGTGTTTACTGCTAACTCACCGAGGTTCAACTGCTCTATCGTTGGGACGTTGCCTGCGACAGCACTTCGTCTTAAACGAATATCTACGTTACGTGCCAATGTTGGCTTCCTCTTTCACTCGACCTTATATAAGGCGACTAGCTAAAACCATAAAATATATGATCTACTTAATGCTTATTTATATCAATAAGTTCCACCGTCTAAATGCGTAATGGTTACCGCGCCTGCGTTTAACGCAAACTGGGCAGAGTCGAAAGATGCGACACCCGCATTAGAGTTTGTTGCTAATTCCGCAGCAATGATTAATTCATTGGTTTCATCGGAATATGTTAGATCAATACCTTCGCCAGCAGTTAAGAGGTTAGCAACTTTATCATCGATGAATTCACCGATCTCTACATCATTAATAGATAGTGGAGCAAGAACATTAAGTCCTTTGTCGATATCTATCTGGTCTTTGGATGCGTTGTATACTATTGATACATCAGCACCCGCAATAAAGATACCAGCACCATCAGCTTCCGCTGGGGTGGATGCTTCATCAGCAAGAGTAAGTGTAAGGTCATTAACCGACATTACTGTCGAGTTAATTATTGTCTGGGTACCTTGAACAACAAGGTCACCACGGATTACTAATGTACCACCGTCCGAATCTGTCGGAGCAGGGTCAATGTATAGGGTGTTGGAACTATCAGTAGAAGATAGTGTGTTACCTGTTAGTTTTAGGTTACCAACTTCTATTGAATTGAGGTCAAGAACATTAGGTTCTAGTGAAACATTGACAGTGTTTGTTGCTGTGTCATATGCTACATTGACGTTATCAGAACCACTAAACGTTAGGTCTGAATCCAACAGAGAAATACTGTCGCCATTTACTGTTAGGTTAGTACCAATATTTACAGTACTAGCCGCAGTAATACGACCGTCTGAATCAACAGTAAAGGTTGGGATTTCAGTCTGAGAACCGTAGTCTCCCGCAGTAACTCCAGTGGGTACCAGACTAACTGTTAACGAGTTAGCATCTGAGTCCGCAAGGGTAGTAATACCACGACCACCGGCAAAGGTGATTGCTTCGGTTGCTAGGAAAATACTACCAGAACCACTGTCACCAGAGAATAAGAAGTTAGACCCCAACTCTTGCGCAGATAGTATCCCGTCAACGTATGCTTTGTTTGTTACATGACTGGGATCAGTTGGGGTTCCTACCTTTAAAAAGTCTACCGCACCGTCTGAGTCGACGATGAGCGCTTTGTTAGGTAAGTTACTACCATACTGCGCAGCACCTTCACCGTGTAATAGGTTGACGTAATACGCACCACCTATGACGGTATGGTTGACCGCATCTTCGTTTGTTTCTGTGCCAGTGCCAATATATAATCGATCACCACCATTCGCCCCATTATTTGCTAGATATGAATAGGCGAGTTCACCCTGTGCGAGGACAGATGGATTCCCCGCTACACCGGAACGTTTAATTCTTATTATTGACGCCATTTAGTATTGACCCCCATTGATCACTTGTTTGTCTAAAAGTTTTTGAGCGTGCCACTTTTCATCAGTGCCGTGGTACACTAGAACATCTCCATCCTCTGGATGTGGAGATTCAAAATTAATGTCAGAAAGTCCACCGATACTACTTCCAGTAGCAGTGACTCTCTGTACAGGTCTACCTAAAGTAACTCTTTTAACTTGAGTACCAGAACTAGTGGAGGCACTCGTATTAATATGAGTTGTGCCGCCATTAGATATAGAAACTTTGCGAATAGGCATGTATGTTTACCTTGTTACCGAAGGAGATACTTTAATTTTCCCCTCTAAAATACGCTCTACTACGGGATATCCGTTCGCATCGATATAGGTTATTTCGACATCATACACGTACCTACCACGGGTAGATAGGGCATCAGTCTGCTCATTTGTGAGGGATAATACTAGGATACCGTCGGATGACGGGTCAGCGACCATCGCAGAGAACTCGATAGTGTCTTCGTCTTTACTGTTGAAGTTCCGCTTCATTTTGGCGGATACAGTATAAGCACTTAAATCTTTCACAGAACCATCAGCTTCAGTAAGCTCTATCTGAAAAGCAATATCTGTGCCTTGGTCTATTGTAAAATCTTCGTAAGCTGCCATCCCTAAAACCTCAGATTGTATTAGTAAAATTATCTAGTACTATTTATAACAATCTGAGGCCTTAAGAATTAGCAAATCATATTTTATTCAGCAGACGCAATGTCTTCCAATACTAGATCACGTAGAGCATCTGAACCATCAGTAGTATCAAATACATAAGATACTGTACAACGCCAGTCAGTATCGGCAGCAGCTGCGTGATAAAGAAGGGTTTCTGGTTCACGGTAGTGTCCGAAGTATGCGGCTTTACAAGTCCACACGCCGGGCTTGTCTTGGCAACGAACAACTTCCTTAGTTTCAGGATGAATGTAATCAAAGTAACCAGAACCATCTCCAGAATAAGAGAAGATTAGGTTGAAGCCCGGAGCGTTAGCATTATTGTGCCAAGAGATATATCCGCCTGGCGGGTATACTGCGCACAATGCGTTATGTTTAACTGATAAGAAGTTCATCATCCTATCATTCAACTCACCTAGGTGTCTAGTGAGGTCTCTTTTAAAGATAGGGTCAGCATCACCCTCAAACATTGAGTGAGCCCGTTCGGATAACTTGAAGTTATATCCTACTAGTTGGTCAGGGAACCCTTCATGAGCAGTCTTCTGGTCAAGAATTTCGTTCATATATGGCGCGCCGACGTAGTAACTACGCTGGCGAATATGTTCTGCTCCATTCAAGTGGCAGTTCTTTTCAAAACCAGCCCAAGTATGAAGTTTAGCATATTCCCCAAGTATCTCCAGAAGTTCTGGATTATTAACGTCGATATGCTTTAGATATTGGTCGTTTACCTGTGTCATACGATTGGTGTGTCCTTATTTAAACCAGCAGAGAAGTGACGTAAAATCACGGGCCCTGTCTCAGGTTTAGTTCTTGCCCAGTTGAAGGCATTGTAATAATTCCATCTCAAGTCGTCATCGAAGATACCAACTTTGAGATCCTTATATTTTTCTTCTTTCTCGGTCAACCACCAGAGGGAGAACTGATCCCAAGACTTTAGAGAATCAATATAACCTTCGGGCCACCAAGTATCATTCATTTGCTTGTATGTTAAATCCCACCAATCCTGCATAAATTCGCGGACGATTGGTTTAGTCATATCATACAAACATACCCCACCACAAAGAGTAAATTTAGCCATACCTTCTGGTGTGGAGAAATCACGTTCCGCATAAATGTAGTCGCGATCATCAGTCAGTTCAGAGAATACCACATCGTAGTCTTTCATCTCATCCCATACCTTGATGATGTCTTCGTGCTCACATTCCATGTCAGCATCAATATACATTGTTATGTCATATGGCGAACGTGCCATACCCCATAACTTAGCACGATAATGGTTGTCGCAGATAATAACATCATCGGCAACATCATAACCACGTTCGTCAATATATTTTTCTTCTGTCACGAGACAGATTTTACAATCCTCATAGAAGTCTCTTAGACTTTCTGCGAGGTTAAGAGCATACAAATAAAAGTTAGGTTTATTTGATGCTACAATTACGAACCCTTTGGTCTTCTCCATTACTCAGTCCCTTCCAGAGATTCCTGTAGAATGAGAATAGAGTACAAGTCTACTTCGATACGAGACTTCGCACGACGTAACTTTCCTTTTAATTTGCGGTTCTTAGAGGCTTTAATCTCATCAACCTCAAATGCTTCTAATTTATAATTGAAGAGTTTCTCTAACTTACGCGCCTTCTGGTGTTCTAGTTCGCGCTGCTTTTCTTCTTCTTGCTCGGCATTTTTGCGTGTTACCCGATTAGTTGTTTCTTTATCAATGTTATCTTCACCTACAGACCCGATGACTTCATCAAACAACTCATTTGGATTACCGTCTTTATCTACACGGTTCAGTAACATTACTTGCCTTGTTACTCTTCCAACATCATCTTCCATTTCTAGGATACAGTTCAACTTATCTTTTGCGTCTGTTTCCCAAAAAGCATTGTCCATCCACTTTCTGTAACTCATCTATTCATTCTCCAAAAGGGGTATTAAATTCAATTCAGTATTATATATGATAAAAATAAGTGGGCCATTTCTGACCCACCCAATTTATTAACCATTATACACTAATATCAGTCTGTTGTCAAATATTATGCGGTTCTTACATATAAAGTATATGCTTCAACTGTCGAGTAAGACGATTGAATTGTGGTACCAACATAATCACCAACAAATGCGCGAGAGTAATTACCAGCAAAGTCTCTTGAGTAATTACCAGTGAAGTCACGAGCATAGTCACCAGTGAAGTCGCCAGCATATGATGATGTACGAACCCGAGTGTAATCAGCAGAGTATGCTGAAGTACGTAGTCGCGAGTAAGCAGACACTCGAACTCGGCTGAAAGTATCAGTTGAGTTACGAGTATATTCACCTAAGAATCCACGAGTGTAATTACCAATGAAGTTACCGGCGTAAGCAGAAACACGGTTACGGATATAGTTGCCCGCAAATGTTCTTGCGTAGTTACCAGTAAAGTCACCTACGAATTCAGTTGTGTACGCACCGGCATATTCGCCAGCAAATGTTCTTGCGTAGTTACCTGCGAAATCGCCTGCGAAATCACGAGTATAGTTACCAGCGTAGTCTCGTGAGTAGTTACCCGCAAATGTTCTTGCGTAAGTACCAGCGTATTCACCCGCAAAATTGCGTGAGTAAACACCAGTGTATTGACCAGAGAATCCACGTGAGTAAGTACCAGTATATTCACCAACGAATCCACGTGAGTAAGTACCAGCGTATTCGCCTACAAAACCACGTGAGTAAGTACCAGTATATTCACCAACGAATCCACGTGAGTAAGTACCAGCGTACGACGATGGACGTGTACGGGAATAAGTCTCTACACGAGTTCTTGAGAAGTCACGAGCATAGTTACCAACATAAGAAGTAGCATACGCACCAGTGTATTCACCCGCAAAATTACGTGAGTAAGTACCAGCATAAGCAGAAACACGAGTACGGGCATAAGCAGAAACACGAGTTCTCGCGAAATCACGACTATAGTTACCAGTATAAGAGGTAGCATATACGCCAGTATATTGTCCAGAGAAACCGCGTGAGTAAGTACCAGCATATTCGCCAGCGAAACCACGAGAGTAAACTCCAGTATATTGACCAGAGAAGTCACGTGCGTAGTTACCGACGTAGTTACCCACAAAGTCACCGACGTAATTACCGGCAAAGTTACCCGCGTAGTTACGAGCATATTCGCCAGCAAATGTTCTTGCGTAGTTACCCGCAAAGTCACCGGCAAAGTCAGTTATACGATCACGAGTGTATGCGCTACCACGAGTACGGGCATAAGCAGAAACACGAGTACGGGCATAAGCAGAAACACGACTACGTGTAGATGTACGAGTATATTCACCAACGAAGTCACCAGCAAAGTCACCTGCGAAGGCACGAGCATAGTTACCAACGTAGTCGCCAGTGAAAGTAGTTGCGTAGTTACCAATATAGTTACCGGCATAGTCACCCGCAAAGCCGCGAGCATAGTTGCCAACGAAGTCACCAGTGAAAGTAGTTGCGTAGTTACCGACGAAGTTTCCTGCGAAGTTAGTTACACGATCACGAGCAAAGTCACCAACATAGTTAGTAACACGTGTACGAGCAAAGTCACCAACATAGTTAGTAACACGTGTACGAGCAAAGTCACCAACATAGTTGGTGATGCGTGTACGAGTAAAGTCACCCACGTAAGGAGTAACACGTGTACGAGAGTATGCTGATGGACGAGTACGTGTTGATGTACGTGTTGATGTACGAGCATATTCACCAACGAAGTCACCAACGTAATTACCGACGAAGTCTCTTGCGTAGTTACCAACGAAGTCGCCAGCATAACCACGAGCATAGTCACCAATGTAGTCGCCAGCGTAGTATCCAACACGAGTATAATAGCCGGTAGCAGTAAAATCAGTCACGCGGTCACGTGTGTAATCTTCATTCGCAGCACGAGCACGTGTGTAATCTAATGTTGCGGCACGAGCACGTGTGTAATCTAATGTTGCGGCACGATCACGTGTATATGTTTCTGTTGCGGCACGAGCACGTGTGTAATCAACGGTACGCGTATAGTTACCGGTATACACTGGGGTACGAGTATAGTACTCTGCTGCAGATACGAGACGGGTACGAGTATAATCAACTGTTGCTGTTGATGTACGAGTATAAGAAGTAATGAAGTACCCTGTTACACGCGTGTAGTACACAGTCAGGGTGTAGAACTGCCAATATCCTTGATATCGCGCATAAGTTCCGGCAGTGCGTGAGTAAGCCGCCGTCGCCGCGCTTGAACGACTATAGTTACCAATATAAGATGTCGTACTAGTATAGTTACCCATATAAGATATCATGGTATTGTATGGGTTTGAATAACGGACATAGTCTCCGATAAATGAGGGAGCACGAGTGTATGTATCAACTCTAGTATAGTTACCAGTATATGTTACGGGACGACTATAGTTACCAGTGTATGTTACGCCACGAGTATAGTTACCAGTGTATGTTACGCCACGAGTATAGTTACCAGTGTATGTTACAGGTCGGAGATAGTTACCGACAAAGTTTCCTGCGTAATACAATACACGAGTATAAGCTAGCGTACGAGTTGAAGTCTGAATTGCATTACGAGCGTAAGCTGAGTAACGAGTACGTGTAGAAGTACGTGCGTAAGCAGAACCACGGGTACGAGTATAATCAGTTATGCGAGTACGGGCATAATTACCTACGAAGTCACCAGCATAGTCGCCGACATAGTTTCGGGCATAATCACCTACAAAGTCACCAGTAAAGGTAGTAGCATAATTACCTACGAAGTCACCAGTAAAGGTAGTCGCGTAGTTACCTACGAAGTCGCCAGTAAAGGTAGTCGCGTAGTTACCTACGAAGTCACCAGTAAAGGTAGTAGCATAATTACCTACAAAGTTACCCGCAAAGTTAGTTACACGATCACGAGCAAAGTCACCAATATAGTTAGTGATGCGTGTTCTGGCGTAAGCTGAATAACGAGTTCGTGTTGAAGTTATGGTAGAATCGCGAGTAAAGTCACCAACATAGTTAGTGATGCGTGTTCTGGCGTAAGCTGAGTAACGAGTACGAGCAGATGTACGAGTAGATGTACGAGCATAGTTACCAACGAAGTCGCCAGCAAAAGCACGAGCATAGTCTCCGACAAAATTTCTAGCATAGTCTCCGACAAAATTTCTAGCATAGTTACCGACGAAGTTACCGGCAAAGTTAGTTACACGATTGCGAACATAAGCAGATACGCGAGCTCTTGAGTAAATACCAGCGAAATTAGTTACACGGTCACGAGTATAGTCAGTGATACGAGTTCTTGTGTAATCAGCAGAGTATGCTGAAGTACGAGTTCTCGAATAAACACCAGAATAAGTTGAAACACGGTTACGAGCATATGTTCCGGCGTAAGCAGAAACACGATTACGTGAATAAGTACCTGAGAACGTTGAACCACGAGCACGAGTAAACTCTCCGGTGTAGTTTCCTACAAAACCGCGAGTATAGTTACCGGCAAAGTTACGAGCATATGTTCCGGCGTAAGCAGAAACACGTGTACGACCATATGTTCCTGAGAACGATGAAGGACGTGTACGAGTAAACGCACCAGCATACTGGCCAGAGAATGAACGAGAATAGTTACCTACAAAGTCTCGAGCATATGTGCCTGAGTAAGTAGAAACACGTGTACGAGCATAAACACCAGAATAAGCAGAAGAACGTGTACGAGCATATGTGCCTGCGTAAGCAGAAACACGGTTACGCGAGTATGTTCCCGCATAAGAACTTACACGGTTACGCGAGTATGTTCCTGAATATGAGGAAACACGAGTACGAGCATATGTGCCTGCGTAAGTTGATACACGGCCGCGAGTATAGGATGACGGACGAGTACGTGTAAACACACCAGTAAAATTAGTAATACGGTTACGAGCGAATGTAGACACACGTGCGCGGGCATAGTAACCAGTAAAGTTACCAACAAATCCCTGTAACCTAACACGAGTGTAGGTTGACTGACGGTTCAATACATATTCGCCAGTAAATGTACGAGAGAAGTTAGTTATGCGGTCACGTGAATAAGTTGACTGACGGTCACGAGAGTAATTACCCGTGAAATCTCCAACATATTCTCCAGCGAAGTTGCGGCTATAGTTGCCAGCAAAGTCACGAGTATAATTGCCGACATAGTTGCCAGCGAAGTCTTGAGTACTAACGCGAGTAGAAACCCTACTAAATGTTGAGTTACGGTCACGAGTATAAGAAGAAATACGAGCACGAGTATAAGCACTATTACGTGTTCTAGCATATGAAACTTCTGCGGTATTTCTTTTAGTGTTTAGTGCGGTACCTACAGCCTTCCAAGTGCCTGGGGCAGTTGGTACACCTTGTGAAGATGAACGCAATTGATAAGAACCAATGTTGCCTGCGGTTGCGCGTAGTGTTTTAATTCTCTGACCAAGAGTGAACTGGATTTGATCATCAGTCATTTCTCGGAAACCAGTGAAGTTACCGCTGACATCATATGATGTTGAAACTGGACGAACCGCAGCAATTGCGGTCATATTGTTTCTTATATAGATACTGTATTGAGTTTCGGTTCCATCTCCCCTTGTATCCTTGAATACGTTAGGAATAAACTGAATATAGTCTACGCCAGGCGAAGATGCTGCTAATCTGAAAGTACCTACGTAATCATTTTGAGCAAGATTACTTAGAACTCGATTAGCAAGATTATTCAAATCACCATCTACCATTTCGTAGAAGCCGGGATTTGAGGTATCGTAGTATCCTACTGGACGGACAAAGTTCGCACCTACTTCATTCGCGGTTCCACCATTTTGATATAACGTAGTAGTGGTAGAACCGGAAGTGATTTGAGAAGCAGGGTGCGTACCCGTTGCTTCATTGAAAAAAGTATCAATAAATGTACCAATACTCATATCACCGGTCAAAGTAATTTGACCCGTATCACTTGAAGGAGAAGATGCTAGTGCTTGTCCCACCGCATACGCAAGATAGTTCTCTTCCGTAGGAGTGAATTCCTGTAGGTCACCATTCGAATTTTTAATTTTTAATGGGATGCTCGATGCTGACACAATTATCGCTCTCTTTTTGTTAAGTTGAAATTAATTGCTAATAACACTGTTATTTATAAGATTATGAAATGTGTAAACCCACTTATCATCCCATAATTTTAAGACTTTCTCGTATTTATAAGAATTCTTTTGTACGGGTTGATAAGTGGGTTTATCTAGATTCGTATAATAAGTTAAACTTCTTGAGGCCAAACAACTTTATCTACGGAGTCTACTACGGTTAGGTCTACTGTATCAGTGATATCTCTTAACGCTTGACGGTAATCAATGTATTGTTGTCGTTTTTCAGCTGAAAGTGGAGCATCAGGTAGCATAGCCCAATCAGTATGGAGAAGTTTAATATCTCTTTGAGCGCGAATCTCGCCCTTGATAACTTCTTTGTCCCATGTCCACTTCGCGGGTGTTACACTTCTATCCCAGAATGAATGATAATTAGGTCGACGGTCAACAGTCAACCATTCGTCCAATTCGTCATCCCATACATGAGTGTTTACAAATTCTTCTAATGCTACACTACCGGCACATTCATAGATACGGTGAATTATATGACCATTACGGTCAGTAACACCATCTTCGGGATAAATGCCATTATCTAAATCCGTTCTTTTAATCACTCCATTTTCATCGTGAAGTGCTACTATAGGGCTAACCCCTCTTTCGTTGTCGCTCATGTTATATTTTCTCCAATTTAAATTATGTTATTCTACGCCAAGGTGGGTTTTACCCACAACATAGGGGGCGAGGGATTGCGTATAAGTTCTTCCACTGTAACCACCGATGTATGATACATTATAGGATCCACTACCCGATGAATGCTCATATATGTGACCGACGAAGCTGCTACCCCCGTAGAAGATTTGAGTGCCGGGCGAGCCTGAGTTGCTGAACAATATAGAGAAGGTTCTTGTATAGCCTGTTACACTAGTAAACTCTAGTTGCGCTGCGCTAATCCATTCTTCTGCACTATAAGGAGCAGTTATATAAATACCATGACCAAGCGGATACATGTAAGATTGGTATTTATCAATGTAAACTTCACCTTCATCGGTAGTTTGAAACATACGACTATCGAAAGAAGTTACATATGCGCCAGTTTTACAGACTAAACCGAAGTTACCCGATTTAGGTAGTGTCGCCATATCTTCTAGTACAGCGTAGTTCACTCCCGTAACGCCGGGCGACCCACCGCTATTTACAGGGAAGAAGGAGATTGAAAAAACATCACCATATAACCAAGTTTTAGTGGCGCTTATCTCGATTTTGCTACCCAAAGGTAGTGTTCCGATGTTAAATAGTACTAACTGTCCCGCCTTAACGGTAAGACCGGTGTTAAATGCTATATACCCTTTACTTACAGTAACAGTTCCACGACCAACTTCATTACTATCAAATAGGATATCTTCATCGGGATTCTTTATTTGTAAACCATATGCCATTATATTATACCCTATATCTTGTAAGCAAGATAACCGATTGTAGATGCTGCGGATAGATTAGTAATAGTAAAAGTTCCGGCAGATATATTTTTTTCAACAGAGTGAGAGAACTCTGCATATGGAGCAGTTCCGCATAATGTATACGCATAACGTAAGCCTGGAGCGTCTATAGTTATAGATTCTCCATTATTTAAATACACACTACCTGAAGTAATAACACGGACGAACGTGTCCATCTGGTCAGCATCAAATGATAGATAACCGCCTGCGGTATAACATTTTAAACCGTAACTCATCCCTACAACTCCATAACAGGTACCCTACTAGAGTGTAACCTGTTTTCGTTTTTTAATTTTGTTATTTCTTTCGCAAGTTCTTTCATCCAGTTTAAAAAACCTAGACCATTATTCTTTGCGCTTTCTACTGTGGCAATTCCAGACAATCTTGAATCATACATGTATGTCGGTTTTGTCTCGTCATGAACCACCATAGTCAACTCACCCTTTTCGTGAGCATCTTTTAATTCTAAGTATTGGAGAGTATCCTCACCAACCACTAAATTCTTAAACCTATATGGAATAACCTTTCTAGACATAAATGTTATTCGTGTAGCAATAGCATCCATACCCATTCCGTATTCTAAGTCCTTGATATATGATTGAAACGCTCGAATCTCCAAATCTGGAGTATGCATCCCATTTCTTAACATCAAGTCTACTACCATCTCTCCCTTACCTAGTTCACTCCAGTCAGATACTTCGGCGAACTGTCCATATTTAGACGTGAGTTCTTTGGGGTTGAGACTCAATCTACTGTCATCTAACGCCCTAGCTATGGAATTTTTATCTCCGAATCCTATAGAGAGAGCATTACTTAACGCTAATACGTCAGGTGCGTCATCTCTATTCAACAACTCAGTATAACACCTTACACCCCTTCGTGTCAAGTAGTCATCACCATCAACTAATACCGCATAAGGAACTCCGTCTTTTTCGAATATATCTAAAAAACTATTCTTTCCAGTTGCGGCAGTACCATCACTCTCTGTTATCATGTGACGGATATTGTTATCTTCGCAGTACGACTTTGCTTGTTCTGAAAACGTACTGTCTAACGTATTAATTATTACTGTAGTATTGTCTTTAGGTAACGTATCAAATTGTCTAGCTAAAGAATACAAATTATGACTTGACAAAACATAAAACATCGTGTATAATCTACTTGTTGTCCAGAGGGATAATATACTAGCCTAAGAATCCCATTATAACTCTCCTTGTGTTATTACCATCATAGATGCTGATAACGTTATTAGTGAGTTCCATTCTTTCACCAGTTTGGCTAGTACCTATATCTAGTGATCCTGTAACTTTGGCATTCGATAATAATACTTCATTACCATCAATCGTGAATGGTTGAACTTCATTGTTATTTGCGTTAACAAATCTGAAAGTGTCAGCAGTAAGTGTGAAGTCAGCAGTTGCGCCATCATTTCCAAACTTAATACCCGCAACTCGTGGATTAGCTTCTGTTCCCGCAAGAAGGTCTAGTGTCCACAATGCGGTAGTAGTACCAGCACTATCAACAAACGCAGAGAACTCTTGTCTTACTGCGGCAATATCAGAATCAATCGCGGCATTTAAGTCTGTTATCAGTTCTGATCGAACCGAAGTCACACGGTCGTCTACTGTCTCAATCTGAGTAACAAGATCACTAGTTGCTTGAGCAACCGCAGTTGTTGTGATATTACCTTGTAAATCTCTAATGAAAACAGCATTGTCTAGTTGTAGAGTTTTTGCTGAAAGCGATGTAACCTGACCACCATTATATGATACAGAAGTCGCGAGAAGTTCTCGTGCGTCAGTCTCCGCATCTATTCTAGCACCAAGATCAGAATCTAATATAATTAAGTCGGTTTGTAACTCAACGACCTTACCCGCTTCAACAACTAACTTGTCACTGTCCGCATCAAGTCGAGCATATAAATCCTCAAGACCTGCTGCCAATGCTGCTTCAATTTGTTCTGGGGTAAACTCAATACCACCGGCAATAAACTGATCCAAAGTTAGACCAATTGAATCCAATCTCGATATAGTGGTAACAATACCATCACTGTTCACGTCGGTACGTGTTGTTAACTGACTTATACCTGAAGTGTTTAACTGAATTAAGTCGCCAAGGTCACTGTTAGCTAAAAGTAAACTGGATTCCACTGAGTCGATAGCACCAGCAAGAATATGTATCTCATCACTGTTCGCATTGACTCTTGATATGAGAGTATTGGTGGCATTCGCAATTGCGTCCGCAAGTAGGTCAGAGTCCACACCATCCAGAACCAAGTTTTCGATGGATGCGTTAGTCTCCGTGATAGCTTGCGATAAACTAGTTATCCCATCACTATTAACATCAACTCGTGATGTCAACTGAAGTAGTCCACTTGCGTTCGCTGCGATATCAGAATCCAGATAACTTACATCAACGCTAAGGTCGAACTGGTCTAGATATTCTTGGTTAATGACCGATAGAAAGTAATCTGAGTCAAGGATACCATTAACAATAGTAGTGAGCTCATTAACATCAATAGAGCTACTATCTACTAACTGAAAGTTGTCATTAATTTTTAAAATCGCAGCGTTAATATTATCTGCTAGATTAATTAACTGTATATTACTCATTGGTTGCCTTACCCTCTATTAGTCGAAAAAGTAATTCTTTTATTTCTGACACATCTTGCTTTAAACCCACAACTTCTTTTGAGAGCGTGTTGATAGTGTCATCCTTTTCTTTTATTACTTTTTGCTGTGCCCTTGCTCTGGTTATTTCGGTTCTGTTTGTATTTAGGATGGCCCCTGATCGACCATCCTTTACTAAGTTATTATACCCTTCAACCCGCAAACGTTGCGACATTATATTACCAACGCAATAGCGCGAAGGTCGGTTATCGTCGGTGATTTAGATGAGTTCGTTGCTGACATAACAATCTTGATCTGGAAGACGTTAAACGCATCAGCTTCTACGGTGTACTCATAATCACGATATGTTTCTGGGTCATCATCAGTAGGTAGAGGTGAATCTATAGTCACCTGATTCCAACCAATAACCGGAACACCTTCGCCATCAACTTCGTACATCGCGTCTTCGGTTAATGAAGTTCTGACATATACATCAAACTCCACACCAACATCACGATGCGCAGCGAATATGATTTTAAGCCCCACCGAAGATTCATCAACCGCAACTGGTTTGGTGATGTGTTGAGCAGCGTCCGATCCGTCAATAACATTCTCTAATGTAATCAATGATACACGTTGTAAGTCTACGACTGGAGACACTTTAGAGTCACCAGTAGTTAGGTTTAGCGTGAGAGATAACGTATCCGCAGCATTCGCTTGTGTTGCTATGACCGCCGGATAATCGTTCACGTTCAATTCGTTCAACACCACTTGATGAGACTTAGTAGTATAGTCTAGTTTCTGTGGTCTAGTTGTACGAGTGGTACCATAAGAATCTCCTAATGTTTTTTCAATAGTAGAATCAATTGAAGTCATGTTAGGGATGAGAGTCTGTACCTGTGGTATAAACTGGTCGAACATTACCTGTTGGGACGCAACAACATTAGAACCACCGCCTACCGCAGACGCAGTCGCAGCGACACCCGTGTTGATAGTGTAACCTGCCCAAGTAGGATTGATTACATTGTGGTATCCATTAATTGAATCAGCAATAACACCACCTACCGCACTCGCTACACCTGAAATCAGCACACCGTCATTATTAGAGAATCCGTGTCCTTCGTGATGTACGAATACAATTGAAGACCCTAGGGTAGTTTCGAATGGATTAATGTCCAATGTAACTTTAGGTAGTTCACTATTCTTCAGTTCCAGTACACCGGCACTTTCAAAGTCCGCACGGTATAAGTTAAACATCAAATCTTTAGTCTGATCGGGAGTCCAAGTAGAACCGTTCTGCGACAAGAACAACGAACCTAATGTAGGCTGACGTGATACTCGTGCTGAACGACTTTGCCCGACGACATATTCGTATGTTTGCGCAGTGTATACATTGTATTCTACTGACTCCGCAAGAAGTACTAAAGCATACTCTTCGCCAGAAGTCAAGTAAATTGGTTCATCGAACTCAATAGTAGTTTTCCCTGCTACAACATCTGACATCTCAGTTGTGTTATCAAAAGGAACAACATTAATATTCGAAGGATTGATAAACTTAACAGAGCCTGGGACAATACGTGAAGTAGGAACGCCGTTCTCTACTGGACGAATTTGTACTTGCATTGGAATAACAGAGTCCTTACTCTCTACAAATATGTCTACCTTAGTAATAAAGAGTCCGTTTGGATTCTCTACTTGGTCTACAATAAATGTCTGTGCGAGAGGATCTCTCCAATAAGTAGTCTCTATAAGTCGAGTACTACGTACAGTTCTCTGTACTGTTTCTAAAGTACCGACTGCCGTGTACCCTGCGCGACTTACCGCAGTTGCTACTGACTCATCTGAGTTGTTGACATCTAACAATTTAAATTCTTGTCTTCCTGTACGGAAATTAATTGTCGGAGTATTAGGTAAGAAGAAACTGCCCGCTAACTCACCTTCTGAGTTTGTAGTAAGAATAGACTTACCACCTAGAGCAGTAGGGTATTCGGTCGCACTAATGTACTCACTACCATATTCTGTAGGATCGTCCGAGAAGTTAGTGAATGTTGGTTCTTGACGAACCCAATCGTTAACAACTTTGTTTCCAAATACTGGATACATTTGAGTGTTAGGACGTAAACCTTGAACTCGGAAGTTAATCTTACGTGAACGCATGAACGGAATAATTTCGATGTTCATTACGCGTCGACCAATATACTCAGTAATAGTTCTAGATGTTGTCGAAGACTGTACTCTGAACCGACGACGAGTGAAGAACGAAGGGAGATACGTGTTAATCCGACGAACTACTCGCTGCATAATGTCTGGTAAGAACTTAGTCTCGACCCACTCATCCGTTGATGGTGATAGAACCAAGTGACCGTTTTGAGTGATTACCGCAAACGGGTTAATATTCATTATACCAGTAGCCAACTCTTGACTAATCATAGCAACGTCAGTAAACGGTAGTGTTACAATGTCACCTTTTCTAGTGATAGTGTTAGTCAAGTCGGTTGCGTCGTACTTTAAACGTACTGCTTGTTCACGGAATGATGCCCCCATCAATCCTTCAGGATCTACCGATGCTCGGTAGTCTGGATGTTCTATATCAGAGTAATCGAATGTATTAAAGTTGTCCGCAATAAACCCTGCTTTGGTTCTATTAAGACCCTGCGCATCAAGTACATCCAGAGAGTTTGTGTTGCTCTCTAGGAAACTCAGAGAGGTGATTTCATAAAGGTTCTCTATACCTTCTTCAAGTTTACCGATGTCTTTCATCGTATAACGCTTGTTAGAAATCTTTGTTGTGATTACATCACTAGTTTGGTGACTATATGCCCCCAATTCAACCTTAAATAATGGTAGCGCACCTACTGGAACGATAGGTTCTTTTGGTTGTTCTGACGCCTGACCACTAATAACCTGAAGTTCCCCGAATCCAATATCTCCTCGACTATCAGTCGCATTTACGACCAACATATCGATACGTGGACTGTAATATGAAACTGAAGGCACTGTTATAGAAGACGCATTCTGTGGTAAAGGTGTTACTGTAAATGTGCTGGAAGTAGCGACCGATGGTCTAAAGTCTAAACTATCACCTAGTTTTACTACAGAACCATTGGTTAGCGTGTGTGATGGAATATCTTGTATATCCATACCAGTGTAAGATTTAGCACAAAAGAAACCACCCGATGAGCTAGAGTGTTGGAAGTGTGAGAAGATTACTTGAATCTCTACATTAACACCAGTCGGGGTTGAGTAGCCAGGCTTAACATACAATCGTGTCATGTCATAGTAGTTATCACGTTGTCCACCATCGAAGTCAACTTGATATGTGATATCATCAGCATCTTCCCAAGCGGTACTATTAGATGATCTTACCTTAACAGATTCTAAAGATACCCCGTCAATTACACCTAGGTCTATAGGTCGTATTGCCCAAGACGCGTCTGGTCGAGTCGCTACGACTGTTAGAGACTGTAATGATTTAGTTCTAGGCGCTGCGGTTATCTCTTCATAACTAATTATATCATACGAAGTACTTGGTGTCAATCCAGTAATATTATTACTTTCAATAACAACATCAGTACGAACAGGGCCATTAGTCTCCGCAATCAACCACTGACTGAACTCGACACTGTTCGCTGGCATGGAAATAGTACCACTGCCATTTGAAGTTAGTCTATAAAATTTCTGAGCAGTGTAAACGATATTTGAAATAGTATCAGGTTTAGCAGCAACACTAGGTAGAGGGAATAATAGATTATTATCCGCAGTACCATAGACACCACTAAGATTTGAATTACTGGTCAATGGTATTTCATTACCACTAGATGCTTCTACTAAATGAGTTACATTAGAGAAGTTATATTGAATCTGCGTCGAAGGATTTTTATTCATTCTGATGTTGAATATATATGCGCGATATCCAACTTGGTCTAATTGTAATCCTCGTAGGTTAGCATAACCAAGAAGAATATTACCTTCGTCTCTGAGTTCTAATCGACCGAATGTGCTGATATCACCTAAACCCTGAGAACCAACGTCATCTAGGTCTACGTATATCCAGTTACCAAAAATAGCAGGAACGTTCTCATTAAGTTTTACGCGTAGAGCAGAGTCTCCAGTTGTTTTAGGTACCTGAAGAGTAGATGCGCCTACGTCCAAACGATAACCGTCCACGTAAGCAATACCTTCTGACACATCTACATTAAAAGTATTGGCGTCTTTGTTTTCAAAGATTGCGGTAAAGTCTGCTACTACGTAATCGCCCGACTCTTCTTTTGTGCGTTGTGCCAGTAAAGAGTTGATGCGGTTGTACGCATCAAAGGAATTAACTTCTCGTGTAATAACACCGTTAACCACACGTGCGATAAATACGAAGTTTTCTTCTTCTAGTACTTTATCTCGTGTAGTAGGAATAAGTTTAATCTTGTAACGATCTGCGCCAGGAGCACTGACATCGGGTAACTGTCCTTGGTTGTCAAAAAGACTATCATCTTCAGCTGAAGAAACGATAGACTGCTGGACTAGAAATCCTAGGTCTGCGGTTGGGGTTCCACTATACTTGTCAATGAAAGCACTACCGCCTTCTACATAGACGAAGTGTCCCTGAACAAAGAAGTCTCCTTCCGCAAGATGTGCCTTAGTGGCCTTACCCGCGCATGGGTGTTCTGCTGTATTGCTAGCAACAACCATGTTGATTCCAGTAGTAGTACCATCAGAAAAACGCAAACTCTGTGATGCGAGAACACGTGGAGCAACAGAATCGTCAAGAACCTGTGCGTTCAAAGTGTCCGTGTATTTAACATACAGTGTTATTGGATCATTATTCTCACTGTCCACGATTTCTAAAACTGTGAATACTACAGAACCGTTGGTGACTTCCCTGCCGACGATATCAGTGTAGATGCTGGAGGGACTTAACCGGATATACTCTAATGAGTTATCAACAGTCGCGCCGCCTGGATTTACCATCGCACCTTCTTTGAAGATGTTTCTACCAAATCTAGCAATTTCTTCATGAATCATTCGTTGCGATTCGGTTAACTCACGTGCTTGAAGAGCACGTCCCGAGTTGAAAAGGACACGGTAGTATCCATCTTCTTTTTTATAGAAGTCTCGGTAAGTCTCTTTAAATGTTTGGTTTGTAAAATCTGCCATGATGAATCCTAAACGGTAATTACTATTTTAATGTCTTCTTGCTGTTCTTCATCGCGACGAATACGTGCGCGATTCTCTATGTATTTAACTACACCAGAAAACCTATCAATTTGACTTCCTTGTTGAACATAATCAATTTGACCAGTTAAGACTACACCAGCTTGAGTGACAGATTCGTTATCTTCAAAGGGTACAAATCCAGTAGATTCGTTATGATGATAGTATACAATGTTATCTATAGATTCATCAACCCATGCCTTAGCACCAGATGTCGCACCGGTAATTATCTTTCCAGCTTCAAAAGGTGATGACGATACTAAATGTAAAGTAGACATTGTTCTTGCTGAAGTGCCAGCGAATAAATTGTTGTTAATGTCGATAGGGTCTTTGATAAGACCAATCTGACGGAAAGAGTTTCCTACTACAAACGTTCCGCTGACCGAACCATCAGGTTTAATATTGGTCATTACTGAACTTGTTTTTAAATCGTCTACTGGATTAAATCCTAGACCATTCCTTGTAGTAATTACTGTTCGGGTGACCACGTTTATACCATCACCGACAATTTTTACAGATGCGTGATTATAACCCTCACCGAAATTTGTCATAGCAATCTTAGTTATAACACCTTCAGGTGAGATTGAAGCAGTTGCGGTAGCACCAGTACCGTCACCATAGATGATTACGTCGGGGGCACTGGTAAAACCAGAACCTCCTGCCGATACCTTAATACCAATAATCTGACCGCCTATGGCAGCTGCCTTAACATTAAACTGTAAGTCCTCTATTGAGTCTCCACCAGCAAGACTGCTTTCTGCTTCTTGTACCGGAAGGTGATTCGATGATAAGAACTGGTAAATACGCTCTGGGGTAATGGAGTACAGGAATTTCCAAGTATAACCGTCAGGTGTAGTGAAAGGTTGAGTATAGTCCGCGACATTCAGTAAACCATAGTTGGGTTCTACTGTCGACTGTCGTGATGAGCCATCTTCTAGTCTACCTTGTACCACACAAACGTATACTTCTTTGGCGTCATTCATGACATACCAAGGTGTCCAAGGTTCAACAATGTCAGACGCAATTGTGTCGTCCCAAGCAGAGTACACTGAACCGTAAGACCAGTTGACCCTTTTAGCGACAAAAGTAGCATCCTCAACCTTCTTAATTGATTGAAGATTGTTGCGAAACTCTCGCTCTTCTGCGGGACTATCTACCGGAGCAATTACCGTGTCTAGTTCGTTGAAGGTATCGCTTTTTCCGATACCAATGTAGTAGGTCGACTCACTACCTTTGATATCAGTCAAAAGGTCGTTCGCCAAGTCTCTACTCATCGTCTGTCTTACTATAGCTGGCATTGTTATTCTTTCCTGTTAGAAATTATATTCTTTATTTATACGTATCTTAGCCAGTGGTTCCCAAGAATTTGTTCAACCAGTGCTGTTTCTGTACATGATTCATTAATAAGTCCTGATATATGATGGGAAGTTCGTACGGACTACTCCTCCACCTAGGGACATACTTGAGTGCTTCAGCTCGTAGAGGTTCTAAGTATTCATCGTAACTGTGGACTTTCTGAGCACTACCTTCGGTTGTTCTATCAATACAATACATGTCACTAGACATAGTTAGGAAGTAACAAAGATTTCCTTTTTGATGCTCACCTAGTAGTTTGTATGTGTATGCGTGGTCTTCTCCATTACCTATATCTTCGCTGAGTCTCTGCTTAGCGGACTTGCGACTTTGTAGTATAATGAAGTCCACCGAGACCGGTCTGTCTTCTGTGAACAAGTGACTGACACGTGGGCCCAGTTCCGCATTAGGGGTACACATAGAAGTTCCCCATACGCTTGCGTGATACTTTTCATTGACCCACCAATAATGTCCAGACTGTAATTCCCAATCACATATACAGTCACATGGTACCACACCAAGAACATCAATATAAATATAATGGTTTACATGATTCCATAACGACTGTAAATAAGAAGGATATAGAAAATCATCCCCATCAATCTGAGAAACATACTCGCAATCACTTTCTAAGAACACGTCGAGACATGCGTTCTTACCTTTGCCAGGCTTTCCATTACTCTCTGTGTTTACTACACGAAACGGTTGATCTATTTGTAGAACTTGTTCATAATAACCTTCACGATTACTATTCACTACTATCACAACTTCCCATTCTACTGGAGTTATTTTAATAACTTGTTGTACTGAACGTATCAGTCTCTCTAACTTTGGAATATCATTAGAGGTCAACAAAGTGGTCATTAATTTCATTATTCTGCCTCAAAGAAGAATGTTTGAAATAAACGTCCGTCAGTCTTGTCCTTTCCAAAGCCGGGCAGTACACTACGGTGATAATACTGTGAATCATATATTACCAGTCGGTTGTATACATTCTTTGCTTCAGCAACTATCTCCCAATCGCTTTCATCATGAGCAAAGTTATTAAAATCAACAATCTGTTCGGGAGAGTGTTTCATAATACCCGTTGGGCCGTGACGATATATCGCCGTACCTGATTCTAATGGGGCATCCGGTGTGAGATACAATACTGCTGCGTATGACATTGCGTCGTGGTGAATCCACGTTTTGTCGAGTGCGGTAGTGAACTGAAAGGAGGTGTTGTAATTATCTAACGGGAATTGGGTTATAGTCTTTCCCGTTAGTTTTTCGAATGTTGCTTTAGTCGAGTCAATATATCCACCATTATTCGTACATGGTTTTGTTCGAAGGCCTGGGTAGTTTCCTGAGACATTGAAATCTTGACTGAGCGCAAATTCCCTGACTGCGTCTGGGTCTGCGTAAAAATCATCTATAATTAAAAACATAATTTACCTGATATAAAATATACCTCCCGAAGGAGGTATGTTGTTCATTATAATTCGCCTAGTTTTACTCGCAATTTGTTATTAGCGTCGTAAATCAATATTGAGGAGGATGTAAATGCGATACGTTCTCCAGTACTAGCAGTATTTAGGATACCACTAAGATCGATTAATCCGTCTCCTGCTCCAGAAGTACGAGTACCTGCGGTTATTTCCACGAAGGTAGAGTCAGTAGTTGTGTCAATACGGTTTACGGTTGCTCGCCAAATACGACCAGTTCCTACATGCCACCAGATATCACCTATGAATACTGTGTTAACTGTTCGGAAAGAACGTATGGCAGCAGAAGCTGTAGCATTGATATTAGCGGGAAGAGTTGTTGAGGTATTAAATAGAACCGCATTACCAAATCCACCTACTGGGCCTTGAGAACCAGTTACTCCTGAAGTACCTTGTCCACCCTGAACACCGACAGCACCTTGGGCACCTTGGTCACCCTGAGCACCAATAGCACCTTGAGGGCCTGCGTTACCTTGAGCACCCGCATTACCTTGAGCACCTACCTGACCTTGAGCACCTTGTGCGCCAGCATTACCTTGAGCACCTGTGAAACCTTGAGCACCTACCTGACCTTGAGCACCTTGAGGGCCTGCGTTACCTTGAGCACCTGTGAAACCTTGAGCACCAGCAGCACCCTGTGATCCCTGCGCACCGGCATTACCTTGAGCACCTGTGAAACCTTGGGCACCAGTCTCACCCTGAGAACCTTGTGCTCCTGCGTTACCTTGCGCGCCTTTTATTCCTTGTCCACCTTGAGGGCCTTGTCCGCCCTGCGCACCAGCATTACCTTGAGCACCAACATTACCTTGTGCGCCAGTCTCACCCTGTGATCCCTGTGCGCCAGCATTACCTTGAGCACCAACATTACCTTGTGCGCCAGTCTCACCCTGAGAACCTTGAGAACCCGCATTACCTTGAGCACCTACAATACCCTGAGAACCTTGAGGGCCTGCGCTACCTTGTGCGCCAGCATTACCTTGAGCACCAACAATACCCTGAGAACCTTGAGGGCCTGCGCTACCTTGTGCGCCAGCATTACCTTGTGCTCCTGCGTTACCTTGAGCACCAATAATACCCTGAGCACCTTGTGCGCCAGCATTACCTTGGGCACCTTTTATTCCTTGCGCACCTTGTTCGCCTTGAGCACCTTGTGTTCCTGCGTTACCTTGTGCTCCAACAATACCTTGGATACCTTGTTCGCCTTGAGCACCTTGTGTTCCTGCGTTACCTTGTGCTCCAACAATACCTTGGATACCTTGGGCACCAATAGCACCCTGCGCACCCGCATTACCTTGTGCTCCAACAATACCCTGAGAACCTGTAGCACCAGTAGTACCCTGTGCTCCTGCGTTACCTTGAGCACCAATAATACCCTGAGCACCTTGTTCACCCTGAGAACCTTGAGAACCCGCATTACCCTGTGCACCAGTAAAACCTCGAGCACCTTGAGAACCAACCGCACCCTGTGATCCGACACTACCTTGAGCACCGGTATCGCCTTGAGGGCCAATATCACCTTGAGAACCCTGAGCACCAACAGCACCCTGAGCACCAACAGCACCTTGCGGCCCTGCTTCACCAGTAGTACCCGTTGGCCCTTGTGGGCCAGGAGTTGTACCTGCGGGCCCTTGTGGGCCGGGTTCACCGGTATTTCCTATCGGGCCTTGTGGGCCAGGAGTTGTACCTGCGGGGCCCTGTGGCCCTGCGTCACCTTGAGTACCAATCGGGCCTTCCGCTCCTTGAGGGCCTGCGCTACCTTGGGAACCAACCTCACCTTGAGCACCAACGTCACCAACGGCACCCTGAAGACCTTGATCTCCTTGTGGGCCCTTAGAACCTTGAGCACCAACGTCTCCGACATTACCTTGAATACCGATAGAACCTTGAGCACCAGCAGCACCTTGAACACCAACGTCTCCGACATTACCTTGAATACCGATAGAACCTTGAGCACCAATAGCACCTTGAGCACCTTGCTCACCAACGTTACCTTGGATACCAGCAGAACCCTGAGAACCTACAGCGCCTTGAGCACCTTTGTCACCAACATTACCTTGGATACCGACAGAACCTTGGGCACCAATAGCACCCTGCGCGCCTTGCTCACCAACGTTACCTTGAATACCAGCAGAACCCTGAACACCTACAGCACCCTGTGCTCCAACTTCACCAACGTTACCCTGAATACCGATAGAACCTTGAGCACCAGCAGCACCCTGTGCTCCAGCTTCACCAACATTACCTTGGATACCGACAGAACCCTGAACACCTTGAATTCCTTGTGGGCCTATTTCTCCGACATTACCTTGAAGTCCTTGTTCACCAACTGAACCCTGAATACCTTGGACACCAATAGGGCCTACGTTACCTTGTAGTCCTTGAGAACCCTGCGCACCAACTGCGCCCTGTGCTCCGACTTCACCAACATTACCTTGAATACCTTGGTCACCTTGATTACCCTGCGCACCTTGTGCTCCAATTTCACCAACATTACCTTGGATGCCCTGAACTCCAGTACTACCTTGAGCGCCTTGAGCACCAATCTCTCCAACGTTACCCTGAAGACCTGTAGCACCAATTGCCCCTTGGACACCTTGGACACCGATAGGGCCTACATTACCTTGTAGTCCTTGAGAACCTTGAGCACCCTGAGCACCCTGTGCTCCAATCTCTCCAACATTACCCTGAAGTCCCTGAGCACCCTGAGCACCTTGTTCACCCTGTGCTCCAATTTCTCCGACGTTACCTTGGATACCTTGGTCACCTTGAGGGCCTTGTTCTCCTTGGTTACCGCGTTCACCGACATTACCTTGGATACCTTGGACACCAGTGATACCACGAACACCCTGAGGCCCAATCTCTCCGACATTACCCTGAGAACCTTGGGTACCAATTGCCCCTTGGACACCTTGGACACCAATAGGGCCCTGCGGCCCGATGATTCCTTGAGCACCCTGAGAACCAATTTCCCCCTGACCACCTTGAGGGCCCTGTGGCCCCGTATCACCAATCTGAGTGTTCTCGATAGTGTAGTTAATTAAATCAATCTCATACTGTAAATTGATGGTATTTGAGTTTAATGTCGTGAGAATAGTATCATGTTGCGTGACGCGTGAATCCAGAAAACTAATATTGTTCTGGTTGTCAAGAACAGTTTGAACATTCAATCCATTTAGGTAAGTGCCAACTGAACTATCAATGTAATTAGAAATAAATTCTGGGGTAATAGTACCCGCTGCGCTCATATCAACAAGCGAGAACATCTCTTGAAAGTTCGCATTGATTTTAGCAGAGGCGTCTCTTAGAGTATCACCTTTCCCGTCATTAACCGAGGTGCCTGTATTAATAATTTGCCGAGTCATTGTGCTCTATTTCCTTTTTTATTATCCACCGCCTTCACCCGCATCCATAGTTTCGTAGGTCTGTGACGCATCCAATCCACCATCGTCTAGTGTAGGTGGTTTAACACCAACCCACTCTGCGACACTATCGTTGAAGTCGTCTACAATCTGTTGAAGAGTTATACCGTCATATTTCTCTAGAGTTTCTAAAGAACTTATAAGTATACCTTCTCCGGCGTCTTTCTGTGCTTGAGTTCTCGCATCTACTGGGTCATTCTCTTCCATAACAAGTAAAGAGTATGTGGGTCGTAGGTCTACGTCTATGGGTGTTGTCTGTATTTCAATAGCATAACTAGGTATTTCTAGTGGGTCTGTTGTATCCCCCGCTTTCAAATAAACTTGTGCTTCACTTAATGTCTGTACTTCCGCAGAAAGGTACCATCCAGCGGGGTGTACCATTTTCTTATAAAAACTTTGATAATCGTCTAATGACATACCTGTTTTCAAAAGAATTGAGAATATCTGATATTTTCTATCGTCCTGAATATACTTCAGAGACTTAGGCCCTATTAAAGAGTTGCCCGGTCTGTCATTTAAAATGAATATGTTATTCTTAGGGTACACGACCTCAACATCCTCGTCAAAGAATGCTTTAAAGAATTCATTCACCGATAACACAGTACCTTTAGCGCGATAGAAGTCTGCCAGTAATCGAGTCATCAACCTAGCGTCTTGCTGTGGATGAAATGATTCTCTTGTCAACCCATCACTTATCTCTGATATTAAAGTATCTAGGTCTATTAGATTAACGTGCGATATATCACGAGCATTAAACAAATCATAAATCTGTTCACTGAATGTTGCTAATCCCTGTTCTTCCTGATACTCATAGTACTTCTCAAGAAATTCTACTAATCTTGGATATTCGCTTTGATAGAATTCAGGAAGTACACCCTTTACTATGGGAGCGTGGAAACTCGGTCGATAAATTTCCTTTCCAATAATTTGTGCCATTATAGAGAGACCCTAGTTGTACCATCATCTAATACAGCCTCTGTAGTTGATAATGATTTGTCTAGTGATATCACATAGTTACGTAAAGGTTTTACTGTACTCTGGTTAGCAGGTGTAGCACTTACTTTAATAGAACCGCCAACATAAGAATCTTTATCGATTGACAACGCAATCAGGGATACCTTACCTTTAGCTGGGTCATACGTACCGATGTTATCTATTTTAACTATATTATTCAGATCAACTAACTGTAGTCGAGTAGAACCTAGTTTGTTTTTAATGCTAACATTCTGTCCCTGCCACTTAAATCCAGTAGACGTTATGATATAGTCATCATTATCTGGGTTAGCTAATATAACTGGGAAGTTTAATGTCCAGTTTCTGGTTATTTCCGAAACAAGTTGACCTGTCGCGGATTCGATTGCCGCAATTTCTGTGGAGACTGGAATACGTTGCTGTAATTTAACATCCATTCTAGAGTTGATTATGTACTCTGATATTTTATCAATTTCAGTCAATAAGTTAGAACGTCTAAATGTAGAGTTAAACTTCTCTAAATTAGCTGACACAAAGTCATCTACGATGACATTCACCAATGCTTGAAGAGTTTCGACAGAAGAAATGTTTTTGGTCTGGTCTACTTGGAAAACTGTGCGCAATTCGAGGTATGTGGTTTCTGGGTCAACAAACTCAGTGTCGATAGACATAATAGATAACTTAGAAGTTAAGTTGTCTTTAATACTACCCTTAACAGTTTCTTGAGCAAACTCACTGATACCGTCAATAAAATTAAGACTTACAAATACCTTACCGTACTGTGGAGGTTCGTTATCGTTACCACCCCAACAGAAAACATCCTTGATAAAAGGTGAAAATTTCTGGGATATTAATGTACTATAGTCATTCGCAGTAACCAATCTTTGCTGTGAAGTAAACCCACGAGGTGCGTTCAACTTAATTGACGAAGTAGTTTCTCTTGCAGAACCTCCATTAGCTGGAGTAATCGTGGTAACATTAACTGAGTAAAAGTTACTCAAGTAACTAATTTGTGCCGTAGAGAATACAGACGCACCATTAGGTTCCGCCCCTCGTGAGGAACGGTACTTTATTTGTATACGGTTACCCGCAATAGGACTACTGCCTAGGATTCTACCACCACCAAAATAAATCTCATAGAACCCATTGGATGACTCACGCAACATAAAGATGTGAGAATTTCTATCAATAGTAGATACTTTGTCAATATTAGTGTAATTTAAACTATCTACACCAGTCCAGTCGCTAAACACTTGGACTTCCATACTGTCTGTATCAATCGTTGCGTCTTCAATAACATATACGTTATCGTCAGAAGCGTTACCTACTAAGAAGTTCTTAGTTTTAATTTCACCTTCATAAACGGTTATAAGTTCACTACCTGCTGCCGTCTGGAATATATACTGGTCACCTGACTTTCTAGAAGTATATTCGCTGGGCGTTTTAAATGAATATAGTATATCATCATACTGAGCAAATAATTCTGTACCTTTCGGTAAGGATATAATATCAGGCCCGTTGGGAATAACTACTGATATTTTAACTTCAGCAGATGACGCAGTTCGAGATTTAGGTACATACCCTAAAAGTTCCGCATGGTTAACCACCGAAGTACGAAGTTGTGCCGTAGTGATGAATGACTCATTGATAGCCATATTAGCAATCAGACCATTCACATGAGTGTTATAAGCGAGAACATCTAGTATGCTAGATAGTCCAGACGCTTCAAAGTCATAATCAGTAAACTCACCACTTTGCTTGTAGTAGGTCTTCAGTTTATTTTTAATGTTTACAAAATCGAGATCCGACGTTGATATAGGCATTTAGCGTATCCTCGCAATATTCACGTTCAAACTTACCTGCTCTAATGTACTGATAACCTGAAAGGTGATTGTTAAATCTAAAGAGTTATAATCGGGTGAAAATTTACTAACGACCCTTTGTAGTTTCGCTCGTGGTTCGTAATTATTAATAGCGTTGCGTACCATCGATTTGATATTATCGTCGTCAAACTCATCACCTAACTCAAATAACATACCTTCCAAGTTCGCTCCAAATGACGGAGCAAAAGGTTTAGACCCTCTGTTACACAACAAAAGATTCTTGACAGACTGAGCCACAGAGGAGGCCTCCGTCTTCTTGTATATATCTCCAGATGGTTTCACCGTAAACGAACAATCGATATCCGAGTTTTTCTTTTGAATAGAACTCGTGATTGGTCGAGTGGTAAGATTGCCATCTTCTATTGATGTGAGTTTTTTAACTGACATGGGCTTCCAACTCTTTTTGTAGTATTTATACAGTTTGCTAAGGCGCAACAATCTCAATCTTGGTAGGAATGCCGAGTAATTCCAAAACATCACAAAAACTTAGCGTTAATAGTTCTAACAACTTACCGAGTCCGATGGCATCAAGGAATTTTTTAATCTTTTTTATCCATATACTCAATAAATGCCATTGCCAGTTAAGCGCAAAGTCGCGAGCACCTTTCTTGAAGTTATCAATATCTTGCTCTGCGGATTTAACTTTTCCTTCCATGTCACCGCCTATGATATCATCATATACGTTGAAACCAAGAATTTCTATTTCTTTCAATTGGTCAGCAATCATCGCATAACCCTTACCTTGAAGTTTAGCCTTCTCAGCATCTAGGTCGGGTTCCGACATGCCTTCGAAGAATCCTTCAACTCGTTCTATTTGTTGATTGACTTCGGCAATCTTATCTTTAACTTCATCCTCTATCTGTTTGATAGTAGAATCTATCCATTCATTGATATCAAAGTTCAATAGGTCTGGGAGTGAAGGTAATCCTAATGCGTCCCAAATCTCTTTAAATTTTTTGATGAGTTTGTTAAACAGATCCCACACCAGATTGGTAACCGCATTCATCATTTCAGACTTGATATATTGCCAAGTGATTTTCGCTTTCCACTCGCGGCACTTTACACCGTACGTACCATCCCATGACCGGAGAGGTTCTGGAATTAATAGATATAGTTCGTCAAGTCTTTCTTCAATCTGTAGTTTGATTCGGGCCTGTTCTTCGTCAGTGAATATTTCTAAAAGGTTTATTTCAATCCCCATTATATTCAAATTGAAGTCAACCGGTAACAGTTTAGATATTAGTTCCGCGATCTTGACTGGGATGAATAATTGATAATCTTGAATCAATTCATTGAAGGCATCGTCCGCCTCCTTTTCCCAATTTCGAATCTTCCCTTCTTTGTCCCAATACGGAGCAAGTAAATCTGATACCTGTTCAATAGTAGTTTCTACTTCGGTAATAATATCTTGTAATTGATCTATAAGCTCTTGTGCTTCAGCATCAACCTCGTCGACGAATTGATCTTTAAGGTCGATTATATTTTGTCTTAATTGCGTTGGGATGTTAGATAACTTATTAAACTCTTTGACAATGTCCGCACGAGTAGGAGGGAATCCACCCTCGCACGGTATCTCAATTCCTAATTCTAATATGGAAAGTTGATCTACCGCTAACACGCTCAAGGTTTTTAATACATCTAACTGTCCTTTACTGACCGAAGATACTGACGCTATTGGATTAGGTGGTTTAATCTGTAATACCGGTGTATCTACTACCGGAAACTCTTCTGAATCAGCCATTAGACATTATCCGCCCGAGTTTAGTGTTATAAATTCGCTACCATTAATGTTTACTGTATTAGCAGACACCGAAACCTTACCGTGACTTCCACCCACAGTTAAATTTATAGAGACTGGTTTATCCCCATTTGCGGGTACATATATGGAGATATTACCATCCTTATCCATTTCATAGTACGCACCCCCTTTATGCTTTTCTTTGATACGTTCAGCGCCAGGCGTATCATCATACTCTTTATAATGTCCGGTCTCTGTCTCGTATACCTTATTGAGAGGGTAGTTCTCCTTTGCCTTCTCGTTCGTATCCCCTGTTTTGGGTACAGTGCCAATCACCATAGGCAACTGAGAGTTCTTCCCGTCAAGGAACATACCGAACACTTGTGTACCCTTTAGGATACCTAGGTTCTGACCCTGTCCCTTATGGATACCCGTAGTGACAGGTACAACTATCTGGGCCCAAGGTAGGTCTTCGTCAGGAATTTCATCATATACACCGAAAACCCTAACCCTGACTCTACCCAATTTCTCTGGGTCGTCCTTTACATTGACAACCTCACCCATAAACCATCTAGTCTGGTCGCCATAAAAATCTATTGAATTCTGCGGTATCATTGATTGGTCACCTTTTCATCCGACAACTTCACACAAGTGAGTGTCGCTACATAATTTTCAGCTCGGAACGCATGTTTAACCCCGAAGATGAGAAAGTCACCAGACTTCTTCATATCAATTGAGGTGGTATCATTACCATCTTCGGTGTTTATATTAGCAAGAAATCTGAGTCTGATTTTTTTACCTATACTATTATTACGTCTCCCTTTCATAAACTCAATGAAATTAACACTAATAGTAAGAGGACTCTTTTTCAAAACATGATCCATGCTCTTATTAATAACACTTAGTTTATAGTTAGCAAAGTCATCACTTTGTGATAGTGAATTAAACCCTTCATACGCATCCGTACTACCAATCTGAGTAATCTTGCGACTCTTTTTCGTATTGAGTTCCGATTTTCTGAAATAATCTAGCGCATCCGAAGTATTAGATATGAGCTTGTCATTTTTTATTTTCTGTGTAAAGTCCTTATCAATATCAAATATACCCGAGACTCTTTCGTTTTTAGTTATATCCAGAAAACTATATTCACCACCCACGATACCTTCGGAAATCATTTTAAATAAGTTATCAGTATTTTTGAACTGATACCCTAGTATAGTACGTCGTCTGATTTTAGACTCATTGTCATTACCTTGAGGTATGTTCGCTTGTATATGGGCGAATGGTACGTCCGGATTAATAACATCTTGTTCCATCAGTGTTTTGAGGTCACTGAAGATCAACTCATCTCCGATAAGAGAAGAGTATAGGTAGAAAGGATATCCTTCCTTAGTACTAGAATTATTTTTTATCCAAGAGATTGATTCCATCGGTGTTAAGTTAGGTACAATCACCCGCATCTCTTGTTTATCAGTGTCAGTCGAAGATACTTTCTTATTAATCAAGTCACTGATAGACCCAATAATTTTAGACGGTTTTCCGGAATACTGACGGTTAACATTAATCATATTAGACTCGTAAGCGATATCTTCTATGAGATGAACTACAACATTTTCTACCGTATCATGACCTTTCTGCGAAAACAAAACTTGCGTTATATAAAACGTTTTGGCGATAACTTTAGCATCAAGATCATCAGTCACTATCAGTTCTACATGAACTTTCTCACCACCCTGTAAATAACCACTTGTTATAACATCTCCGCTATCAATGAAGGATAGTGTGCCGGTGAGGTAAGGTTTATCTAAATGCTCGAACACGTCAAGGTCAGTCACCGCATTTCGGATATCCACTTTTTTGTGTGAAGTGAAATGAGTACTTTCGATGAGAACTTTTTTAAATTCAAAAGGTGTTTTATGTTCGAGTTCACTAATTGCTGTCATAACTTACCCATAGAGTCTTGAATGGCTCGCACAACAGAATTTATATTACCTTTGCGAAGTACGCGTATTTGTTTTAATGATTCATTCTGTTGGTGATAGTGCTCTTCGTGAGTCACTTCTATATCATTAACTCCGGGCCCGAGGTATGGGTCGATGTCTATAATATTACCTTCAATATCAGTATAAAAACGAGCGGACTTGTGTTCGGGTTCAACTGTGTTCACAAGCAATGTTTCCAAAACACCTTCGTTATTGGTAGAATCTAATTGTTCACCGTTAGAAAAGGAACCCGATACCATCTTCACTACAACTTGCCCGAGCCGAACATGTCGATGTAGAACTTCAGCAGTACCGTTCGCTCCTTGGATGGTTTGGTGGGTCAAGAACTTGTTTACAATATCCTCACTCGTGTTTAACACAATGTAAGGATGTTCTTTCTCCACTTTCGCTTGTACCTGAGCATACGGTAATGGCCATCCACGTTCGCGAATCTCATCGTTCATGAAATAGAATGTCCAGTGTAAATTAGCATCGCCGTACAACTTATATGCTACATGATCAGGACGTTCGCCATCAGCAATGTAGTAGTCAGTATAGAATGAGGTAGCATCCTTAACGTTATCCAAAATATCAGCGTACGCAGTAAGATTTTGCGCAATGGAGCGATCAGCGGTATCGCCGAATCTATAGAATATTTTAGGGAAGTATTTAAAGTATGCCATTAGTAACCACCATCTCCACTTTCGTCTGTGCTTTCTTCAATATCTTCGCGACTTAATGTTCTGTCCTCTACCATTGTAAACGACAAGTCAATTTCAGCAGGAGTTCCGTCTTCATGGAATGCCATTGAACCCGCATTATAATTTACACTGATACTGCGTATGAAGGTATTGCGTAATTTAGTTCCGACTCGTACTGGAGCCGCACCCTCGATGTCTGGCATAAACCAACTCGATACATCGAATACCATAGGATACTTATAACCCGCACTTATACCATCTCCCACACCACCAATCATCTCAGGGTATGCGGATTTCCTAAAGATATGAATAATATTTTTAATTTCGTCAGCCTCTTTCTTACTCTTAGGAATAAACTTAAACTGAAACTGAAACTCACGTATTCCTACGTTTCTGAACTGAGTCCGTATGTTTGGATTAACAGATACCGCTCCAGCAATACTAACTGCTGATCCTGCGGTTTCATTGATTTTCTGCGCCCCACGCGCAAGAGCAAGTCTTGCTAATGCGGGAGTCTTTGCGCTATTGACCATATCTGTGATAGATTGTTTTCCACTAGTAATAGATTGCGCCAACGCGCCCATCGCGCCACTACCTGACGACAACGCTTGAAAACCGGCAGCACCAGCAGTACCCAAACTAGGTGTGTCATATCCAAAGTTATCTGTGATCACTAGAGAGACTGGTAAGTATAGCGCTACCACGTCACCCGTGTATTCGATGCTTCTCGCTACTACTTCTTTTGACTCTGTACCGGCACCGGATTCGGCAGCTTTCACTGCTTCCGCTTCCTCTTCATTTTTTGGTTTACCGTCACCTTCGTCTTCGCTTGGTCGGTTAAGAGCAAACATACTTTCGAACAACGCACCAAAGTCAATACCTTTAATGGTCGGTGGTTTAATTTCTTTTATGTGAAATAATACCTTAGACCGAGAATTTGTAGTATCTAGAGGATACTGCAGTATCTTTTTTGACTTGGCTGTGTTGTCTGTAGTGTCGGTAGGTTCTGTTTCTGCCATCGGAATAACTCTCGGTTATAAATACTTTTTACTATTTATACATAAAGTTACTAATGAAAACATACAAAGGCAGATACCAACCGAAAAACCCAGAAAAGTACGCTGGTGATGTGGATAATGTCGTCTATCGTTCAGGTTGGGAACGACATGTTATGAAATGGTGCGACGAAAGTATAGACATCGTACAGTGGATGTCCGAAGAACTTGTTATACCGTACATATGCGAAACCGATGGAAGACCTCACCGATACTTCACCGACTTTGTTATTAAGTACAAGTCTGGACGAGTGGTTATTGTGGAAGTCAAACCTCATAAAGAGACCCTGTTACCCGTACGTAAACAAGGTAAGACTAGACGTACTATATTGACCGAAGGAATGACATACATCAAGAACCAGTCGAAGTGGAAGGCCGCTAAGGCGTATGCTGATGACCGTGGATATCACTTCGAGATATGGACTGAGAAAGAATTGACCGCAATGGGTGTCATGCCCAAGTCCACTCAAAAGATGCGTACCAAGAAACCCCTGAAAAAACTTGCGCCCTTCCGTAAGAAAAAGAAATAGTTCCTGTATAAATAGTAGGAATAGATTTTAACTCAGGAACTTTATGTCTACAGTATTTAACAGACTAGAACTACAAGCATTCCGTGCGGGTATTACTCCTCGCACAAAGGAGTCGCGAGCATGGTTCCAACAAAAGATTAAGAATCTACGTAGCATCAATCGTGAAGCATTGATGAAAGAAGAACCTTTAAAGCAAGTGAGTACCGAAATTGTCGGTAGCATGTATATGTTCTTCTACGATCCGAAGCACAAAGAGACATTACCGTATTACGATACGTTTCCTTTAGTGGTCGTTGTCGGGCCCGCAGAAGGCGGATTCCTAGGATTGAACCTTCATTACCTACCTCCTATCTTACGTGCTAAGATGTTGGACGGGTTGATGGAGATTACTACTAACAATAAGTTTAACGATTCTACGCGATTCAAGATGACATATGAGTTACTTGCGCGAGCATCGAAATTTAAGTACTACAAACCCTGTCTCAAACATTATTTGAATAAACAGGTAAAAAGTAAGTTCGCATTGGTTCCTGCTCCAGAGTGGGAGATTGCTACATTCCTTCCGACAGCACAATTCCGTAAGGCGAACTCTAAGAAAGTCTACGCAGACTCTAAGAAAATGATAGGTGGATAACCAATGGCATCAATAGAAGATTTAAAGAGTAGACTTATTAGTCGAGGCGGACTAGCGTCTGCTAACCAGTTTGGTGTGGTACTACCATCAAAAGTAGGTATCACCAAATTAAGTGGCGCTAAGAATAATAACATATTGTGTAAAAGCGCAACGTTGCCTGGCAGACAAATTACTACACTAGATAGACAAATTGGTCTGTATAGTGAAAAGATTGCCAATGGATTCCTCGTAGAAGATGTTACGTTGACCTTCCATCTTCTGAACGATTATAGTGTTCGTAAATATTTTGATAAATGGTTGGGAGCAATGGTAGGGCATATGACACCCACTCCCCCCAAAGAACCTAAACCTCCCGCAGAAGGCGAAGAAGCTAAACCACCAGCACCAAAACCTTTATCGAGGGGTGCCATCGGGTGGAAGGACGATTACGTTGCGGACATTATAATACATCAATTAAAAAAACCACAGGTTCGTGTGGGGTTCGACCTAGGGCCTTTAGATATTAATCTAGACCTACTGGGAGGTACCGTGTACAGTGTTAAACTGATAGACGCTTTCCCGACAAACGTATCAACTATTCAATTGAGTGATGACCTCGACGGATTAGTAGAAGTAACTGTTACATTTTCATACACCAACTGGGAGCCCTTTAAGGCTGACAAAGTAGGGTTATTCTCTGCTGACATCAATCTTAATTTCGGCGGCTTAATTTAAATTATAGGATTTATAATGGCATTACCAAAACTGAATGACACACCAAAATATCGCGTTACCGTACCATCTACAGGTCAGGAAGTTAGTTACCGACCTTTCCTAGTAAAGGAACAGAAGATGTTGCTGATCGCATCTGAGACGCAAGATAGAGTGGATATGGTTAAATCAATCATCAACACTATCAATGCGTGTACTACAGAAGACATCAAGGGAGAACTAACTACCTTTGATGTAGACTACCTATTCACTAAGATTCGGTCAAAATCCGTAGGTGAGACAAGTACATTATTAATTTCATGTACCGAATGTGAAATGAATAACGAAGTTGTGGTTGAACTCGATAAGATAGAAGTTGAGGGAGTGGCCACCGATGTTAAAATCAATATCACTGACGACATTGTTCTTGAAATGAGATACCCGACATACGAAGACTTTATGAAAAATGAGAAACTTCTACATGGTACGAGTGCTACAGAATCTCTACTAGAGTTGCTTATCACATGTATAGCGACTATATGTACCGAAGAAGAACGATACTCGACCAAAGATTCGACTAGAGAAGAACTAATTGATTTTATAGACTCAATGACAGCACAACAGTTCGAGACAATTTCGACATTTGTAAATGATATGCCCACACTTAAAGAAGAAGTTAAATTTACGTGTGCGCAGTGTAATACAGAGAACTCTAAAGTTCTAGAAGGCATAGATGATTTTTTTTGATTAATCTCTCTCATGACACGTTGGTAAATTACTACCAAGTTAACTTCCAACTGTTAAACAACTTCAACTACTCATTGAGTGATGTTGAAGAAATGTTGCCTTGGGAGAGAGAGATTTATTTGACCATGTTGATTGACGACCTAAAAGAAAAAAGAGAAAGAGCACAACAGCAGGGATAACCCATGATTGAAACATTAATAGAGCACCTAAAATCACAGAATAATACTCTGGATAGTGTTAACACTAACCTTACGAGTATGAACAGTTCTTTAGCGACAATGATTCTGAGTGACCGGAAGGACGAACTTCGTCGCCGTGAAGCAGATGATGATGCTAAAAGAGCAGCGAGTGCTGCCTCCCGAACAACCAGTACTGCCGGTGGTGGTGGTAGTAAAAAAGGTGGTGGCGGTGGTAGATTTTCGGGTTTTGGTGGTGTTCTAGGTGGATTTGGTGCGGGTACGTTGGCAGGTGGGGCAACAAGTTTATTAGGTAGAGCTGCCCTGGCAGGTGGTTTGGCTGCGGGTGCCGACAATATTGCTAGTTATGTTCAAGAACAGACTGGTTCAAGTGACCTCGCTGATGCCGCGCATCGAGCAACAAAACTGGGGTCATTCGGTCTTCTTTTGGGTACGCGTTTTGCTTTACTGGGTGCGGTAGGTGGAGCCCTTGCTACTCCCGAAGTTATATCAGAACTTGAAAAGTTGGGAGACAAGGCAGCAGGACTGAAAGAGCCTTTGATGAAATTCACAGGTGCTCTACCTTCATTGAACGACGCACTTTCTAAAGTGACTGAAACCGTGGTAGGGACTTTAAGTTTTATTAATTCAGCAATCGAGGGAGACGTGCCCGCTGCTTTAGACAAGGTCGACGAAGCGGCAGTATTGGCTCTTGGTGTTAAAGGAGGTATGGACGCTAACAAGAATAAGGAGAAACTTACTAGAGCAGGTCGAAGAGCTGCGCAAAATGCTCGGCAGGCAGCAATCAAGGCAAAAAAAGTTACTTCACCAGTATCAGAAATGGAGTTCTCTAAAAGTCAACGTCAACAATTTAATTCTGAAACTGCTAAGGGTTTGAGTGACAAGGAAATTAAAGCTTTGGAGCTAGATGGACTCAAGGTAGATAAAACTACCGGTAGTATCTCTAAGGTCGGTGGTGAATTTGTAAGTGCTGATAAGGTAGATGAATTATTTGCTAAGAATGAAATCAAAACGTCAACCCAAAGTCTCAGTGCTAAAAACTTTATAGATGAACTTAATGGTAAAGCGGCAGCGAAATACGGTAAGTTTGGTAAGGCATTATCCTTCTTAAAGAAAGTTCCGGCATTGGGTTCTTTAATAAGTGGTGGAATAATAGCAAATATTTTAATGGATGAGACCACATCTACGAAAGAAAAAGCGGCATTGCTTAGTAAAGAATTGGGTAGCATAGGTGGCGCAGCTCTTGGTGGCGCAGTTGGTGGTTTGATAGGAACCTTAGGCATGCCCGGCATAGGTACTCTTACTGGAGGTGTATTGGGTGCTTTAGCTGGTTCGTGGTCAGGAGAGGAATTGGGAGAAAAGTTTGCCAATTGGATGTTAGGTGTAGACGATTCAGCATCAGAACCCTCAGAACCTGTGGCAGCAGCCGGTGGAAATAAAAGACGACGAGGTGCTGGTGCCAAACCTTCTCAGGTTAGTAGTAGTGTCACGTCAGCACCGTATCCTCAGTCTGGTGTTAAGGTTGCGACAGCATCTAGTGATATGTTTGCCGCTCAGGCGCAACAAAATATCGTGGTGGTAGACAATAGTAATGTCAGTAATAATGTCAGCACTCAGGCAGGTGATGTTAGTTTCAGCGGAACCACTGGTTTCGACTTCTATGACCCAATGATGGGTTCTAGAACTGCATAAAAAAAAGGGGGAACTTTCGTTCCCCCCGAATCCAAATATCTGGATTAATCTTCAGCAGCCATCTTCGCGAAATACGACAGAGTATCATCAGTCGATTCGGCGACAGGCGCCTCGGCAGCAGGAGCTGATACAACCGTTGGTTCTGACGCTGAACGAATTGGAGCAGCTTCTGCCGATTGGGCAAGTGCTTCATTCTTCAGAGTAGCACCGTTTCCAGTTGCTACTCCTAGGACAGTATCCAACTTAGCCTTCAAATCATCATAAGACTTGAACCAGTTCGCATCAAATGCGTTCGGGTAGTTTGGTACTTGGAACTCATTCAGGTCATACAAAGAGTTATAGGTGGATTCCAACCTAGTCTCGTCTGCCTCAAACAGAGCAGTAGGAGATTTGAAATCTGACTTATCATAGTTGCGGTATCCTGCGACATTACGAATCTTCAATTCGAAGTTCGCACCAGACCAGAAATCGAATGGATTGACCGGAGTCTCGCCAGGAAATTCTGGTTGCATCATATCCATGATCTTGTCAAAGATTTTCTTACCGAACTCGTAGATCATTACCTTACCATTGTTGGCTGGGTTTGCGGGATCATTAACGACTAGGATGTTAGTAACGTAGTGTAGACGACGCTTCTGACGACGGGCAGTCTCTTTATCTTCTTCGATACCAGAGTTCCATAGACGAGAGTTTAACTCACCTAATGGGTCGTTCTGACCTAGTGTAGTCAATGAACGTTCGATGTACCACTGACCGGTTGGGCCTTTAAAGGCATGATCCCAATAACGTACCCACGGTAGGTCTTGACCTTCCATCGCGGGTAGAAAACGAATGATAGCGTAACCATTACCTGCTTCATCAACAGTAGGTTTCCACTTGCGGTCGTCTTGGTATTTGTTTGTGTTGGTTGCCTGACCGGATGCTTCGGTAGCAGCGGTAACAAGCTTTGAGATATCCATAGATTTGGATTTTAGATTTGCGAAAGACATAATATTTCCTTTAGTATTAGGATTACTTAAATATAAACAATGGTCGTATGAACAATGTATGTGATTGCCTCTAGGGCACTGCTATTTATAACACATCTAAAGTGTTAAGTTTTGGTAGAAAGTTTAACTGCCGAGCTTCTGCTTCGAGGTTTTCGATTATTGGGACAGTAAGATATTTTTTAATGTCCTCTACCTCTAGACCTTGAACTTCACAAAGATGAACTATAGTATCCATATAACTCATACGATGTTTGAATACGAACTCTTCTATGTTGCGAGAGAAGGTTTTCCTATCCAAAAAGTTGGCAGCGTTCTCTGCCTTTCTATTCATCCAGTACACCAACCGATAAAACATTCTCTACTTTAAAAGAGCGCCATGCTTGTTTATCGATTGCGAAAGCACGAATTACAGACTTGTTGACAGAGTAGTCAGCGTTAGTCTCGGATACTTTAGGTTGCTCGGTAACAGGTAATAAATTAGTCGCTAAGGTACAAGGCATTACTCGCGTCTCGCCATTAACCTTAGTGAACGTCACCTCTAGAATGTTTTTCTTGAGGGTATCCATAAGTGAATCATATTCGAATGTTTTAGAATCGGTCATATTCAGCGTCCTCTTCAGATACTTCGGCGTCGGCATGAACATACTTGAGAAAATCTTCGTTGCCGTCAAGCATTACAATAACGGTTTCAAGACACTTCAACACATTTTCCATGTTACCGATGACTTCATCATCTTTGGTTTCTTTTTGAGCTTCTTCAGCATAATCCTGTAGAGACTCGATGTACACGATACGTAAGAACTCACGTGAGATAAGAGTTACATCGTTTTTAGGGTATCGACCTAAGTCAATTAAGTTTGGTGATTCAGACATTAATTCCATTCCTCGTTAGTGTTTGCTTTATAAACATCATTAAAATGAGCATTGACATATTTGTCAGTGTCATGCCAACTAATGTTGGACTTATAGTCTTGGCGGTCTAACGCCGAAACTTCTTTCGCGAGCAGTAGATTAGACCTACGTACTTTTGAACTTTTCTGTACTCTGAGAGTAGCACGACGAATCATTGCGTATCTCATTACTTTATCTACAGCCATTATACATTAATCCTTATCTTGTGTCAAGTAAAATTTACCGGTCTTCTTAGCTTCCTTTTTACGGTCAACATGTACCGCAGCGACATTATACTTTCTAGCATACTTAGCAACTGGATTTGACTTTTTCATTTTGTCCTCAATCTTCATTTACGAGATCCGACCAACTCTTTAGTTTTATTCGTTTCTCTGCTGAATACAAATCTAGGTCGGTATAAGACACGAGGTCGTATTCTTGGCAAAGGTCGATCATACACTGAAGGTCACCGAGTTCTTTGGCGAACCGCTCAAGAGTGTCATGGTCTTGACCAAATCGTTTTAGTTTAGATGCCATCTGAATAACTTCAGCACACTCTTCCTGAAGAATCGTTAAGAGTTCAGTACAACTATCATTGTGTCTCAACATCTTAGAGTCCCATCAATGTGTTGTCGCGGAAATACAAACCGGTAGGTGGAGTTAACTTACCAAGCATTGCCCAGTCTTCTGCCTTTAACGCGGGGACATATTGTCCGTATTGGTCAGCAAACTCTTTACCCATCTCGTTGTATTCGTTAAGGTACTGAAGAGCTTCTGCGGCAGCAACTTTGGCATCCTTATTCTCAAAAGTCTTTTCATCATAACGGTTAGTCAGTTTTGGTTTAGCAACAAATTTAAACATAATATATTCTCTCTCAATCAATTAGGTGGCTATTATACTTCTTTCAGAAACAAATGTCAAGGGCTTATTTAGCTTTAGATTCTTTTAACTTCCTAAATTGCCATCTTAGAAACCATTTCATTCGCCGGAAGTACTCTTTCGAATCGTAGTCAGGGTATTTTCCGTCATACCCTTCACACTCTTCACAATGAAGTGTCCACTGTTTAAAACAAAATTCTCTGAAAGTCATTAGTAGTACCAGCTGTTGTAGTGTTCTGCTTCCGCAGTAGTAGGACGGGCGCAAGAGTAAGAAGAAGTCTTGAAACCACCGTAGTTGTCCAGACGTTTCTTCATCTCTTCGCCAATGAAAGAGTTGGGAACCGCACGAACATTCTGACAGTCATAACCTTCTGAACCTTTGACAGTCTGAGACGCAATCTCACGAACGATCACAGTCCGAGCAGTAGGTTTCGCAACAACTTGGTAGAGATCGACTTGAGTCTGTTCGTAACCCCAAGAGTCAACGAACAGGTCACCGACCTTAACGCCGGCGGCAAGTTCTGCTGCCTTGACTTTCTGCGCTTCTTTACGTTTTGCGCGATACTCGGTAACAGCGAGACGATTATCAATGAACTCTTGTTGCGCTTCATACATGCGTTCAACACTACGGTAACGAACGTGGTACTCAGTCTTGTAACCAAGACGGGCACGAGGAGCAAGACGGTCGCACTTGGCGATCATACGTTCTTCATCAATAGTAAGAATAAGGTCGTGTTTCGCGAACAACTCAATCATTTCATTTTTCATAATACATCTCTCTCAATCAATTAGGTAGCTATTATAACATAACTGGGAACAATGTCAAGGGCCCTAGCCAAAATAATTTAAATATTTTTCTCACGCAGGTGTCTTATTTTTGCTTCAACGATATCAAGAACACATAACTCAGTTCCCCCGATGTGCCACTTATAGAGTTCTCCGCCTCTACTTTTAACCCCACCGTCATAATCTTTCCAGTCATACACAGTGATCGGAGTTTCTTCTCCGTAGAAGTTATATCCAACGAACTCCCATTCGGTACAAATCTTATCTTCTACATCAAGCGCATCACGAAGATAGGTAGGTTCTCCAAGAACCTCGACTAACTCGTAGTAAGTGGCGTCAATGTAACCTTTTAAACTAGTCATCATAAAACCTCAAAAATAATAAATGGTGGGAGGAGCAGTGAACCGAAGTTCCTATTCCTGATTCCAGATGTCTCGGAGACAAGCAGTGAACCCCGAAGGTTCTTAATCAGGAGACCAGACCTCCCCATCAACAGTAGCTATTATACACGATTCAGCTACAAAAACAAGGGCTTTCTTAGAACAATTTGTTATATCAACCTAACTTCTTATTTCTTTTTAGTGGCAGGAGACTTCTTCTTAACGGGGGCCTTTGCGTTAAAGGTCTTTCGTTTGACAGTAGGTTTCTTAACAGTAGGTTTCTTAACAGTAGGTTTCTTCTCAGGTGTCTCTACGGGAGCCTTAACAGTTTTCCGCACCTTCCTTTTGGGTTTTGTCACAGTTTTCTTTGGTTGAGGAAACTTTTTAGACAGAAACTCATTGACTGATAACCCGCACGTTCTCAACTCCTTTATAAAACGTCTGTGGGAGTCCATGTCCCACCCGTGAGCGGGTTCCAAGAACTCACCGTAATGATCCATCACAATATCAGATAATCGCTCACACTCCAAGGTATCCTTGTCGTAGAGGTACCTAACCTTACGGTCGTAATTCAACTTAACAATCTTTTCCATTATGCCACCAACTGAACCCGACCATCAAACTCGGTTATACTCATCTCAAAGGGAACGATCATTTCAATACCAACTCGGTTAATATCGAACCGGTCAGAACCGCTGCGAGAGTCAGTCACATATACCTTGTAACCATGACACATAGGAACACCATTGTCGTAGAACATCTCACCCTTCTCAATAACACGACCTACCAGATAACTGTCGGGACGGCCGTCCATTGGTCGGAAGTCAAGCGCTTTAATCATATCACCAACATTCGCTACATTCTCAAATCTCAACATTATATTAAATCTCCTATCTCAGCTAATCGGTTGGTGATGCGTCGGTACTCACTTTTGTAGTACGTTTCGTTATAACACTCCGCAGCATCAATCAACATTACAAGGTCGTTCATCAAATCACCAATTTCACTATCAATCATTTGTAACCTCCCCACCTTACCCACGCATACTGAGGTTTCTGACAAAATTGTCCTATCTCATCAAAACCCAACACAGTGTATCCGTCTAAAGGATCGGTACCTGCTTCATACTCAACGAGATCCCAACCCGCTTTAAACAACTTGACTTCTTTGATATCTTCAATAAGGCGAACTTGCATAATATATTCTCTCTCAACTCAATTTGTACAGCTATTATACTTCTTTTAGAAACAAATGTCAAGGGCCTGAAGCTAAATAAATCAACAATTCCAGATATAAATCTTATCCTGTTTCTTCTTACCTTTCTTCAACGAGTCAACTTTCTGACCCATCTGTTGTTTGAGGTCTTCCTCATCATGACATACCGGTAACCCAAATGATACCGCATCCTCATACATTTTAGGTGATATGTTAAAACAGACGTGACCACCCGTCTTTATGTTATCGACGCATTTCTGCCAGAGAGGTATAAAGAATTCGGTGTAGAACTTCTCATCAGATTCCCAAGGTGTCATATGTTCATATATTTCTAAGTTAACATAAGGAGGGGAAGTAAGTACAAAGTCATAGTCCAGTTTACTGAAATCTACATCAAGAGCACTCTCCCAAATCATATCAAGTTTAGATTTGTCTTCGTCAGGGAACAGAGTGTTTTCAAGTCCGGACTCTTCGTTTAAGAATGTCATCATGTCATCATAGGCATCAACCATTTCCACGTTAGTATCGATACCCGTGTAATCAATCCCTAAACTCCACGCACCTAACATTCGACCACCCCATCCCGCTGTAGGGTCTAGTACACTCTTTGCGTTATACTTTCGATAAAGATACTTGGCGGTTGTTGCCTTAAACATGACAATCGAACCCAAGTTGATTCTAAAACATTCGAAGACATTACCGGCAGGTGTCCTACCTCCACGGTTTCGTTTCTTGGTAGAGTCAATCAGTTTGTCCCATTGCTCTTTGTCGCTGTGGATATCATAGATAGTTTTACCATCTTGACGTTTACACTTTAATAGGTTTTTTAATTGGAAGTGATATAGGAATGGATTGCCCGAGAAGTTATTAGAATTCGCTACGGCGTCGAATTTGTTGAGATTAAACAAATCCTTTCTGAGTCCTGCCACATCGATATTCTTATGATTCTCGATATCTTCGACTGTGACAGAATCCAAATGTAGATTGACTGGTTTTAATTCAACTTTAGACATTAAATAATCTTGATACCTTTTCTTCGGATAATGTGCGGTTTGCGTGTTTGAAGTAATCTGAGAACTTAGCACCACCAGACTGAGTCCACATGTTCCGTAGATAAAAGGCAAGACCTCTACCTTGGTAGTCGGCAGCCTTGAGTCTGGCATTAAATTCGGCAACTCGTTTCATACTTTCTTGTTCGAATTCCTCAATGATTCTTCGCTGCTCTTCGTTTACAATATCTTCGCCCATGTACATCGTAGTCTCATTAGACTTTTCTGAACAGAACAAGTAGACATAACCATCTTTAGGCAGCCCACCATTGTACATAGGAGCATTGTTTTTACTACTCTTACATTCTAATAGAACTACGGTATTGTCTACTTTAAATACGAAGTCCGGAGAGTTGTGTGTACCGGTGGGTTGGGTGAAGTATACATTGTCAGGAACACTATCATGGTGCTCACCTCGCAACAGAGCATCTCGGAAGTCAACGACACTAGTAAATCCTAGACTAGACGCTAGTTCTTTGAAGTCACTCTGAACTAATGAATTGCTCACTAGCACATCTTCTACGGCATCTTCGTGACTCGCTACATTGTGTACAGTACCGCTCACCGCCTGATAGTTTCTGAAGTAAGGTAATGCGATTAATTGATCGTGTATTGCTTTTGATAGATTCATAGTATACTCTCTCACTCAATTAAGTAGCCATTATAACACATGTTTCGATTACTTGTCAATACATTTATCACTTACACGCTAAATAAATTTCTCTCTCAGTACCATACGCCTCGTGCTCCCAAGGATGGTCTCTATAGGCAACTCCAACATACTCAACACCATCAAAGGTCTGCTTCGTAGTCAGACAAGTCTCGCCATCATCGTTTGTTCTCAAAACGAATCCATTATTGATCAGTCGACCAGATGCCATCTGTTTTGCGTGAACCATTTCGTGGGCAATATTTACCATCAGATCTTCCATAGGGATTCTACCTTCAGAATCACTGCGAGCAAGTTCAATAAAAACCTCTTCATCATCACCGTTACAGTAACCACCGGCATCACCATCACAACGGGGTTTGAAGTCTAAGTCAAACAAACATTCTTCAAACTCATCCAGACCTAAGTGACTGTACACTCGACCTACGTAGTCTACCAGCTTCTGACTGGTAGTACCCTGAACAATCATGTTATACATTATAATGTAATCTCAATTCGTTCTGTAGGAGGATTCAACTCTCTGAACCCTTTAGACTCAAGAATCTCACGAACACGTTCACGGTCAAGAGTGTCACCGCCACCCCAATGATCAGCAATGTCCATACACTTGACAGCGTACTCAAGGATAGCTTCTTGGATATCAGGGATACCACACCCAAGGTCGTATATGCCATCTTTGCCATAGAACAAGTGGACATAGTCACGGAAGTCATTTAACGCAGCAGGAAAATTCATAATCATCTCTCTCTCAATCAATTAGGTAGCTATTATAACATAACTGGACACAGAGTCAATAGCCTACTTAGAACTATTAAGCATATCGATATGCGCTTTTATTTCTTTTCGGTTTAACTTGCGAAACTTGCGTCGTGATACACCCCAAGATTTCAGGGGAGCGGTGAATACCTGAAGGATTCCGGTATTGCGAGGAACGTAACCTATGAGGTCAGTGCCTTTGGTTACATAAGTGTGGTTAGGTACATAATCATAAGTACCCCAGTCAGTAATTTCTTCGCGCCACATAAAGTGACAGGCATCTTCATACGTCATCAACTAATCTCCAACATTCATAATATCTTCTAATACTAGATAGGACACCATAATAGTCATCCTGATTATCTGTGCTAAACGCTAACCACATCACCAATATGACACGGGCGAAAAACATTCTCATGACATCCACTCAGGGGTCACCGCATTTTTCCAAGTAGCAAAGGCACTCTTCTCTTCACGATAGTAGTTACGATACCCGTCAACTACGTCATCGCGTTTACAATGGTCAGGCATACACTGCGGCATCACTGATTCATGTGCGGTCTGTTTGATATTCTTAGGTGCGAGCCACAACATGGAACCTAAATCTGTATAGGTCTTATGAACACGTCCATAACGACGTTCGTATTCTTTGGCAGTTGCCTGAAAGTGTTTGTACAACCAACGATAGTTCTTGTCATTCTCACGACACCAGATGTTTGATGGGTGATTCACGTGAGATGCTTTATATAAAAGTCTCTCTATCGCGTCACCCGCAAGTCGCCAACGTTTGATGTTACGACCATTCTTAGTCTTATCGGTGTACTGTTCGCCATCAAGTATACGGTGCGCAGTAGAGAGTAACTGACCATACTCAGTGACCATCTTGACTACGTGCTTGTCGCACATCAACTGCGCGGCCTGTACTGGATCGTTATCTAACTTAAAAATGTTCAATCGTCATCTCCCATATTTTTAATTTCTAACCAGATGGCCATGAGTATAGAGATACCTACTAAGCCAAGAACCTCACTAAGCGTGAACGATAAAAGAGTATCAATAAGCATATTTTTCTCCGTAGATTTCACCGAACACTACATCAACTTCTTGGGCAGTCAGAGTATCGTCAACAACAATACAATCGACATCACCGTTAAGCAATAGAAACTCCATCTTGTTAACAAACACATCCTTCGTGGGGTTGTAGTAGTAGGTCATGGTGTTCTCAGTCTTATTCTTATAAACGGTCATAGGGAGATCCATTACACAGTTACCTCAGTATTGAAGATTTCACGCTCTTGGTACATACCAGTCACCTCGGTACTTTCTTTACGGACAACAACATAGGTATTTTCATACCCATAACTTTCGAGTTGCTGTTGGTAAACGAACGCGGTTTGGCGATCATAACATGGGGTGAAGAAACCAGCAAGTGGTTTGTCGGTCTCGGCACATCGAACAACATAGGTAATCTCTGACATAATCTTCTCTCTCTTCTCAATTTGTACAGCCATTATACTTCTTTTAGAAACAAAAGTCAAGGGCCTACGCTAAATTAATTTTAATAACATTTAGATTGGACATGGCATCACTATCGAGAAAGTGTCTGTCCATAGGTTCAGGGCCGGTGGCAATACTGTAGTAGTCAATACCATCACCTGTAAGGTCTTCATGAACAAACGCTATCTGACCTGAAAGGACACCACGAGGAGTGTCCCATTGAATTGTGTCACCAACTGAACCGTACATTATGCTCTCCTCTTACGTGGTTTAAAACCTAGATATTCCATCGCTGCCAGCGGAGAGGATTCTTCACTCAACTCGATATAATCTTCAACTGAAGTAGTCTTACAAAGGAAGTTAACCCACGACTTCCAAGGTTTAGAACCGTACTTGAATCGCGCAATGAAAGTTGGTTGTGGCTTACCGTGCCAAGATGGGTGGCAGTCAGGTCTTGCTACTTCCATGTTGACAGACTTAGTGTGACGACCCTGATACATTAGGTACATACCGTCCCAAGTGAAGTCTTCTTTGTTGAATCTAGTCATAATCATTTACTCTCTTATCTCAATTTGTACAACCATTATACAATACTTCTTTTGAAAACACCAGTGGTAAACGTGACCAACCGAGAAGTGTTGGTCATCAGATATTTACGCTACCATTTCCGCGAAACAAATTCCCGTAGATAGGTTCTCTACCTCCAGATGTTCCATCGCGTTACTGTTTAGTGACACAGTAGTTTTCTCAGTTCGGACAATATAGAAGTCAGCGTTAACTTTTTCAGAAGCAGTCGGAAGGTCACGGTGAATAAATGATACAGTACCCTCTTGGGTCTGCAATCCAGTTCTCCAACGAATAGTTTGACCGACTCTAGCAAACTTCGAATGATAGACAATGGTGTCCATCTTAGCATGAGCGACACATAACGAATTCGGATTCGGGAAAGTATCTTGCGCTTCATACGCTTGCAACTTAGTTGCGTAAGGGCCCGCCTTGCGGAGATTGGTACTGATCGTCATAACATAAAACATAATATCACCTCTATCTAATAAGTCCCCATTATACTCGCGTTTAAAGCAATAGTCAATACTATTCGCCATTTATTTCATGAATAGTCCCTATCCATTCAATTGATATTCGTAGACCAGACCTTTCAAATTATAAATATCAGATACACTAATAATAAAAAAAACTAGGTGTAATATGATCGACCCTATAACGGCTGTGGCTATGGCGACATCTGCGTTCAAGACTGTTCAAAAAATGGTTGCTATGGGACGTGACGTGGAAGATACCTTTGGCCAGATGGGCAAGTGGTACTCAGCCGTGTCAGATTTCAACGAAGCTAAACGCAGAGCATTAAATCCTCCACTATTTCGAAAATTGGTAGATAGGACATCAGTAGAAGAAGAAGCTCTCAACACACTCATCCAAGAGAAAAAGATTCAGCAACAAGAAGCTGAACTAAGAAGTCTGTTAACTTACGCATATGGCCCATCTGGTTATCAAGAACTTATCGAGATGCGTAGAAAGATTCGCGAACAACGAGAAAAGACGATCTATGCTCAGGAACGTAAACGAAAGAATCTTATTAGTAACACGATAAACATTTCAATGATAGGTGCTCTTGGGTACTTCCTATATCTTTTAATTTCTTTCATGTACAGTATCTGGCCACAATGATACACGCATTCGTTCTGACAGTGATGTTAAAGGGAGTCATCGTATCTAATGATATGTACTTCGCTAGCATTAATGTGTGTCAAGAATATGCTCATGCTATAGTACACGGAAAACATACGAACGTCCACCATAACAATATGGTGGGCGCTTACTGTATACCGACCAAAGTCGATCCATCGACAATTACTCTCTACGTCAAGTAATTAATCCATCATTTCAAAAGGGAAACAATCGAGGAACAGTTCACGTTCTAGACGATACGCTTCTTTCTCCCATGGCTGGTTGGTGTAAGCATAGTTGTCAGCGTTACGACCTTTCCATTTCCAGACACCGACAGCAGTCAACTCACCGCGAAGGAACTGGCGAGCGTGAACCATCTCATGAGCGAGTGCCTGCATTTGTTTTAGGAATGACTGGTCACGTCTAGCGATCTGGATTTCAGCATAGTCCACGTCACCTTCACATAGACCTTGCGCAGAGTTATCAAGTTGAGTCTTGAACTTGATAGTGACCATTCGCGAAGTGAATCGGTGAATCTTCAACGCACCCATAAGACGGGCGACGTACTCTTCAACGATCTCTGGTTTGGCGTGACGACCTTCAATACTATACATAACGACTCTCTCAATCAGTTAGGTAGCTATTATACCACCACTAACTACATTATACAACCCCAAAATCATCTTTTTTTAGAACTATTTGGAATATAGTGTAGTGTTTTATGATCATCTGCGCATATTGGCGTGGTCTTTCGCCTCTTGAGCGTCAATTATGGGTACCGCATTACTCTTGTGCATAGTACTGATACCTTTGACTAGAGTACCGGTGTAGTTCATTCTTTCTTTCTTTTGGGTATCATGGATACCACTATCGAGGGATTTATAAACCGGAGTGTCCCTTCGGTAAGGTTCTGACCTCACTTCCATCGGTTCGAACTTAATAGGAGTCTTCTTCTTAGTTGTCCATGCGTTGTATTTCTTCTTTCGACCAGAAGCATATGTTCTCATATTACCGTGCATCATAAAAAACCTCACTTACTGTAACTACTAAATACATGTAACAGTGCTATACTATCCAACCCTGTTTGGAATAGAGATTATAACACACAAATAAGCTTCTGTCAAATTTATTTGAGTATAAATAACACCATGAAAGATTATAACTTCGATTTCGGGTTTACTGCTGTAGATGAGACTGAACTAGATGCTGTTCAGGAGGCACTCTGTGCCGCCAATGAGAATTCTACGACGGCCAGTGAACTCGAACAACGTTTAGACAATCTGTACAATGCGGTTCAACCACTACTATCTAACCTAAAGAAGAATCCTGAAAAGGAGTATATCTTATGGCCGAACCGTCTTGATAAGATTGAAGAATTTGAAACCCACATTCAAAACATTTACATAGGACACTAACCCAATGTTTTACAGCCCAAAAAAAGAACTCATCCTCCGTGACTTGAATGAAGATGGTTCAGCGTTTTATCAATTTGTATATGGTGGGGAAAAGGAATCACTTGCCCTTGAATTGAGCACTCAGTTAAAAACTATTCTTCACGAAGACGGAAAATATTTGGCATACCAGAACTCGGATGTGAACACAATAGAAGAAGTTCTCAATCGAGTACCAATGTTTCTTAACATGTTAAAGCATCGCGGATACAAAAATATCCTATATGTGGGCCATTTCAACGACGGTCAAACTAGCTGGATTCTAGACGAGTATGCTGACCGTACATTGGATGTGTTGCCTCCAGAACGTTCAGGACTGGGTTCTCAGATTGATCCTAATATCATCGTCCAGTTCCTACCATTGTTACACAAAGCATTCAACTACCGTGGGGGCTTTAAAGTAGCACGACCAACTCGACCACAGCACCGTGGCTTACTTTATTCCTTGTATGGTCTGAATGGTCTTCGAGGCCATATGGTTCAGGCATCTAGTCAGTACAGTCATGGTAACTTGGATTGGACTGTTGAGTCTACAGAAGAGAAATTTGATGCTGTAGTATTCTTAGGTTGTCCTAAGTATGATAACAGGGCGTTCTCTTTCAGAGAAGTATATGACCAATTTGCGCAATACTGTACTCCAGACTTTGAACTAGTCGACTTGTACTATGGTGCACCCGACGCTGGTAAGTGGGTAGGTGGTGAGAAGAAATCAACTGTTTCAGACATCGACGTAGCATTCACTACTCGTTCTCAATGGGATTCAGAAATTAAAGATGGTGGGGGTCGACCAGAAGAGGTCGAGAACTTCCGTCGTATGCTAACCGTATTTTAAGAATATCCCCGGCAAGGATAGGGGGAGCATTGCGCTCCCCTTTTTTTTATATCAGTAGTAATATAATTCCGGCGATACCACACCATATCAAAACATTAGGGTAAATCGTCCAGCACATTTTGAAATCACGTGCGGTTATCAACACAAATTCTTTTACTTTTGGTGCGTACTCTTCATATAATTCTTTTAGTTTGTCCTTCATAGTTTTTCTCCTACGACAACAGTAACATTGGTGGGTTTGATGAATTTTAACTTATCATGGCTATGATACACGAAAAACTCTGTTTTGTCAAACTCTTGGAAGAACTTTTGCCAAATAGGTCTCCAGTTACTTGCCATGCGGTGTACGTTCAGTGCGCTTCTATCACTCTGTAAGAAGTTATCAGTAAAACTGTCTAGGTTCATATCAAACATAGAGTCAAACCCGTACATGTGAACTTCCTTCGCCTGCATAACACGACACGCATAGTCTACCGCCATATGACCGCACGAATAGTTTGTGGCAGCATCTTCTAGTTTCTGACCCCTAAGTTGTGCGTACGTTGGTATGTAGGTGTGAAAACCCTTGATGTTCTGGGCATACTTCATGTAGAATGTGGGATTCTTTTCCATCCACCGACGAGGTCGCGTCCCTAGAATCCAGTCGTACATATCTAATTGTACTGACTGATCTTGTAGCGCAGTCATCATTTTGAAGTCTACCATACAAGAACCATAGACTTCTTCTTTATCTAGTGACATAGGGGGCATGTTACATACCAACAGCAGACCACTAGACCCACGTTCGAACATGGTTGCGTGATCTCCGTTACCTAAGACGTTAACTTTCATTTCAATATCCTACAGAATGTATTCTTTAGCGTGGTTTTCTTTAATCATGAGTTGATTGAGGTTTACTCCTTCGACCTCAATCTCTCCTAGTATACGTCCATACTTACCCGTCTTATGGGTTGTTAGTTTGACTTGTGTCCCTACTGGGGCATGTTCTTCGGCGAATCGTGCGGCCTCTTTCCCAAGAGACTTTTCGGCAAGATCTCTAGTGCGAGACTCAGGAGCATCAATACCCCATAAACGAATACGCTGATTACCATAAACAAGACCGAACCCAAGATCAATGTCAACGTCAACAGTGTCGCCATCAACCCATCTTTTAATTGTTGCGATATACACATACATTATTTTCTAAAACCTCGTGACTTGTCTAACGCACGTGAACCAAACCAAAACGAGATGATAGCGGCAAAGATTGCTTTAGTGTCATCGTCCCATAGTATAGCTATTGCGTTATTAAAGTCAACACCGTCCTCGGCGTTCATTGCGTTCATTAAGAGAGTAACCTCAATAACAGCAAAAAGTCCAAAGAAACTATATGTGATTATAGGGCGTACCGACTTCTGTAGTCCGGCAATGAACCCTGTACCTTGGTTGATTGAGATGTCATGTTCGATTAGTCGGGCATGCTCTTTATCTGCCGCCTGCGTCTCAAACATTTTCATATCGTGGTCGAATCCGGCAGCACGTAGTTCAGCCATCTTCTCCATCTTCTTTAATTCAAATTCGTTGTCTCTTTTAGACTTGAAGTGATCCGTTACCGCAGGGACAAGGGAACCCGTCAAACCTAATAGTGAACCTAATAATCCGCTTAACATTATATTATTCTCCTATTGGTGCCAGTAGTCTTTAACCCACTCCTGTGGCTCATATGTGCGCACGGGTGTGGTAATGGACTCTGACATAGATTGTATGATACTTGGTCTCCCGTGGAAACATATTATGGAAACGTCTTCTATGTTATCGGGGTACACTTCGTATTTATATGATTTTAACTCATCTGGGAATACTTGCTGTAGTAAGGTACGATTGGTTATAGTTTCGTTGAGGTATTCCCCATCTCCTCGGAACTCTTTTGTCACGATAACTCTTTTAAAGAAAAACTCTTTGTACACCCAATCCATACTTTCAGAGTCCCATGCCATGACACCACTCTGTAGTTTATCTTTTAGATGTGGTTGATGTTCATTCACATGACCTAGGTCTTCTATACCCATAAATCCACCGGTATAGTTTAGTAACCAGTCTATGTTGCCTACAATCAAAGTATCGAGGTCTAGGTATACCATCCTACCGTAGATATCTCCATCAAACAGTTGTAGTTTGTTCCACCAACCAGTAAGGCCTGGCTTCAGAAACTTGGTGTCGACACCATCTATATGTCTATCACTCAAACACACAAACTTATGACGTACCGTAGTGTTTCTTTCAACTCCAGCCTTCAGATTACGGACATAGTCTTCAGAGAACTTGTCTCCCCAAAGAACGCAGCATACTGTTACCATTAACTGGCTATCAACTTAATGTCGTCATAATCGATTACAGCGCACTGTATACCATCTAATTCTACTGCCATCGCTTTGCCCCAATCAAAGTAGATTGTACTACCCGCTGAGATAGTTTGATGTTGTGCGACTTCAATACTCATACTAACTACCGTGGCAGGTTTATGACCCGTAGGTTTTATTCCTGATATAATAAGACCACTAGCAGTCTTCGTGTCTTGTTCTTTTTGTGCGGTAACTAAAACGTTATTATGTAAAACTTTCATCATTTTTCCAATTTATAAAGAGAGGTAAAGTATTCACCCCTACCCCCTAATTTATATGTTTACTAACTACACTTCTGTTATATCATAGTTCGAGTCATAGTTATGTTTAGCGAGACATCCAGTGACATTCTGTATGGTGGTAAACGTATCTTGAGCCTCTGCCGACCACGGATAATACTCTTCCAGCCAATCAAAACGTTCTCTCGATAGATAAACATCTGTAGTCATTGCGTGAAGTGGAGCAGCGTCAATTAGTCGTTGAGCACCTTCGGGTGTTACGATATATGCGTGTGCGCCTGGAAAGTAAGGTTTAGATGTCAGTCGTCCCCAACCAGAAGAAGGTAGTAGGAATTTGCCGTACGAAGGTTTCCCTATGTTCCCCACATATTTTGGTAGTGTCGTGGGGATAGGATTGTTCACTACCGCGTCATGCTCAAAGATAACGAACGGTTCGTTTTGTTGAACACAGTTTTTCCACAGGGAGTAGTGAGAAAGGAATGCGGATAAAGAATTTTCTAGACGAGAGTAACGTCCTTGGAATCTACTGATAGGAATAACTTCACGGTTACATATACCTAGTATATCATCTTTAGGGGTGATTGCGTCAAACTTGACGACATCCAACCCGTAGTCTTTTGCTGTCTGTATACATCTGTCCGCGACTTGCTCGGACTTCTCATGGTCTTTGATTGTGATAACGAAAGCTTTCATAAAAATCTCATATAAAAAAGCGGACGTGGAGTCCGCTCTTTGAATTACTGTATACTAATACTTATACGTTATAGAAGTGTGCGTCTACGCTAGCAGCTTGTTCGCGTTCAATCCAGTCCGCATAAACGTCAACCTTTTCTAATAGATTGCTTCCAGAACCCTTACGCAAATTACGGATACCTGAATCATCAACAACCTTATTGATTGCTTCAAAATTTACTTGAACTTCTTTACGAATCTTACCGTAAGAGTCAGTAGTTTTAGGACTTAGGTGATCAATTACTTTAGTAAGAACTGTGTGAGTGTTTTCCACAAGATTCTCGTATGAAACGTCTAGAGCGTAGGTTAACAATTTAGAATCTCTATTGAACATATCGAGTAGAGAATAACCCATGTCTTCTTTCAAGAAGTCTTCGAAGGACATGCCTACTGAATACTCTCGCCATAGATGAGTTAACACATCTTTTTCGTCACGATGCATTCTAATAAAGTTGTGAGAAGTTAACTGGCCCGCCTCTAGAGCAAAGATAAAGCTGCCCATAGTACTAATGTCTGTCCACGGGCAGAACCCTAGACATGTACTTTGTAGGCTGTTCCACTGTACTTTTCGTGCGTTTACAGCATTTTGTAGATTAGAACCAAAATCTGCGCCTTCCACTTCGCGTAGATACATTCCATATAGGTTCTGTAATAGATCACCACCAGCTCCGGCAGCACCTACAACGAAAAAGTTGTCGGCAGTTCTTACTAAAATATTTTCCATTGAGATTAACTCTCCGTTACGGGTTTTTAAAAGATTACTGTTATTTATAAGATTTTATTGTCTGATATTACCTAATCACGGTAATCATTCAAATCGAACTTTGTGCCATGCATTTTCATGAGGTCTCGTTCGTGATTAGTGTACACCAATACTTCGGGGTCTTCGATCAAGAAGTCGCAACTCTTACAGAAATCTGGATAATCTCCGGTTCGGTGTTGTTCCCGTAGAGTCTCGTACTCTTCACCAAAAAAGATGTCTGCGATATTATCTTCGGAACAGTGACCAAGAACTGCCTCTTCATCTCGACCAAGAACCTGACAACATGGATGTACAGCACCGGTCTTCTTATCAAGACCACCGGCACGGATTACTACATCCGGAGAGAATGGTCGGCCACAAGTCTTGATCTTACCTTTACGTGCGTTATCACCAATATCCCAAGCGCCAGACCAGTTATGCATCTTCCATATCTCGGTCTTGACGCCTAGTTCATCAACCAAGGTCTTGTACTTCTCTAGTTCCTCGTCAATGTTATTGTTGTTTGTGATTAGGTGGTAGGTA
>Ga0208803_1000076_pt1 | contig 39452 bp, 51 predicted proteins | sample Colrivmet1551A02_FD_187656 | JGI IMG/M metagenome (GOLD analysis project Ga0208803, IMG submission 187656) | Estuarine microbial communities from the Columbia River estuary - metaG 1551A-02 (SPAdes) (version 2) | ecosystem: Environmental > Aquatic > Marine > Intertidal zone > Estuary | place...
GGATAACCATTCGTATGTAGTAGGAGTATGGGAAGATTCTAATGAAGCTCAATTAGCAGCAGAGAAAGAAGAACAATTCAGAGGTGGAAAATATGAATGCGTTGTATATTCTGCATATTTAAACGAAATCCTTTAACACCAACGAGAAATGAAACAGACAGCAGTAGAGTGGTTGATGGAGATAGACAAATCTCGTGCAATCACCATAGAAGAATGGCAACAAGCCAAAGAAATTGAGAAGTATGTAGCGCAGCAATATGCAGAATTTGCAATTAAATGTTACAGAAAAGAACTTCCCGTTCTTGAGTTTGATGGATGGATTAACCACCTTAGACACTAACGAGAAATGAAAGAGGAAGAACCAAGCAACGATATGTGCGAATGCAAAGTCCCACAACCACAAATCAAAGTCAGTGAAAATGGAACATATGCTTACTGCACAAAATGCATAAGAACAATTAACACCAACGAGTAATGAAACAGACAGCAGTAGAGTGGTTTTCAAATCAATCTTGGAAACTTAAAATTCAATTAGAAAATAAAGAAATAAACATGGGAGAATACGCAGTTGCCTATGTTAAACTACTTGATGAATCCAAAGAAATGGAGAAGAATCAGATTATGAATGCTTACAATGAAGGTCATTATCATTTAGAATTTGATTCATTCAATCCATCACAATACTACAACGAAACCTTTAACACCAAATAGAAATGAAAATAGTAATAGAACCAAATAAAGGAGAAAGACAAACACCTGAAGTTATTATTGATACAACTCATTGTTACTACCCATACGCAATTAGAGATGCGATAAAATTGGCATTAGAACTTGATGGATACGACAATGAAACAATAAATGAAGTGTTTGGGGGGAGTATGACTGACAAAGAATGTAAAACAGAAGTATAACGAACCACTTGAACCTTGGGAAGAAGATGAGTAGACAAGAAATGAATGAAGTAACAATCTTTATTAATCGATTAAAAAAGATAGGTATTGAGCTTGAGTTAATGGGTAATATACCTTGGATTTATTTACATAAAGTAAATGGTAATAGAGTAAAATCCGAAGATTATAATGCTAATCATGGTTATACTATTGCTTGGTATCCTGTTAGGGTAAATCAAAAGGTACATCTTGATAGTGATTTGAAACGAACCTTTGAAGTAATTAGAAAATACAGATAAGATGATAGTAATTATAAATTATGGAAACTAGAAAAAGATTAAGCCGCGAGCAAAAAAAAGAAAAAGCAATTAAAGATTTGATTAATCAAATGTTTGTAATTGCAGGGCATGATGTTACATATGATGACGTTCTGAATGTTGATAATTGGTTTCAAAAATACAGCATGACAGTTGAACAAGGTGAGGAGTTTAAAAAATGGGGTAAGAAATACCTTATGAAAGAACTTCGAATGCTAGCAGGTGCTGCTGAAAAAGAAATGATGTGGTTTAATGTAATGTGGGGTCTAACTTATTCAAACTGGGAAGATTACCATAAATTAAATAAATAATCATGATTGGCGGCGTACAAAAGAAAATCTTATTGAATAATCAATTTCAAATAGATCATGAATTCTTAAAGCTTTTAGGAAATGAATCCGAAAAGAATTGGAAGCTTGTTCGCGAAGACGACCGTTTGACAAAAAGATCTGCAGATATCATGTGGATTGAATGGGATGAGAATGGTCGCTTCAAAGAAAGGCATGATGAAATTGCTTTAGGGCGTTCTCTTATAATGTCGCCATTTTCAGAGTTTTTTACTTGGCAAACAACACCAGTTGCAGATATCATCGCATGTACTGATGATTATATTAAATTTATAACAAGAAATTCAGTTTACGAACTATTTAGAATAACTAATAAAAAATAATTATGTTGACAGATATTTTATTAATTTTAGCATGGGGTGTCGTTTCAATAGTTGTAATGGTACAAACATTCAAATGGGGTTATAATAAAGAAAAGGCGGGTAAGAGAACAGACTTTATGGGCCGCCCTAACAATAATATGCCAAAGAAAAAGTGAAAAGATTAGGTTTTTTATTATTACTATTAGTTGCGTTTCAAAGTTGCGCGCAACAATCTAAACAAGATTTAGATCTTGTACATTGGAATTCACCCTATTTTGTTGTGAATTATTCAGAATGGTTAGAACAACCTGTTGATGTACGCTATCGTGTAGCTTGTACTAATGGCACTGCATCTAGAAAGGGTTTGAACTTTCACACTGAATCAAATGTACATACATCCGATGATGCTGATTATTACAAGAATGAATGGGACAAAGGCCATATGGCACCTGCAGGTTCTTTGAATTGCACCGAGGATATGCTATGGGAAACATTCAGTTATGTAAATTGTGCCCTTCAGCATGAAAAGTTGAACCGTGGTGTTTGGAAAACACTCGAAGAGCGTGAACGCTATCTAAGTGAGTGGGTTGGCATGAATGCCGATGTATACATTGAATTAGACTTTGGCGATTATATTGAAAGAGTTCCAGCGGGTGCCGCAATTCCAATCGGATTTTACAAAGAAGTCATAATTGGTGACCTTAGAGAATGCTATTGGTTTGCAAATGTTGAACCACTGTCAGATGATTTGGAGGATTATCAATGCAAATGCCGAGAGTAATGCAGTTATTAACTTCACAATTAATTAAGAAAGGTGACCTTGGTTTCCATGGCAACCTATTTGGTGGAACCCTGATGGCATGGATCGACACTGCTGCCGCAGCGTATGCCATGGAAGTTTGCCGTAATCGCCGTATGGTTACTATTTGCATAGACGAATGTATCTTTAAGAAACCAGCCAAAGAAGGCAATATGCTTAAAATCTATGGCAAAGTTCTCCATATTGGTACAACATCAATCAAAATGCTATTGGAAGCCAGGTCTTACAACGTTTATACACAAGAAGAAGATATTATCCTATCAACTTCAATCACATTTGTTAGAATTGATGAGGATGGAAATCCAATTCCAATTGCCGAAAAAGTCAAGCAGCGCTGGCAAGACGGTGAATTTGAAACAAATGAATAATTTACTTATATAAGTATAAAATTATTGCTATGGAATTAACTATAGAACGACTTAATATTGAATATGTTTCTTGGGCTGTTGAATTTGGTAATGGCAAGAATGAAAAAGACCTTAGATTTGGTCAATATATTCATGATAAGTATGAACTAGATGAGGAGGCACCGGACGTTTTTTATTATGAGGGCGCTGAATTCACATACAATACACTTTTAGAATATTTACACATTAAAGATGTAAAAAACACATTATGAAAAAACTTTATCGAAATACAGTAAAGGGTAAGATTGCCGGCGTTTGCCATGGCTTAGCTTATTACTTTAATACCGATGTTGCCATTATTCGTGCAGCATTTTTACTATTTGCACTATTTGGTTGGGGCGTTCCAGCTTATGTTGCGCTTTGGATTACAATGCCAAAACTTAAAACAAGAATTAAGTAATGGGACGCATTTGGAATTACTGGAAGGAATTCTTCTTTGATTTTAAGGTCTGGTGGAGGTATCGTAAGATTGCTATTAAAGCCGAAGATCTTCTTACAAAGAATAATATGCGGGTAGATTGGTTAGGTCGTATTTACACAGTTGTGAATATGCCTGAAGAAATCCAAAGAGGTGTTGAACAAGTACAACAGGGTTGGGTAATTAGCCAATTAGGTCCAATGAATGGAATCCTAACAGAGATTGGTGTAAATGATTATGCTTATCCAGAAATCAGCCGTATCCCAGATTCAACCTCTTATTTGATTGTACTCTATCCAGACATTGATACACTCAATCCATGGAGAATTATTCTTAACATTCTAGCACTTGGCTTAATTGGAACACTTGTTTGGGGCGGACTTATTGTTGCTAAACACTTTGGTGTTGATACTATGATTGCAGATGTTTGGACATCTGTAAATGCACAATAATGGAAGCAGTTATTAATAGAAAAACCGTCAACGGAAAACGGTATTATGAAATCCAAGAGGATGTAAATGGCGAACTAATCACCCGCCTTTACCCGTCTATTACAACAGTTCTTGGAGAGACTTCAGATAAGTCAGGTTTAGAAGATTGGCGCAATAAAGTGGGCCATGAAGAAGCTGACCGTATATCTAAATTAAGCATGAATAGAGGCACTATCATGCACAGACTTATAGAACTATATAAACCACTAGAAGGTTCACCAGAAGCCAAATTAGAGCAGTTAAAACAGATTGCAGCTGAAGATGCTGAGGTAAATCAGTTTAATACTGAGCAAAATGGCCAAATTTGGTTAAATGCTGGTTGGGAAATGTTCATGAAGTTTTGGTACAACCACTCAAGATTCTTTTCAAGAGTTAGAAATGTGCTTGAAGCTGAAACTTTTTTATGGTCGAATAAGGGCGGCGGATATGCTGGAACGGTTGACAACGTATCTGAACTTATTGATAATAAGGTACTTATCATTGACTACAAGAATTCGCGTAAACCAAAACGTGAAGACTGGATTCAAGATTACTTTATTCAAGGATCTGCATATTGGGTTGCCTATTGGGAACGAAGCGGTGTAAAACCAGACGGTGTTGAGATTTGGATTGCTAATGAAATTCAAGATTGCCCACAGGTTTTCTCACTTACAAACGAGGACGTTAAAATCTATTTCAGACTATTCCAAGAGCGTCTTCAAACATTTAAACAAAAATTTAATATATAATAAGCAAAAATAAATTTAATCTATTATGGAAAAATTGAATGCATTTTTATCAAAGCACGGTATGAAAGTTGTTATTGTGCTTTTGCTTTTGAGCTATATGAAGTCTTGCTCAATCGATTCTGAAGTTACAAGAATTAAGAAAGATTTCCGTGAACAAAAAGAAGTAATTGACGCACTTCCAACTACAACTGACGTTAAAATCGAAGGTCTTAAAGTTGAAAAGAGAATGATCCAAGCAACTGACAGAAAGATGCTTGATGTTCAACGTCAAAATGCAATCGAACAAGAGATTGCTGAACTTCAATCTAAATAATTATGAAAAGCAAACTAGTCAATAATTTTATTATTGGAACCTTTGTTGCCCTTTATCTACTGGTTTCAATTATTTCAACAATTCACGTTATCGACTTCTTTGAATTGTCAAACCCATATTGGTTGGCAGTAACCCTGGCAATTGGTTTTGAATTAGGTGCTGCTGCATCGCTAGCTTCATTGGTAATATTAGATAAAATGAACAAGACCCTAGTTTGGGCACTGTTTATCACTATTACAGCAATGCAGATGCAAGGTAACATGTATTATGCGTTTATCAATCTCGAGAACTTTCAAGGTTGGGTTGAATTATTCAATCTTGTGGAATGGGAACCCTTAGCACAAAAGCGTTTGCTTGCTGCAGTTTCAGGTGCTATTCTTCCGCTTGTAGCGCTTGGTTTTATCAAATCACTCGTTGATTACATTAAACCTGATGATTCTATTAAACAAATTATTGAAAAGAGTCCTGAAGGTGAAATTGAAATTGATGAAGATTTTGATGATGAAGACGAAGATGAAGACTTATTTTGGTCAGAACAAGAAATGGCTGATTTTAGAAACCAATTCGAAGACGTTGAAGATGATATTGTGAATGACTATGATTCTCTATTTAAAAATGATGTATTTCAGGGTGAAACCGAAGATTGGGAACTTGAATTAGAAGTCGAGGATGAAGTAGAGGAACCACAGCATAGCTGGGTCGATGATTTAACAGAAGAAGAACTTGATCAAGTTGCTGAAGAATTTGCAAATGCAGAAGTATTTACAATTGAAGAGCAGGTTGAAGAACCAATCAATGTTATTGAAGAAGAACTTTCAGCTGAAACGCGAGAGGAAATTGTAGAAGAACCTATTGAACAGGAACTTGCAATTGAAACACCGGTTCAAGAAGTTGAACAAAAGAAAGAAGTTTCTTTGGAAAAGATTGTTGAAAAGAAAGAACCGTATACAGACATTGATGCAACGTATAAGTTTGGCTCAAATCTTTATAATACAATGGTTAAGAAGATGAGTTCTGATCATTTACCAAAACCATCGCAAGAGGAAATTACTCAAGCATACCGAAATTTAGGTCTTGTTAATAAACCTAAATAATCTTATCAGTGAAACTAACACTAAGAGATTTTTATATTACTGATAAGCCATATCTCACAAGGAAGCTAGACCATAGTACTTTAAGTAAGTTAATGGATTCTAGCTTCTTTGTTGTGGATGGTATCTATCAACTTAAGAACGATGCAACTGTAAATGTTAAATTGTTTGAAGAATCAAAGTTTGATGGCTTTGAATTAACAGCATATGTAAAGGTAAACTATGCATATGCCGGTGCCGCTAGAGCCCAGGTAAAAAACGTAAAGCTTTTTAAAAAGCTTTTATACCGCAAACCAGCGTATGAATTGCGCATTAATCTGTATGATAATAATCAAAAACAGATTTATTACTTCTCACATAAATTTGTAAATCTAGATAGACTTTACAGAGCAATTGACAATGAAAAGCAGGTGCTTGAAGCCATCTTATCATTTGTAAATACCGAAACAAAATAAGGATTATACATATAATAGTTATAATTTTTTAATCTATTATAATGGAAAATCTTAATGAAGAACAAGAGGTAAAGACACCTCTAGTACCTGTTTTTAAAGAAGCAGAAACAATGACGCCTGGACAAGCCATTGATATTTTAATTCAAGCTGCAGTTGTAGCACAAAGCGCAGGTCGATTGAATGTACGCGATTCTGTATTCTTGGCAAAGGCCATTGAGATCATTCGTCCAGGTTCAATTTAATCCTTTCTATTAATGGAAGTAGCTCTTTGGATAGATACGCCAGCACTTGGCGATACGATTGCTGCTATACCGGCACTTCGCAAACTTTCACAAGCTTATGGTAATCAACCCGTAACGGTTTTTACCACTAAGCCATTTCTTTTTGAGGGTCACCCTCTTGTGAAAGAAGCGCTAAAGTCGGATGCAGACAAATCAAATTATAAGGTATACCGTACATTTAGTCCACTCGTTGGTAAGGGCTATGATCTAATGGGTGACCGTGTTGAATTCCGTTATTCAAACATGGACTTGCGCCAATTCCATGCTGTTTCACTTGGTTTTACATTGACCGAAGCTGAAATGGACATGGACCTTTATATTGAAAGAGAGCGCGAATTACCTGTTAAAGATTATGTCATTATCCACCCAACACATACTTGGCCAACCCGCACATGGGAGCAAGAAAAATGGCAAGAGCTTGTTGATCGCCTAAATGAACGAGGTATTCCAGTTGTAGCTGTTGGACGCGATGCAAAAGAAGTTGGTTTCTTTAATACGGATAAACCGGTTATGCCTATTAATATTAAGTTAGGTGTTAATCTGCTAAATGATCCTGACAATGATCCAGCTGAATTGCGTTGGATGATGAACCATAGAGCCCGAGCGGTTGTTACTATGGATTCTGGTATGTTGCATATCGCGGGTACAACAGATGTTGATATTATCCAATTGGGTTCTTCCATTGACAATAAGTTAAGAGCACCTTATCGTAAGGGCTCACAGGATTGGAAGTATACTTATGTTCGTGGTGGATGTGGTGTATTCTGTTCTTCTAACATGAAATCAAATGTAGAGATTCATGGTTCTATTCAAGGAGTTCCACCTCAAGTAAAATGTCTTGAGAACCGACCAACATTTGAATGCCATCCTTCTGTTGATCAAGTTTATGATGCTGTAATTGGTTTGTATGATGTACAGCCAAAGATTAAATTGGTTCATATGTTGCTCGAGGATGATAAGACACCTGAGCGCCAGGAAAAATCAATTCAATCTTTGCAAGCACTTGCTAACCGCGGGATTGAATATGTTCAAATTTGGAACAAACGCTGGACAGGTGATGTACCTCGTGATACTTTTGCCGATCCAGCAAACTTTGATTCAATTCCAATTGGTCCTGGTCACTATGGAAACTTTAGAGCATTCGCGGACGCTGCCATCGATTATTATTCAGAAGACTTAGATGCTATGATTTTCTGCGAGGGTGATGCCCTACTTGTTAAGCCAATTCAAGAGGTTGTAGATTCTATTAATAAAGCATACAAAGCAACGCAGGAAAAGAACATAGCATACTTCTCGTTTGGAGACCGCTATCATCTTGAAAATGGTTCACTTCAATCAAACACATGGTCACAAGATGGTGATATTCATATTGTAGATAGAGTGATTGGTGCACAGATGGTTATGGTTCCTGCAAAATTCAGAAGCTTTTTGATTGACCGCTTCAAACACCATGTTTGGACAACTGCAGATATCTTCTTAAATAATATCTTCACATATAAATTTAATATTGGCATCTTTGATAAACCTGTAGCTATTCAAGTTGACGGTGTTTCAGCAATTGATTCAATTCAAAAGTCACATATTGATGGTCGAGCTAAATTAGGTACTAAAGTGCCAAAAGCTTATGTTGCACACTGTAATGAAGTTTATGCGCCTATCGTTGAAAAGATGCTTTCAACAGTACGTGAGTTTTCAGACATCCCAGCATTTGTATATGTTGTAAACAGCGATTATAAAATCAATGTTCCAGGTGTTGAAACAATTCGCATTAATAGCGAAATGCGCACAGACCAACCCCTATTCACGGGTCCTGGTGGAGAAGACAATATTTGGGTAGAACGCAAGGCAACATCTGTATATGACATTATTACTAAGAAGGTTGATGCTTGCTTGCATGCACTTGAAAATTACGCAGATACCATTGTTTATTTAGATGGTGATTCAGTTGCGACACCTCGTGTTGAAAACCTATTTGGTTTTTATGAAGACCTTCCTTATCCTAAGTTTACAACTTCAGTTGATGAATTTATGATGGTTGATGGTAAGGGTTCACCATTTACAGACAATGGACTTGATCTGACACTAACGGTTGAGTATCCAGCATGCCAATTATTTGGCGTTGATGTAAACAATCGAAACTACAGTGAGAATTATGTACAGACATGTTATTTTGTTGCAGGTCAATCATCTATCCCATTCTTCAAGGAATGGAAAGACATGTGCTATGATCCACGAATTGTAGCAGATCATAATGCATATACACCATTCCACGAAGAAACATTAGCCAACATATTAATGTGGAAATACGACTACCGTAAGAAGATGCCACTTGTTTATGTAAATGCAACTTCAGTTGAGACGGTACATACAACACTGTATGATATTGATTATACAAATGAGGATGGCCACCAAAAATATGATGATTGGTTTGTAGTTCCACGCAACTTTGAAAACATTACCATGTACCACGGCGAAAAACGTGCGTCTATGGTTGATAAGATGGTTGATGCTATTAAAGTACACAATGCTATTTCTAAGAAAGATAAGAAGCGTCTTGTTTATTTAGCACCCCACCTTTCGACGGGTGGTATGCCTGAATTCTTGTTGGCTCGGGTTAAAGCAATGCTTGATGATTCTACATTTGAAATTCATGTTGTTGAATACTGCCTTTATGCAACTACTTATGTTGTTCAGCGCGATCAGATTAAGAATCTTTTAGGCGACCGTTTCCATGAGATTGGTCATTTAGGTGATATGGACCAAGAGACTCGTGAGAAACAGCTTCAGCGTTATTTGCGCGCTTTGCAACCTGATATTATTCACATTGAAGAATCGCCCGAATCATTCGACTCTTTCAATCAAATGAGCTACGATACTCAAGTGTGGCTGTATGCTACTCACAGACCTTGGAAGATTGTTGAGACCTGCCACAACATCTGGTTTGATCCCAGAGGAGGCAAGCGCATTTCACCCGATGCTTACGCCTTGGTCTCACCGCATCACAGAATTGAGACGTTCTCCCAGGAAGACTCCTTGAAACAAGAGATTCATTTTCCGATCATAGAACAGTCAGTCTCGGAGGAGGATAGGAGAAAATTGAAGGAGTTTTTAGGATTTAACCCTGACGCAGACCAGTACCATTTGATTAATATCGGATTATGGACCCCCGGGAAAAACCAGGGCGAAGCAATTGAATGGGCACGCAACTTAGAAACCGCACAACCTGGTCGCTTTCAGTTCCACTTTATAGGCAACCAAGCCAGTAATTTCGCACACTACTGGGAACCCCTTATGAAGGACCTACCGGCCAATTGCCACGTATGGGGCGAGCGCAGCGATGTAGAAACATTCTACGGAATCGCCGATGCAGTGGTTTTCAATTCCACATGGGAATGTAACCCCCTAACCATTCGTCAATCCCTCGGATGGCCCCTGCCGGTTGTGGCACGCAATCTTCCGCAGTACCACGATTTATACACAGGGTTGCTCACAGAAATAACAGGAGATGTCCCCCAAGATTTGCTCCAATTACAAAGAGTGCTTGAAACAAAACGTCCAGAACCAGTAAAAGACAGTATGAAACGATTCAAACAAGAACACTTAGAATTATACATAAATACGCTTCAAACCCCAACGAAACGTAAAAACCATATGGCCGATTGGACACTCCAATGGGATGGAGGCCCCAAGGTTACCTCTAATGTCGGCCGCGAGATCCATGTTGACTTTCATTGCGACGGTAAATCCGTCTATAATGTTACTCTACAAGGGGAAGGCCACTGGGCTCGTCCAGCTACAGAGTATTGGAAGGACTGGACTGTCTTTATTGATGGTGAATCGCACCGCTTGGAGAACTCTGTTCAGATTGTGCAATTTGATTCTTCTTCTCTTGGTGATACGCTTTCTTGGGTAGAACCTTGTGTGGAATTTAAAAACGCGCGCGGTTTAGAAAAAGTCTATTTGGCTACCCACAAGAACTGGTTGTTTGATGTGAAGCACTACGAGGCACTTGGCGTCCATTTTATTGCACCAGGGGAATGGCCAGAGGATGCAGAAGCGCGATGGAAAGTCGGAGTGTACATGGAAGATCCAGGTGGCAAGGTTTGGTTCCCTAACAGAAACCCCCGTGATTGGCGCAAGATCTACTTGGGAGACATTGCAAGCGATATCTTGGGTATAGAAACTGTAGAGCGGGCGCCTAAACTAACGTACAAGGGCAAAACTGCACAGCAGCGCCCGTACATCTGTATTGCGACTGCTTCTACTGCACAAGCCAAGTATTGGAACAATCCAACGGGATGGCAAGATCTTGTAGACCATTACAGAGGTAAAGGATACGATATCTACCACATCTCAAAGGAATCAACAGAGCTACGCGGTGTTAAAAAAGCGCCCGAGGATCTAAAAGATGTTTACCGTCTCTTGCAAGGTGCTGAACTTTTCTTCGGCATCTCAAGCGGTCTCTCTTGGTTTGCTTGGTGTACTAATGTACCTATTGTACTTATCAGTGGATTCACACCAGAAGAGTGTGAGTTCAACAGCGAACGCACAATCCGCATCATTAATAAATCAGTTTGTAATGGTTGCTGGGCTCGTGAACACTTTAACCGAGGTGACTGGAACTGGTGTCCAGACCATAAAGGAACAGACCGTATGTTTGAATGTACTAAAACAATTTCAGCGGCGGATGTTATTGAACAAGTTAATACAACATTAGAAAAATGGAATCAAGAAGCCAGCAAATCGACCGTGACCGCGTAAGTTTCATCACGGAATTACTTAATAATCGTGCTTGTAAAAAGGGTGTAGAGATTGGTGTCTTTAAGGGCCAATTCTCTCGCCAACTACTCGAGAACTGGGACGGCACACTCTATATGGTTGATCCATGGAGACCACTTGGCGATGAATACATCGATGCAAGTAACCATAAAAACCATATGGATGCATACCAAGAAACGATGGACAACATTCGTGGTTTTGAGGATCGTGCTTTTATGTTCCGTGGTTTAGGTGAACTAGTTGTAGATGTATTCGAAGATAATTCACTTGATTTTGTCTATATCGATGGTAACCATGCATACGATTGGGTAAAACAAGACATTCAACTATGGTGGCCAAAACTAAAGAAGAACGGTCTGCTTATGGGCCATGACTATATTCTTATGGATTGGTATAATGATTCTAATTTCCTAGATAATGGTAAGGATAAGGAATTATGGATGAAGGGTCCAGAATCTAGTGATGAATATGTATACGCTGGGATTTTCGGCGTTAATCCAGCCGTAGATGAATGGGCTGAAGAAATGAACAAGACGTTTTTACTTACAAATGAATGGACGTCATCATTTATAATGGTAAAATAATATGAAAGCAATTGTAACTGGTGGTGCTGGTTTTATCGGACACCATCTTGTAAAGCTACTCTTACAGAGTGGACACGAAGTAGAAGTATGGGATGACCTTTCAACTGGAAAGCGCGAAAGAATCCCTGAAGGTGTAACATTTAGACAGATTAATATTGGTCTAGATGTACTGCCAAAAATTAAAGCTGACTGGGTTTTTCACTTAGCGGCACCCGTATCTGTACAGGAATCTCTTGAGAATCCTTACAAGTACGAACAAGGTTGTTATATGAACACAAAACGTGTCATTGATTGGGCGATTAGCCATGGTGTTAAAGATTTTGCTTTTGCATCAACGGCGGCGGTGTATGGTGAACCAGAGATTTTGCCAGTTAATGAGACAGATATGCTTAATCCAATGTCACCTTATGCTGAATGGAAGCTTAATTCTGAGCATCTTTTGAAGAATTGGAATGAAAGATTTGGTATTCGCTGTACTGCGCTCCGTCTTTTTAATGTTTTTGGCGAAGGACAACACGATTCGGGCTCTTATGCACCCGCTGTTGCCCTATTTTTAAAGCAATTTGAAGCTTTTAACCCTATTACCGTGACTGGTGATGGTCTTCAAACACGAGATTATATCTATGTTGGCGATGTTGTTAGGGCTTTTTTGTCTGCAATGGAGCATCCAGCGCCTGATTTTAGAGTAATGAACGTTGGAACAGGTGAAGAAACGACCATTTTGGAGATTGCCGAAGCATTTGGTGGTGAAATTAAACATATTGAACCGCGTATTGAACCACGTCGTAGTTGCGCAAACGCAAATTTAGTCAAGAAAAACCTAGATTGGCAACCAAATAAATCCATTATTAGCTGGATTAACGAAATTAAATAATAAATAAGATATGTGTGGGATTGTAGGATATATTGGCGATAAAATGATTGCCAAGAGCACTGTAGTAAAAGGTCTTCGTAGACTTGAATATAGAGGATATGACTCTGCTGGGCTTGCCATTAAATATGACGATGGTATTGTTGTAAAGCGAGTTGTTGGAGGTGTTGATAATCTAGATGGTGTCATCGGCGCAATGTTTGAATCAAAAATTGCTATTGGGCATACTCGTTGGGCTACTCACGGAGCACCAGCTGTTAAAAATGCACACCCGCATACTTCAACTAACGGAAAAGTCACTCTAGTTCACAATGGTATCATTGAAAACTATGAAACCCTAAAGAAAAAACTAATTCAAGAGGGCTTTACATTCCAATCTGACACCGATACCGAGGTTTTAGCCAACTGGATTGAGTATATTTGGACAAAATCTACTTCTGATCTTGCAAATGCCGTTCGTTTTGCCCTCCATGATGTTGTTGGTGCATATGCCATTCTTGTGATGAGTGATGATTCTGAAGATATAGTAATGGCTAGAAAGTCGTCTCCGCTTGCAATTGGCATCGGTGAAGGTGAATTTATCATTGCTTCTGACGCTACACCTATTGTTGAATACACTAAGGATATTATCTATTTAGGAGACGACCAGCTAGCTGTCATTAAAAACAAAGCTGACCTTCAGATTATTAATTTAGATGCGACAGAAGTCATCCCAGTCATTGAAAAGGTAGAATTAGAGCTTGATCAGCTTGAAAAAGGTGGTTTTGACTCATTTATGTTGAAAGAAATCAACGAACAGCCAGAAACTTTGACAAACTGTATCCGTGGAAGACTTACACAAGACCTTGATCCACTTATGATGGGCGGACTTGAAGATGTAATGCCACAATTGTTAAGAGCACAAAAGATTTTCATTGTTGCTTGTGGTACTTCATGGCATGCTGCTTTGGCTGGTAAGAACATGATTGAATCTTTGGCAAGAATTCCTGTTGAAGTTGACTATGCATCTGAGTTCCGTTACCGTGATCCAATCATTAAATCAGGCGATGTACTTATTGCTATTTCACAATCTGGTGAAACTGCTGATACAAAAGCGGCAATGGAGATGGCAAAAGAGCGAGGTGCTACATTATTCGGCATTGTGAACGCTGTGGGCTCTTCTATCGCACGATTGGCTGATGCTGGTATATACACCCATTCTGGCGTTGAGGTTGGCGTAGCGTCAACTAAAGCGTTCACGGGGCAAGTTGCAGCTTTGGCGCTTTTGGCTATTAAATTAGGGCGCCAGCTTGGAAATATCAATGATGACAGATACCTACAGCTTAAATCAGCACTTCGAAGCATTCCCGAAAAGATGAAGTCAATTCTTAAGAATTCTGATCAAATCTTCAACATTGCAAATAACTATGCATCTGAAGAATATGATGATTTCTTGTATTTGGCTCGAGGTTATAACTTCCCAATTGCACTTGAAGGTGCACTCAAATTGAAAGAGATTTCATATGCCCATGCCGAAGGATATCCAGCTGGTGAAATGAAGCACGGTCCAATCGCACTTATTGATGAGCATTGTCCTTCAGTCTTTATTATTCCTAATGACAGCAACTACGGTAAAGTTCTTTCAAATATGCAAGAAGTTAAAGCCAGAAAGGGTTTAGTGCTTGCAATTGTGAATGAAGGCGATGAGGTTGTAAAGAACATTGCAGACCATGTAATTGAGATTCCAGAAACAGATCCTCTGTTCACACCACTACTCACGGTACTTCCACTTCAATTGATTTCGTATCAAATAGCATCATTTAGAGGAAAAAACGTTGATAAGCCAAGAAATTTGGCAAAATCAGTAACTGTTGAGTAAACAAAGTAATATTATAATATATAAAGAGTATAATTTTAATTTTAAAAGTATGCAAATCGAAGTATCAAACGGTGAAATTCTAGACAAGTACACAATTCTAGAGATCAAACTACAAGAGATTAAAGACGAAGCCAAATTGGCTAATGTCCGTAAAGAGTACGAATCTCTTCAACCAGCTATTAACGCTATTTACAATTCTACACTCAAGCAAGATGTTTTAGTTGAATTGCATAAAGACCTTCTTAATGTTAATAAGACTCTTTGGAACATTGAAGATCAAATCCGCGACTGTGAGCGTGATAAAAACTTTGGTGAAGAGTTTATCGAGTTGGCTCGTTCAGTCTATTACACAAATGACGACCGTGCTGAAGTTAAGAAAAACATCAACATGTTAACGGGTTCATCACTTGTTGAAGAAAAGTCGTACCAACAGTACGCATAAATAAAAAAATAGACAATTCTATCATGGCAATGAATGCTGATAAGTTCTGTCACCTATTTTCTAACTTTGATCTAGTTATTAGAGCAAAGGGCAAAGACGCCAGAAATGCAGCGACAGAATCAGACATTACGGGAATATCAAAAGCGCAATTAAAATCGCTATTAAAGAAAGCCATTGAAGAATACAGGCAAGCGCAAAAATTATTTAAGCGATGCAAGATTTCAAAGGATGAATTATATGACTTTGAATGGCGAGTATTTGAAATAAGAACTGAATTGGATAAATTAGACAACGGAGGGGCGCTTTAAGCGCCCTTTCTATTAAATATATACATAATGGGCGTATTAAATCAATTGATAGAATGGTTGCTGGGTTTATTCTCAAGTAATCAGAAACCGGAAGATAATACAATTATACCTGAAGAGGTTGCGGTTGTATCTGAAGAAATTCAATCTATTCCATCTATTGAAATTGTTCAAGAACCATCAAATGAAAAAATAGAAGAAATAGAGGAGGTTAAACCTATGAATACTGATTTTCTCTCGGGTATCCATAAAATGTTTTTGGATAGCGGGCAATACATTAAAGAAGAGAACGCAAAGTTTCAAATTTATCTACACCATACGGCTGGTAACGCATCTGGTAGAAACACAATTTCTAACTGGAATACAGATAGTCGTGGTAGAATTGCAACATGTGTTACTGTTTCAAATAAAGGTGCTTCAAATTCGCCGGATGGTGAAATCGTTCAAGCATTTTCATCAAAGCACTGGGCTTACCATTTGGGTTTAAAACAAGAACACTTTGATAGATTTGATTTACCATATGTTAATATTGATAAATTTTCGATTGGTATTGAGCTTTGTGCTTGGGGTCCATTAACACTTAAGGATGGTAAATTCTACAACTATGTGAATAGACAAGTTCCAGAGGATGAGGTTTGCCAATTACTAAAACAGTTCAAGGGTTATACATACTACCATAAATATTCAGATGCACAGATTGAATCGGTGAAGAATCTACTTCTTTATTGGAGTGAAACATACAATATACCTCTAGAGTATAATGAAGACATTTGGGATCTGACTGAAAGAGCTTACAAACTTGAACCGGGTGTTTATACACACAATTCAGTTAGAAAGGACAAAACAGATGTATTCCCACAACCTTCATTGATTGAAATGTTAAAGTCACTTTCATAATGGAATCATTTATTACACAATACTTTGGCGAATGGGGTGGCTGGATTATCGGCGCCCTAATTGCACTTATAGCAAAGGATAGCATCACACAATTCTGGTCAGGTTTTCGTTTTTTGATGGGCTCTGATTTTGATGTGGATGACATTGTGTATATAAATGGCACTAAAAAGGCAAGAATCATCAGACAGGGGATATATAAAACAACGTTTTATGTCTATGATCACGAAAGAAAGTTCATCGTTCCTAACGATAGACTCTGGGCTTTGAACATTGAAAAACAACTTCCAAAGTACGAAGACAAACAAGATGCAATTAAATAATATGAAAAGATTTAAACTATTTGAAGAGTTCTTGGGCGAAGGTATCTATGATCCAGGTATCTTAAAAGCATTTTTTATGGCAGGTGGCCCGGGTTCTGGTAAATCATTTGTAGCAACAGAACTATTCGGTTATCCAAAGGGCGCAACTTCTTCTGTATCATATGCAACTGGTCTAAAACTTGTTAATAATGACAATGCTTTTGAAAAGGCGCTTGCTGATGCTGGTTATGATGTTGGCAAACTTAGCGATTATGCTAAGGATGAAGAAACTTGGTCAGAGGTTATGGCACTTAGAGATAAGGCAAAGGGTCTTACAAAAAGAATGCAGGACAATTACATCGGTGGTCGTCTGGGCCAAGTTATCGACGGTACTGGTAAAGACTTTGGTAAAATCCAAGGTATGAGAAACCTTTACATGGACCTTGGTTATGACACATACATGGTATTTGTGAATACTACATTGGAGGTTGCTCTTGAAAGAAATAGAAATAGAGCTCGTAAATTAGACGATAGCATGGTTCAAAAGATGTGGGAGGAAGTACAAAAAAACTTAGGTAAGTTCCAAAAGTTATTTGGTACTGACAAGATGATCATTGTTGACAATTCGTCATACGATAATGCTGACCTTCTTGATCAAATTGAAAAAGAGATTGCAAGAAGAATCAATGCACCTGTTTCAAATCCACTTGGTAAAAGATGGCTTTCTGATAATAGTCCAGCTAATAAAAACAGAAACAGACCTGCATAATGAAACGTGTTCATTTGTTTGAAGCATTTTTAGCTGAAAAAGTTGATTTAGATCGTGTTGAAAAATACGCAGACGATCAACTTGATCCTATTGATGTGGAATTTACAAAGCACTTCTTTGATAGATTAACAAGGATTGAACACGATAAAGAAATAACGGATGCTGAGCTAATTGGTTTCTTCAAAAGACTAGCTAAAAGGAAGAAGCAGTTTGATGCATTCATGAAACAATATGATGAATTTGTCATAAAAGACGATAGAACTGATATTAATATACCATTTAAAGCAAAGGTTGATCAAATTATCGCAAAAACAATCATGCGAAAAGACGATTTCAAAACGTCTGATCCGGAATATAAAATATAATTATGAAAAGAGTAAAACTTTTTGAAGCGTTCATTAATGAAAAGAATGATGCATTGAATGAAGGCGTTCGTGTTGACTTTAATGATAAAAGAAACATGAAATGGAATATTCAGGGATTACAAGGCGATACTGATAAGGGTCTTGTTATGTTAGTTTCTACTGAATACAAACAAGGCCAGCCAAATTGGTGGGAGCTTGCAATTGTTCAAGACGGCGAAATCAGGTTCCAAGAAGAAAAACTAGGTGAGATTCCAGAATGGGCTAAGAAAAAAGCCATTAAAGACGCTGGTAAATATGGATTCAAGAACCTCGAAGAGGTAAATGAATCTGTTGAAGGTGTTAATGAAGCTAGATCTGATTTCGATCCAGCAACACACAAGAAAGTGTTAAAAGCAATCGCTTCTGCTAAAACTTATATGGAAATTGAGGAAGAAGATGATATGCGTGAAATCTTAATTGCCACGAGAGAAAACGGTAATGTTTATAATGAATCACCTGGTGAAAAAGATATAAAGGAAGCGCAAAGAGTACAAAAGATTCTTATGAATAAGTTTCCGGGAATTGAAACTCAGATTGAAACAGTTGACGAATGGGTGCACCTATCAATTACAGCGCCAAGAGTGGCTAATTACAAGTACAAGCTAGAAGTGTACGACGAGAATGAATCGAATGAAATCAGAAGAAGAATGGGCGGTGATGGTTTTAATACATTTGAGGAACTTATTAACGGTGCCGAGAGAAGATATTTAAAAGGTGCAAAAGTTGATTGGAAATCTGTTGAAAAAGAAGTAGAAGCCATTGACACATATCCACATGACAAGTTTACAGGATGGCACCAGAGTGCTGGCATTAAAATTGCTGGAGGTGTGAAATGGAGTGATACAACAGTAGAAATCTATGTAACTAAACTAACAGACGAAGTAGATTATAAAACGAAGAAGGGCATTTAAATATAATCATGCTTAAAACATACAATGACTTCCTTTTGGAAAAGAAGAAACCTTTTAGTGAAACGTCGATTACAGTATTCGACCTTGATGATACATTAGTTATTACTGATGCAAAGATCAAGGTATGTAATATTGTAACGGGTGATTGCCATGAATTGACTCCAGAGGAATTCAATGAGTATGAAAAGCATCCAGACCATCAATTAGACTTTGATGATTTCAAATCTTTAGAGATTATGAAAGCAGGTCAGCTTATCCATTACTATCTGAAGATTCTTGCCGATGCATATAAAATCAAAAGAGCAGTTGGTATTGTTACGGCAAGAGATGACCGTGAAATGATTTATAAATGGATGAAAGAACACGTTGGTTTCCATATCACAAGAGACCTTATCTTTGCTATTAACGATCCAATCCATAACTTTACAGGTTCTGTTGCTGAGAAGAAGCAACAAGCATTTAAAGAGATTATTGAAAAGGGCTATAAAAAGATTCAGTTCTTTGATGATGACAATCAAAACCTTTTTCTTGTTAAAGACCTTCAACCTGAATATCCAGACGTAGAAATCACGGTATATAAAGCAGATAAAAAGATATTCAAAAAGATCGAGAATAAGTAATGGGTACATTCGGAGATATTAGAGCAAAGTTTGAATACGCATGGCTTTATGAAAGTAAGATGCTTTCTGATGACAAGTCAGTTACAATGTATTTCAGAGACTTGACTAAAAAGAACTACCAGGGCGATGCCAATTCAAAAAGAGGTTATCACCTTAGATTTTCATTAGGTTCAAGTATTGATGCATCTATTGAAGCCATCAAACAGATTATTTCTCAAGTTGCATTTGAAGATGATTACGAACTAAAGATTGTTGAACCAGGTGACTTTAAGAATGGTGCACGTTCAGGACAATTCTTTACATACATTGCTACATTCAATAAGAACGTAGAACTTGACAAGCGTACACAAGCTAAAAGTGGTACTAGCGTTGTCTTTTCAAACAATCAAGTTGCGGAAGGTTCTGTGTCTCCAAAGGCACTTACACCAACAGGTCTAAGACTTAAAGAAGATGTGGCTTATACACCACAAGCGCTTGTCAGCGATGCTAAATCAGCAATTGAAAGACAATATGGACAAAAACCGGCAATTGCAATGCCGCTTATGGGTCTTGTAGATGCAGTTGCTGGACATTCAAGTAAGCATAGATTCAATAGTCCAATCGAAATTGCAGATATCGATGATGTCATCAGTCTTAACAATGAATTGGCAGAAGCTATGAATGCTATGGGTCCAGCGGATGTTGCTATCATCGGTAAGGACTTTGGTGAAGTACTCGGTGGTATCTATTTGATGGGCATTAGTGGTTATGAAGAGGGTGTTCTTTTCCCTTCTGGTAATAATCCAATCATTGATTTTTACATGGATGGTTATGGTGTTTCATCAAAATACAAAAAAGGTGCTGCACCAACACTTACGGGTGTTATCAATAACCTAAAAGAAGATCAGCTAACAACTGACGATGAGATTGAACTAAATAAAATGTTCAACATTCTAAAACAATACGGTGTTGCTGAATCTTATCTTGAGATTGGCAAACTGCTAAATGCACCAGGTGTTCTTAAGTTAGCTGAAATGCTAGGTGTTCAACCAGGTCAGCTCACAGTTGATATGCTACAATCTGCTGCTATTGATATGCAATCAAGAGGTGGTAAACCAATGGAAGAACTTCATGACTATTACGCTGTAATGAATAGACAACCAGGCGGTACTATTGATTGGAGACGTTTCAAGAGTGATAAATCATGGCACGGTATCTATACGGGTCCACTAAGCTACCACGTGGTTGATTTGTTAAATGGTGCTGTTGGTTCTGAAAAGTATATCAATGCTCTAAATGCTATTATGCGTAAGGTTGAGGTTAAACAGTTATATCTTGACTTTATCCTTAAGAAGGATGCGATGGAATTCAAGATGAGAGCATTTACAAATCCAAAGGCCAAGTTTGAATTCACGGCACCTAACCAATCGGTATACAATCCATCAAATGGTAAGCTTGGATTTAAGATGAAGTAAAATATTTTAAGAAAATCTTAAAAAAGTCGGCGTAATATTTTTTTATGTCGACTTTTTTGCTTATATTTACTATGTAATTAATCGAAAGCACTATGGCAAAAGCTAGAAAGACAGTTGAGGTTCAAGAGTTAAAGCGCTGGGCCAATTCTATTTTGAGTACACCTGAAGGTGAGATTGAACACATCACACGTGATTTCAAAGATGGAATCTGTGTAATGATTGAAAAGGTACTTCATGAAGCGGGGGCATATAATGGTTATATGTTCTTGAATAATGAAGACAGCGAATACCAATCTTACGGCTATTTGACCCGTCAATACATTTAATATATGGACTTAGTGATTGAAAAACCAATCGACGAGTTATTAAGTAGGATTCCTCTAGACGCAAAGAAAGAGGTCCTCAAGTTTTTGGCTAAGAATGAAGGCATTGAAGAATACTTCGTGGCGCGCCTTGGCACATATGACTCTATTGAAGAACTTCAAGCAAACTATCATCTTGAGATGGAGAATGAATTCTCTCGAGATGTTTTTATCATTCAACCCAAAGGTTTGGGTATGGGTGAGGTTTGGATTGCTTGGTTAGTCAAAGGCGCTGTTATCTCCGGAGGTGGCGAATCATTTGACGTATTATTAAATGGTATGCAATACGAAGCAAAAGCATACAACTTCTTTCCACATTACAAGACCAAGAAACTTCAACTTGGTAAATACGAAGGCGTATGGAGACTTGGTAATGCAGGTGCTATGTCAAACTTCTCTTTTATGAAGCATTTGACACATGCTGTTGATTTAGCCGATGAGCTAACTGAACTTAGTATTAAGGAGAATCCACATTTGACAAAGGCACTTCGACTAATTGATAAGATCAAAGCAAACAGCGCCAAATACGGAATGTCTGCTGATTTTGCCCGTGGCGAAATTGGTAAGAAAAAGATGTGTATGATATTTGATGCCATTCATTATTTGAATCTTTATGTAAATGAGTTCAAATCTGATTACGACATTATAACATTTGGTTCATCAGCACCTGGTAATCCAAATATTTCATTTAAGATCAAAGTAGCAACACCAGAAGAAATCGCTGCGGGCAATATTCAAATCATTGAACCAATTGATGAAACTGATTTGAGCAATCCAATGGTATTGCGTAGAATGCTTGTTAAATCACGTTATATCCGTGAAGGTGTCTCTGCTATCATTGAAGATATCAATAAGGACCTTGACAAGGTTGAAGCAAAATATGAAGGTATTAGCTTTATTGTATTCCGTAAAAGTGGAATGAATATTTCACAGAAGATTCGCCGCATTGAGGGTACTCAGTTGAAGGATTTGAAAGCTGCGGTTGGTTCTGTTTTCAACGTTTCATCGGCATCCGTTCGAGTTCGTGAAAATATTTGAAAATAGTTTCAAAAACTTGCAAACAAAAGCACTATTATATTATATATAGAGTAGGGAAATAATTCCTAAAACAAAAAATCTTAGTGTTATGGCTGATTACATTTCAGTGGTCTCACCAGCTACTGAAATTAGTCTAGCCCCAGTATTTGAAGTTGACTTCTATACGCTTGAAATGGCAGAAATTGCCATGAATATTGTAGAAGATCATATCTTTGAATACATGGATTGGGCGCATTTCGGTGTCGGTGGGCCAGCTTAAAACGCAGAAGGGGACTTTGGTCCCCTTTTTTATTGAAACAAGCCCCTTGATTACCAATATAATGAGAAGAATATATAACTTATGAAGTTTATCAAGACATTTGAAGCATTTGATAGCGTTTCTCCAGCGTTAAAAGCCCATATTGAAGAAGGTTTGGACTTGACTAATTCATTCTTTAGATTAGGCAGTGAAGCTTATACACAACTATTCGAAGAAGTTAAAGAATACTGGGAGAAAGACAATATCATTCTTAAAGGTCCTTCTGGTTGGATGGCTAAAAACCTGAATGTAGGTAAGAAAGCTGTTTATGACGGTAGAGAAGTTGAGCTTGATACACCGGCAAGAGGTGGTGGTAAGAAGTTTGTTGTTTACCGTGATTCAGGAAAGACTGACGAAGAAGGTAGAATTGTTGCTAAGAAAATCGAATGGGGTGATTCAACTGGCTTGAGTATTAAGAACGGTGACCCAGCAGCAGCTGCAAGTTTTTGGGCAAGACAGCAATGTGAATCAGCGGGTAAAAAAGACCCTGACACAGCTGGATTTTGGGCTTGTTATGCACCAACTTTGTTTGGTAAGCAGTTAGGTCTTAAATCTGACGCTCCATGGTAGATGATTGCGATTGCAATGAAATGACACATGAGGAAATGGTTCATCAGATGGATGACCAAACACTTCCCTTCACACAGACCAAATTTGACGGATATGTAATCAGGGAATTCAAACCTGGTTATCCAGCACACCTATTCAAATGGCATTTTGATGAAGAAGACAGAACCATTGAAGTACTTGAAGATTCTGATTGGAACTTTCAATATGACAATGAGTTTCCTATTCCCTTATTGACCGGTATTGATATTAATATACCAAAGGGTTTGTACCACCGCATTATCCCGGGTACAACCACACTCAAGCTTAAAATATTTCTAAAATAATTGAAAAAAGTTGCCCAATAATTTTTTTATGTCAATCTTTTTTGCTATATTTACTATGTAATCAATGAGAGATAATAAGATGATTAGAGAAAAGCAACCAACCCGCGGTATCGTGATTGACCTCACTGGACCTCAAGGTAATGCCTTCTATCTACTTGGAATTGCAGAAAACTTTTGCAAGCAATTAGATATGACAAAAGAAAACACTCAAGCCATTCTTGATGAAATGACGAGTGGTGATTACGAGAACTTAATTCAAGTTTTCGATCGTGAATTTGGATCAATTGTAATTTTAGAACGTTAAGATATGAAAGTTAAAGTAAACATTATTGCTTATGTTTGGGAAAACAAAGCATGGTATGAAGGTCGTGAGGTTATGCGACTAAAGGGTGAAACTGTTTTTCAGCTTGAGGATGTTGACTATGATGACATTTCTTATGCTGATAAGGCACAATTAACCAGGTTGTTCCAAACTTTATTGGACGAGCAGTCGGATAATATTTATAGGTATGAATACCACGACTATCAAATTCAGGCGCAAGAACCTCAGGTACTCGCTGGGGTTGATTTTAGTGATTCCTTAAACAAGATGTTTAATCTTGGCGTGTAAACTTTTCTAAGTTTTCACGTATAATGTTTAACTAATACCGTTTATATGCTTTATATTTACGATAAAAAGAATCTCATACATAAAAAAATGAGCATTCTTAAAGTGGCTGGTGGCGTTTTAGCCGTTGGTGCAGTTGCTTCAACAGTTGCTTATTACACCGGAGTAACGCATGGGTTTGAAAACCTTAGCGATGTTGAAAAAGCCATCGTTATTAAGAAGACCGATGAATTTGAAAAACAAAAGCTAGTTGAAATGTTGAAGGACCTTAATGTTAAGTTCCCATACATTGTCATGGCACAATCTATTCAAGAAACCGGTCATTGGAAGAGTGGAATCTTTTTAGAGAACCACAATTTATTTGGCATGAAAGAAGCTCAACGCCGTATTACAACGGCAGAGGGCACAAATCGTAATCATGCTTATTACAACCATTGGAGAGAATCAGTCTATGATTATGCGTTCTATCAGTGTCGCTACTTGAACGGTATCCATACTGAATCTGATTATTTTACTTATTTGGGAGCTTCATATGCTGAGGATAGTTCTTATGTTGAAAGACTTAAAAAAGTTATTGAGAAAGAGGGGCTTAAAGAATTATTTAAGTAATATATAAAGCATGAAGTATATTAAAACATTTGAATCACATGTAAATGAACGTGTTGAATATTCATCTACAAAGATGAATGGCAATGATGTTGTTTCATCGTGGGCTGGCTCTGCGGATAATGAGAAGGATTTCCTTAATATGATTAAGGATATGCCTGAAACTCTATCATCTGTTAAAGTACAGTCAAATGCTTCTATTGCTTATCCTGCAATGGAAGAATTTAAAGGACCTATCAATGCTTCTAAAAAGAATAAGATTGCTAAGATTGTAAAAGACGTTGTTAAAATGTTCAAAGATCAAGGTGATGAAATTGTTAAATTTGAATTGATGTCATACTTTGGTGTTGCTGGTAAAAACCATATGCAAGATCCTGCGTATATTCAGTTCAGAACTAAGAAGTCAAATCAATTTGGTAAGGATATGGCATCTGGTAAATATGGACCATTAGATTAATTGGAAATGGAATACGATATTCAAATTAATATTACAGAACACGAAGTTTTTTGTGATCTAGTACAAGGTAGGGACTAATGGCACGTTGGGAGCAATACGATTTTTACCCAAAAAGAGGGGTGAAATGGTTAAAACCTGCACATAATCCAACGGGTGAATTGGTTAAGGTTATTTTAGAATGTATTGAGATTAGATTTAAGAAAAGATCTTGAAAATAAACTCAAATGATTAGTAGAGGTGGCATATGCCACCTTTTTTATTTTGATATATAAAAGAAAAAGACCCCAAACCTTAAATCAATGGATAATCTAAATTCTGAAAAAGGCAATAGAGAGCTCGTTTTAGACCTTTTAAATGCTTTTAATTCGTTCAAACAAAAGCTTGAAGATCCAAATTATGTGCAAATGGAAGCTGCCATTCGTCAAATGATGGAAGGTCAAAAAGAAATGCGCCAGGATATTTCTGAGCTTAAGCGTCAATTACTTAATCCATACGACGGTGTTATTGTTGAGACTAGAAAGAATACGGATTTTCGTATAGATATGGAAGAAACGAAAATGGAGAACGCAAAGCTAATTGAAGAACACAAAGCACTTATGCGTTGGAAAGCAAATCTTCAAAAGGTTGGCGTTGGTATCCTAACATCTGCGGGTGCCATCATCGCTTGGGTTCTTTCTGAATTTGTATTTAGAAAATAATGATTATTGAAAGAATTACATTAGGTGCTATTTATAATACTCTTCTTCAATTGGAAACAAATGAGGGAAGAGTACGTGATATTGTTTTAGAATATAAAATAGACAATAAGGTAATTTCACCACCAGTATTTGATAATTTAAATTCACTTAAGTTTTTTATCAATAGCCAATACCCAGCAGTTCCACTTACAGATGAAAGTGAAATATGTACATGGTACCCGTTTAATCTTGTAAAGTTTTGGGTTGATAAAGACAACGGTATCCAAGTACAAAATAAAAAGCAACTAGTCATTACAAAAGGTACATTATTTGATATCTCTAAGAAGAGATTAAATGACCTTAATACATACATTAATAATGTTGTGAGATATATTAATTTTGATAATTATATTTCACCAAATACTCCATCTTATGTTGAATGTGTATACATCAATGATATTATTGATGATGGTGGCTATTTGAAAATAGAACAAGAATATAAAAAATACGCCAGATTATAACCATGTTTGAAGATATCTCGGGCATCAATGACGGGCCAAATGGTTCAAAACTTCCATTATTTAGAAAGAAGTTAAAGAGACCGCTATCTCATGACGAGATGGACTATAACCTAAGACTCATCCATAATATTTTGGATGAATATCCTATTATGGGCTCTGGTGTTGATGGTGAAATTACAGCCGATGATCTTGGTAAAGCCCTAGTACTTAAAGAGGTGCCATTAGAATCCGGTAATTGGGTTTGGGTCACCGAAGATATTCAAGCCGGTGATGGTACATCAGGCATCAACGGTACATCTGGTACATCTGGTACTTCGGGTACATCTGGAACAAATGGTTCTTCTGGTACTGACGGTACTTCTGGTACTGATGGTACTTCAGGCACAGACGGTACAGATGGTTCTTCAGGTACAGATGGTACTAATGGTTCATCGGGTACAAATGGCTCATCGGGTACAAATGGCTCATCAGGCACTGACGGTTCTTCAGGTTCATCGGGTACTGACGGTACCGATGGTTCGAGTGGTTCTTCAGGTACAGATGGTACAGATGGTTCTTCAGGTACAGATGGTACAAATGGTTCTTCTGGTTCAAGTGGTTCTTCAGGTACTTCTGGTATAAGTGGTACTTCCGGTTCATCAGGTACTGATGGTACAGATGGTTCTTCAGGTTCATCAGGTACTGACGGCACAGACGGTTCGTCAGGTTCATCAGGTACTGACGGCACAGACGGTTCTTCGGGTTCATCGGGTACGGATGGCACGGATGGTTCTTCTGGTTCTTCTGGTTCATCGGGCACTGATGGCACGGATGGTTCTTCTGGTTCTTCTGGTTCATCGGGCACTGATGGCACGGATGGTTCTTCTGGTTCTTCTGGTTCTTCTGGTACAGGCGGTTCTTCGGGTTCTTCTGGTTCATCGGGTACAGATGGTACAGACGGTTCTTCTGGCTCATCAGGCACAGATGGTACTTCTGGTACAAATGGTTCATCAGGCACTGACGGTTCTTCAGGTTCTTCGGGTACTGATGGTACGGATGGTTCATCAGGTACAGATGGTACAGACGGTTCATCAGGTACAGATGGTACGGACGGTTCTTCAGGTTCTTCAGGTTCATCAGGTACGGCAGGTACTTCTGGTACAAATGGTTCATCAGGTACTGACGGTTCTTCAGGTTCTTCGGGTACTGATGGTACGGATGGTTCATCGGGTACAGATGGTACAGACGGTTCATCAGGTACAGACGGTACAGACGGTTCTTCTGGCTCATCAGGTACAGATGGTACTTCTGGTACAAATGGTTCATCAGGTACTGACGGTTCTTCAGGTTCTTCGGGTACTGATGGTACGGATGGTTCATCGGGTTCATCGGGTACTGATGGTACAGATGGTTCGTCAGGTTCATCAGGTACTTCAGGTACATCTGGTGTTTCAGGTACATCTGGTACTTCAGGTATTTCAGGTACATCTGGTACTTCGGGCACTTCGGGTACTGATGGTACGGATGGTTCTTCAGGTTCATCGGGTACTGATGGTACTGATGGTACTGATGGTACGGATGGTTCTTCAGGTACATCAGGTACTTCTGGTGTTTCAGGTACTTCAGGTACATCTGGTACTTCTGGTACTTCGGGTACTGATGGTACAGATGGTTCTTCAGGTTCATCGGGTACTGATGGTTCTTCAGGTTCTTCAGGTACATCAGGTACTTCTGGTAATGATGGTACATCTGGTACAAGTGGGGCGTCGGGCACAAGTGGTACATCTGGTGTTTCAGGCACTTCAGGTACTGATGGTTCTTCAGGCACTTCAGGTACTTCTGGTACATCTGGTTCAAATGGTATCTCAATCGGTCAAGTTTATTATTTTAATGAATCAGTTGCTTCTGGTATTACAGGTTACCAAGACATTTCTAAAACTATCACAGCTGCTGCACAACAGACAGTTACATATACACTTGCAGGTAATCAAATAGATCATATCCTAGCTGATTATATCTCACCACAATTAAATACAGGTGTTATTTCAGGTGGAGTACAAAGATTCCATCTACATATGTTAAAACCAGCATCAAATGATCATATTGATGTTAAGGTAGAACTTGAACTTGCAAATTCAGCGGGTGTTGGTTATGGTTCACCAATTCAAAGTAATGCTGAAACTATTGGTTGGAATGGTGTGGGTATACCATATGAAAACAATATTGATTTTGTTATTCCAACACTTTACATCAACCCTTCTGATAGAATGATCGTTAGAGTGGTTGTAACGAATAATGATTCAACAACACATGATGTTTCTTTTATTACTGAAGGTACATCATATTATTCATACGTAATTACAACACTCGGTGCTGAATCTGGTACTTCAGGTACTTCAGGTACATCTGGTACTTCAGGTGTGAATGGCGCTAATGGTACTTCAGGTACATCTGGTACTTCAGGTACATCTGGTTCTTCAGGTGTGAATGGCGCTAATGGTACTTCAGGTACATCTGGTACTTCAGGTACTTCTGGTACATCAGGTGTAAATGGCGATAATGGTACTTCGGGCACTTCAGGTGCTAATGGTACTTCAGGTACATCTGGTACTTCAGGAAACTCAGGTACATCAGGTACTTCTGGTACATCAGGTGTTAATGGTACTTCAGGTGTGAATGGCGCTAATGGTACTTCAGGTACATCTGGTACTTCGGGTGTTAATGGTGCTAATGGTACATCGGGTACTTCTGGTACTTCTGGTACTTCTGGTACTTCTGGTGTGAATGGTGCTAATGGTACTTCAGGTACATCAGGTGTAAATGGTGCTAATGGTACTTCTGGTACATCAGGTACTTCGGGTGTGAATGGCGCTAATGGTACTTCAGGTACTTCAGGTGTGAATGGTGCTAATGGTACTTCTGGTACTTCTGGTACTTCAGGTACTTCGGGTACTTCGGGCGTGAATGGTGCTAATGGTACTTCTGGTACATCAGGTACTTCGGGTACTTCGGGCGTGAATGGTGCTAATGGTACTTCTGGTACATCAGGTACTTCGGGTACTTCGGGCGTGAATGGTGCTAATGGTACTTCTGGTACTTCAGGTAACTCAGGTACTTCTGGTACTTCAGGTAACTCAGGTACTTCTGGTACTTCAGGTAACTCTGGTACTTCAGGTACTTCAGGTGCAAATGGTTCTTCGGGTACTTCTGGTACTTCTGGTGTAAATGGTACTTCTGGTACATCTGGAAACTCAGGTACTTCTGGTACTTCAGGTAACTCAGGTACTTCTGGTACATCTGGAAACTCAGGTACTTCAGGTACTTCGGGTGCAAATGGTTCAAGTGGTACTTCTGGTACTTCTGGTTTGAATGGTACTTCTGGTACTTCAGGTAACTCAGGTACTTCTGGTACTTCAGGCGCAAATGGTTCAAGTGGTACTTCAGGTACATCTGGTAACTCAGGTACTTCAGGTACTTCGGGTGCAAATGGTTCAAGTGGTACTTCTGGTACTTCAGGTGTAAATGGTACTTCAGGTACATCTGGAAACTCAGGCACATCAGGTACTTCAGGTGCAAATGGTTCAAGTGGCACATCAGGTACTTCAGGTAACTCAGGTACATCAGGTACTTCTGGTGTGAATGGTACATCAGGTACTTCTGGTGCAAATGGTTCAAGTGGTACATCAGGTACTTCAGGTAACTCAGGTACATCAGGTACTTCTGGTGCAAATGGTTCAAGTGGTACTTCAGGTACTTCAGGTGCAAATGGCTCTTCGGGTACTTCAGGTACTTCTGGTGCAAATGGTTCAAGTGGTACTTCAGGTACTTCTGGTGCAAATGGTTCAAGTGGTACTTCAGGTACTTCAGGTGCAAATGGTTCAAGTGGTACTTCAGGTACTTCAGGTGCAAATGGTTCAAGTGGTACTTCAGGTACTTCAGGTGCAAATGGTTCAAGTGGTACTTCAGGTACTTCAGGTGCAAATGGTTCAAGTGGTACTTCAGGTACTTCAGGTGCAAACGGCTCTTCGGGTACTTCTGGTACATCTGGTGCAAATGGTACATCTGGTACTTCAGGTACTTCAGGTGCAAATGGTTCAAGTGGTACATCAGGTACTTCAGGTACTTCAGGTGCAAACGGTTCAAGCGGTACTTCTGGTACTTCAGGTGCAAACGGTTCAAGCGGTACTTCTGGTACTTCAGGTGCAAACGGCTCTTCGGGTACTTCTGGTACTTCAGGTGCAAACGGCTCTTCGGGTACTTCTGGTACATCTGGTGCAAATGGTACATCTGGTACTTCAGGTACATCTGGCGCAAATGGTGATCCAGGTGAACCAGGACCTCCGGGAGATTCAGGCTCAAGCGGTACTTCGGGTACTTCAGGTATATCAATACAAGGTCCGGCGGGTTCGTCAGGTACTTCAGGTATTGATACACAGGTTGAATATATTGCGCTTAACGTAGTTCCTCAGAATTATGCTCTTGCTAACTGGGAAACTGGAACAACATATTTCTCTGATGCGTTCATTGTAATTCCATCTGGTATGCACCAATGGAACTTGGTAGAAATAACAGCTTCTTACGGTACTTTCTGGAGTGGAAACCCACACAACTGGAATATCATCTGTAAAGATACGAATAATCTTACATATTCTTCTCATACATATACACACTCGGGGGGTCAGAGAAGCCATCAAGTGGCTGGAGGTCTTTCTATGAACGTTAGATCTGAATACACTCTTCACGTGACTTATAACTCAGGTGGTACATTCACTGATACTGAAGTGGCAGGTCTAACAGTAACACTAAAATTCATACCATAATGTTAACAGCTTTTGCAAGAAAATTCGGTCCAACCAATATATGTGATCCTAACAACCTTTACGCTCTATCAATGGATGGAGTTAATGACTATGCTCTAAAAGGTGGTGTCGGTGTTATGAAAGGTAATCTGAGACATATTTGGTCTATGTGGATTAACATTCAAGCGCCATATTGGCCGAATACTGCTCTTAGATGGTTTTGGGGTCAATCTATATTTAACAATAACCTAGAAGATTTCATTAGAATTTATTATCAGCCACTAACCGCTGTAAACTTAATTGAATTTGAGTTTAGATACAATGGAACTGCCAATTCTACTAAAGTTCAATGGGCGCTGGGTTCTGCGGCTAATTCACCTATCACCGGTTCAACTGGTTCAGGTGATTATTGGACATCTACTAACACAAATATCAATAAGAATCCAAACGGTTACGTTCACTTAATGTTCATCTATAACGGTACCTCCTATGGTAATTCTACGAACGGTACTAGTACTGATTTATACTGGAATGGTCAATTGTTGACACGTACATTAAATACTAAATCTGGTACCGTTCAAAACACTGGTGCTACGACCACTACACATGGTATTAGCGTCAATCCTTATAATAACGCAACCACTAACTGTACTAACATGTATATGGATCAGTTTGCAATCTTCTCAGGTGGATCTGAACAGTTCTTGGCAAACAATTTAGGTTTATCACTATTGACTGATCAGGACTACGTTGATATGATGTATAATGGTGGGTGCCCTAGATATCTTCCAATCGATACTAGATATCCATTTATCTACAACTTTGAAAATTCATTAGATCATGATATCGGTGGCAATCCGTATACGGGCTACAACGGTATAACTTATACATCTAACCATGCATAAACACCCTAATCACTTGATTATTAGTGCCTTATACTAACCACACCACAACCAATCCTCTTTTTAGTATAACCGCTCTAAAATCAAAAGTTTTTGCACAGAAGCCAAAAAACTAAAAAAGCCAATCTTTAAAATATATAAAGCATGGGAGATACAATTAGTAACCAAGACTGGCAACATTGGGTAGAGACTGGTGAAGCTTCTGAACGCCTTCTTTTACAGATTGCCTTAAAGATTAAAATGGGGCATGAATGTGGTGAAAAAGAAGCCAGTATATATGTCTTCCATGCTAAAGAAATCGAGGAGCTTCTTAAAGAGATTTAATATATAAAAGAAAGAGGCACCCTAATGGCACACTTTCTTATCATCCATACAAACGGTCTCCATGAAGACTTTGAAGGTACGCTCAATGGTGCCTTTGAATACATCAAATCATTAGAATCAGGTACTCGCTTAGAGATTAAACATCCAGGAACATCTGGACACGGAACTGCAGGTCTTGATTACTAATGAAGCGCTGGTTACTCACTCTCCTCTTATTTGTAACCCATCCGCTTCCATCGGCACAGGTTCTTGATTGGGAAAACAGAACCGGTGATCACCATAAATTTTTAGCCAGAGCTATCCTAAACAATTGGGCACCTCTTGCGCATGTTTTCATTTTAGAGAACCAACCTCTTCATCCAGGCGTTGCAGGTCTTTGCAACCAGCTTGAATCCCATTTCTACATTATACAAATAGCACCTGGTTTAGAGAATCCTACAGAAGTGCTCTTACATGAATTGGGCCATGTAATTGATTTTGAATCAGGTAGACTCACTGTCAATCCTTACTTATGGGACGGCGAACCAGCACGATGGGATCTACCTTGGGACAAGCGCCCTTGGGAACTATCTGCAGATGAATGGGCACGCTGTATTCGTTATGAAATAGAGCACAATGAAGTCCCTAATCTACCTTCTCCTTTTATAGTAGATTGGTTTAATCAGCCGATTCAATTTCATTAATTTTTTTGCGTATTTGTAGTATTGTGCACCTGTATATTAGATACATATAAAAAGCACAACAAATAAAATATTACATAAATAATGGCAAATAGGATTAAAAGAAATGCCGGAATTGATAATAATTCATTAAATATTGGTAATTGGTCGATTGGCTTAGAAGGAACTGGTATGGGACCTTCAGCTTCAACTGGTTTTAAGAATGGTATCAAGATTCCTGCCGGTGGTTATGCAATTTATACAGATGGTCCTAATGTTAGGATTGCGAATAATGATGCTGAATTAGTTTTCATTATGAATAAATTAAATGCAAATGTGTTAACTGCAGAGGCGGCTCTAATGTTTGCAAAAACAGCTGATATTCTAGTACTTAATGATGCGTTTGACGGTGTTTCAACAGATGGTCTTGTAGCTTATATGGACGCTAAATATGTTACTTCATTTCCAAAAGATGGTACTACATGGTACAGTCTTACAGATTCGACTAAAGGTCTTTCTAATATTAGGGTCCTTGGATATTGTCACAATTATGGTGCTGCTAAGATTTATGATTATCTAGCAGCAAATACACAATTTACATCTTTAGGTGATTATTCAACTGGGTATTCACCTCTTCAAAATCTTAATATAGCCAATACAGCTGCAAATTATGACCTAGTTGTCGTAGAATCTGCGGCGTGGGCATTTGGTGCAGATGTTATGCAAAAAATAAAAGATCTTGTAGATGCAGGTGTTTCTGTAATTGCAAATGGCAATGATAATAGAACAAACGTTTTTGTAAAGACATACGATAATAATCAGGGTCCTATTTCTCACGATATCATTATGGAACAAGATTCATTAATCGGTTTGAGTGGTCAAACTTTTCCTTATGGATCTGGTGATGTTTATGGTGGTATTATAGAACTTCAAAATGGTGCAATTCCTTTATATAGAAGGGTTGATACTAATCGTATTATGGGTTTTGTATATCATAATGAAGAAGCTGGTGCTTCTTTATTCTTTGACCAGGAATGGCATAATAATTACACAAATGATATTTATGTAGCTGCTCTTAATTATGTTATTAAGAACATTGGCTATTCAGGTAAATTTATAAGTAGCCCTGTATTTGATAATGCTACGAAATCATTTATATTTGACCAAAATAATGAATACTTTAACCTCTCTACAACAGCGGTTGAAAATCTTTCGGGTAGCTTTACTTTAATGGGTTTTTGTAAGCAGGGCAACACTGGTGCTCCACACCAAACAGTCATAGGTACTGCAACTGGGTATAGAAACGGTGCAAAGCTTATGAGTAGATACCATGGTCAAGCTGCGTTTTGGGTAGGTAATAACGATGGTACGGATTCTTATCTTTTAGGATCTGGTGTTGATATCACGAATGATGGTCAATGGCATCATCTTGCAGCGACTAGGGATTCTAATACTGGTGAAATAAAGGTCTATGTAGATGGTGAACTTAAGAATAATGCAACTTATGTAACGGGTGCTCTTGCAATGGAAGGCCCTGCTACAATCGGGGTTGACTATCATTCTGCGGGTTATTACCACACGGGCAATATTGCATCAGTTAAGGCATACAATAGGGTACTTTCAGCGGATGAAATTAGAAAGGATTACTATGGTTCTAATCTTGTAACTACTTCTACACCAAGATTAGTTATTGATCCAGCAAACCAAAAGTCATTTACTGTTGGTGCAGCCGGTCTAAATGATCTTGCAGTTGGTGGTGATCAATTTATCATTGAGGGTAATGGTTCTAAGATTGATGAAAATGGTGGTATTCTAAGACTAGATGAAGGTAGAATATATAGAAACCAAGTAGGTTGGTACGGTAAAATGTCAATGTCTTGGTGGATGAGATATCATGGAACACCTAAGAATCTTAACTTTTATACTGAAAGTTATAGAGGATCTGGTGGTTGTGCTAGAATTTATTCACCTATTTTAGCAGATGGTCGATTCCAATTTACTGTATGGGATAACTCTTCGATTGCTAATTTTGGTAGAGGTTCCTTTAGCGCTGAAACTACAACAAATGTGTGTGATGGCGATTGGCACCATATAACATGTCAATGGTCAAATGGTACTGGTAACAAGTCTCGTGGTATTTATGTTTATGTAAACGGTGTCCTTGAAGGATATAGTGAAATGACTGGTAATGACGGTGGTTATCAACATATTCATCTTGGCGGTGTAACAGGTTGTATGGGAGAAGCTACACATAATGTAGACTTTGGTCCAATCATTCACTATAAAAACTATAACCTCTCAGATAATGAGGTTTATCAAAATTATTCAGCTCACGCTGCTAGATTTAAATAATTATGGAAATTGTAAATAACAATGGAATGTTTGACATTTTAGACGGCACTAATGTGGTTTACACTGCTCAAACAATTGAAGAAGCTCAATCATATATTGAATGGGTTACAAGAACAGATGCTGGCAATTTAGATTGCCCGGACTGTCCTAAATAAAAAACATAAATAATGGCAATCGTAACTTCAACATATAATGGTTATCCCGTAGAATTTGATGGTCAATGGATGAAAGTGTTTAGTCACTATTCAGGCACTGGTGAATTCTTCAGCACGGCTAATAACTGGGATGAAGCTAAATGGTCTAATCCCGATAATCCAAGTGCTAACAAGTATTCAATCATGGATTACATTAAGAACTTTAAGTTTGATGGTAAATACACCTTCAAACTAGTTTATCCCCAATATCCAGATCTTGGTAATACATGGTCACAGGCGCAAAATCCACTAGATATTATGGAAGTAGTAGATAACGTGGTTAAAATTGAAACAGGTTGGAATGGAAACTATTGGAACGGTCTTACCAGATCTAACCAAACTGCAACTACATTTCTAGATGGTTCAAATCCACATAGCAACTGGTATTTTGCTATTGGTTCAGCTTCTTCATGGAGTGGAGCTACTAACTTCCCGGGTCCTGGTGTTCCTGTTAATAGAGCTGAACTTTGGATCAAAGCAACGGGTGATGATATGAAGGCAGTTTACCATAAAGGTAATGCTGCTGCACCTGCCAACGTTGAAACTAAAGCACAACTCGGTGAATGGTCAGGTTACGGTTCTGCACCTGTCGCAAGAACTTCAATGGTTGGTCTTCCAACTGGAGCGGGTAGAGATCTACAAGTTTGGGCAAACGATGGTGTAACACCTAGATTTTATTCTGCAGCTTCAAATGCAGGACAACTTAAGCACATTGCATCACAACTTGCGGGCTCAGTATTCGCAACCCCTGGAGAAGCAATTTCATGGCTGAACTCAAATTCCGGAACGTACCACTTACATAACGAAGACTTGTATCCTACAATGGATGGACTATGGGCTTCTTACGATTTTGCTAATCCTGATTCATTTAAGAATGATGGAAGACTTTACGATCTTTCAGGTCAAAATAGGCATGGTTGGGGTGGTACACATGATGTTGAAGATGTTCAAGGTGTAATGGCTTATTACTTTAGAAGCGTCGAAAGGTTTTGGACACCTGTGATTGGTTCACTTGGAACAGGAGACTGTACACTTGAATCTATGATTTATGCCGATGCTAATGAATTAACTTCAGGCGACAGAGGCACCATCATTCAATCACACATTTATATGTCTTGGAACAAATCAAACCAGAGACTAAGCTCGTATTGGTATTCAACTGATAATCAGGGTTACCATGAACCTTCACAAACATTGAACAGAAATCAATGGTACCATTTGACAACTGTTTGGGATTTTGATGCTGGTCAATTAAAGCAGTACATCGATGGTGTTCTAGTTAATACGGTTACAACACGTGTTGTTGGAGGACCAGGTTACATTGGTGGTTTAAACATTGGTATGGAAAGTGAAAGTAGACAATTCTCTGGTGCAATTGCAATTGCAAATATTTACAAGAAAGCTCTTTCTAGTGCTGAGGTTCTTCGCAACTATGAATATTACTCAAAAAGAATCCGATAATTATGAGAATAGAACAAGGAATTGATATGTACGGAAACGCAATGTTTTTCGTTCTTAGAGACGCAGATTTATTGGCCCAATGTGCTTCTTATGCTGAAGCACAGGATTGGATTTTAAACAATTAATCACAAGCTATTTTAAAAACTAAAGGACCCCCTAAAGGGTCCTTTTTTTATTCTTCAAAGTTCTTAATTTTAAAAAAATCAGTTTTTTAAGTTTTTCAGTTATTTTCTCAAAAAAGGCCTCTCATGCGTCCCTAAATAGACTTTACTCCAAAACCAAGCACGTAACTAAGAAACTCTACAAAAGTCCGCACAGACAAAATAATAATATTAATAATAGATATAAAAGAAATAATAGTAATAGTATAAGAAAGAATCTATAATAATAAAGAGATTAAAGATATAACTATACAAGTAATAAAAGGAATCTTATAGAAGATAAGAATCATACGAATGTAAGAAAGACTCTAAGTCTTAAGTAAATAGAAAGAATCCCAATCCGATATAGAAAAGGAAAGGAATCCAATATAAGTCCGTGAAGTAGTGCCGAACACCGTGAGGCGTAGGGTTCCCGCTTTCCCATTCAGGGGTTCCCGCTTTCATGTTCAGGGGCCCAGGTTAAACGCGGCAGCCAACAGACACACCCCGCGCCGGCGAGTTTACCCCCCAAGCGAGGGGGCCCCCCTCTTTAAGCTTCTACAGTGGTTTCGGTTTCGGCAACCTGGTCAAATCCAAAGATACGGTCAAAGTGATGGGCTTCGGTTTCCAGCTGCTCGGCCTCTTGACGTAGGATCTCGTCATTCTCTAAGTCTTGCTGGAAGCGTTGCTCGTGGAAGCGCACACCCTCTTGGAAGTCGAAGTAAAGCTTCTTACCTACAGCACCTACACGGTTCTTTGAGAATTCCATGTAGCGGCGTCCGTTCTCTCCACCTTCCCAGTCTAAGTGCATCATAGCGGTTGTCATGTGCTTTAGCTTATTGGAACCTACGAATTGTCCACCCTTAGAGAGTTGGAGAATGGTGATGAATGCGGTGTAGATACCGGAAGCGGCTTTGTTATGTTTGGTCATAAGATCAAGGAACCACTTTTCGGTTTTACCACGCGTCCATCCTGTATGTTCTTTTACTGTGTCGTTAACTTCTGTGTAAGAATCTGTTAGGACTACATCCCATCCTTGTTGAAGTACACCTTCAATGATTTGGTTGGAGTGGGATTCGTAGTTGTTAAGAAAGAGGATGGGAAGGCTTGCCCATTGGGGAAAGCGGCGGAGGTAACGTGCCATGTCCATCTCATTCATCTCTGCAGAAATGAAAAGCACCTTGTGGCCACGGGCATGCAGCTTAGAAAGGTGATCAAGAAGAACCGTGGTCTTACCAATACCTGGAGCACCTGCAGCCATTAGGTTGGTTGCGGGCAAGACACCTCCATCATCCGATATAAGCTTGTCCAAAACAGATTCAGACTGGAGGGGCTTGAACAAGTCAGGGTTGATGTTCAAGTCCTCCAGCCGGGTCAACTGTACTGGGGGTACAGCCGTGGTGACCTGGGGCGACGCCTGGAAATCTGATTTGCGAAAACCGCGGGGTGGGTGCAAACGCTCTTTGGGTTTACCCGCTCCATCCCAATGGATATACGGCGACTTAAAAGTACCTGCAAGCTTAGGGCCTCCATTTAAGGGAAGGGCTTGACCATTTTTGTTTTCGTAGACAAACATATTCTATTGCTTTAACTATACTGTAAATATACAAAAAAGAAACGACATAAAAAAACTTTATGCCGTTTATTTTAGATTTATTTTGCGAGGTGCGCAAACTGAGGCAGGGCATCAACCCAGGCCTGGTACATTTGAAGATCTTCAACAAACTCAAAAAGATTGAGGTTGCTTCTACCCGTCACAGAAGCACCAAATCCATACACAGGATTCTTGATAACATTCTTGAACTCATCCACCTCATCAAAGCCGTAGAGTACATACATCTTATCGGTTCCCTTCTCTTTAATAAGAAGCTCGTGTCCCGCGGGGATCTCAGTCATTTCTTCAAGAGCCACAGGGATAAACTCATAACCGATACACTCAGCACCCCAACCGGCAGCAACCTCTTGAGGGTGTTGTCCAGGGACTCCGTTGTATACAAATACTTCACCGTGCTCTTGGCCAACAAATATGGCCTCCTCCATCATGGTAGGATTAACTTTGATTTTCATACTTTTGTTTCTCATTGATTACATAGTAAATATACGAAAAAAGATTGACATAAAAAAACTTTA
>Ga0208803_1000106_pt1 | contig 30707 bp, 25 predicted proteins | sample Colrivmet1551A02_FD_187656 | JGI IMG/M metagenome (GOLD analysis project Ga0208803, IMG submission 187656) | Estuarine microbial communities from the Columbia River estuary - metaG 1551A-02 (SPAdes) (version 2) | ecosystem: Environmental > Aquatic > Marine > Intertidal zone > Estuary | place...
AATCTAGTGGTGCAACCAGAGTTAAAGACCTTAGAAAGTGGCAAAACAGTGGTCAATTTCTCTATGGCGACCAATGAAAAATTCAGAAATCAAGAAGGGGTTTTAATTACAGACACTCAGTGGCATTCCATTGTTGCCTGGGGGAAAACAGCAGAAATTATTGCTCAGTATGTAAACAAGGGTCAGGAAATTGCCATTGAAGGTAAACTTACCCATAGAACCTATACCTCGCCCGAAGGGGAGACTAAGTACAAATCAGAAGTACTGTGTACTGAGGTGCTGTTGTTGCAAAACAAAGGCGTTCAAATAGATTAATTAAACCCTGTCAAAAGCATTTTATATGTAATTGCAGTTAAAAAAATAAAGCCCGCTTTAGCGGGCTTTATTTATAGGTGAATTTAGCCGCTTTTAATTGCGGTCTTTTGGCCTACTTTACGTTAACTGATTACCGCACCATCTGCCACCCCATCTTCATCTGGGTTTACAAATACCAATTTGCCTGATTTTTGTTCCGTCATAAGAATCATTCCCTGACTTTCTACACCTCTTAATGCTCTTGGCGCGAGGTTTACTAGTACGGTCACTTTTTTACCCACCACTTCTTCTGGACTAAAGTGTTCTGCTATTCCAGAAACTATGGTTCTAGTGTCTAAGCCAGTTTGGACTTGGAGCACCAATAATTTTTTCGCTTTTGGCATTTTCTCAGCAGCTAGAATGGTGCCTGTTCGCAGGTCTAATTTGCTAAAATCTTCAAAGCTAGAAGTTTCTTTTTGAGGAACTACAGTAGTTTCCATAGCGGCGTTATCTATTTTTGTTTGGTTTAATTTTTCTACTTGGGCGTCTATTTCACTGTCTTCAATTCTTCTAAAAAGAAGCTGTGCCTCATTTATGATATGACCGCTAGGAAGTAGGGCTTCTTTCTCAGCAACATCTTTCCAAGATAAGTTTAAAGGGGCTAAGTGTAGCATCTCATTGAGCTTATTTGCGGTGAATGGTAAAAAAGGCTCCGATAATACTGCCAAAGCAGCAGCGATTTGTAAACTGACATACATAATCGTTTCCACTCTTTTTGGATCTGTTTTAATAAGTTTCCAAGGTTCGTTGTCAGCCAAGTATTTATTTCCGAGCCTTGCTACTTGCATCAATATACCGCTGGCTTCTCTAAACCTGTATTTTTCAAGAGAGTTGGCAATAGTGGCAGGAAATTCTTTTAATGCAGCAAGGGTTTCTAAGTCTATAGCTTCTAAATGGCCTGGTGAGGGTACTTTGCCTTGATAATATTTTTGCGTCAATACAACCCCTCTATTGATGAAGTTTCCTAAAATAGCAACCAATTCATTGTTGTTTCTAGCTTGAAAGTCTTTCCAAGTAAAATCGTTGTCTTTTGATTCTGGTGCATTTGCTGTGAGGGTATATCTCAATACATCTTGTTGGTCCGGAAAGGCTTCGAGGTATTCGTGTAGCCAAACGGCCCAGTTTTTAGAGGTAGAAAGTTTTTGACCTTCTAAGTTTAGAAATTCGTTGGCAGGAACATTTTCTGGTAAGATGTAATCACCATGCGCTTTAAGCATTGCAGGGAAAATAATACAGTGAAAAACAATATTATCTTTCCCTATGAAATGGACCAATTTAGTATTTTCATCCTTCCAGTAAGGTTCCCAGTCCTTATTGTTTTTTGCTGCCCATTCTTTAGTGGCGGAGATATAGCCTATAGGTGCGTCAAACCATACATACAGTACTTTTCCTTCTCCTCCTGGTACAGGAACTGGAATACCCCAGTCCAAATCTCTAGTCACTGCTCTAGGCTTAAGACCTTCTTCTATCCATGATTTACATTGTCCGTAAACATTTGGTTTCCAGTCTTTTTTATGCCCTTCTAAAATCCACTTTCTTAAAAATGATTCATATTTATCTAAGGGTAAAAACCAATGTTTGGTTTCTTTTAAAATTGGAATAGCACCACTCAAGGTAGATTTTGGATTAATGAGTTCTGTAGCGTTTAAAGAGCTCCCGCAAGATTCACATTGGTCTCCATAAGCTTCTTCATTACCGCACTTTGGACAGGTTCCAGTTACGAAACGATCTGCTAAAAATTGCTCGGCTTCTGGATCGAATAATTGTGGGGTTATTTCTTCAATAAAAGCCTGGTCTTGGTGTAGTTTTTTAAAAAAATCAGAAGCTGTTTTATGGTGCATTTCTCCCGAAGTTCTGGAGTAATGGTCAAAAGTGATTCCAAAATCTATAAATGATTTAGAGATCATAGCGTGGTATTTGTCAATAACCTCTTTGGGGGTAATGCCTTCTTTTTTTGCCTTCATAGAAATGGCTACGCCGTGTTCATCACTTCCACAAACGAAAGCAACATCTTTCCCAATACCCCTGAGATAGCGACTGTAAATATCTGCAGGGACGTACACGCCTGCCAAATGACCAATATGGATGGGTCCATTGGTATAGGGGAGTGCTGCTGTAATGGTATACCTGGAGGCTTCTGAATTTTGAGACATAATGCAAATAAAAAATTACCTACAAAAATAGGGAATTTGTCAAGAGCTCAGGGGGTCTTTTTAAAAGTTTTTAAGTATATTAACTAGGGTGTTTGCGTTGGCCAGATGGTTTTAATTCTCTAGATTGTAAATGGAAGCGACACAAATACCCTCCAAGTTAGAACGGGCCTTTTTTTAAAATCTTAAAATGGCATTCCACAATGATCTGGGCGCTAAAGGAGAGCGCATAGCACAAGAATACCTCATTTCAAAGGGTTATGAGATTAGGGCGGTTAATTACAGACACAGAAAAGCTGAGATAGATATTATTGCGCTGCATGAGAATTTTCTTATTGTAGTGGAGGTAAAGACAAGAACAGCGCCAACGATAGTTCCTTTAATTCAATTGGTGCCCCCCTCTAAAATAAACCACCTTATCAGGGCAGCAAATTATTATATGCACCGTCATAAGGTGCACAAAGAAGCTCGTTTTGACATTGTGTACATTACAATGAAAGCCCATTCATATGATTTAGAACACCTTAAGGATGCTTTTTATCATTTTTAACCCACACACAATTTGTTTAATTTGTAACAAAGTGTTAAATTTGCACAATAAGCATGCTTTATTTTAAATTCAATTTATATTTATTAAGATGAAAACCATCTCTTCAGTTGTAGAAAATTACATTAAAAAGAAACCCTTTTTACAAAGTGCCTTAGCACAGGGCATTATTAATCTCACCTCCCTTTCTAGGATCATTATGCCGGAAATTGAAGAGGCACTAGGAAAAGACATCAGAAATGGCGCTATTGTAATGGCACTAAAAAGACTGTCGGACGACATGGAATTTAGAGCGACCCACAAGATCATTAAAGTCTTGAAAAATATAGGAGAAATTACCGTGCGTTCTTCTTTAACAGATTTCACTTTTTTAATTTCTGACAGTATTCTTGAAAACCAAACTTTGCTATTAAAGGAGATTAATAAGAATAAAGATGTGTTTTATACTTCTTCTAGAGGGGTGAATGAATTAAATATTGTTGTAAGTGGTGCCTTAGACAAGACTGTTGAAACACTTTTTGTAACGGAAAAATGCACCCAAAAAGCAGAAAATTTATCTTCAATTACGGTTAAATTACCCGCAGAAAATGTTTCTGTTCCTGGTATTTATTACTTTATTTTTCAAAGACTGGCCTGGGAGGGAATAGTACTTTACGAGGTAATTTCCACGACCAATGAGTTTACCATTATAGTAAACGACGCTCAGGTAGACGTTGCATTTAGGACCATAAAAGACCTTAAGACGCTGTAAAATTAGACAGTAGTTTATAAGCGCTATTTACTTTATGTACCCCTTCAATAACTAATAATAGTCTCAAACCACTTCTGGTTTGTTTTTCCTTTAGGCTGCATTGTTTTGAGTGTGCTTGAACAAAGGCCAACACCTTTCTAAATCGGGCACTCTGATAATAGTCAGATTGTTGGTTTGCAATAAAATAGCCTAAGAATTTGCCTTTTTTCATCACTACTTTTTCCATACCCATATAGTTGCAAATCCATTTTACTTGAACGGCTAGTAAAAGGTCCTTTGTCTCGTCTGGGATGGGTCCAAAGCGGTCTATAAGTTCCTTTTCAAAAGCATCTAACTCGCTTTCATTAGATAAGCCATTTAATGTGGTGTACAGTTTGAGTCTTTCAGAAGTATTATTGATGTAATCATCCGGGAATAACATTTCAATATCTGCATCCATTTGGGTTTCTAAGGCAAAGGCTTTGTTTTCATCTTCTATTGGTGCTTCGTAAAGGTCTTTGAATTCTGAGTTTTTAAGCTCATCAATGGCTTCAGCCATAATTTTCTGATAGGTTTCAAAGCCTATTTCATTAATAAAACCGCTCTGTTCCCCGCCAAGAATGTCTCCAGCACCTCTAATTTCTAAATCTTTCATGGCAATATTAAAGCCGCTTCCAAGTGCAGTAAATTGTTCAAGTGCTTGAATCCTTTTTCTGGCATCGGCCGTCATGACCTCATAAGGAGGGGTAATGAAATAGCAGAATGCTTTCTTATTGCTTCTTCCCACACGACCACGCATTTGGTGGAGGTCACTCAGGCCAAAGTTATTGGCATTATTAATGAAAATGGTGTTGGCATTAGACACGTCTAAACCACTTTCAATGATGGTTGTAGAAACCAATACGTCAAATTCTCCACCCATGAATGCTTTCATGAGGTTTTCAAGTTTTTTGCCTTCCATCTGTCCGTGGCCAATTCCCACTCGGGCATCTGGCACCAATCGTTGAATGAGTCCGGCTACTTCTGTAATATTTTCAATCCTATTGTGAATAAAAAATACCTGACCATCCCTTTGAATTTCATAGGAAATTGCCTCTCTAATCAGTGTTTCATTAAAGCGCACTACGTTGCTTTCAATGGGGTACCTGTTAGGTGGAGCAGTGTTAATTACTGACAAATCTCTCGCTGCCATTAAACTGAACTGTAAAGTCCTTGGAATAGGGGTTGCTGTAAGGGTCAGTACGTCTACATTTTCTTTAAGTGATTTGAGTTTGTCTTTTACACCCACCCCAAATTTTTGTTCTTCATCTACAATAAGCAGCCCCAAATCTTTGAATTTTACGGCTTTGTTCACCAGTTGGTGCGTTCCAATGACAATGTCTATTCTGCCATTTTCCAAACGTTCTAAAATATCCTTTTTTTCTTTAGAGCTTCTAAATCTATTGAGGTAATCTACCGATACTGGCATGTCTTTTAACCTGGCTGTTAGGGTGTTAAAATGCTGGTAGGCTAATATGGTCGTAGGCACTAAAATAGCCACTTGTTTGCCGTTGTCTACCGCCTTAAATGCAGCCCTAATAGCTACTTCTGTTTTACCAAAACCTACGTCTCCACAAATAAGCCTGTCCATAGGACGTTCACTTTCCATATCTTTTTTAATGTCTTCTGTTGCAGTGAGCTGATCTGGAGTGTCTTCGTAGAGGAAAGAGGCCTCTAGTTCGTGCTGTAAGCTAGAGTCTGCCGCGTATTGAAAACCTTTTTGCAGCCTTCTCTTGGCATAGATTTGTATGAGGTCAAAAGCAAGTTTTTTAACCCTTGACTTGGTCTTTTCTTTGACTTTTTTCCAAGCCCCAGACCCTAGTTTGTATATTTTTGGTGGGCTGCCATCTTTCCCATTAAACTTGGCAATTTTGTGAAGGGAATGAATGCTTACATAGAGCACATCTCTTTCTCCATAGGACAATTTTATGGCCTCTTGTTTTTTTCCTTCTACGGCTATTTTCTGTAGTCCTCCAAATTTTCCTATACCGTGGTCTATATGGGTGACGTAATCTCCTATTTCTAATTTGTTGAGCTCAGATAAGCTAATAGCTTCTTTTTTGTCAAAGCCATTTTTGATATGAAATTTATGGTATCGTTCAAAAATTTCATGATCTGTGTAACAAGCCAAATGTAATAGAGGGATTTCAAAGCCTCTATGAATAGGCAATACCACCGTTTTGTAAGGCACTTCTTTTTCAGCTGCTTCAAAAATATCACTAAAGCGCTTGGACTGTTGCTCACTGGCACAAAACAAATAATTGTTTGTGCCTTTGAGGTTGTTTTTTGCCAATCGTTCAATAATGAGTGGGAATTTTTTGTTGAATGCAGGTTGATCCGTTCCTTTAAAGTCTATCAGGATATTATTTTCTGCGCTATCTTGCTGTTTTTGAATGCCTAGTTGGGCTATTTCTGCTGGTTGGCTTTCTAGAAATACGCACTGATGTTTCTCCAAAGCACCGAACAATTCCTTACTTTGGACGTATAAATTTTCAGGCGGTATTTGAGCAATTTCACCTTCTAAAGTATCAAATTTTAAGACAGCTTCTTTATACAGGCTTTCAATTTTTTGCTTGAGAACCCCGGGCTTTCTGATTAGTACAGTTGTTTTTTTGTCGGTAAAACTAAAAAAGTCCTGTCTTTTGGTTAAAGTGTCTGTTTGAGTGACATTGGGAATAATACTAATTTCTTCTTGTTTGGCAATAGATCGTTGGCTTACAATGTCAAAAGTTCTAATGCTTTCTACTTCTTCTCCAAAGAATTCAATTCTATAAGGGTGGTCATAAGCATAAGAAAAGACATCTACAATACCACCTCTAACGGAAAATTCTCCTGGGCTACTGACAAAGTCTACCCGCTTAAACCCGTATTCAAAAAGGCTTTCGTTGAGAAAATCTAAAGAAATTAGCTCGCCTTGTTTGAGATTTAAGGTATTTTTTTCCAGTGTTTTTTTCTGAATGACTTTTTCAAAAATGGCTTCTGGATAGCTCACAATACAAAGTGGCTTGCCTTTTTTTCCAAACCTTTGAAGGACCTCTGCCCTTAATAAAATATTAGCGTTGTCCGTTTGAGAATGTTGGTAAGGTTTTTTATAACTCGCCGGATAAAAAAGCACCCTGTCTTCACCAATGAATAATTCTAGGTCATTGAGCACGTAAGCGGCGGTTTCTTTGTCTTCCAAAATGAGTACAAAAGGTACTTTGGACTCGTTAAATAAAGCGGTTATGGCAAATGAAAGCGCAGAACCAGCCAGTCCGTTTAGATAAACAGTTTTGGTTTCTGTAGGTAATACACCTTCTTTTTCTGTAATAAGCCCAGATAATTGAGGAGACAAAAAGCTGGAAAAAATGCTGCTAATGATCGATTTACTCAAGGGTAAATTTTTAGCAAATATAGGGTAAAAGGCCTATCTTTACCCCCTAATATAAAGTGAATATTTTATGTCTTTTGTAGATTTATACAGCAACAGTGAACACAGAACTAATTTAGCCCATTTTGCAGCCATAGCGACTTTGGCTGCCGTAGATGGTTCTATTAATGCCCCTGAATTGGCTATTATTGACCGATTTGCTAAAAAGCTAGGGATTAGCCAGGAGGAGTATAAAGAGGTGATGAAAAAGGAGAACAAGTACCCTATTGACCCACCTTCAGATGCACAAACAAGGTTAGAGCGTTTGTTTGATTTATTTAGAATTGTATTTGCAGACCACAGCATAGATAAGGAAGAAGAAGTTTTGGTTTTAAAATATGCCATAGGTTTAGGATATACCACTGAGGAAGCTAAAAAATTAATCCTAAGATCTACAGCTATTTTTGGCGGTAAATTAAGTTTTGACGAATACCAATCTCTTTTGTAGGTTACATACATTATAGTAAAACACTCCTATAAAAGTTTCTTTTCATTCGAACTGATTTGGGTGCCACTTTTACGAGGAAATAGATCAGGGCCTTTGGGCCCTTTTTTTGTGTCAGACCTTCAATTTTTATAGTAGCGCTCCATTTTTTTTATTCACTCAATTACATCACAACTATTGGGATTTTTGTGAAAGAATTGAGGAAGTGCGCCCCTGACAAATATAAATTTATAACTTTGTGTTTCATATATAACATTAAACATGGATTTTCATCTTAGAGAGGCAGTTAAATCAGATATGAAAGGCGTTTGGTCTTTAATTCATGAATTGGCAGTTTTTGAAAAAGAGCCTCAGGCTGTGGAGGTAAGTATTGCTGATTTGGAGCGTGACGGTTTTGGTTCAAAGCCATTGTTTCATTGTTTTGTCGCTGAAAAATCTGCTGGTGAAATAGTGGGAATTGCTCTGTTTTATCCTAGGTATTCTACCTGGAAAGGACCTGTAATTCATTTAGAAGACTTGATGGTTACTGCTTCCGAGCGGGGTAAGGGAATAGGAAATGCACTCCTGTCTAAAGTAGTTTCTTACGCAAAAGCAAAGGGTTTAAAAAGGGTTTCCTGGGAGGTGTTGGATTGGAATACCCCAGCGATAGATTTTTACGAAGCCAAGGGGGCAAATGTCATGAGAGATTGGAACGTTGTCCAATTGGATGAAAAAGGAATAGCTGGTTTTAATAGCATTTAATATGAGAATTTTTAAATTTGGAGGCGCGTCCGTTAAAGATGCTGCAGGGGTAAAGAATGTGGTTCAGGTATTAGACACCATGGGTCATGAAAATACTCTAGTAGTGGTCTCTGCTATGGGAAAAACCACCAATGCAATGGAAGAACTGGTGGCAGCCTATTTTTCTGACAAGAAGTCTGGATTGCATCATGAGGTTGCAAGCTCATTAACGGCTTTAATGGATTTTCACAGCGCTATTTGTACCGAGTTGTTTCCAACAAAACAGCATCCTGTATACAAGGCTTTGTCTATATTAGAAGCAGAAATTAAAGGATTTCTGGCTTGGAACAAATCCCCCAACTACAATTTTGTATACGACCAATTAGTGGGCTATGGAGAACTTTTATCGAGTACTATTTTAAGTGCCTTTCTAAGCGTTTCAGGTTTAGAGAACACTTGGTTGGATGTTCGGAAATGTATAAAAACAAACGACCAGTACAGAGATGCCGAGGTAGATTGGGCGCAAACAGCCCTAGAAACCAAAGCAGCCATACAGAAAAACACCTTATATGTAACCCAGGGATTTTTGGGGTCAGACCACAATAATTTCACGACAACACTCGGGAGAGAGGGTTCTGATTATACGGCAGCCATATTAGCCTATTGCTTGAATGCAAATTCTGTGACCATTTGGAAAGATGTTCCAGGCGTATTAAACGCAGACCCTCGTTATTTTAACGAGACCACTCTTTTGGAAAAGATTTCATATACTGAAGCGATTGAATTGGCCTTTTACGGCGCCTCTGTCATTCACCCAAAAACCTTACAGCCCCTACAAAGAAAAGAAATACCCCTACACGTAAAATCTTTTATAGATCCAAAAGCAGCGGGTACCACAGTGGGTAAAGGTGTGGGAATACAGCCCAATGTTCCTTGCTTTATAGTCAAGCGCGATCAGGTCTTATTAGAACTGTCTTCCTTGGATTTTTCTTTTATTGTAGAAGACAGTATAGGGGCTTTATTTAAACTATTACACCAGCACAGCTTAAAGGTAGATTTAATTCAAAACTCTGCGATTAGTTTTTCTGTTTGCGTAGACAACAGGTTTAATCGGTTGGACGAGTTGTTGCCTCTACTTCAAAAGGAATTTAAGGTGATCTGTCACAAAGGCGTATCGCTATTCACGATCCGTCATTTTAATTCAGAAGCCATAGAAAGCCTGCAAAAAGGCAAGGCGATCCTTTTAGAACAAAGGGCCAAAGAGACCTTACAGTTGGTGGTGCAATAGAGAAACTTTTCTATCTTTACTTTTAGTTCATTCAAGTAATAATCCTTCATTTAAGTAAGCTCGTATGGGACTAGTGTCTGCTAGAGAAGTGTCTAAAGTATTGGGTCTAAGTCGCTATGGTTTTATTGGAGACGCCATAGGTGTTTTGTTGCTTAGGTTGACTAGAATACAAGCAATCAATAGGTTTTACGACAAAAACAAGCAGCTTTCAGCCAGTGCTTTTTTAGATGCGGTCATTGCGCATTTTCAAATAGACTTTGAAATACCAGACGAGGACTTTAAAAGGCTGCCTAAATCAGGCCCTTTCATTACGGTGTCTAACCATCCCCTTGGTGCCATTGACGGTGTTCTACTCCTGAAAATAATGCTTCTTTACAGAGAAGATTACAAAATCATGGCAAATTTTTTATTGCATAGGGTTGCGCCAATGGCGCCCAATATATTTCCTGTAAACCCTTTCGAAAATCATAAAGATGCCCAAAATAGCCTCAAGGGTTTTAAAGATGCCATGCGCCACTTAAAAGAGGGACATGTGTTGGGTATATTTCCTGCTGGAGAAGTTTCTACGGTAAAGGAGGGTCAAATCATGGTAGACAAAGCCTGGGAAATACCTGCAATGAAATTGATTCAAAAGGCAGAAGTTCCCGTAGTGCCTATTTATTTTCACGCAAAAAATTCTGCCTTATTTTACCGTTTGGCCTCCTGGAGGGATCTTTTTAGAACAGCTAAATTACCCTCTGAACTAAGCTCACAAAAATACAGGCCCATAAAGATACGTATAGGAGCTCCTATATCTGTGGCGGTTCAAAAGCAGCATTTGGACTTGGCGTCTTTTACCGATTTATTGCGGAGAAAAACCTATATGTTGTCTAATGCCTATGCCAGAGAAAGTTTGTTGGATCAATTGCCTCAAACCTTAAAAAGTGCGGTAAATTTAAAACTCCCAAAGGCCCCAAAAGCCATTGCCAATGAAGTGTTTGCGCCTTTATTGGTCGCAGAAATAGACCTCCTCAAGCAGGCGAATGCTTTGTTGCTCTCTAGTAGAAATTACGAGGTTTATTTGGCCAAGGCAAACGCTATTCCCAACATCCTTCAGGAGATTGGTCGTCAAAGAGAAGAGACTTTTAGGGCCATTGGGGAGGGTACAAATAAATCCATAGATTTAGATGTTTTTGACGGCTATTACCACCATCTTTTTTTATGGGACAACGAAGCGCAAAGAATTGTAGGTGCTTATAGGATGGGATTGGGATCTGAGATTTTCGCTCAAAAGGGTATTGATGGATTTTACCTTCAAGACCTCTTTAGGTTTGAGCCCGAATTACACGAACTCATGTCACAATCTATTGAAATGGGTCGGGCGTATATTGTTTCAGACTACCAGCAAAAACCCATGCCTTTGTTTTTGCTTTGGAAGGGGATTGTTCATACCACCCTTCGTTTTCCAGAGCATAAATACTTGATAGGTGGTGTGAGTATTAGCAATCAATTTTCCAATTTCTCCAAATCCCTCATGATTGAGTTTATGAAGTCTCACTATTGGGATCCTTATATAGCCCAGTATGTAAGACCAAAGAAAGCATTTAAGGTAAAATTAAAAGACGCAGATAAGGACTTTGTTTTTGACGAAACTCAAGCAGATCTCAATAAATTTGACAAACTCATTGATGAGGTTGAGCCTGGTAATTTGAGGCTTCCGGTACTCATTAAAAAATACATTAAACAAAATGCCAGGGTCATTGCTTTTAACGTAGACCCACTGTTTAATAATGCGGTAGATGGGCTCATGTATATTAAAATTTCAGACTTACCTGAAAGTACTGTAAAGCCTGTTATGGAAGAATTTCAAGCAGATCTAGAACGCAAGCTGGCCGCTGGAGTGCCCCCTGAAGAAATTAATTTAGACCTTCCTTAGTGCTTGTGAATTCATGCACAGCAATAAGCATTTATTCATTTGTGCCTATCAATTCATCCATTTGCGCTAATGGATTAGTTCTTATTACCCGATATGCCAAAGTTTGCAGCTCAACTAGACATCCCAAAGTGTACAGCAATTTTTTCTACAACTGTTTTAGCCAATTTTTCATGACTTTCATGAGTCCAACCTGCAACATGAGGGCTAAGAATAACTTTTTTGCTCTCCATTAAATACCTCAGGGCTTCTGGCTTATTGGTGTCGTTTAAAAAACTTTCAAAAGAGCTAGTTTCGTATTCTAATACGTCTAAACCTGCACCTTTAATTTGTCCTTTTTCAATGGCCTTTACGAGGTCTGCAGTCACTACAGCACTACCCCTTCCTGTATTGAGCAACCAAAATGGGTTTTTGAAATTACTTATAAAGTGGGTATTAACCAGGCCTATGGTTTCAGGGGTTTGCGGTAAGTGAAGGCTGAGCACTGTTGCCCTGGATTGTAGTGTTTCGAGAGATACTTGTGAGCAGCCTTCTAAGGGAGGAATTTCTTTTAAGTCGTGGTAAATAATCTCTACGTCAAAGCCGCTGAGTTTTTTAGCAAAAGCTTGACCCATATGTCCATAGCCTATAATTCCTACCGTTTGTCCATCTAATTCTATACCCCTGTTTCCGGACCTGTCCCAAATACCCTGTCTCACTTCCTGATCTGCTGTGTGTAATTTTTGGAACAAAGCGAGCAGTAAGCCCAAACTGTGCTCTCCAACAGCATTTCTATTCCCCTCAGGGGCGGCCGCTAAAAAAACACCCAATTCTGCGGCAGTTGCTAGATCAATATTTTCCAGACCCGCACCAACCCGTCCTATAAATTTTAGATTTGTAGCAGCTTTTAAGAAAGCACTGTCAATAGGAAATCTAGAACGAAGGATAAGACCGTCATATTGGGAGATGATTTTTAGAATAGCTTCTTTTGGTGCTGTATACTGGACGTAATTTTCAAAACCCAAGGCGGCCAAACCTTCTATGAGGCAGGGATGATTGGTGTCAATATGCAGTACTTTCATTAGATAATATTAGAAACCAAGAATGGCTTTGGCAATACTAAAGTAAATCAGAATCCCAAAAATGTCATTGGAAGTGGTGATAAATGGCCCAGTGGCTATGGCTGGATCAATGCCTCTTTTGTGTAAGAATAATGGGGTAAAGGTCCCAATCACTCCTGCAGCAACGGTTACGGTCACTAGTGAAATAGCAATGGCAATAGAAGTGCGCAAATCTCCTTTCCAAAACCAGGTAAATAACAATAGTATCACAGCCAATATAGTTCCGTTTAAAAGCGCTAGCAGCATTTCTTTAAAGACCCTTTGGCCAATACTCCCCTTAACGTCATCATTGGCAATACCTTGTACGACAATCGCAGAGGATTGCACCCCAACATTACCCGCCATAGCAGCAATCAGTGGGGTGAAGAAAAATAAGATGGCATATTTTTGAATCAAATTTTCAAAGCCGCCCATAATAGCAGCAGCACCTACGCCTCCAATGAGGCCTAAGAACAACCAGGGAATTCTCGCTTTGGTGAGTTCCCAAATACTGTCATCTGCTTCTACGTCATTAGAAATACCCGCAGCCAATTGATAATCTTTTTCTGCTTCTTCTCGGATCACATCTACAATGTCGTCTATGGTAATTCTACCCACCAAGCGCCCTAATTCATCGATCACTGGAATGGCTTCTAAATCGTACTTAGACATTATTTTGGCCACTTCTTCGGTGCTTTCGTTTACAGACACTGCGTCTACTTTTGTAATATAGACGTCTTTAATGGGTTGTTTTGTGGAGGTGGTCAGTAAATCTTTTAATGACAAACGGCCTACCAATTTGTCTTCTGCGTCTACCACATAGATAGAATGGACCCTAGTGACATTTTCTGCTTGGGCGCGCATTTCTTTTACACAGGTCAGTACGTTCCAGTTTTCATTTACCTTAACGAGTTCCTTGGCCATAAGCCCTCCAGCAGTATTTTCGTCATAGCGTAAAAGGTCTACAATGTCCTTGGCGTGATCTCTGTCTTCAAGGGCAGAAATAACCTTTCCAATCATTTCGGTAGGAAGCTCTGCCACAATATCTGCAGCGTCATCTGTATCTAGCTCATCCAATTCTTCTGCAATTTCTTTTGCAGAGAGATTCGCTAAAATAGATTCTCTCATGTCCTCATCCAACTCTGTGAGAATGTCTGAGGTTTTTTCAGAATCTAATAATTTAATCAGGTAGGTAGCCTCTTCTGAATTGAGCTCATTGACAATTTCCGCCACATCTGCAAAGTGAATATCCAAGAGCAAGGCCTTCAATGCCTTATTGTCCTTATTGGAAATAAGGAGCGCAATCTCTTCTAATAGTGCTTCGGTGAGTTTAAAGGGTGTCATGGGCTATTTTCTTTGTCAGTGCAATAAAGTCTGCAACAGAAATTTGTTCGGGTCTTTTGTCAAAGATAGCATCTTTGGTCAAATTTTCAGAAAGTTGTAAGGTTTTTAAACTGTTTCTCAGGGTCTTACGCCTTTGGTTAAAAGCAGCTTTCACGACTGTTTTTAAGAGCGTTTCAGAGCAGTCAATGCTTTGGTTTTCTTTTCGGGTGAGTCTTAAAACACCAGACTGCACCTTTGGCGGCGGATTAAAAACTTCAGGATGAACCGTGAAAAGGTACTCTGCTTCATAGAAAGCCTGTACTAAAACAGAAAGTATTCCATAGGCTTTACTCCCTTCTTTTTCACAGATTCGCTGGGCCACTTCTTTTTGGAACATCCCTGTAAATTCAGGAACCCTATCCTTGTATTCAAGCATTTTAAATACAATTTGTGTAGAAATATTGTAAGGGAAATTTCCTGTTATACCAAACGGAGCTCCATTAAAAAGCGTACTTAGGTCTTCTTTAAGAAAGTCTGCATTGCGGACTTCAAATGATTTTTTACGCTGAAGCAATTTGAGGTGGTTAATCTCAAAATCTGTCTTTAAGTATTCTATAGACTCCCGGTCTAAATCTAGGGCCAGGATGTTAATGTCTTGCTCAAGTAAGTATTGGGTGAGTACACCAGTTCCTGGGCCAATTTCAATGACATTGTCATAGCCGTTTAGCAAGAGGGTTTCTGCTATTTTTCTAGCGACTACTTGGTCTTTTAAAAAGTGCTGCCCCAGGTGTTTTTTAGCCCTAACGGCACTTGAGTCTTCTTCTTTATCCCAATTCTGGTACTTTCCAACTTTTTTGTGTTTTCCCATGGGAATAATATGCTAAGGGTTAGTATTGGCCAATAATTTTAAGCGGTGTTTTGAAGCTCAACACTTCACTGCCAAATTTTTTCATCAGTTGTGCCTCTAGATCTGCAGCCTGTCTGTCGTAAAGACCATTAATAATGGCTTTATGATCTGTGGTGTATTGCACGGTATAAGTAACGCCTCCCATAGGTTCTTCTACCATGACCTTGGTGAGGGTAGCGGTGTTAAAGTAATCTCCTTTGAGTAGGGTAGGGATGTGTTCCTCTTGCATCCAATGAAGCCATTCTGCTTCTTGTGCTTCGTCTAAATGGGTGGTAACGTTAAATAAAAACATAGGTTATGAGATCATGTCAAAGCCAGTATATGGCTGTAAAACTTTTGGTATTTTAATACCCTCTGGTGTTTGGCAGTTTTCTAAAATTCCTGCCAAGACTCTTGGTAAGGCCAATGCGCTACCGTTTAAGGTATGCGCTAAGACGCTTTTTCCGGCGGCGTCCTTAAAACGGAGTTTTAAGCGATTGGCCTGGAAGGTTTCAAAGTTAGAGACGGAAGAGATTTCCAACCACCTATCTTGGGCGGTAGAAAACAACTCAAAATCAAAGGTTAAAGCTGCTGTAAAACCGAGATCTCCTCCACATAGTTTGAGGATTCTGTAGGGAATTTCCAATTCCTGAAGGATTTCTTTTACATGGTGGACCATACCATCTAGGGCTTCGTAAGAAACTTCCGGATGGGATACCTGTACGATCTCCACTTTGTCAAATTGGTGGAGTCTGTTAAGCCCTCTCACATGAGCGCCATAGCTACCAGCTTCTCTTCTAAAACACGGAGTATAGGCGGTGTATTTTACGGGGAAATCACTTTCTGACAAGACCACATCTCTAAAAATATTGGTCACTGGTACTTCTGCTGTGGGGATGAGGTATAGCTTGTCTTCTGGCATATAATACATTTGCCCTTCTTTGTCTGGTAATTGTCCCGTACCCAAGGCAGAGGCTTCATTGACCACTAAAGGGGGTTGTATTTCTGTATAGCCAGCTGCGGTATTTTTATCTAAAAAATAAGCAATTAAAGCCCTTTGTAATTTAGCCCCTTTGCCTTTGTAGACCGGAAATCCTGCTCCGGCAATTTTAACCCCTAATTCAAAGTCAATTAGGTCGTATTTTTTGGCCAACTCCCAATGGGGAAGGGCGTCTTTATGCAATACAGGAATGTCTCCTGCTCTAAATATTTCTTCGTTGTCTTCTTCGCTTTTACCACTGGGTACAGATTCGTGAGGCACATTGGGCAGTGTGTACAATAAATCTTGTAATGTTTCGCTCACCTGGGTTAAAGTAACCTGAAGTGTTTTACTCGCTTCTTTAAGCGTGGCGCTCTCTTCTTTGAGTGCTTGTGCTTCTGCTGCTTTTCCAGATTTAAATAGCCCGCCTATCTCTTTAGCCAATTGGTTGGCTCGGGCCAGATTTTCATCTAATGAGGTTTGGGTAGCCCTTCTCAGTTGGTCTGCTTCTAGAATTTTTGACACAATAGGAGCGGCGTCTATTTGGCGTTTTTTAAGTGCGGTAATAATAGCGTCTTCTTGGGCTCTTATGGCTTGAATCTGCAACATAAAGTATGAATTTTAATAAAGTGTAAAGGTAATGGAATAGGGGGAATTTATAAGGTCACTTTTTGCTTTTGTAAGCAGTGACTATATTTAAGGCATTGGATTGGTCTTTTTTGAGCTGTGAGGCAAGTGCTTCAAGGGACTCGAATTTAATCTCATCCCTTAACCTATCTATTAAACAAACAGTTATTTCCTGCTCGTAGAGGTCTTTGTTGAAATTAAAAAAGTGGGCTTCTATCTTTGGAAAAATGCTTGGAGCGTCCTGTGCAGTGACTGTAGGGTTTTGACCAATATTAAGCATGCCAAACACTTCCTGTCCGTCTAAGTGACTTTTAATTACGTATACCCCTTCTTTTGGAATGAGTTTATAGGAATAAGTGGGCTTTATATTTGCAGTGGGAAATCCCATAGTACGCCCAATTTGTTTGCCTGAAACGACTTTCCCGCTTAGGCTAAATGCACTGCCAAGGAATTGATTCGCTTTTTTTACCTGTCCTTGCGACAAAGCTTTTCGGATTTTTGTAGAGCTTATGGCTACTGCTTCTATGGCTTGTGCAGAAATTTCTACCACCTCAAAGTTGTATTGTTTTCCATAATTTCTCAGGTGTTCTATATTGGCATTTCTGTTTCTACCAAAACGGTGGTCGTAACCAATGAGCACACTTTTGGCGTGAAGCCCCTTTACTAAAATGTCCGACACAAAAGTCGCTGCCTTCATTCTAGAAAAGCTTTTACTAAAGGGGTATACCACAAAATAATCTACCCCAAGGGCTTCTAATTTCGCAGCCTTCTCTTGTAGACTGTCTAAGAGTTTAATCCCGCTGTCTTGGTGTAAAACAATTCTAGGATGCGGATAAAAACTTAAAACTACAGCGGGGACTTTTAGTATTTTAGCTTTTTCAACAAGTTGCTTTATAATTTGGGTGTGTCCCAAATGTACCCCATCAAAAGTCCCTATGGTGACGGCTGTTTTTATACTGGCATCTAATGGCGGCAAGGAATGGGTGGTAATCACGCTTGTTTTATAATAAAATACTGTATTTTTATGGGATATATATCCCTATATGCGTTCAAAATTACGGCTTGTTTTTTCATTATGCCTACTTTTTTTAGTCTTTTCTGCCCAGGCCCAGCAAAGCTATTGGTCCAAAGCCAAAATCCAATCCCCTCAGTCTAGCCTTGGTAATAAATCCATTCAAGATAAGGTGTTTTACGACTTGGATGGGCTTAAATTTTCTAGGGCCCTAGAAAAAGCGGTAAACGCAGCGGGTGTTTTGTATTTTCCTAATGAGTCTGGAGTTATAGAAAGCTATACCATTGGTTTGCAAGAAACACTTTCAGAAGGGCTGCAACTAAAATTCCCCAACATTCGCTCCTATAAAGGATTAAGTGCCCAAGGGTCAAAAGTGTTTTTCTCTTTTTCTTCAGGCACAAAAACCCAATTGTCTGCAACTTTTATGTACCCTAGTTCTGGAGGCTTTACTTTTTTAGAAAAATCAAAAAACACAAGCCAATATACCCTTTATACTGCGGATAATTCTGGAAATAAAGATTTTACCTGTGACACCTTTGCAGGTGCAATAGGAGATAATATAAGGGCATCGGCCGGAAGTATGACGGCCAAATACAGCCAGGAGAAAGGGACAAATGCAGCCGCCAAAACAACCGTAAAAACATACCGCTTAGCGGTAGCTGCCTCTGGAGAATACACCCAGTATCACGGCGGAACTGTTGCAGGCGCTTTGTCAGCAATTAACGCCACTGTGACTCGGATTAACGCAGTATTTGGCAGGGATTTAGGGGTGCAGCTTTCTCTAGTAGCCAGTACGACCAATGTGATTTATACCGACCCTGAAACAGATCCATTTGGGTCGGATTTAAACAATGAAATTCAAGCCACTTTAACCGCTAATATTGGCGAGGCGCAATACGACATAGGACATCTTTTTCACCAAGACAACAACAACGGTAACGCGGGTTTTGTGGGAGCAGTTTGCCAGGACAATAAAAAAGGCAGTGGTTTTTCTTCTGGACAATTTCCAGAGGGAGATACCTTTGATATTGATTTTGTGGCCCATGAAATTGGGCATCAGTTTGGGGCCAACCACTCCTGGTCTTATGAATCTGAGGGAACGAATGTTCAGGTAGAGCCAGGAAGTGGCAGTACGATCATGTCTTACGCAGGGATTGTATCTGGTGAAAATGTGGCCCCAAATGCGTCGGATTATTTTCATGGGGTGAGTATCCTACAAATTTTAAATTACCTAGACACCTATGCCTGTGAGAATAATGAATTAAGCACTAATGACGCACCTGTTTTAGAAGCTTTAAGTGATTATAAGCTCCCCTTAGGAACGCCTTTTTTACTTGAAGCGAAGGCTTCAGATCCCAACGCAGAAGACGTGCTTTCTTACACTTGGGAACAGGCAGACAATGGGGTGGTTACTGCAGCTATTTTTGGCCCTCAAAACCCAGTGGGAGCCGCTTTTAGGTCATTGCCGCCAACAACTTCTCCCCAAAGATATTTTCCTAAATTGATCAATATAGCGGCCAATAAATTAACCACAGACACCCCTTCTTTTACCCAGTGGGAGACCTTGGCCTCCATTCCTAGAGATTATAATTTTTATGTCACCGTTAGGGACAATGCAAGTGAGGGTGCCGGAATAAATATGGCTAAAACACACTTAAGTGTTCAGTCTAATGTAGGGCCTTTCTTTATTCGTTCTCAAGACAGTCTGCAAAGTTATGGCGGTGGGCAAGCTATAGCAGTGCGCTGGGAAGTAGCCAGAACCAACGGGCCTGAATTGAATACCAAAACACTCAAAGCATTACTTTCATTAGACGGTGGTCTTAGTTTTTCAAAGACATTGGCCACTGGAATTCCCAACAATGGGGCGTATACTTTGGTGCTCCCAAATACCAATGCGACCAATGCGCGCCTCATGCTTAAGGCAGAAAACAATCCATTTTTTGCAGTAAATACAGCAGATTTTGAAATAACCCAGGCCCCATTGGCCTTGGTGTTTAACCCAATATTCGCCTCCTTATGTCCAGACTCCTCACTAAGCTTGTCGGGTGTGATTGAGTACAATGCCACTGCTGAGGCTTCTGAAATATCGTTTTTAAACCTTCCTTCAGGTCTTTCAGCGACCCCCACTTTAGGCACTCTGTCCAATACACAAACACTTGGCATTACGTTTAGTGCAGCTAAGGAAGTAGTTGCGGGTACTTACTCCATTACTGCATTGGTAGAGAGTGGTACCGGGACCAACAGTCTAGATTTTAGTATCACTATTTTGCCAGATACCTTAGACCCTCCTTTATTATTGGCCCCACAATCAGGGAATACCGCTGTTTTTTTAGACGCTACCTTGGAATGGTCTGCGGTTAAAGGGGCTAGCACATATAAAGTAGAAGTAGCTCTAACACCTGATTTCAAGGAACTTTATTACAGCAATTCCACTGCTTTTTCTCAAGATTATTTGGTAGACTTGGCGCCAGATACCACTTATTTTTGGCGGGTAATAGCTTTGAATGATTGTGGTGGAAACAGCCTTTCAGAGGTGAATAGTTTTACCACTGCGGCAGAAAATACCCAAACCAAGTCTGCAGATTTACTCCCTATTACTATAGGCAGTAATGATCCAAACACCATTAATGCTAGGATTGAATTCAAGGAAGACTTGCCGCTTTCCTCTTTAGAAGTTTCATTAGATATTGCCCATTCTTACCTTTCAGATCTTGTCGTTAAGCTTTATGCGCCTTCTGGAAAAGTAGCTGTTTTAATTACCAATTCCTGTGGACAAGGGGAAAATTTAGTGGCTACTTTCTCAGATACAGCCCCTGCTTTTAACTGTGGTAATGACCCTGCTATTGAGGGACTTGTAAAACCATTGGGAAGTTTTGATATTTTTAGAGGAGACTCTGTTAAAGGAATCTGGCGCCTAGAAATAGAAGATGTGGCAGAGGCAGACGGTGGCAGACTCAATCTTTTTGAGATGAAAGTATCTGCAGCAGGTACTTTTAGACCAGACGCAGACAATGACGGTGTCTATGACGACGGCCCAGACCAATGTCTCAACACCCCTGCTGGCGTCCCGGTAGACACCAAAGGATGCGCCGTTTACCGTTTAGACCCTCAAAACTTTAGGGTGTCTCTTAAGAGTCAATCCTGTTTAAATGTTTCTGACGGATCTGTAGAAGTGACCGTAGCGGAAGTGATGGATTATGTGGTATATGTTAAAAATGCATCAGGTGCCCAAGTAAATCAAGCCACTTTCACCAGCTTTTTGGCACTAGAAAATATGACAGCAGCCAATTATACCCTTTGCTTTGAGGGCACCAAAGCTGGAATTACCTATGAGCAGCAATGCTTTGAGGTGCGTATTGGTGCTCCAGAACCACTGGCTGTAACTACAGCGGTATCTTATGACAATGGGGGCTTTTTATCTGTGAATTTATCTGGGAGTAGCCGCTATTTTGTAACCTTAAACGGCCAGTCCTTTTCACAAGAACAGCCACAACTATCATTGGCGTTAAAGCCCGGAATAAATAGTCTCAAAGTGGCCACAGGATTAGATTGTCAGGGTGTTTATGAGGAACAAATTTTTTATACCCCCAAACCTGTGGTTTATCCAAATCCATTAAAAGAAGCCCTTTACATACAGACAGCGGAATTCGAAAAACCCGAGATGAAAGTGCACATTTTCACCCTTTCAGGTGCCGCTATGGGTACATACAATTCAACGGCTACCCAAACACCATGGCGTTTAGATACCTCTCGTTGGGACCCAGGCGTTTATATTGTTCGAATTGAGTTAGATGGCACCACCACCTCTTATAAAGTTTTAAAAGAATGAAAAAGTATTTTTTAATAGGCTGTTTTGCGGTTTTTTTAGCTTGTGGAAAAGAGGCTCCTCCGAGCCCTCCTGGGCCTATTTCTCTAGTCTTTCCAACTCAAAATTTGGACTGTGCCCAAGGAAGTTTGGTCAATGAAGTGACCAGAAGAATTCCTTTTGAGTGGCGTGAGGCTACAGAATCAGAATCATATCGTTTAGAAATTATACAATTAAGTTCCGGCCAAAAAACTACTCAAAACACCCTACTCACTTCCATAGAAGTGCCCCTGCGAATGGGAGAGGCCTATTCTTGGCAAGTGATTGCCTCAAACACCAAAGTGTTGGAAACCACCCCAAGCGCCCTCTGGTACTTTTTTAATGCAGGTAGTGAAACCACCCATGCCCCTTTTCCAGCAACGGCACTCACGCCTCTTTCAGGAGCACAAATTACTATGCCTGCTGAAGGCCAAGTTTCTTTGCGTTGGTCTGGTTCGGATATAGATAATGATATAGCTAGTTATACACTGCTACTAGACAACCAGTCTCCACCGAGCACCAACCGTAGTTTGAACGGCGCAACTGCCACCCAATTTACAGCCAATGTAGTTCAAGGAGCCACTTATTATTGGCAGGTTGTAACCACCGACCTTTCCGGTAACAGCACTCCTTCTGCAGTATTTGATTTTAAAATAGACTAATTACTGGGGCGGTTTAATCAGGCCAACAGTTATTTTAGTTATTTTGAATAGTTATTATTGAACTGATTCATGGTTCTAGCCAAACCCGCAAGGACAAAAGATTCTATCAATGCAGCAGATTTTTCCAAGCGTTCTTTTAGTTTTTCACGTTCCTCCACGGACCATTCTCCTAACACATAATCTACCTGTCTTCCTGCACCAAAATCTGCACCTACACCAAATCTATAGCGGTTGTATTGGACGGTATTTAAATTTTCTTGAATGTCTTTTAAGCCATTGTGGCCGCCATCTGATCCCTTCGCCTTAAGGCGGATGCTACCAAAGGGCAAGTGAATGTCGTCTGTTACTACCAACACATTTTCCATAGGAATTTTCTCTTTTTCCATCCAGTACATGACCGCTTTTCCGCTGAGGTTCATATAGGTACTAGGCTTTAAGAGAATTAGACTTCTTCCCTTGATTTTAACCGTAGCCAAGTCCCCTAATTTTTGGGTTTCAAAAGATTGCTCGTGCTTGTGTGCCAAGGCCTCTACTATTTTAAAACCAATATTGTGTCTGGTTTCAGCATATTCAGCGCCTATGTTTCCGAGGCCAACAATCAGGAATTTTTTCATGTGCTACGCTAGTTTGTAAGATATAGTGGTAAAAATAAAAAAAGCATCCCAAACCAGGTGGCTTGGGATGCTTAAAATAAAAAGTTTCTACTGGATTACTCCGCAGCAGCTTCTGCAGTTGCCTCAGCACCATCTGCACCATCTGCACCTTCTGCACCTTCTTCATCTTCTTCTTCTTCATCTCCTCCAACAGCGGTTCTAGATGTTTTCACTTGAACAATAGCAGTACTTTCAGGTTGTAAGAAAGTATATTTTTCGTCCAATAATGAAGATACAGCAATGGTACCACCAATCTTAAGTTTTGAAATATCTACAGAAAAGAAATCTGGTAAGTCACCTGGCAATGCCTTGATCATTAACTTACGTTTTCTAAACAACATACGACCCCCGTTTCTAACCCCTGGAGAGTTTCCTTCTAACTGTACAGGAATACTCATAGTTACTGGCTTGTCGCTGAATAATTGATAGAAATCTATGTGTAAGATTTTATCTGTTACAGGGTGGAATTGAATGTCTTGTAATACCGCATCAATTTTAGTTCCATCTGCTAAATCTACCGTTACTGTATGTGCGTTTGGAGTGTAGATTAACGGTTTAAATGCCAGCTCTGCAGCTGAAAAATGTACTGGTTTGTCTCCTCCGTAAATTACGCAAGGAACCATTCCAGCATTACGCAAGGCCTTTGTTGCTTTTTTGCCCACGCTTTCTCTTTGTGATCCTTTAATAGTAATAGATTTCATGTTCTAAATTTAATTATTAATAAATAGTCCCCCTCGGGACGTTCTTACATTAAAAACTTTGAGCTAATAGAAGTGTTGGTATGCACCCTTTGCATTACGTCTGCAAAAAGGTCTGCACAGCCAATCACCCTAATCTTATCGCTTTGTTGTTTGAGTGGAATAGAATCGGTCACGATCAATTCCGCTAATTTTGAATTTTCAATACGCTCGTAAGCGTTCCCAGAAAGAATGGCATGTGTTGTAATAGCCCTTACGCTTAAAGCGCCTCGTTCCATCATTAAATCTGCCGCTTTGGTCAGTGTTCCGGCAGTGTCTACCATGTCGTCTACCAAGACCACATTTTTACCAGTTACTTCACCAATCAGCTCCATATGGGAAATTATATTGGCCTTCTCTCTTTGTTTATAGCAAATCACTACGTCGCTTTCTAAGGCTTTAGAATAGGCATAAGCTCTTTTGGAACCGCCCATATCTGGAGACGCAATGGTTAAATTTTCTAGGTTTAGGCTTTTTAGGTAAGGCAAAAATAGGGTAGAGGCAAACAAATGGTCTACAGGTTTTTCAAAAAAACCTTGAATTTGGTCTGCATGAAGGTCCATGGTAATGATCCTTGTTGCACCTGCAACTTCTAGCATTTTAGCCACTAATTTAGCAGCAATAGGCACCCTAGGCTTGTCTTTTCTGTCTTGTCTGGCCCAGCCAAAATACGGCATCACTGCCGTAATGTGCCTGGCCGATGCTCTTTTGGCAGCGTCCAACATTAACAGCATTTCCATTAAATTCTCAGAACTTGGGTTGGTAGAACCCACAATAAAAACCCTAGATCCACGAACAGACTCTTCAAAAGAAGGCTGGAATTCTCCATCGCTGTATTTAGACGTAATTACTTTTCCAATAGGGGCGCCAAAAGATTTAGCAATCTTCTCTGCTAGGGCCTGACTTTGGGTGCAAGCAAAAATTTTAGGTTCTGGTTGTATATATGGCATGCTTAAAGCGGGTTTGGTTCCAGTTCTAAGTTCCTTAATATTAAGGAGCTGCAAATTTATACATTTATTTCAGTTGCCACAGTGAAATGTTTCTTTTTTTTAGGAAGATTCTCAATTTATTTTCTACTTTTGCCTTCCAATTTTAGGAGAACCTGATTCTCTAACATTTGCTCGAGTGGCGGAATTGGTAGACGCGCTGGATTCAAAATCCAGTTCCTTTGGAGTGTGGGTTCGATTCCCACCTCGAGTACTTAAACCCTTGTTAATCATCTGATTTTCAAGGGTTTTTTAATTATTTTAAGACCATGCACCAACATATTGCCAACGGATTGAACTAAAGGTTACTTCTATATAAAAATCCCAAAAAATTTCAGTGCATCACTTGATTTAAAGTTAGGGGTGGGTTTTATAGAAACGGTTTTCTTTTTTGAGTGTGGCTCTTTTGTCCTTATATAACAAAAACATTACTCTTATTAATCATCTGATTTTCAAGGGTTTTTTGTTTTAATGATAATTTTTTGTACGATTATTGTATTGTGAGTAATAAAATAGTTCGCTTGCTCTAGCCTATATAAAAACCCAAAAAGTTTCAGTGTATCACTAGATTTTAATAGAGGGGTGGGTTTTGTAGAAAAGGTTTTCTTTTTAAAGATAGGTGTACACATCTTTATATAACCCGATATTCGGAATGCTCAAGTAAAGTAAGTAGATCCTTTGCAAAAGCAAGCATAATTTTAATTTCTTGAAGGCTTGAGAGACGGTCTTTTCCCTTTATCAACAAGTGCGACCCGTTAGATTCAATATGAAAAACAGGATGGCTTTCAAAAAAGTATATCAATTCTGAATGAAAAAACTTTATAATTGCTTTCCTATCATTTCCACTCAAATGAAAACGCTTTGAAAAATCAGGATGCTTTTTAAAATTAATGTCATCAAAGCCTGCCCATTGGTATAATGTCGTTTTGAAATCTTCTTTATCTAGTACAAAAACAGGGAGATTTTTAGGACTTTTAAAAAGTAAAAAAGTAGCTTTTAAATCTTCTTTTGTAATAAAAGCTCCTTCAGAAAAGGAAAGATCAAATAAGTTAAATTGATGATTCCAAAGCGAATTAACACTATAATTTACAGTTTTAGATTCGAAAAAAAGAAAATTTTCTATTCCTTCCGGATCACTTTCAATTTTAGGTTCATAAGTCCATTTTAACTTTTCTGCCAACTTCTCTAAATTTTTTTGCCTATTTGACAAGGTCTTTTGTAATCCTATTAAAGCATTAATGGGTAAACTTTTTCTTACAGCAAAAGGGTGTTGTGATTCTGACGCATGTATATCCAAACCAATAATTTCAAAAATTCCACTTTTACGCTTAAAAGAAAGATTATAGTCGTAAAGACCTTCCATAACAGTATGGTCTACAAAATCACATAAAGAAAAGTCTACTATAACGTGTTCGCTTTCAGGAATTTGATCTAACTTATTTTTTAATCTAAAAAAATTTAAAAAAGTGGAGAAATTTTTAACACTCACATAATAGTTACCACTCTGTTTTTCAAGGTACATAAGCACATTAGGCTTAAAGATATTGAGTGAAAAAAGAAAGAAACTTTTTCTCAATATGAGGTGAATAATAAAAGTAAAGAGAATTCCCGCCGCAATACCAACAATTAGACTTGTAAATAAAGTGGTTAATAAAGTAATGAGAAAGATAAACGCTTGCTCTGGCCCAATTTTATAAATACGAAGTAAGGCTCCTGGGGATGATAGTTTATAGCCGGTAAAAACTAAAATTGCTGCTAAAGCAGTAAGTGGAATTCGTTGAATTTGATCTCCCAGGAAAACAACAAACAGCACCAAAAAAACAGCATGAAAAAAATTTGCTGAACGATTTGTTCCTCCATTATTTGTATTAACAGAACTTCGAGCAATAACCGTTACAACATTTAAACCTCCTAAAAATCCACTTACAACACTAGCTAAACCAAGGGCGCGAAGGTCTTTGTTTACATTAGATCTCCTCTTTTTTGGATCTAATTTATCTACGGCTTTAATGCTTAATAAAGACTCAATAACGGTAATGAGAGTTATAGAAAAAACGATTCCAATAAAGTTTACATCAAGGAGTTTGTCAAAATTAGGATGAGGCAAATTCGAAAAAAGATGATTTGGAATATTAATTAATAATTCAGGGGCTATAGGTAATGATTTGTTTAAAATCAGGGTATAATAGTAGCCTATTCCAATAGAACCGATAACAACCCACATTGGCGCAGGGATTAAATGAAAATAGGGGTTTCTAATTCTGCTGTATAGAAAAAGAAAAAGCAAACTAGCTACTCCCAATACACCAGCAAAAGGATGAATACCTAAAAAGAGTAACAATGAATCTGGAATACGCAATAATTGTTCAATGGTTCCTCCCGGAATGGAGGTTAGACCCAACATGACATGAAATTGCTTAGCCAAAATTCCAATTCCAATTGCGGCAAGCATTCCTTGTAGTGCAGATGCGGGAAAAAACTCACTTATAGCACCCAAGCGTAGAACACCGAAAAGGAATAGCAGTCCTCCAGATAAAATTATAGCAGCAAGGGTAAGCAAATAGCCCTCATACAGATTCCCTTCTCCAAGGGTTGTAATAGCAGACAAAAGAACAATAACTAAGCCGTTTCCAGGTCCAGCAATAGTGACATTAGACCCTCCAAAGATAGCCATAATAATCCCTCCAGCAACTGCCGCAATAATACCAGAAAGGGGGGGGGCATCGGAGGCTATAGCAAGACCTAAACCTAAAGGCAAAGCTATGAGAGAAACGACAAAGCCTGCAAAGATATTTTGTGGTAATTCCTTTGTAAAAGTTCCTATTGGATTTTTTTTAGCCATATGTTTTGGAACGAATAATTAATAAATCAGTGGGAATTTCAGTCAACATATGATCTAAATCACTTGGAAAAAAACGATGAAAAAAACGTTGTTCTTCTTTGGCATTCATGACCAATAAATCAGCTCTTACAACTCTGGCATAATGACCAATAGAGTAACCTCTTCGACCAAAAATACTTTGCGTTTCATATTTTAGCCCTTCAGTAATAGTGTCAGGTATTTTTTTAATAATATCTATAAAGCGCATTTTTTCTTCTCGATCAATTTTTTCTTTACGAAGGGTTACTTTTCGCAAACTTCGATCATCATTTACTGAAACAGTAACACGAGACTCACTAACCTCCCCCACAAGGGTTATTTTATCTGAAGCTAAGTATTTGCCTATATAAAAAGCCGCTTCAACTGTTTCTTGCGTTTGGGGGCTATCAAAGCCGTTTACAACAATGTGTTTACAAGGACTCCAATCAACAGAAGGATTTAGCATGAGTAAAACTGAGCAAGGTGCTTTACGTGTCAATTTTCGAGCAATAGACCCTAGATAGTATTTAACAACATTTTCTCTTTTAAGCGCACCCAAAAGTAATAAATCAACATCAAATTCTTTACTCGCTCTAGCTAAAGTTGTTATGGGATCCCCTTCTTTCCAATAGATTTGGATTTGATCTTGATTAGGTGAACACTCATCTAAAAGTCGCTGAAATTCAACTTGCTTTATTGGTGTTTTTTGTCCTACGTGCACAAAGATGAGAGCCGCGTTAAAATACTGAGCCAATCGAGTTGCTTCATAGACATTTTCCCTTAAAGATGGGGAAAACGCAAAGCCAAACAATAATGTCTTAAAAGGTTGAAATATCATAAATTATAGTCAATTGCTTTTTCGTAACTTTTAATTACTTTAGTTTCTTATGGTATAAATAATAGCGCTGGAGAAGATCTAATTTTAATGGTATTATTAATTGTTTTATAAAAGTACCATCCAAACTTACCTGTAAAAGCTTTATTACTTAAACATAAGTTATCTAGGAGCCCAAATAATTGGGATTAAAACTTCGTTGCGTCGATTAATAAATTTATAGGGCGCGTCATAAACAAGAACCCTAGGAGATCCAGTAATTTTAATTCCTTCCTCCTTTAAATTTTGTATAAGAACTGTAGTATATTTTTTTTCTTTGGAGGTGTTAGTATAGCCTGAATATTGTATGGATGCATAATAACCTCCTTGCGCTTGATAAACATTAACTTTATTCTCTTTAGGTATTGGTGTATTTTCTGGATTAAATTTTTTAGGTAGCACAAATGCCATACTATTTCCTTTATCCTGCTTTTCCATATGCACAGGAGTTGTCATATTGATTTTAGTTCCAGAAGCATTTGAGCCAGAAATATAACGAAATAAGGATCCAAATCCAGAGGAACTATCTCCTTGAGAATTATATTCAGCCATCATTGCAGGAGGATAGTAACGAATTTCAAAATTAGATTTAATTTGGATTAACTCATAAGTTTGTTCCTCTGTTTGTGCCATAAGAAAACATGGTAGAAATAATAATATAATGAACCTCATAATTAAAGGTAATGAATAGAGGAGAAATAGATGGGGAATTTATTTTTTAGATCAAAGGAATGTCGCTTTTCATCCTTTATATATACCCTGAAAACCAACACACTTCCCCGCAACCAGGCACAACAACATTTTAAATAAAACTTTTATACTGTTATAGTGTAGCCGTTTTTTTTTACTTTTAATAAAAACCTGAACAATGAAAAAAATTCTGATTTTACTCATTACTTTTTTATCCCTAAGCATTCAAGCACAAACCAATGAATACGAAGTGACATCATATATTGAAGAAGGATTTAAGGCACCAAACACCAATTATTTAGGTGAAGCATGGTTGAATCAACTGATTCGATCAGATGAATCATTATCCTACAACATTACTAAAGCTACTTTTAAGGCGAATTCAACTTTGAATTGGCATAAGCATACAGATCGTCAGGTTTTAATTGTTGTTTCCGGAAAAGGTTATTACCAAGAAAAAGGGAAACACCCCATTGTGATCAAGGAAGGTGATATTTTAAAATGTACTGCCAATACAGAACACTGGCACTCCTCCTCAAAACATCAAGACGTAACTTATTTAGCTGTTTATAAGGGTGAGACTGAATGGACTGAAGTCTTATCCCAAGAAGCTTATGATGATGTATCGCTTTTACTAAATGATAATTAGACCGATTTAATATTCATTTCTAACTTAATTCACTAAAAGATTTATTGGTGCTGCAACTTTGAATAATAGGAGGAGCAACACATAATGATAAAACGGTTATACTGTTATAGTTTAGCGGTTTTTTTTATTTTTGCAAAAACTTATTTAATGATTAATTTAAAACTAACTAAAAGAGTATTAGCTCCTTTGTTCTTATTGTTGATTCCACTTTTTGGAAACATATTTTCTAACCAAGTCAATTGGTCTTTATTTGACTTTATAGTCATGGGGTTTCTGATGGGATTGACAGGGCTAAGTATACATTTTACCATGGAGAAGGTTAGGAATAAAACATTAAGAATAGTACCTATCATTTTTGTTCTCATAATTTTTCTGATGATTTGGGCTGAGTTAGCAATAGGAGTATTTGGAAGTCCGATCGCAGGTAGTTAATTCATCAAAAGAAGAAGTTGTGCTGCAACTTTGAATAATAGGAGGAGCAACACATAATGATAAAACGGTTATACTTTTATAGTATAGCGGTTTTTTTGTTTAATGACGTAAAGATGTCGTTTTATAATTTTAACCTAAAGAGTAGTTTTGTTTCATGGATTATAAAAACATTATTAAAAAATTAAGACTAAGACAAGGTTATACTCAAGTTGACTTGGCTGAACTAAGTTCTCTTTCATTGAGAACTATTCAAAGGATTGAGAATAACGAAGTGGAGCCAACTCCATACTCCTTAAATCAAATAGGAGAAGTTCTTGGGGTTAATTTAAATGAACTTAAAAACAACATTATGAAGCAAAAATTAAAATCATCAAATTCGTGGAACATTTTATTACACCTATCTTCAATTTTCGGAATAATAACAACTACCATTATTTGGGTAATTTTTAAAAGAAAAGATGAAATAATTGAATTTCAGGGAAGGGATGTTATCAATTTTAAATTTAATTGGATTCTCCTTTATATCGTATTTGGAGTAACCTCGTTACTAATAACCCAATCTTGGGCTTTACTCATAATTGCCCTCGTTTCCTTGTACTCAATTGGATTAATTATATCAATATATAATTCCATAAGGGTAGCTAATAACAAAGACTATACTTATCCCATTTTCATTAGACTATTAGGTCACCAATAGATGAGGTTGTGCTGCAACTTTGAATAATAGGGGGAGCAAAAGACAAAGCCTTTACAGAAATGTAAAGGCTTTTTTTGTGGCTTTATAGGGCTCTCCAAAAGAATTGATGCACCCACCAACATT
>Ga0208803_1000166_pt1 | contig 21524 bp, 18 predicted proteins | sample Colrivmet1551A02_FD_187656 | JGI IMG/M metagenome (GOLD analysis project Ga0208803, IMG submission 187656) | Estuarine microbial communities from the Columbia River estuary - metaG 1551A-02 (SPAdes) (version 2) | ecosystem: Environmental > Aquatic > Marine > Intertidal zone > Estuary | place...
AAGGCGGGGGAAATTAGTTTTCAGCCATATAATGGCGAAGCTTCTAAGGAAAATCCACCTTCACCTTAGTCCTCACACCGCCCACATGAGCTTGCCAAGTCTCTAGCATAACGTCCTTAGCCCAGTGCTGATGTTGCTGCTGAACTGCAATAGCATCATGTACTGGTAAGCAGACAATGTCTTTTTTGATACCTTCAAGCATCACATCCTTGAGAATCTGACCTTCTAAGTTCTGCGCATGCAAGCCCCAACCCTTATACAAATCTAGCTTGGGAAATCGTTTTAGCGTCGCATGCTCGATTGTCTCAAACTCTTTAGTCGTCATCCCCGTGGAATTACATGCTCTCAGAGCTTTTTCTCGAGAGTCTAGAGCTCCTTGTAGCAAGGTATTATTTCCGCTGCCCAGCGCGCGAGTTACATAGTCTTTAATTTTTGCCCTTCTAGAATGCTCAAAGCCAGCAATATCACAGATATCCTCGTAGGGAGTGTCTCCAGCATGTTGGTTGTGTAGCAGGGCTAGACATTGTTAATGGTTATTTCGCTAGCGGGTCTGGAGTCCCTCTGTTGAGTGAAACAGGTTGAGTATAAATGGTGAATTGATAAGTCTGACACTGCAGATTTTATAGAGAAACAGCATAGCCAACTTCCCTATTGTAAGATGATTAAGGGATAGCTGTTCGGCAACAACATCAGGACTGGGCTAAGGAAGTGATGCTAGAGACTTGGCAGCGTCATATTGATGGTGTGGGGACTAAGGTGAAGGTGGATTTGCCCTAATTGCGCCTCCTACGATAATAACTCAGCCTACTTGTCGATAATGTCAGGCAAAAGACTTTGGCCAATGCTTTCTTTGAATTCAATTTCATCAATCGCCTTCTCAATCGCTAAGAAGCGCTCAGAAGTCGCTGGATGAGTAGCAGCATGATTTGTCTTGATTGATCCTGGATGCTCAGCCGCCATTTCTCTCCAGAAATTTGCAACTCCATCAACAGGGAGATCTGCCGCCTTCAAGTAGTACAGGCTGACATAGTCCGCCTCAGCCTCAAAGTCTTGTGAGTATGCTTTGGCTGCTGAATTACCAAACAAACCCCTAGTGTCCACACCATAAGCCGCCGCTGCGATGTCAAATATTGAACCCAAAGCATAGTTGGTTTTCTTTTTATCCATATGATCCATTACATTATGGCCTAGCTCATGGGCAACCACTAAAGCCAGAAACTTGTCATCATTTGCGAATCTCATCATCCCTCGAGTAATGATGATATTTTGACCATCCGCATAAGCGTTTACAACATCTGACGACTCTAGTTTCACATTGAAATTACATTGGTTTTGTAGGGGTATTGTGACCGCCTTTTGTTCTCCTGACCTCTCTATTACTAAATTAGCAGTATTGAGATCTGCCTGTTTAACAGCGTCGAAGCTTTTCAAGAATTTGTTTCTTGCCTTTTTCCCATTGCCATATTGGGTAGTCTCCACTGCGATGATTTCATCCCCAACTTGAAGGCCAGCCGCTGCCGCTCCCCCTGATGGCGAGAGCCATGTGATTACTGGATACTCTTTAACTCCAAATCTTTTGTATGCTTCCGTTTCCCAATTTCCCCCAAATGACTGTTTATCGTCAAAGGCAAAGGACATCGTTTTGCCTATATCACCGGGACACATAGAAGCTGAAGCCCTAAGGATAACGCTAGATATATTGTACAAGCGCTTTATGTAGTCGTACTGCTTATCGAAAGCTAACTGTTTTTGGATAGCTTCTTCAGCGTTCAGAGATTCTCTATCAATTTCAAACCTAACAGTTGAAGGAGTCGCACAGCCGACAAGAATTGCGAAAAATGGAACAATGCCTAACGCTTTTAACATTATTATCTCCTAGCAATTTTTGATCTTTGGTATCCTAAAAATTGTCAGTTACGATGCACCCGCCGTGCTAACATCTCTATTCACTATCCTATAATTTGTTATCGTTAGATGTCAACCCAATGGAATTCATGTATAAATAAAGCAATCTATGACAACGTAATTTTATGTTTTTGTAGGAGGTGAGAAACATCCTCTTTTGCATCTCCCCAGATACAGTAACAATCACAAGACCTCAGCAGGCTCCCCCGCCCCCTGTGGAATAGCCCCCCTGCCCTTGGTACAATACAGGTAACAGTAGAGTTGACTAACAGGCATAATTAAGTAAGATGAAGACATCAGAGGTCAGCAGAGATTACAGGCTATATCACTGATTTATATAGGATTTATTGGGCCTTAAGTTAGGGGCCCATAGCTCAGTTGGTTAGAGCAGTCGACTCATAATCGATTGGTCGCAGGTTCAAGTCCTGCTGGGCCCACCATTTTCGCCTTTCATCCATCAATCTGTTCCTGAAAGCATAGATTGGCCGCTCACGAATAAGGGATCTACGGCTCTACCCCATTAATTGGGGATGGCACTCATCAAACCCTGTTTATAATCCCGTCCCACCCGCAATCGGCCAGCACTAGACGAGTCAAAAAACACCATACACTAACTGCCCCTTGTAACACTGGGACATCAGCAGTCTGGACATTCCCCAAGCAATGTAGACAACTCAGCGCATTCTGAGGCTACAGCTGTCTAGCGACCTCTGGAAAGTCGACCATAGACGGATCGACTCTTGGCTGACGGCAATCCCTCGTTGAGCGAGAAGATCCTCGATGTCGCAGTGACTTAGATTGAATCGATGATAATGCCAAACAGCGTAACTGATGATGGCTGGTGGAAGTCTGTACCGCTTATACGTATTCATAAGCCAAGTTTACCTAATTTGGATGGTTAACTTAGCAATACTCACCCTCAGTATATGTTGTAATATTCGGCAATCGACCGCCACTGTTCCAGAAGCGGCAAATACGAGATTGATGAGGCACCGTGGCAAACCTTGTTCCCAGCGTAGTATTGGAAGGAGTCGCCGAACTGAATCCCTTGGTGAATTCTAGAACAGTCATGCGTTCTTCGATCAGAATGCTGGATCAGTGCCTGTTGGTTTAGCCTAACCGCCACTGCTCGTTTAAAAGCTTTCACTGTATCGCCTGCGCGCATCTCCGGACTCACTTCATGACCCAAAATTTCCGACTGTAAACATCGGTTACCAAAGAAAGGTAATAAACCCCTCCTCCACTCAAATGAATTACAATTCTCCCCTCACTACCCTTTAAATAAAAAATAGTCTCGCGTTGTTTGTCTTAAAAAAGTATGGAATCTATCAAACCCAGCAGAGATTGAAGTCACGACCCAAACTATTGGCGTGCCAAAAAATAATAAAAGAGATAGACGGTGAATAGTCTGCGCAACCCTACCCTGATCGTTTTAGCCATTGCCGTCGCTGTTGCATTAGGCTTCGCGGTGTATTTAGTTGACCAAGACACAGGGGCACTCGATAGCGTGAACGGAGCCGTTCACCGAGAGACCGACGGCAATATTGTTCGGCAAACTGACGAGTACTTGGGCAGTGCTAGCTGCGGCGGCTGCCATGAGAAACAATACAGTGATTGGCGCGGGTCGCACCACGAACAGGCTATGCAGCATGCCTCTGCGACAACGGTGAAGGGGAATTTTGCTACCACCTCTTTTGTCAGTGACGCTGTGTCTGTCTCCTTTACCCAGAAAAAAGACGGCTTTTATGCGCGTCTGGCGGGCACAGACAGCGTTGAACATGACTATAAGGTGCTCTATACCTTTGGCACTGAGCCCTTGCAGCAATATCTGGTCGCGTTCCCCGACGGTCGGCTTCAGCAATTGCCGGTGGCGTGGGACACCCAATTACAGCAGTGGTTTGACCCGCAACCGACGCTGAAAGCTCGACCGGGGGAGTGGGTGCATTGGACTGAGGGTGGAAAAAACTGGAACAGTATGTGCGCCGACTGTCACAGTACGGCTGTGGCGAAAAATTTTAGTGCCGTCGAGAATCGCTATGACACGTCTGTTAAAGAGATTAGCGTTGGCTGTGAGTCCTGTCATGGGCCCGGTCGTGATCATCAACAAGCGGTGCTCAATGGTGCTGTAGCCGAGTTGGGCGATTTAAAAATTGATGCCATGAGTGCAGCCAATCCACAGCTCTTGGTCGACAATTGCGGTCGCTGCCATGCGCGGCGTCAGGCAATTACCGAAAAATTTGAACATGGTAGCAATACCTTGCTCGACCATTATTTGCCGAGCCTATTAAACCCTCCCCTCTACCACAGCGATGGCCAGATTCTGGATGAGGTATTTGTCTATGGTTCTTTTTTGCAAAGCAAAATGTATGCGGCGGGCGTGAGTTGCGTCAATTGTCATGAGCCTCATAGCGCGCGCTTAAAGGCAGAGGGCAATCAGCTTTGTACCGGCTGCCACAGCGCGGCCGAGTTCGACAGTCCCCAACACCATCATCACAGCGAGACGGCGGCTCTCGCTGCAGGTAATCAGTGCATTGATTGCCATATGCCGGGTCGTCTGTATATGGGCAACGATTTTCGTCGCGATCACAGCTTCCGTGTTCCGCGCCCTGACCTGAGCGTGGCTCACGCGACGCCAAATGCCTGCACGGGCTGCCACACAGATGAAACTGATACATGGGCGGCGGATAATGTGGTGTCGTGGTTTGGCCCCGTTCGCGCGAGCCATTTTTCCGATGTTCTAACGGCGGCGCAAAGCCATCCCCGCGAGTCTTTGGGGCTGCTCGTTACGCTGCTCAAGGACCTGTCGCAGCCGGCGATTGCGAGGGCCACGGCAGCGTCTCAATTGGCACCAGCGATCGCCGTTGATGGTGTTGAAGAGGCTGTGACAAGCGCCCTACAAGATTTACACCCACTGGTGCGGGCGTCCGCTGCTTCAGCGCTAGCGCAAGCGTCACTGCCCCAGCGTCTAGCTCCGTTGGCACCATTATTGGATGATCCTGTGCGGGCGGTGCGCATTGCCGCGGCACAGGCTTTGATTAATGCACCCCCAATGCGCATACCAAACCAATTCCGCGAGAGTTTCCGCCTGGCCAATATTGAATACCAGTCATCATTGATGGCCAATATTGACTTCCCCACGGGGCGTTTGCAGATGGCTATCGACGCTCACCGCGGAGGTGATGAACAAGCGGCGGAAGGACACTATCTGGCAGCCGTGGCAATTGATAATCACCTGAATGCCGCACGCATGAACTTGGCACAGCTCTACTACAATCAGGGTCGACTGGCGGATGCTGAGGCGCTGTATCGGACGACTATTACTCAGGAACCCAATGCCAGTGAGGCGTTTTACGCGCTGGGACTGCTTCTCGCAGAGCAGCGACACTTTGGCGAAGCTGCCCAGATGTTGAGAAGTGCTGCCACCCTCGGCAACAATCCGCGAGCGTGGTACAACCTTGCGGTGCTCTATCAACAAACGGGCAATCCCGAAATGGCTGAAAAAAGCTACTTGCAGGCACTGCAGTTAGTGCCGGGGAACAGTGATTTCACGGTCGGATTAGTCAGTCTCTATAGCCAACAAGGTCTGACAAAAAAGGCCCTGGCAACGGTTGCGCAGGGCCTTGTGTTTGCACCGCACGACAGCCGATTACTGCAGGCGCGAGAAGCCCTGCAACGCGCCGCCGCAAACTGAGTTATTGCAGCGCGGCTGAGGCTCTCTCCACCAGGTTTCCTGCGTAATTCATCACATGAAAAACGATGGTCTGCTCATGGCTGCCGGTCACCAGATGGGCGCCTGGGCCGGTGGCATAAATGGCCACATCTTCACCCCCGTGGGTTTCTGCGACGCCCGGCACCAAGACTTCTTGATGAAAGCCCTGCGTTTCGGTATCGATATTTGTCAGATCCTGACGGCCAGGTGTTGGCTTGCTGTAATAGGTGCGATCTGCATCGGTCTCGTCACCCAAATCGCGAAAACCAGAGCCATTGGCGTAACCGAGCGTGGTGTAGGGAAGTCCGTCTGCGGCAAGTTCAGGAGCCTCTGACCCGACGCTAATCACTTTACCCAAAATCGGATTACCGCGCTTTGGATAACCGGCCATGGTGAACGCGTGGCTGTGGTCTGCGGTAACAATAATCAGCGTCTCCGAGGGATTGGTCGCCTCCAGCGCCGCTTGAACGGCCCGCGAAAACTCGCTGGTTTCGGTCAATGCAGTCGCGGCGCTGCCAGCGTGATGGCCATGATCAATGCGCCCACTTTCGACCATAAGAAAAAAGCCCGCGTCATTTTTATCAAGAATATCAATCGCCTTGAGCGTCATTTCAGTCAGCGAAGGCTCGCCCGCGATATCCTTGGAACGGTCTGCCTCGTAGCGCATGTGGGATTCACTAAACAAACCGAACAACTGGGTTGTCGTGTCGCCGTTCACTGCATCAAAGGCCGCTTGATTGTCCACATAGACGCCTGTTGGGTAGATCGCCTTCCATTCTTGCACAAGATTGCGGCCGTCAGTGCGATCACCCTCAATCGGGCTGTCGGCATCGCGGCTGTTGGCCTCTGGTTGATTGGGCAGGAACTCGCGACGACCACCGCCTAGCACAACCTCTAGACCGTTACTGTTGAGACCCCCATAGCGCGCATCAAGATTGGCTTTAAAATTCACTAACTGAGAGGCGATATCCTCACACCCTGACGCGACAGCCGCCGCCGGCAATTTTGAATTATTTTCCCAGTCGCGGTCTGCCGACTTAGCGTAGGTTGCTGCAGGGGTCGCATGGGTAATACGGGCTGTGGACACGATACCGGTGGCAAGACCGGCAATTTCGGCTAGCTCAAGTGCGGTAAATACCTGACTGCCGGCCACCGATGAACAGTCACCGCGAACCACGTTTTCATCCACACCAATAGTTCCAGCATCTGTTTTAACACCGCTAATTAGCGCGGTCATGGTGCCCGCAGAGTCTGGCGTCTGAGTATCGACATTATAGGTTTTGGACAAACCCACAAACGGAAAACGCCCAAAGCTGAGACTATTTTCTTCCCCCAATAGGCCTTTCTTTTGGCCGTCGAAAATACGTGCGGCGGTCACCGTTGACACGCCCATGCCATCGCCCACAAACAGAATGATATTTTTAGCAGAACCGCGCTGTGTTGCGACGCGCTGCACCTGTTCGTTGGTCTGCTGTACAGCAGCGGCTGTCTCGACAAACCATTGATTATCTGTAGTTTTAGCCAGCGCAGCCTGCGCCGCATTGGGCGCGGTGGTCGCAGATTGAGTGGCAAGCTGATCACAGCCGGTGACCGCGACGGACAAAGAGAGCAGGCAAACTGAAGCGACGTTATTCATACATAATCCTGAGTATTTTTATTGTTATCTCAATGGGGAGTTACTGGCGCAGCAGATAGTAAGGCACGGCCGTGCCACAAACAAGAAAGGTGTTGGTTAATCGAAATGAAGTAATTCATCAATGCTCAGATTGTGAGCTTTGGCGATTTTGAATAACTGCCAAAGAGAGACGATCGCTCTCGGATCCTGCTCCATGCGCTGATATTGACGCACCGAGAGTTCATAATCAGCCATATCCTCTTGCACGAGATGACGCTCATTTCGCAGCGCCACAATGCGCTTCTGCAAATTCTCTTGGAACTGCAAAAACTCGGCGTAATAAATTGAGTCGGCATTTGGGCGCTGCATAACCAATTGGCTAATTTCCTCTTGACCTAAGCCGCCAAGCTTGGCATATTCAAAAACAACACGCCACGCTTGGCGCGAAAAAGTGGTGCGACAAGGAGTCGCTTAATCACGCCAATTAACCAGCAGGGAGCTCACAAAGTGACAGTAAAATCACCCGCGAAAAAAGCATCGCCACATCTTCTAGTTAATCAGTATTCTCTTTTCTACACTCTTACTTGGCTGCGCCACCACCGGCGATTCACCGAGCTATTACTTGGACTCCTACACGCAAATGCGTAGCGCCGTCTTTACACAGCGCGAGCTAATCAACACTGAATTATCAGAGCCCAGCAAGGTCAATCAAGCGTCTCGAACATCGCTGATCAACAGCTACTGCGACTTAGTTGACCGAGGCATCATTTATGTCTCCGCGGAGAATGTACCCCCTTCATGCCAAGGGGAAACCCACAAAACCCGAACCTGCGCGATGAAATTTCATCAGTGTGCCAGCCGCTGCGCCCTGCGCAGCAACGACTGCCAGCCCTGCATTGAAAGTTCGAACACGTGCCTTAACTAGCCAGCCAAATCCACGGCCGCGTGGCCTCTGCCTTAAGCAGGACCGTAAGCGTAGAGGCCGCCTTTTTTCAGTGCCGCAAGATAAGCCGGTCGCTGCTGAAAGCGCGCGCGGTAGGCTGAGATATTGGGCAAGCTCAATTGGGCTCCGAGCAGCGGTGCTATTTCGGCAACAAAGGACATCTGTATATCCGCCCCAGTTAGTTGGTTGCCCACCAACCAGTCAACATTGTGCAGAGCCTGTTCAACGAAACCGAGGTGGCGCTGCAATTCATCGGCAATACGCGGCTGCAGAGGGGCGCCGCCATCCGGCAGCTTGGAGGTGTACATTTTTAACATCAACGGCAGCATAGCACTGCCTTCAGCGTAGTGAAGCCACTGCAGGTACTGCTCGTACTCAGGAGTATCGCAGGCGGGCAACAGGCGGCCATTGCCGTAGTGACGGAGGATGTAGTCAATAATGGCGCCGGACTCGATCACAGTCTGCGCGCCATCAGTGAGCACCGGCGACTTACCCAACGGGTGAATCGCCTCCAGCGCTAAAGGCGCCAAATTCGTCACGGGGTCGCGCTGATAACTCTCTATTTTGTAATCAATGCCTAACTCTTCAAGCAACCAGAGCACACGCTGTGAGCGCGAATTATTGAGGTGATGGACAGTCAACATAGTCGAGTCTCTTATTATAGGATGATGGACAGCGCCCTCTTCTGTCGGCGCTTGCAGACAACAGTATACTGAGAATTAAAAAAAATGACGGTGCTGAAAACGCCTGCTTGTGACCCGTTGGTTCATTGTTCCAATACCCGTTCCACTGTAAGCTAGAGCCCCTAATTCATTCGCTATCGACGTTATTGAGAGCACCGTGACCACGCCTTTTACCTACCCAGCACCGCGCTCCACCCGCAATAATTTTAAATGTCCAAATTGCAACCAAGCCCTGATTCCACAAACAGAATCACGCACCTTTGCCTGTTCAAATAATCACAGTTTCGATAGCGCAAAAGAGGGTTATCTCAACCTGCTTGTGGTGCAAAACAAACGCAGTCGCCAGCCAGGGGACAGTGATGAGATGATCCGCAGCCGTCAGCGTTTTTTGAGCGCAGGTTACTATCACGACCTGACTGACGCCATTGCCCAATGCATCGAAAAAAGCGCGATAGGTTTTAACCAAACGCTGTTCGATATCGGCTGTGGCGAAGGCCACTACATGCAGCAACTGCGAGAAGCCGCAACTCATGCCTCGGCAGATCTGCAACTGGTTGGTATGGATATTTCAAAATTTGCGGTGCGGCTTGCTGCGAAACGCAATCTCAATGCACGCCTCGTGGTCGACAGCGCCTTCAATATTCCCTTGTTTGAAAATCGTATCGATACTGCCCTCTCTGTATTTTCTCCAATCAGCCCGCAAGAGACTTCGCGCGTACTCAAGCCGAGTGGGCAACTGATTATGGTAGGGCCAGGAGAGCAGCATTTAAGCGGTCTCACCGAGTTAATCTACGAAAAAAACATGCCCCATCGCGGCAACTATGACACCCTTGAAGCGACCGATTACTTTGCACTGCAACAGCAAATCGAAGTGAAAAAGACTATTACAGTGGAAGGAGCTGCGATTTTAGATCTGCTGACCATGACTCCCTACTATTGGCACTGCACGCCTGAACAACAAATCGCGCTACAGCAACTAGACCGGCTTGAAACACCGATTCACTTTTACCTCAATATTTACAAAAACATGAAGGGGAAAGCCCCTCAAACAGGCGCATAAATAGCCATGAGGACAGTCGCAGAAAGTCAGTTTTTACAGCGCCGTAAACTGCCCGACCAGTATCTTGATAATGCCAAATGCTGGTTTGATCCTCTACTCCAACCGCTGTCAAACAAACGCCTGACCAAAATTGGCCGACCGCTTATTATTGGGCTTAGCGGCTGCCAAGGCTCGGGAAAATCGACCCTCGCCGATTATCTCTGCACCATGCTTGGCGAACAGTTTGGTCTGCACTGCCTCACCCTCTCTCTTGACGATTTTTATTTGACTCGCACCGAACGCAGACAACTCGCAGACACCGTGCATCCCCTATTAATGACGCGCGGCGTACCCGGCACCCACGATATTGGACTGGCCCTGCGCGCATTTCAAAGCCTGATTGACGGGACCGGTAGCACGCCTATTCCACGATTTGATAAAGGCAAAGACGACCGCGTCCCACCAAACAACTGGGATCAGGTAGAGGGCCCACTGGACATTATTGTTTTAGAAGGCTGGTGCATTGGTGCTGGGCCCCAATCCAGCGCAGAGCTCGCGCATCCTGTTAACAGCCTCGAACAAAATAGCGACGACCAGGGGATTTGGCGCCGCTTTGTCAACCACGCGCTGGCCACTGACTATCAAACTCTCTTTGCCCTTGTCGATACGCTAATCCTGCTAGAGGCGCCCTCATTTGACAGCGTATTTGATTGGCGTCTAGAGCAAGAAGATAAGCTGAGAGCGAGTATTAAGGCACCGTCCGATGCAGATTTATCAGCTCTAATGACGGCGACGGAGATCCGGAGATTTATCGCCCATTACCAACGCATCACCGAGCACTGCCTGCGTGAATTACCCGCACGAGCCAATTATCTGTTCAAACTGAACGAAAAGCGGCAAATTATTGCATCTACCAATCCGCCGACCATCGCCATATACTGAAGCAGTGCGAGTCGCCCAACAGGCCTGTCGGGCGGTCTCTTCTTATTTTTAACTGTAATTTACAGTATCGGAGATAAAGATGAATTTAGCTCAACTCGACAGCACTTTCGCGATTATTTTGATCGCACTACTCCAGTTTATTTTCTTCACCGGCCGCACCGGTTTCAGCCGCAACAAATACGATATTCAAGCACCGAAAACCGTGGGCAACGATCATTGGGAGCGTATTTTTCGCGTCCAGCAAAACACCATGGAACAACTGGTGATTTTTATTCCCAGCATGATTATTTTCAGTTTGTATCTCAGCCCAACTTGGGTAATTTTACCGGGCGTGTTGTTTATCATAGGTCGACAAATTTTTTCACGGCTCTACATCCAGAATCCGCAAAGCCGCGGTCCGGGCATGATAGTAAGCTTTCTCAGCAATATTATTTTGGTGGTTGGCAGCCTGATCGGGGTCTTTACACAGCTGGCGGGCTAACCCGCGCAGCTTGCCAAACTGAAGAATGGACTCCATTACGGAGTTCCGCTATGAATTCATGGCGGAATTCATAGCAGAGCTTGGCAGGCGGCGGAGCTTGGCTGGCGACCTAAAGCAGCGGTGTAAAATGATTAGGCAAACGCGTGGCGCAGAACAATCGTCTCGACGCGATCGGGACCGGTTGAAACAACGTCGACCGGCGCGCCGACGAGTTCTTCGATCCGAGAAATATAGGCGCGAGCATTAGCCGGCAGGTCCTCTAAACGCTGAGCACCAACGGTCACTTCACTCCACCCTGGCATAGACTCGTAGACCGGCTCGAGATTCTCGAAATCGTCCGAGTGCGAGGGCACACCCACTTCTTCACCCGCGCTATTTCTATAGCCGATACAAATTTTAACTTCCTTTAGACCGTCCAATACGTCTAACTTGGTCAGACAAATACCTGAAATACTGTTGATAAGCACGGCCTGTTGCAGGGCAACAGCGTCAAACCAGCCGCAGCGGCGCTCTCGGCCGGTTGTGGTACCCACTTCGCGCCCTTTAACACTTAAATGCGTGCCGATCTCACACAGTAACTCTGTTGGAAATGGCCCCGAGCCCACGCGTGTTGTGTAGGCTTTGGTGATACCCAAAACATAATCAATATAGAGCGGGCCAAAGCCAGTTCCGGTCGCGGCGCCGCCCGCAGTGGTATTCGAAGACGTAACAAACGGATAGGTGCCATGATCAACATCAAGCAGAGAGCCTTGAGCGCCTTCAAATAGAATATCAGCGCCTGCTTTTCGGGCATCGTGCAATATTTTAGTCACGTCTGCTTTCATGGGCAGCAGCGCAGAAGCCCAGGCTTTTGCGTCAGCCAAGGTTTTATCAAAGTCGACGGGATCTGTTTTGTAGTAGTGGGTCAGTGCAAAATTATGATATTCAAGAACGTCTTTCAGTTTAGCGGCAAAGCGCTCCATGTTTGCGAGATCGCCTAAGCGCAGCGCTCGGCGCGCCACTTTATCTTCATAGGCGGGGCCAATACCGCGACCAGTTGTGCCGATTTTAGAATTACCGCGAGCGGCTTCACGAGCCTGATCAAGGGCAATGTGGTAGGGCAAAATAAGCGGACAAGAGCCTGACACTTTCAATCGATCACGCACTTCAATACCACGCTCTTCGAGCATCGCGATCTCACGCAAAAGCGCATCTGGCGCAACCACCACGCCATTGCCAATCACACAGGTGACATGGCTGCGCAAAATGCCCGAGGGGATAAGATGGAGCGCAGTTTTTTTGCCATCGATAACCAGCGTGTGCCCAGCGTTGTGGCCACCTTGAAAGCGGGCTACAACCGTGGCTTTATCGGTCAACAAATCAACAATCTTACCCTTGCCTTCGTCCCCCCACTGGGAACCAAGAATCACGACATTTTTACCCATAATATTTCTTGCTCAAAAAAATTTGCCACTTAAACCGTTAGCTTAAGGCAGCTTTTGAATCACCAAATGACCATTCTCTTCCACTAGCAGACGATCACAACTCACTTCGTTATAGTCAACCTGTTGACCTTGAAAACCCTGTACCACTCTATTTCCCTGACTGCGCAACAGCGCTATCTGCTCTGCCAACTGAGCATTGTTGGTGTAGGGAACAAAAATTCCCAGACCCGCCCGATGGCTGTACTTGCTCTGAGTCACGAGTGATTTCAGATTGAAGGCAAATCCTGTTGCCGGACGCGGGCGACCAAAGGCTGCGCCCACGTGATCGTAGCGACCACCATTGCCAAGCGCTTTGCCGTGACCCTGCACATAGGCGGCAAAAACAATACCGGTGTGGTAGTGATACCCTGGCATCTCACCGAGATCTAAATAAACAGTGATATTGCGAGTAGAAATGGCCGCCACAACGTCTTCAAGCTGGGCAATGGCCTGCAGCACCTTGGCAGGAGCACCCGCCAGTTTGTGTTTCGCGGCTTTCAGAATTTCAGCGCTACCGGTCAAACTCGGCAGAATGGTGAGCCACTCGGCCAATTTGGGGTCGGTGATGTTCTGGCTCACCCACTGCCCCAGCTCTCGCGTTGCCTTGCGCTGGAGCAATTCAAACAATTCAGACTCAAGCTCTTGGCTCAAATCGGCATTGGCTAAAAGGCCGCGGAAGATATCTACGTGCCCCAAGTCCAAATGCCCTTTTTCAACACCGGCCGTGGCCAGTGTCTGTAAAAATAGCTCTATTACTTCGATGTCCGCCGCAAGACTTGCTTCCCCGAACAACTCGACGCCCAGAGAGATAGGTGTGCGCGATTCAAGAGGGCCACGCGGGCGGGTGTGGAGAACAGTTCCTGCATAACAGAGTCGACTTGGGCCTTCACGGCGCAAACTGTGTGCATCCATCCGCGCGGTTTGCGGCGTGATATCGGCTCGAATACCCATCATGCGGCCACTTAGTTGGTCTGTGATACGGAAGGTCATCAGATCAAGGTCAGATCCTGAGCCGCTAAGAAGAGAGTCGGTAAACTCAACCATCGGCGGTATCACGAGGTCGTAGCCCCAATTGTGATAGAGATCGAGCAGTTGGCGACGCATGTACTCGACAACATGAGCCTGCTCAGGGAGCACCTCATCGACGCCATCGGGTAATAACCAGCGGTCTGCAGTTGTCATGAACGTTCTTTAAGCCTCTACTTTTAAACTCTTTTTTCGCCTGGAAATAGTGAGCACTGAGATGCTCAGCCAGCTATTTCAACGCAATAAAAACAATAAACCAGCACCAATCAGCATGCTAGCGAAGCCAACTAACCGCATAGTGCGGTCATCGACTTGGGCGAGCACTTCCACCATGTTGCGCCATTTTGCCGGTGATAAAAAAGGGATAATCCCCTCTAACACTAGCAGCAAGCAGACAGCTGTACCAAAATCCTTCAGCATGATGTCCCACCCCAAATTCGGCATAAAAAAACCGGGGCTGGCCCGGTTTTTAGATTTTAACAAAGTCGCTGTCAATGTGGCAGGAGTTTTTGCATTAATTATCCTATTGGCAACCCTGAAAAACTTATTTGCCACTCTGCTTGTTTAAATACTTAAAGAAGTCGCTATCAGGCGCCACTAACATCACGTCGCCCTTGCTGGAAAATGACTGCTTGTAAGCATTCAAGCTACGCATGAACGAATAGAACTCTGGATCTTTCTGATAGGCGCTGGCGTAGATACCCGCAGCCTCCGCATCGCCAGCGCCGCGCAATTGCTCGGCATCGCGATAGGCATTGGCCAGTTCAATGGTTCTTTCACGGTCTGCTGATGCGCGAATCCGCTCAGCTTTTTCATTACCGGTTGAACGCAATTCACGGGCCTCTTTTTCACGCTCAGCGGTCATGCGTCGGAAAACCTGGCTGCTCACTTCTTCAGGCAGATCGATACGCTTGACTCTGACATCAACCACTTCAATACCCAAACTGCCCAAAACGGACGCGTTTAGCTCTGTCGTGATATTTTTCATCAATAGATCGCGCTCGCCAGAGACAACCTCGTGCAACGTGCGAGTACCAAACTGGTTGCGCAAGCCATTATTAACACGGTTAGCCAAACGGTTGTGGGCTACGGTTTCTACACCACCGGTGGCCTTGTAGTAGGTTTCGACATTGGCAATACGCCATTTTGCATAGGAGTCGACTATGAGACGCTTTTTCTCTGCCGTAAAGAAACTGGCAGACGGCGCATCGACAGTTAAGATGCGCGCATCAAACAATCGAACATCATCAGCAAATGGGATCTTGACGTGCAGGCCTGGCTGAATATCGGCTTCAATCAGTCGTCCGAAGCGCAGCTTGACGCCGCGCTCAGTCTCGCTCACGACATACAGAGTGCTGCTGGCCGCGACCACTAAAATCACCAGGGCGATCATTGACTTCAGTACATTGCTCATCGTCTTCTCTCCGTCGGCGTCTGTTCAACATTGCGCTGTAGCTTTTCAATCACTTGGTTGGCAATGCGATCGATTAACTGTCCGCTCGTTATGTCTTCGTCTTTTGCTTGTCTGCCTTCTTGAATAAGCTTATCTAAGGGTAGGTAAAGCATATTGTTACCGCTCTCAGCATCCACCAAAATCTTGGTGCTGTTCATCATGACCTGCTCGACCGCGTCGATGTAGAGGCGCTCTCGCGTGACCACAGGGGCCTTTTTGTACTCCGTCAACAGATTGACGAAGCGTTGGGCTTCACCTTCTGCTTTCGACACGACCTGCGATTTGTAGCCTTCGGCCTCTTCTCGCATACGCTGTGCCGCACCGCGCGCTTCAGGAATGATGCCATTCGAGTAGGACTGTGCTTCGTTCACGAGGCGCTCGAGATCTTCCCGCGCTTTAATTACGTCATCGTATGCCGCTTTCACCTCGGTCGGTGGACGAGCATCTTCGATGTTGATCTTGACCACATTGATACCGCTGGAATAGCTGTCCAAAAGTGCTTGCAAGCGCTCTGCCGTGAGCAGGGCAATTTGCTCTCGACCTGTGGAGATAACATCATCCAACCCAGAGCTACCCACAACGTGGCGAAGAGCACTGTCAGTGGCGTGTTTGAGGCTGATTTCAGGATCGCGAATATTCAAGACAAAAGCCTTGGCGTCTTGAATGTTGTATTGCACCGTGAGGGAGATTTCAACAATATTTTCGTCTTGCGTTAGCATGAGACCGCGCGCAGAGTATTGACGCTCTTCCGTCACTCGAACAGTGTTGATCTGGTCGATAACTTTAGGATTCCAGTGCAGACCTGAACCGAGGGTATCGTGATACTTACCAAAACGAAGAACAACCACCTGCTCTTTTTCATCGATCTGGTAAAAGCCCAAAAGCCCCCAAACAACTATAACGATAGCCAACAGCACTGGCGCAAGATTTTTGCCGCCGTCACTATTAGAACCGCCACCAAAACCACTGAATTTTTCTTTCAGACGATTAAGTGCTTCGTCCAAATCAGGCGGACCGTCATTTTTACGGTTGCCACCCCACGGGTCTTTACCACCTCCGGGTTCGTTCCAAGCCATACTTTCTCTCCAAATTAAAAAATTCTAACGGGTTCTTGCCAAACAGTAATCACCCAATGCTCAATCTATCTCGCAGCATTCTATAATGCAGCCAAATCCTCAGATTTCAACCCCGCGGCCTTGATAAGACGGAAATAATCCATCTCAGGCAGCTTAACCTCTAAATTAATACAACCACGGTCATCAACTTCTTCGTGAATAACCGCTTTGTGACTGTACATAGATGCACGCAGAGCGCCCTGTTCTGGCAGCAAATGCAGTGTTTTGTGCACCAGCCTGCCCGGCAGCCTCGCAGTCACAGCCTCGATCAACAGGGCCATACCCTCCCTGTTCAGCGCCGATACCCATACGGCAACTGGCTGACCGTCAGCATCGTAATCAATACGTGCGGTGCTGTCCTCAAGTAAATCAATTTTGTTATACACCATTAACGTGGGCAGCTCGTAGGCATCTATCTCTTTGAGCACCTCGTTTACTTGGTTGATGCTGTTTGCACGATCTTCCGACGCGGCATCAACCACATGCAAGAGCAATGTTGAATTGGCCGCCTCTTCGAGAGTCGATCGAAAAGCATCCACCAATCGGTGTGGCAGATGACTAATAAAACCCACCGTGTCGGCAAAGATCACCACACCTTTTTCGTCGATCTCTATTTTGCGCATTGTTGGATCGAGGGTGGCAAAGAGTTGGTCGGCGACGAACACGTCCGATTGTGTGACCGCATTGAACAGCGTCGATTTCCCTGCGTTGGTGTAGCCCACTAAGGAGACAGCGGGAATCTCAGCGCGCACTCTCGACTGGCGACTTTGCGCCCGTTGATTGCGTACTTTCACTAGACGCGCCTGAATCGCTTTAATGCGATCGCGCACCATGCGACGGTCGGACTCCAACTGCGTTTCACCCGGGCCGCGCAAGCCGATACCGCCTTTTTGACGTTCTAGGTGGGTCCAGCCGCGCACGAGCCGTGTGGACAGATGATGCAACTGAGCCAGCTCAACCTGCAATTTACCTTCATGGGTCCGCGCGCGCTGGGCGAAAATATCGAGGATAAGTCCGGTGCGGTCGAGCACACGACACTGCAACTCAGCTTCAATATTGCGCTCTTGGCTGGGGGAGAGGTTGTGGTTAAAAATAACCAACTCGGCGCCACTGCTTTTTACGGCGTTACCGATCTCTTCTAGCTTGCCGGTTCCCACAAAAAACTTGGCGTGAGGCGCAGAGCGGGAACCCGTCAGAAAATCGACTGGGTCCCCACCTGCAGATAAGACTAATTCTTCAAACTCCCGCGGGTCGTCGGGCTCTGACTCACTATTCAATTTCAAATGAACTAAAACTGCTTTTTCACCGAAATCGGGACGTTCGAAGAATAATGCCACTCTAATTAAAAGTCATCGTCAGAAAAGTTACCATCGTCGTGGCCGTAGCCGCCCTGTGAATCACTGGACGAGCCAGCGGCAGGAAGCTTAACCGGACGAGACGGGACAATTGTCGATATAGCATGCTTGTAGACCATTTGACTGATCGTGTTTTTCAACAACACCACAAACTGATCAAATGACTCCACTTGGCCCTGTAACTTAATACCATTGACCAAAAAAATAGAAACTGGGATACGCTCTTTCCTTAACACGTTAAGAAAAGGGTCTTGTAAATTCTGCCCTTTCGACATTTGTACTTCTCCTTTTATAGTTTTCCAATTTAAGTTTTCCAAAAAAGCTGCAAATAGCGCAACTCAAAACGCAGACCAAGCAAAGTCCACAACGTACTTTAATGCTCCTTTTCACCCCTATAGATGGGCGCGTCAGGAAGGTTTTTAAAGGCCGTCTTGCACATTTTATCAACCGAAATAAATCCTGTCGCATTATCTATTTCTAAATTGACACTAAATGGCCAGTTGCGCAACCACGTAATCTGCCTTTTGGCCAACTGCCGTGTTGCAGCAATTCCTTTTTCAACGGCTTCATCCATACTGCATCGACCATCAAGGGCCTGCCACAGCTGCCGGTAACCCACTGAGCGAATGGCTGGTAAATCCTCATGCAAATCACCGCGCCCATAGAGTGCGGCCACTTCTGTTTCAAAACCGGCGGCCATCATTTTATGGAATCGCTGTTCAATACGTTCGTGAAGCAACTTTCGATTGCTTGGCAAGAGTGCAAACTGCTTAATCGCATAACTGTCTGCAATACCGCCAACACTCTCTGTGCGCCTTAGTGCCGATATCGGCACCCCCGTAATTCTGTAAACTTCCAGCGCCCTCTGAATGCGGTGTGAATGATTTGGATGCAGTGCCGCAGCCGTCTCTGGATCAACCTGCTGCAGTTCTTGATGCAAACTGGCCCAACCCTCTGCATCAGCCTTTTCCTGCAATTCAGCGCGAATAGCTGGATTAGCGTGAGGCATTGAGGAGAGCCCCTCAAGTAATACTTTAAAATAAAGCATTGTGCCACCCACGAGCAGAGGTATTTTCCCTCGCGCAGTCATATCGTCCATCACGCGTCGCGCATCAGCCATAAACTCAGCGGCGGAATAGGACTCCGAAGGGTCGCGAATATCAATCAGTTGATGAGGGGCGCGCTGAAGAGTTTCCCGATCCGGCTTGGCGCTGCCAATATCGAGAAACCGGTAGATCTGCGCGGAGTCGACATTAACCAACTCCACTGGCAGATGCTGCTGCAGGGCAATCGCCAAATCGGTTTTGCCGCTGGCGGTTGGGCCCATGACGAAAAGTGCTGGGGGCTTATTCTGCGCTGGCACCGGCTTATCGTCCCCGCAAGAATAACTTGTCGAGCTGGTCGAGGGAGAGCTGCGACCATGTTGGGCGACCGTGATTACACTGACCACTGCGTTCCGTGGCTTCCATGTCGCGCAACAGAGCATTCATTTCAGCAAGGCTTAGCTTGCGATTTGCTCGCACTGAGCCGTGGCAGGCCATGGTCGATAATATTTCGTTAATATGGTCGCGTATCCGCTCTGAGGTGCCGTGCTCAAGCAGGTCCGACAGCACATCGCGAAGCAGCGCCTCAACCTCCGAGCCGCGCAAGATAGCGGGGATTTCACGCACGATTATACTTTCGGCAGCCGCGCGCTCAACGCTAAAACCGAGCTTACTAAAAACTTCACTATTCTGTTCGGCCGCGTCCGCTTCGCGCTGACTCACCGCCAAACTCTCTGGCACCAAAAGCGGTTGCGAAATCAATCCGTGATCGTCAAAGGCTGTTTTCATGCGCTCGTAGGTAATTCTTTCGTGGGCTGCATGCATATCAACGACGATGAGTCCCTGACTATTTTCCGCGAGAATATAAATACCTTTGAGCTGGGCAATCGCGTAACCGAGCGGCGGAATATGCTGGGGCTCTCCATCGACGATGGACTCGGGCAACTGGGTGACTGCCGTCGAGTAAAGGGTCTGATAGGCGCTCATCGGCGCCGCAACGCCAGAGCTATGCGGTCGGTGATCCGCAAACTGCATCGACGGCTGTCGCTGCATCGCTGGCTGAGACAGCCCCGTCAACCCTTGAGCTGCAGGCGGGCTGGTCTCTTGGTGGGTTTGTAAGTGGTCCTGCGGGCGGTCTTCCGCCAAGGCGCGCTTTAAGGTTTGCGAAATAAAACTGTGAATAGAGCCGCTGTCGCGAAAGCGCACTTCATGTTTGGTTGGGTGAACATTGACATCGACATCTGCTGCTGCAATTTCCAGAAACAATACATAGGCGGGATGACGGCCGTGATAGAGCACATCCTGGTAAGCCTGGCGCACGGCATGGGAGACAACCTTGTCGCGTATGCAGCGGCCATTGACAAAGAAATGCTGGAGATCGGCCTGACTGCGAGAAAAGGTTGGAAGACCTATCCAACCCCAGAGACGCAGCCCCATCCGCTGATTGTCCACATATAACGCGTCTTGCATAAAGGGCGCACCGCAAATTTCGGCCACGCGCCGCTCTTGCTCAAGCTGAGTTTTCGCAGGCCGCAAACTCAGTTGGGCGCGCTGATTGTGGCGCAGACTAAACGCTACATCAAAACGACTCAACGCGAGCTTTCGTATGCTTTCATCAATTTTGTTGTATTCGGTTTTTTCAGTACGCAAAAATTTGCGCCGAGCCGGGGTATTAAAAAAGAGGTCTCGAACTTCAACACTGGTGCCGAGAGGGTGTGATGCGGGCTGAATATCAACGGCCATATCGCGTCCCTCTGACACCGCCTGCCACGCTTTGCCCCCACCGTTATTGGAGGTCAAACTAAGCCGTGACACGGAGGCAATACTGGCCAATGCTTCGCCCCGAAACCCCAGCGTACCCACCGCTTCAAGATCTTCTAAGCTGTCTATTTTACTGGTCGCGTGCCGACTCAGCGCCAGCGCCAAATCGTCCACGGCAATGCCGCAGCCGTCATCGCGAATACGCAGCAACTTCACACCGCCCTGCTCAACATCGACATCAATGCTTTGCGCACCTGCGTCGAGACTGTTTTCAATCAACTCTTTAAGCACAGAAGCGGGACGTTCAACCACTTCACCGGCGGCAATCTGATTGGCTAATTGTGGGCTGAGAACCTTAATGGAGGGCATAGCTGAGACCTTCAAACATGCGTTTCAGTGGATAGGTACATGGCGCTAACATCAGCACTGCTAAAATACGCTCTGATAAAATAAGCTCTAATAAGATAGGCACCCTAACTAGTAAGCAGGGATCAATAGCTTTTGACCCACCCTGACTGAATTTGATTTCATTTCATTGTAGCTAACGAGTTTTTGTACCGACGTGTTGTGCCGCGCCGCTATCTGCGACAGTGTGTCGCCACGGGCGACTATATAGCTGCGCTCGCGTTTGTTTTTGTTGGCCGCCAACGAGCTGCCACTGGGTGGCTTCAACGTAAAATACTCCACCAATCCCGCGTAAATTGCTTCAGCCATTTTTTGCTGGTAGTCAGCATTGCTCAACTGCCGCGCTTCACCCGGATTGGAGATAAAACCGGTCTCGACTAACAGCGACGGAATATCCGGCGATTTCAATACCAAGAAGCCCGCCTGCTCGACTTGCTTTTTGTGCAGTCGGGCGACCGACCCCATTTTGCGCAGAACATACTCTCCAGCATCTAGGCTACTGCTGAGTGTTGCTGTCATTGAGAGGTCCAGAAGTACTTCTGCCAAGGCCGCATCTTTGTCGTCTAAACTCAAGGAGCCGGAGCCA
>Ga0208803_1000172_pt1 | contig 20985 bp, 18 predicted proteins | sample Colrivmet1551A02_FD_187656 | JGI IMG/M metagenome (GOLD analysis project Ga0208803, IMG submission 187656) | Estuarine microbial communities from the Columbia River estuary - metaG 1551A-02 (SPAdes) (version 2) | ecosystem: Environmental > Aquatic > Marine > Intertidal zone > Estuary | place...
TCTCTTAAACGTTTCATCTCTTTTACGCTTGAACTGGGTAGGGAATCTTCGATGCGCGCCGGGACTTTCACTTGATTTGCCAAGCTCTAGCCCTCTAGCTATTCACCCCTAAAACCATCGTCCGATCGCTCATGTAGCGCACAACGCGTTCATCGTGGGAGATAAATAGGTAGCTAAATTGAAAGCGGTCTTTGAGGTCATTTAGGACATTGAGCACCTGAGCCTGAACGCTCACGTCGAGGGCTGCGACGGATTCATCACAGATGATGACCCGCGGATCAACGGCAAGGGTTCGAGCGATGCCAATGCGTTGGCGTTGGCCACCGCTAAATTCATGCGGGTACTTGGCGTAGGCCTCCTCGGGATCGGGCAAACCGACGGCTTCTAACAGCGATAAAACCTTGCGGCGCTGTTCGGGGGAGGTTCCCCATAAACGATGTACCTGCATGGCCTCTAAGATGGCCTCACCAATGCGCATACGGGGCGAAAGGCTGGAAAAAGGATCCTGGAAGATGTATTGGATTTCGCGCGCCATGGCTTGCCGGCCGGCCCGGTCTAATCCATCGATTCGTTGACCTCGATAGCGAATTTCGCCAGCATCGGGCTGGGTTAAGTGCACTAGGCAGCGGGCAATGGTGGATTTGCCACTTCCGGATGCGCCAACCAGGCCAAGTGTTTCCCCTTCGTGCAAGACGAGGTCCAAATCCGAGAGGATGGCCTTTCCACCAAATGATTTGGACAATCCCACCACCTCCAAAATAGGTGCTCCACCGGGATAGGCGGGACGCTCATCGCCGCTCACGGAATGCCCGTCCATAAAATCCTGAACGGTCGGCAGGCGCAAGGGCTTTCGGTCTTTGGGTGGGCGTGAGGCCAACAACCCTTGGGTGTATGGATGAGTGGGCGCTTGGATTACTTGGGAGACGGGTCCTTCTTCCACGCACTCGCCATTTCGAAGTACATACAGATGGTCTGCCACGGCCTGGACCGCATCGAGGTCGTGGGAAATAAATAGCATGGAGAACCCCTCGGCCTTTTGAAGCTGTCGGAGCAAGCCCAAAATCTCATGGGCCACCGCGTGGTCGAGCGCCGTGGTGGGCTCATCCGCAATTAAAACGTCGGGGTCTTGGGCCATCGCCATGGCAATCATCACGCGTTGACGTTGGCCCCCGCTCATTTGATGGGGGTATTTACGGTAGGACAATTCGGGTTCAGGAAGCTGTACACGCCGCATCCACTCCAAGGCATATACCCGGGCCTCATCGGTCGATTTGCCGCGGGCTTCCGCAGCTTCCGCGATTTGAGCCCCAACCCGCATCGTGGGATTTAAGGCCGTCATGGGTTCTTGAAAGACCATCGCGCGGCGGAGACGATGCACTTCGGACAAGCCCTCACCCGAGACGCGTAGTCCTGGGGGCAGCAAATCCATGATGGCCAGGGCGGTGAGAGACTTGCCAGAGCCAGATTCCCCAACAAGGGCCGAACATTGGCCTGGTATTAGCTCCAACGAGAGCCCGTGAAGCAAGGGCCGTTGGGCGGTTGCAATGCGCAATTCCCGCAGTGCAGTCATCTAAATATCACTTTGGTCTCCAGCAGGAGGAAGGGGCAAGGCATCCGATTCTCCTGTGGTGACAGGGGCCTCATTCGAAGAGTCAGAACGTGCCTCGGCCGGGTCGGCGGCCAGCGGCCGGCGAAAATCACGCTGGACATATTCGGTGACGGCCTGCATAAAGGAAGAGGGCAGGCCGTTTTCACGATCTCCACTTCCTTCTTGATGGCCCGTGCGGACCAAGATCATCTGTCGTGCGGGAATCGCCACAATCCACTGACCTAAGTGCCCGCGGAAGGCCACAAAGGGAACCTCGTCTTCCCACTTAGTTCCTTCTGGAGGGCCTACAGAACCCAACCAGAAACTGTAACCATAATACGCTTCCAGAACGGGAGTGGTCGCAGTATGCAAGAAGGTGCTGTCGACTAACACGCGACCATTCCAGCGGCCGTGCTGCAAGAGGAGTTTGCCGAGCCGGCCATAATCGCGCGCTGTGGCATTGAAGCAGCAGTAAGTGAGGGCATTGCCGGCATCATCTTGGTGCCAAAATGCATCCGACGTTGCGCCCATGGGGCCCCAGAGTTTGGATGAGGCATATTCATTGATTTTCATCCCTGTGGCCGCTTCCAAGCAAAATCCCAACAATGCTGTGGCCCCAGATTGGTATGCATAGCTCTTTCCCACGTCAGCGCCAATGGCACAGGACGTCGTCGTCGCCAAGACATCCTTACCGAAATAGGCCTTGGCCGTGATACCAAAGGGGTTGTAGTAGTCTTCTTCCCAATCCATATCCGCGGTCATGGCGCTCAAATGACCCAGAGTGAGGGACGAGGCTCCCGGACCATGAAGCATGGGGAGGTAGTCCATCGCCTTGGCCTCCCAGCTGGGAATTTTCCCCTCTTGGATAGCCACCTGTACGAGCATCGTGACGATGCTTTTGGCCATGGAAAAAGAATTGGTTTTGGAGTCTGGACTCACCTTGCTGTCGTAATCTTCGTAGCGAAGGGTATCGTTGACAAAGACCAAAAAGGCCCCCGTCTCGATGTCGTTGAGCATCGTCTGCAAGGCATCACTTGGGCCATAGCTCAGATCCAAGGCCACGGGCCAAGGCTGCGGGTCTGGCGCCAATACGGGAGCCTGGGCAAAGGATTCGCCGTCAAAAATATTGCTCGTGGTATGCCCTTGCAGATAGGTGGCATACACGCCCTTGAACAAATAACTGTACCAGGAGGCTTGGATCAACAAAAAGACCAAGGCCACGGCCACCAAGGTTTGGACGATGCGTTTCATGTGGAAAAGGTAGGGAATTGCGCGAGTTCTTTTGCGCTCAGCCCGGGGAAGAGCCGGGATGCAAGGCCTCCCAAGATGTTTCCGCTAGGGTGATCCCAAAGCGTGAAGCAAAATGGCGCTGCACCTTGCCCTTGAGTTCGGTCTCATCAATGGGGTGACCGACCTCCAAATGAAGAGAGGTGACGGCTTTGTCCGTGATGCCGCAGGGGACAATGTATTGGAAGTATTTCAGGTCGGTGTTGACATTCAAGGCCCAACCATGCATGGTGACCCAGCGGCTGGCGCGAACACCCATCGCGCAGATCTTTCGAGCAAAGGGCGTTCCTACATCGAGCCAAACCCCCGTTTCGCCCGGACTCCGATCGCCTGATAGTCCATATTCGGCCAAGGTGTCGATGATGACATCTTCCAAGGTCCGCAAATAGCGGTGGATATCCGTATAATAATGGTCTAAGTCCAAAATCGGGTAGCCCACGAGCTGCCCCGGCCCATGGTAGGTGATGTCCCCACCGCGGTTGATTTTGAAAAACTCAATGCCCAATTCTTGAAGCTGCGTTTCGTTGGCCAATAAATTGGCATAGTCCCCACTTTTCCCTAAGGTGTATACGTGGGGGTGTTCTACAAAGAGCAGGGTGTCTTCCGTGGGAATCTGCTCGGACTGCGGCCGGCTTCGGTTCGCTGATTTGCGCTCGATGGTCTCGGAAAAAAGGACTTCCTGAAAATCCCAAGCCCGCTGGTAGGACCAACGACCCAAGTCCGAAAAACGGACCCTGCGAGGGGTAAGAGGGGGCGTTTGTTCCATGGGATCAGGGAGGGCTCTGCGCCCGGTTTTTTCTCTCCGCCAAAAATACGACATTGGTCCCCGTATGACGGGCCCCCACATTTCCTCATTTGATGCGCTGACGTTGCCCACCGCCTATGGCATATTGGCGCTCCGTGCCGAAGTGTTTGTGGTGGAGCAAGACTGCCCTTACCAAGACCTCGACGGCAAGGATGCCGACTGCCTCCATCTTTGGTACCAGGATGGCGACACCATTGTCGCCTATGCCCGCTTGCTCCCTCCTGGACTTTCCTATCCCGAGGCAGGCATCGGACGGGTGGTTACCTCCCCAGCCCATCGGCGAACAGGCTTAGGGAAAGCTTTGATGGCCCAGGCTATCGCCCGCACCCAGAAAGAATGGCCGGGCCAAGACGTCGTGATCATGGCTCAAAGCTATTTGGTGGCTTTTTATAGAAGTTTTGGGTTTGTCGTCGAGCGCGAGGAGTTTCTCGAAGACGGCATCCCGCATCGCTGGATGCGCTTGGTCCCTTGACCTTAGTCGTCGTAGCTGATGCGCACCCGCTCTGACCGAGGCATGGTCTGACAGGTCAACACATAGCCTTCCTCGACTTCCTGGTCGGTCAGGGAGTAGTTCATGGCCATTTCAACCTCTCCTTCCAGCACTTTGGCGCGGCAGGTACAGCAGACAGCGCCTTTGCAAGCATAGGGTACATCGGCGCCAGCATCCAAGGCCGCGTCGAGCACAAAGTCTTTCGGGCCTTGGTGGAAATGGGTCTCTTCCCCATCGAGAATGACCGTCACATAGGACTCGGCACGTGCGCTCGTTGCCCCCGTCTTTGGCGCAGCGGCGGCGGGGGTGGCAGCCGTGAATAGTTCGAAGTGAATGGCTGACTTGGCAACTCCGGCGGCGGTAAGGGCGGCGGTCACGCCATGAATCATGTCTTCGGGGCCACAAAGAAAATGGCCCGCGGCATCCTTGACTCCGGGGATGTGAGCGGCGAGCTTCGCCGCGCGCGCTTCGTCAATGCGGCCGTAAAGCAAATCATTGCCCTGATCTTCCCGGCTGAGCACATGATGGACTTCAAGACGGCCCATGTACTGGTCCTTGAGGTCTTCCAATTCCGACTTGAAGATGATGGAGTGGGTCTTTCGGTTGCCGTAGAAGAGAATGAATTTGGCCTCCGGGGCACGCTCCAAAAGGGTCTTCAAAATGGACATGACAGGAGTAATGCCGGATCCGGCAGCAAATCCCACATAGGTTTGTCGGTCGGCCGAATCAATCTCCAAGGCAAACTGTCCATTGGGGGGCATGACTTCCAAAGTGTCTCCCTCCTTTAATTCCGTGTTGGCCCAAGTAGAAAAGACGCCCTGTTCGACTTGTTTAATGGCCACGCGCAATTCCCCAGAAAGCGGACTGCTGCAAAGCGAATAGGATCGGCGCACTTCGGCACCCTGAATCTGCGTTTTAAGGGTCAAATACTGCCCGGGCACGAAGGAAAACATCTCGGGATGGGGAATTTCCAACGCCACACTCACACAATCAGCCGTTTCGCGGCGTACCTCGAGCACTTTGGTGGAATAAAAAGTGGGTTTAATTCCTTTCTGAGCGGCTTTGGTGGTGAGCAGTCCAGGAAGGGATTCGGCGTTCTTTTTCTTAAAAAATCCCAACATAATCGTGGTGGCTATAATCGTAGATGAATGAACAAAAGTAGGCGCAGATGCCTTGTGGAAGAACGCATTCCAACCAACCATAGTTCACCTGGCCGTAAATTGCCCTCAAATTCGCGCAACCCATGGGAGAAACACATTCCTTAGAAGATCGCTTCCAGGCTTTTGTGGAAGCTGAGAACAAAGTGGAGCCCAAACACTGGATGCCTGATGGCTACCGGAAGACCTTGGTGCGTCAAATCAGCCAGCACGCGCACTCTGAAATTGTGGGCATGCTGCCGGAAGCAAATTGGATTACCCGCGCTCCAAGCCTCCGTGCGAAACTTATCCTTTTGGCCAAAGTCCAAGATGAAGCAGGCCACGGTCTATATCTGTATTCCGCGGCCGAGACCCTGGGCACATCCCGCGATCAAATGATTGACGACTTGCATAGCGGCAAGGCGAAGTACTCTTCGATTTTCAACTACCCCACGCTCACTTGGGCGGACATGGGAGCCATTGGCTGGCTCGTCGACGGGGCGGCCATTGCAAACCAAGTGATGCTCTGCCGTACGTCATATGGACCCTACAGCCGAGCGATGGTGCGCATTTGCAAGGAAGAGAGCTTCCACCAACGTCAAGGCTTTGAAATCATGATGCACCTGGCAAAGGGCACTCCGGAACAAAAGGCCATGGCCCAAGATGCCCTAAACCGCTGGTGGTGGCCTTCGATTATGATGTTTGGTCCGTCAGATGACCAAAGTCCTAACTCGGCTCAAAGCATGAAGTGGCGCATCAAGCGCAAAAGCAATGATGAGCTACGCCAAGAGTTTATCGATAAAACCGTTCCCCAGGCCGAATTCATCGGGCTAACCATTCCGGATCCTGATTTGCGCTGGAATGAAGAAACGGGCCATTATGACTTTGGAACAATCAATTGGACGGAATTTTTCGACGTGATTGCGGGCAACGGACCGTGCAACGCGGAACGCCTGGCAGCGCGCCAGAAAGCCCACGACGAAGGAGCCTGGGTCCGAGAAGCCGCCGCCGCTTATGCGGCCAAGCAAGCGAGCCGTTCGGCGCGACGCCCCGCCCAAACCCACGCCGCATGAGTACTACCACCCACCAATGGCCTCTTTGGGAGGTTTTCGTTCGAAGCAAAAACGGCTTGGCCCACAAGCACGTAGGGAGCCTGCACGCGCCGGACTCGGAAATGGCCTTGAAAAATGCGCGCGATGTGTACACCCGCCGCAGCGAGGGCATTTCTATTTGGGTGGTGCCGTCGGCTGCGATTACTGCCTCCTCTCCGGATGAAAAAGATCCCCTCTTTGCGCCTTCGGACGACAAGGTCTACCGTCACCCCACATTTTATGACATTCCGGATGAAGTGGGACACATGTGATCCAAAAACGGCCTACGTACTTCATTTGGCGGATGATGCCCTGATTCTAGGTCAACGCTTATCCGCTTGGTGTGGGCATGGCCCCATCTTAGAACAGGACATTGCCCTGACCAATGTGGCCCTAGATCTGATTGGCCTTGCTCGCCAGTACTATGGCTACGCCGCAGAATTAATCGGAGACGGATGTACCGAGAATGACTTAGCTTTTTTTCGGGATAGCCGCGCATTCACAAATCATCTTCTTTGCGAACAGCCCAACGGCCATTGGGGCGACACCCTGGCCAGGCAGTTCTTCTTTGACACCTTCCACTTTTTCCAACTCGAGGCGCTTCAACAAAGCTCTGATGAACGGCTACGGCACATTGCAGCCAAAGCGATCAAGGAAACATCGTACCATGCCCAATTTTCGGCCGAATGGATCATTCGAATGGGCGACGGAACGGAGGAAAGCAGATCTAAAATCACGCAAAGCCTGAGGCACTTCGCTCCTTTTGCTTTAGAACTATTCATTCCAGCGCAGGTAGATGCAGCCGCGCATGACTTGGGATTTGGGCCAGATGTGTCCGTTCTGGAGTCGGATTGGAAGGAGAAAATTCAAAGCATTCTCACGATCGCTACCCTTTCACCTTTAGAATGGGGATTTCCCAAAAAAGGGGGCAAATCGGGTGTGCACTCTGAACACCATGGGTATATCCTCGCAGAAATGCAATCACTAGCCCGGGCATACCCCGATGCTACATGGTAAGTCAACTGGATGTTGAACGGCAATTAGGAGAGGTCATGGACCCCGAAGTCCCCGTCCTCTCCATTGTGGATCTAGGCCTTGTTCGGTCTGTCCAGGTATCTAATTCAGACATCCATCTTGGCATTGCTCCGACGTATACAGGTTGTCCAGCTATGGATGTGATTCACGACCGAATTCGAGAAGCCCTTGCGCCTTTGGGCCTGCCCGTTCATATAAAACCGGAGATACACCCGCCATGGACGACCGATTGGATGTCGGAGGCGGGTAAAAAGAAATTAGAAGCCTATGGCATTGCTCCTCCTGTCGGCAAAGCGTCTGACAAGCGGAGCCTCTGGGCCCCTAGCCCCACGGTTCGATGCCCCCGTTGTAAAAGCGACAATACGGCCCTTATTTCTCTATTTGGATCAACGGCATGCAAATCCTTATACCAGTGTCGCAGTTGCGACGAGCCCTTCGATTATTTTAAATGCTTCTAAGGATTCTTTCGGCGGGGTTTAAAAAAAGACCCCCGTCTCGCGGGGGTCTAAAAGGGTTTGGTTTGGTGTGAGGCCCTGAGGCAGAACAAAAATGAAACAAATTTTGATTTCCCTCCAAATAATTGTGAGAATTCGTGAAACCACTACCTTGTCACACATTATCACATATGTATATGCGTCTTCATTTTTGCCTGATTCTTAGTGCACTGGCCCTATTCACGGACTCCAACCGGCTCGCAGCTCAATCCAGTTTGTGGGTGGCTCCAGAAAACTCAGTCGCCTATGTTCTTCAAGAGGGTGAAGTAGTGCAATATGATTTTCGTCAAGGCACTAAGTCCGTTTTACGTCAATATCTCTGGGTTGCCGTGGATAGTTTTCCCACGTTAAGTGACGATGACGCGCTCATCAGGCTGGGCCCCCCTTATGTCTTCACTTCAGAGGACACCACACTATTCACCTTTGCTGGGAGTGGCGTGGTCTTTGGGATGGGCTCGGGTCCATCGAAACTTCCAATTAGGCTGGACAACACGTTTTATAGCGGATTTAATTTTGATTGCTTTCGGGCCGTTTATGACCGCACCCTGTATAGCTATGGTGGCTCAGGATTTTGGTCTCGGAGCCCGGCCCTGATTTACTTTGACACCGACCTAAAAGAATGGGAGCGCATTGTCCCCGAGGGCGTGCTTCCAGAAGATTTCGCTATGCTTTGGTCTGTGGAGAAGGCCCCAGGAGTTTACATAACCTCTTCCTTCCCGGATCCGGATGTGGCCCCGAACACAACACAACATGAAGTATTCCAGATCAACCTAGCGAATGGCACAAGCGAATTTCAAGGCTACTTCTCCCTGGCTTTAGACGATTCCCCTCATGAATACAATTTCATTGGCCACATTGGCTCTCGCTTCCTCTTAGAGGTAGATAAACGACTCTATGTTGGCGATGTGCTGGAGAATGAAATGCGTCAAGTTCAAGGGATGATCGCCGGAACCGGTTCGTTCAACGGATTTGAAGGTGTGATTATTTCTGGGAAAAATGTGGCATTGATCTACTCGGCCAGCACTATGTCCAATCCAAGCGTGCGAATCCGAAAACTTAGTTTGGATGAACTTTGGGCACAAAGTGTGGACTCAGGGCAGCCCATTTATGTGACGCGTTCGAAATTTTTATACACCAAATACACCACAGAGTTTCTTGTCGTTCTGCTTGCCGTGCTCTTCCTTATAACCTTTCTGGTTCGATACAACCTGGCACAACCTGGGATTGAGAGGCAGTTTGTTCAGTCCCTTAATGCGCCTGAGCGCCGGTTGCTTCGATTTCTTATTCTTCTCCCCTTTGGCCAAACCGCGACGATTCGGGATATAGATGCCATCCTTGATACCGCTGATAAATCATGGGAAAACCAGCGTAAAATCCGGAGTAAATCCATCCAAGTAATCAATAGTAAATCGGAGCAGATGATGGGGTACTTGGAACTCATACAGCGCATCCCTCACCCGGATGACAAGCGTGAACGCACCTACCAGATTAACCCAGAACACAAAACCTCGGCAACCACGATGTTGCGGTACATTTAAGCTCAGCTACCATGAATTCCATACACCATCATGTCCAACACGGGGTTTGCGTTTTGACCCTTCACAGGCCCGACAAGTACAACGCGTTCAATCGCGAAATGGCTCTAGCGTTACAGGCCGCATTGAAAAATGCCCACGAGGATGATAGTATTCGTGCTGTCATTCTCACGGGTGCGGGAAAGGCGTTTTGTAGTGGGCAAGATTTAGGGGAAGCCACCGATCCCCAGGGGGTCGGCCTCGACACCATATTGGCTGAGCATTATAACCCCTTAGTCCGACTGATGCGCTCCGTCATGAAGCCCATTGTCGTAGCGGTCAATGGGGTGGCGGCAGGGGCCGGAGCCAACCTGGCCTTGACGGGCGATATTGTATTGGCCAGCGAGCACGCCTCCTTTATTCAAGCGTTTGCCAACATTGGGCTCGTACCAGACACCGGAGGGACTTGGACACTTCCCCGCTTAGTCGGGCCTGGTCGTGCCTCGGCATGGATGATGCTCGGTGACAAAATCTCAGCCCTAGAAGCCCAACAATCGGGTATGATTTATCGAGTTTGCAGCGCCGATACATTGATGGAGGAAGCGATGCAAATCGCCTTACGACTAGCCCAGGCCCCAACCCAAGCATTTGCCTTGACCAAACAAGCGCTCAATGCCTCGATGTTCGAAGGCTTAGATGCGCAACTGGAACTAGAGCGGAAACTTCAGAATGTGGCGGGGGAGAGTCATGATTTCAAAGAAGGCGTCCTCGCCTTCCTGGAAAAACGACGTCCGAATTTTCTGGGCAAATAGGTATCCGCTCGGAAACACGACCTTTGTCTCATTCCTACACCCTTTGACTATGCAAAACGCCTCAACCATTCACAAAGCTACCGTCATTGGTGCGGGCGCTATGGGGTCGGGCATCGCCCAGGTACTTGCCCAAGCAGGCGTCCAAGTCTTTTTGTTTGACACCAAAGACGAGGCCCTCGACCGCGCCATGAGCAAACTTCGAGGCACGATGGAACGACTTGTCGAAAAAGGTCGGTTGACTTCGGAAGAGGGCGAGGGCATACTCGGCCGGATTCACCCCATCCTCTATTTGCGGGAAGCGGCCGAGTCGGATCTTGTTATTGAGGCCATCTATGAAAGCTTGGAAGCCAAGCGTTCTGTCTTTACCCTTATTGACGACGTGGTTCGCCCGGATTGTATTCTAGCGACGAATACGTCTTCCCTGAGTATTGCAGCCATATCCTCGGGCGTCACACACCCCGAGCGGCTGATCGGATTGCACTTTTTTAACCCCGCACCGCTCATGCCATTGGTGGAAATCGTCCCCAGCTTAGCCACAGACCCCGCCGTGGTCGCGCGCTGTGAGGCCGAAGTACTTCGTTGGGGTAAAGTTGGAGTCGTGGCCAAAGACACCCCAGGTTTTATTGTCAATCGTGTGGCCCGTCCATTTTATGCGGAAGCCCTGAATATTCTAGAGGAAGGCATCGCAGATGTTCCCACAATCGACTGGGCAATGACCCATCTTGGGGGGTTTCGCATGGGCCCCTTTGAGCTGATGGACCTGATTGGCCACGACGTGAATTATACCGTGACGGAAACCGTTTGGACCCAATTCTATTATGACCCAAGATTCCGCCCCAACTTGACCCAAAAACGCCTGCTTGAAGCAGGCTGGTTGGGCAGGAAAACCGGGCGTGGTTTTTATAACTACCACGAGGGAAGCCCCTCGAAAGAGCCAAAGACAGACCTCGAGTTGGGTCAAAAAATCGTGGAGCGAATTCTCGCATTACTCATCAACGAAGCTTCGGACGCCGTCTACCGCCAGGTAGCTTCTCCGTCCGATTTGGAAGTGGCGATGACACAAGGTGTGAATTACCCCAAAGGCTTAATTGCCTGGGGTGCCGAATGGGGCTTTGGTCAGGCGCTGAAGACCTTGGAAGCCTTGCTTTCTCGCACCGGCGACCCCCGCTATCGCCCCTGCCCCTTGCTCCGAGACTGGGCTGAACAACCTCCAATTATTTAACGTACTCATGTCTGCACCCACTTTTGAACATGCCGTCCATCGCGTCCGCTCTTGGAGCCAGGAGGAGTATGGCCTCAATCTCTCCGCCTTCATGGATGAGCAACCTGCTCTTTTTGGGTTCCTGCTGAATCTTTCGGAGGAATTTGAGGACGACGAACACGAACAACTGGTTCGTTCCGCCTTGCTTTTGCGCGAGGGATTTAGATTGGCGGCCTTGCGTGTCCTTCCCATAAGCAATGTGGTCATCGAAGATGTGACCACGGGCGTAGTGGAGGCCTTTGAAGCCCTTGACCTCCAAGAAGAATTGGACTTAGAGCGCGTGGTTGCCGTTTCACGCAGCCCCTTTGTCTTTGCGGAAGTACGCAATTTTCTTCATCAAGAGTTGCGAAAGGGAATCCCAGATGCCCAGTTGCAACAACATAATCTCATGATTGTGGTCGACATCCTCATCGGATGCTTTGAAGAGGCCCTTGAAATTCCTGATGGCCCCAAGGCATCGTAACTTTCTACCCATGAGTACGTTGTCTCCCGAAGAAATCGTTCAAAAAATGATGGCCAAAGACGCCTTTAGTCAATGGCTTGGTGTCAAGGTTTGTCAAATTGAACCCGGCACTTGTACCCTTCGGATGACGGTACGCGAAGACATGATCAATGGGTTCCTTGTTGCGCATGGGGGGATCACCTTCAGTTTGGCAGACAGCGCTTTTGCCTTTGCGAGCAATAGCCGAGGCCAACACGCGGTGAGCATCGAAACCAGCATATCCCACACCCGCCCTGTTTTCCCGGGCGATGAGCTGGAAGCGAAAGCGGTTGAATTACAAAATGGCAAAACGATTGCCAGGTATGCCGTTTCCGTGCGGTGTGGCGAAAACACGGTCGCGCTTTTCAATGGAACCGTATTTAAAAAAGACTCCTTATGGACCTAACTTCTTATCTCGTTGATGGCGTACGAAGTCCCATCGGTTCGTTCGGGGGAGTGCTTCGCGATATGCGTGCGGATGATTTAGCTGCCCACAGCCTTCGTGCACTGTTGGATCGCCACCCCTCTTTAGATCCCTCTGCCATAGGGGATGTCATTCTTGGTTGTGCCAACCAAGCGGGAGAGGACAACCGAAATATTGCAAGAATGGCGACCTTGCTTGCCGGATATCCCCCCTCTGTTCCGGGAGAAACCGTCAACCGTCTTTGTGCCTCTGGACTTAGCGCCGTCCACCAGGCTAGTCGAGCCATTTCACATGGGGATGGCCATGTATTTGTTGCTGGGGGAGTAGAGCACATGACCCGAGCGCCCTATGTCATGAGCAAATCTGGCCGGCCCTATGGAACGGACAGCGCTTTGTATGATTCTTCCTTCGGGTGGCGCTTTGTGAATCCAGCGATGGCTGGGTCCTATGGGGTGGAGGCCATGGGCGAGACGGCCGAAAATCTCGTGGATCAATATGGGATTCGCAGAGAAGACCAAGATGCCTTTGCCTTGTGGAGCCAGCAAAAAACAGCTAAAGCTCAAGAGGCCGGCCGATTGTCGGAAGAAATTGCCCCTATAACTATTCCTCAGCGCAAAGGGTCTCCCGTGGTTGTTGCGCATGATGAGTTCCCCAAGCCCCACACAAGCCTTGAAGGTCTGGCTGCTCTGAGGCCCGCATTCCGAAATCCAGGGACTGTTACGGCGGGCAATGCCAGCGGACTTAATGACGGCAGTGCTGCCTTATTGATCGCAAGCCAAGAGGGACTCAAAACCCATGGACTTAACCCTCTAGCCCGTATTGTGTCCGGCGGAGTTGCTGGCGTCGAGCCCCGAATCATGGGCATTGGCCCGGTGCCCGCCAGCGAAATAGCTCTCGCCAAAGCGGGATTGCAGCTCGATGACATAGATGTCATAGAGCTTAATGAGGCCTTTGCTGCGCAATCCTTGGCATGTACCCGCGCCATGGGCTTGGACGATCGCGATGAACGAATCAATCCCAATGGGGGCGCGATTTCCCTGGGTCATCCACTTGGCATGACGGGCGCGCGCATTGCTCTGGCCGCTGCCCGCGAATTGCATCGACGAAATGGCCGCTACGCATTGGTGACGATGTGCATAGGAGTAGGTCAGGGTTATGCCTTAATTCTGGAACGCGCGTAACATGTTTTTTGAGTTCAACGGGCTTCGACCGATCGTTCACCCCTCTGCCTTTGTTCATCCCCAAGCAAATGTGACGGGGGACGTTTGGATTGGCGCCGATGTATACATTGGCCCAGGAGCGGTTCTTCGGGGGGACTGGGGGCGAATCACCATTGAAGCCGGAGCCAACGTTCAGGAAAACTGTATTGTCCATGTCTTTCCAGGGAAAGACGTAGTCTTGGAGGCGCGTGCCCATATTGGCCACGGGGCGATTGTACATGGTGCACATGTCGGGTCCAATTGCTTAATCGGCATGAATGCCGTGTTGATGGATGACGCGGTCATTGGTTCAGAAAGCATTGTTGGAGCTCTTGCCTTTGTCCCACAAGGCATGCAGGTTCCTGCGCGCTCGGTAGTCGTTGGAAATCCAGCAAAAATCGTCAAAGAGGTGACGGACGAACAGATTGCTTGGAAATCAGAAGGAACCGCTTGGTATCAAAGGTTGCCTCAAGAATGTGAAAAAAGTTTAAAGGCCTGTGAGCCTTTAACGGCCCCCGAGCCAAACCGCCCTCGTTCTGAAGGCGGATACTCCCCACGATAATACCCGGAAACATAGGCCCACCAGCCGCGTGAAGCGGCCTTGTTGGCGTGCATTAGTTTGCGTTAGGAAACAATTTTATTACGTCAATAAATGGATTTTATCGCACAAAAACTATAGTTTATTCGGCTTTTATGCCGATTTAGATGCTTTTAAAAAGATTTTATTTCCTATTTTGTCGGACTATTCAACAAAATCTCTAATCGCATGAAACAAAAACTAACTCTTTGGTTGGCTTGCTTTTTCTTCCTGGTGACGGGCAGCTTAAGTGCGCAGACCTACGGCTGGTGGGACTCAGGTGCCAGCGCCGGAAACCCAGGGGGTGTGCGAACCGGGTATGACTACTATCAGAGTAGTTCAAGTTCAGGATACACGAATATCCTCGACAATACTGCGGGTTCGGGCGCTTCATCGAACGAATGGTCTGCAGCGCAAACCATTCCTTTCACATTTAACTTCTATGGCTCGGCCGTTACGAAGTTTTGTGTGAATAAGAATGGTCTGATGACCTTCGACACGACGGTGGCGAGCACGGTTGTGGACACCAACCTCAATGACAATTCAAGCCTGCCAAACAGCGCAATGCCCAACAATACGATTGCGTATTGGGATGCGTTCAACCCCCCGTTGGCGTCCAATGACGACGTGTTCATGGGAGTGGAGGGCACGGCCCCGAACCGTCAGCTTTGGGTGGTCTACCATTCCTACAAAATAGGTACACTTTCATATGCCTATTTCGCGATGGTTTTGGAAGAATCCACGAACAACATCTACTTGGTAGATATGAATTACGTGGGCTCTGGCACTGCCACGTTCACAAAAGGATTGCAAATCAACAGCACCACAGCTTTTGAGGTAACTGGTTCGCCCAGCATCGGCGCTCAGTACGTGGGTTCAAACTATCCCGACAACACGTTCATCACTTTTGCTTGGGGCACATGTTTCCCTACGGGAGGATTGAACGCGACAGATATTGCGGACGTTTCCTTTAAGGCGAACTGGTCGAGCAATAACACCCCGATTGGTGCTCAAGTGCGCTATCGCGCAACGGGCTCTACGGGAGCGTACACCGTGACCAACGTTGCGGGTTCTGGTTCGGCCGTTTCTGGTTTGACCGCTTTGACCTCCTACGACTGGAGTGTCCGCGAGATCTGTGCAGCCGGGGACACGACCGTTTGGTCTTCGGATGTCACAACGACCACAGCGGCTTGTGGACTTACAAGCCAGTGTCAGTACACCGTATACATGGTGGACTCTTGGGGTGACGGCTGGAATGGCAACGTGATTGACTTTAGTCAAGGCGGTGTGTCAGCCGGAACAGTGACCCTGGCTTCGGGTTCTGCCGGGACGGCAACAATCAATTTGTGCTCAGGAGACTCTGTCACTGTGGGAGTGGCCAATTTGGGCTCCTTCTCATACGAAGTTGGCTTCACGGTAGTTGATCCCAACGGCGATACTGTTTTGGTACGCAATTATGGATCCTCTTCTACAGCTTCCTTCACGGCTACTACGGTATTTGGAACATTCCTGGCTCAGTGCAGCTGTGCGCCTCAATACCAATGTTCGTACACGGTCAACATGACCGATGCGTACGGTGATGGCTGGAACGGCAACATCATCGCGTTTGTCCAAAACGGTCAAGTCGCGGGATCTGTAGGGTCTACATTTACGAATGGTTCGGCCGCAACGGAGTATGTATCGTTGTGCCCTGATGATACGGTGACGGTTGTTGTTGGAACCCTCGGTTCTTGGACAAGTGAGGTAGGATTTACAGTAGTGAATCCAAACGGAGTAGTCGTGTTCACACATACGGCGGGCAACACATTTACAGCAAGCACTGTATTTGGCCAGTTCTCCTCGCCTTGTTTGACACCCACTTGCCCTGTTACGGATACGTTGAGCATTCCTGCTCAGTCTTCATGTGGAACAGCAAGCGTAACCTTTACAGCTAGCGCCTCCAATCCGAACAACACGGTTTTGTGGTTGGATGCAAACAGCGCAGTAATTGCCATGGGCAATAGCTTCACCACGCCTCCTGTAACGGCTGCCGTGAGCTATGGCGCAACTGTTTATGCGGATGATAATGCCACGGGCCCTGTAAGCTTTGGTCCTCCCACTACCCTCACTGGTGGCTTTGGTAACTTCACCAATGGTATGTGGTTCTCTGTGCAGAAGCCCATGACCTTGGATTCAATTTCTGTTATTTCCAATGGTTTGGTGAACTTCCAAGTCCGCATCTCTGAAGGCGGCGGTAATAAGACCTCAGGCCACAGCGGCGCTGAACTGATGCGCTCAGATACCATTTCTGTTGCGGCAGCAGGCACGCACCAGGTTCCTGTTGGTTTGACGTTGATGCCCGGCACATATTACATCAATATGGCCTTCTTGGGCGGAACGACCGGTCAGCTGCACCGTGCAACGGCAGGGGGGGCTTATCCCTATACCGTCGCAGGCGTGGCGTCGTTGGACTCCGTTCAGTTTGGAGCAAGCGGCACCAACACGCGTGTGTACTATGCCTATGACTGGGTTGTCTCTGAGGGTTGTGTTGGTCCGATTGCCACGGCTTCTGCTACACCTGGTGCAGCTCCTGCCGCCACGGTGATACCATATAGCATGGACTTCAATAGCGGTATCCCTTGTGACTGGACTTCTGATGTCAGCAACCCGATGTGGGAGGGCGTAACCAGTTATGGTTCATCCTCGATCAACGGATCGGCTTTCGTCATGATTGATGATGACGCGGCCGGCTCCTCTGCAGGCGCTGTCAATGCTTCGTTGACTACGCCAGTTATCCCTGCGATGGGCTATGACACCATTACGGTCGAGTTTGATCACTACTGGAGAAGTTATCCCGGAACTGCGGGTTACGTCGAAGTGTTTGACGGAGCGAACTGGGTAACAGTGGATACTATGACGGCTACACGTGGCTCTTGGACGGCTCCGGCTCACGAGAACTACAATGTAACGGCCTACCAAAACAATGATTTCCAGGTTCGCCTCCGCTACAGTGATGGCACTGGAACATGGGGCTGGTACTGGGCAGTGGACAATTTCTTAATTGATGGTGCGCTCACTCCTTGTACGAACGTACGCGTGGAAGTATTGACCGACATCTACGGATCTGAGACTTCTTGGTATATCAAGGATATCAACACCGGTGTGGTGTGGGCGTCTGGAGGACCATATGCTAACGTGTCTCCATACAATGCTGCTGCTGCCTTGCACGTAGACACCGTTTGTATCCCTGACAATGGCACCTACGAGTTCCGTATTGACGACTCGTATGGTGATGGTTTGGACGACGGAACCAACGCAGGTTGGTACCAAGTAGACATCTTGTGCCCATGGGGTGACAACCGTGTAGCAACGATTGACACCACGTTGACCTCTGTGAACGGTGCTCCATGGGGCGCTTTCCACTACGGTAGCACAACCAACCCGCCGATGTACGACTCTACGGTCTTCAACATCAGCTGTGTCCAGTACACGAATGTGACCTTCCAGGTGGATATGAACAAAGTAACCCAAGGCTTTACTACGCCTGAGGTGAACGGTACATGGAACAACTGGTGTGGTAACTGTAACGCGATGAGCGATCCAGATGGAGACAACGTATGGGAAGTTACGCTCCCCTTGGTTCAAGGTTCTATGGTTGAGTTCAAGTACTCGGCTGACAGCTGGACCATCCAGGAGATGAATGACCCCACGGCATCTTGTACCAACGGTAACGCCACATACACCAACCGTGTATTGACGGTACCTGCGAGCGACACTACGTTGCCCGTTGTTTGCTGGAGCTCTTGTGACGCGTGTTCGATCGAAGTGACCTTCAATGTGAACATGGCATGGGAAGTTGCCAACAATGCGATTGACAGCAACGGAGTGCATGTAGCAGGAAGCTTCCAAGGTTGGAGCCCCTCTACGACGGAAATGACGGATCCTGACGGTGACGGCATCTACTCTGTGACGGTTGAAATGCCTTTGAACCAAGACTTGTTCTACAAGTATATCAATGGCAATGACTGGGCCATGGCGGAAGCAAGCGGCGACCTCGCAGCGTGTGGTGTCAGCGACGGCTTCGGCGGCTACAACCGCAACACGAGCGTTGGCAATGCCGACACCTCATTGGCCGTAGTTTGTTTCACCAAGTGTTACGACTGTGCTGTGAGCATCGACGAGGCATTGGGTACCATCAACTTGTTCCCGAACCCAACTAGCGGCGCCTTCACGTTGGAGCGCAGCGAATTGGCGGGCAACATCGAGGTAACCGTCATCGGTCTCCAAGGTCAATTGCTCCTCGCTACCGAATGGACTTCAGGCCAGAGCGAACTCAACATCGACTTGAGTGACCTCGCTGCCGGCGTCTACATGGTACGCTTGACCGCTGAAGAAGGAACGCGCACCTTGCGTGTCGCCGTTCAGCGCTAAGCAACACTAAACAGCTAGGGCTTTCGGGCCCTAGCTTACTTTTTTAGAGTTGGCATTTATGTGATTATGAGTTTTTTTAGATGCCAGCTAGCCGCCTCAGTAATGGGGCGGCTTTTTTATTTTTTGGCGTTATCAACTACAACTTGTTTAAAATTTGGCTACATTTCGCCCCAAACTCATAATCACATAAATGCTAACTCATGAAAAATCGTACACTGCGATGGCTCGGAGTTGTGGCCTTCGTTGCGCTCACATCTCCGCTGTTCGCCCAGTTGTCGGGGTCTTACACGATTGACCCTAGCGGCACTGGAACGAACAATTACACATCGTTTACGTCCGCGATCTCGGCTCTGTCGACTTCCGGTGTAAGCGGTGCAGTTACGTTCAATGTCAAGCAAGGCACCTACACTGAGCAGGTGACCATTCCCGCAGTTACGGGTGCTTCGGCAACGAACAAAATCACGTTCCAAGCGGATCCGACCAACACGTCGGCCGCCACTGTAACGTACAGCCCAACGGGAACCACCGACAACTGGACGGTTCGCTTGAATGGCTGTAACGATGTGACCATTAAAGGTTTGACGATCACCACGGGTGGTACAACCTATGGCCGCTTGGTGGATCACACCGGCAACGTGACCAACATTAGTCTTTTGGACAACACCTTCAACGGTGTGGCGGGTACGTCGACGAGCTCCTACTTTGCGGGCATTTACTACACCTCGCCATCCGAGGCGAAGGGTGTTTGGCACGTAGAGGGAAATACCATGAATAACATCTCGTATGGTGTGTACGTCTATGGCTCTTCCTACACGACGTCGATGGATTCTATTTTCATCGAGAATAACGTGATCAACACGTCCTACTATGGATTGTACCCACGTTATGCCAAATACCAGAAAGTGCATGGAAATACCGTGAATGCTCTGGGTACCTATGCCTACAACTATTTGTATTACCCCTTGTATGGTGTGGATGCTCAAAACAATACCATGAACTGCGGTACGGGCTATGGTTTCTATATCTATACCTCTGCTCCAACTGGGTATTCTCCGTACTTAATTGTTGAAAACAACAACATCACGGCGGGCACCTATGGTATTTATGCTTCTTGTGCAGCTACGTCTACGTATTCTCCATGGTCTGCCGCGAGCATTAAGAAGAATAACATCGTATTGAGCGGAACTACGAACTACGGTATCTATTTAGGGTACGCCAACTTCCCTTCTTCAGCTCCAGGAGTCATCGAAAACAATATGATAGCTTCGAATGGCACGGGAACCATTTATGGTTATTATCCATACCACGTGGCCAATGCGGTTTTCCAACATAATTCGATTAACGTTTCTGCGGGTTCACTTACGGCTGGACGTGCCGTGTATTTGAACGCTACGACGTCAACCTCCTACTTCACGGCTGGCGGTAACGTGTTGAAGAACAACATCATTGTCAACGCAGGTGGCGGCTATGCCCTTGAGGCAGCATCAGCTGCTGCGGCTGGTACCTACTTCACGGCAAACAACAACAACTACTACGCAACGAGCAGCACCCCATTTGGAACTGGCAGCTCTACGCTTTCTGCATGGCAGACGGCTAGCTCTCAGGATGCTAACTCTGTATGGGGCGATCCATTGTTTTTGAGCGCTACCGATTTGCACGTTCAGGGCTCCTCTGCGAACAACGCGGGTGCTGCTTTGGGTGTAGCTACGGACATCGACGGCCAAACGCGTTCTGCCACCACGCCTGACATCGGTGCGGACGAGTATGCTCCTTTGACCTGTTTTGGCGCTTCTGCGTTGAATGCCACGAACATTTCAGACGACAATTTTGACGCCAACTGGACATCAAACAACTCGACCAAAATTGGTTCACAGGTTCGTTACCGCTTGAGTGGTTCTACGGGTGCGTACACCGTTATTGCGGCTGGCACTACAGGAACTGCCAATGTATCTGGCTTGACGGCGTTGACGAGCTACGAGTATTCTGTTCGCGAGATCTGTTCTGTTGGCGATACTTGCTCTTGGAGTGCGGATGCTACCGTAACGACTGCGGCTTGCGCCTTGTCTAACCAGTGCCAGTACACCGTGTATATGGTGGACAGCTACGGGGACGGTTGGAACGGCAACGTGATCAGCTTCACGCAGAGCGGAAACGTTTCAGGCACTGTGACCTTGGGTGGTGGTTCTGCAGGAACCGCAACCATCGGCTTGTGCTCATGGGATTCTGTCACAGTGGCGGTAGCCAACTTAGGTACCTTCACGTATGAAGTGGGCTTCACCGTAGTAAGCGCCACGGGCGACACCGTTCTGGTCCGCAACTTCGGCTCTTCTACTACCGCTAGCTTCACGGCTTCGACGGTATTCGGCAGCTTCTTGCCTGTT
>Ga0208803_1000233_pt1 | contig 17639 bp, 16 predicted proteins | sample Colrivmet1551A02_FD_187656 | JGI IMG/M metagenome (GOLD analysis project Ga0208803, IMG submission 187656) | Estuarine microbial communities from the Columbia River estuary - metaG 1551A-02 (SPAdes) (version 2) | ecosystem: Environmental > Aquatic > Marine > Intertidal zone > Estuary | place...
ATACTCTGGAAGTAATAGTAACGTCTTTTTATCATTTAACTTAAGATTAGTTAGGAATTCAGTATATCCTTTAGTCTTAACTGCTGCCATTTCGATAGCATCAAGCACCATAATCTCATTATCCTTTGCCTTGTAAGAAAGAGCTGATGCTCTAGCTACTAGTTTTAATTTTTTATTCAATTTAAAGCTGTAATCTCTTGGTCTTGGACCGTGCATACGACCACCACCAACGAATACACCAGATTTGATACTACCTGCTCTAGCTGTACCTGTACCTTTTTGCTTTTTAATTTTTCTAGTCGACCCTTTTACGTCACCTTTTTCAGTAGATGAGTGAGTACCTTGTCTTTGATTTGCTAAATATTGTTTAACATCAAGGTATATAGCATGATCGTTTGGCTCTACACCAAATATATCTTGTGGAAGTGTTACTTCTTTGCCAGTCTCGGCACCAGATGTATTTATTACCTTTACTTTCATTTTACTTCTCTATAACTACGTAAGAACCTTTATGACCAGGAAGCGCACCACCTATAACAACTAAATTGTTCTCAGTATCCACTTTAAGCACTTTTAAATTTTGAATTTTAACTCTCACATTACCAGTCTGACCAGCCATACGAGTACCTTTGAATACGCGAGATGGGGTAGAACCAGCACCTAAAGATCCAGGAGCTCTGAGTCTATTATGCTGACCGTGAGTAGCCTCACCAACTCCAGAAAAACCATGACGCTTCACAACACCCTGAAATCCTTTTCCTTTAGACGTACCTACTACATCAACAAACTCACCTTCTTCAAATACTTCAACACCGTAAGAATTTCCTACTAATGCTTCACCATCAAAATCTCTCACTTCTAATACAACTCTCTTAGGAGTAGTATTTGCTTTCGCGAAATGACCCATTTCCGGCTTATTTGAACTTTTCTCTTTCTTCTCAATAGAAGCGATCTGTACAGAGCTGTAACCATCTTTATCCTCAGATTTAATCTGTGTGATAAAGTTAGGCTCACAAGACACTACAGTACAAGCTTCTTTCTTACCGTTCTCGGTAAAAATGGCAGTCATGCCCACTTTTTTTCCTATAACACTTAACATGTCCTTATACTTTTATTTCTACGTCTACACCACTTGGCAACTCTAACTTCATAAGTGCATCAACAGTTTTTGCACTAGAGCTATAGATATCCATTAATCTTTTATAAGAACATAATTTAAATTGTTCTCTAGCTTTCTTATTCACGTGAGGAGATTTTAGAACTGTAAATATTTTCTTGTGCGTAGGCAATGGTATTGGACCACTTACAATTGCACCAGTAGCCTTTACAGACTTCACTATCTTCTCAGCAGACTTGTCGATCAAGTTATGATCGTAAGACTTAAGCTTAATTCTTATTTTTTGATTAACCATTTATATTATGCTTTTGGTGTTCCTTTTACTTTAGCTATGATATCAGCCGACATTCCTGCTGGTACTATATCATAATTATTAAATTCCATTGTAGAAGTTGCTCTACCTGAAGTAATAGTTCTTAAATCTGTAACGTATCCAAACATCATAGACAACGGAACCAACGCTTTAACTACTTGGGCACCTCCTTTTTCACTCATTCCTTGCATTTGACCTCTTCTTCTGTTAAGGTCACCTATAACATCACCCATATTCTCCTCTGGAGTGATTACTTCAAGCTTCATAATTGGTTCAAGTATAACCGGCCCAGCAATCTTAGATGCTTCTCTAAAAGCAAACTTAGCTGCCGTCTCGAAAGACAATGAGTCTGAATCTACTGCGTGGAATGACCCGTCAAATAGTCGAACTTTTAAGTTCTGTACCTCGTATCCAGCAAGAGCGCCATTTTTCATAGCCTCCCTGAACCCTTTTTCTACCGCTGGTATAAACTCTCTAGGAATAGAACCACCAACAATTTGATTTACAAATTCCAAGCCTTCTTTTCCTTCATCACCAGGACCTATTTCAACCTGTATATCTGCGAATTTACCACGACCACCAGATTGCTTTTTGTAAGTCTCTCTGTGTGTAACCGATTTGGTAATAGTTTCTTTATAAGCAACCTGTGGAGCTCCTTGATTTACTTCCACCTTAAACTCACGTCTCAGACGGTCAACTATAATTTCAAGGTGAAGTTCTCCCATACCTGAAATTACTGTTTGACCTGTTTCTATATCTGTCTTTACAACAAACGTAGGATCCTCTTCGGCAAGTTTACCAAGACCCATTCCCAACCTATCCATATCTCCTTGAGTTTTAGGCTCAATAGCAACACCGATAACTGGATCTGGAAAATCCATAGATTCTAATACAATAGGTGCATTTTCAGCACAAAGCGTATCTCCTGTTCTAATATCTTTAAACCCAATAAGAGCAGCAATATCACCTGCTTGTAATCTCTCAATTTGGTTTTGTTTGTTGGCGTGCATTTGGAAGATACGTGATATACGTTCTTTCTTATCTGTTCTTGTGTTTAACACATAAGAACCTGATTCTAACACCCCACTATATGCTCTAGTAAAGCAAAGTCTTCCCACGAAAGGATCTGTAGCTATTTTGAATGCTAAAGCAGCGAATGGCTCATCCGCACTTGGTTTTCTGAAAGTAGGCTCATCCGTTCTCGGGTTAACACCTTCTATCGCGTCAACATCCATAGGAGATGGAAGAATTTCCATAACCATGTCGAGCATCGCTTGAACTCCTTTATTTTTAAAGGCAGAACCACACATCATTGGTACAACTTTACCAGCGATAGTAGCAGACCTCAATGCTGTTAATATTTCTCTTTCTGTCAGCGACTCAGAATCTTCAAAGTACTTATCCATAAGAGTCTCGTCAAACTCCGCAACAGCTTCAAGAAGTTCTTCTCTCAATTGTCTTGCTTCATCAACGATATCTGCTGGAATTTCTATTTCTTGGAATGTCATACCTTGGTCTTCTTCATTCCAAGTTATACCTCTAAAGTTAATTAAATCAACAACACCAACAAAACCATCTTCAGCACCAATATTTAATTGTAGTGGTAAAGCGTGGCTACCTAACATTTCTTTAACTTGGCTACAAACCTTTAAGAAGTCTGCACCCTGACGATCCATTTTATTTACAAATCCGATTCTTGGAACGTTGTAATTATTGGCAAGTCTCCAGTTGGTCTCAGATTGTGGTTCAACACCATCCACTGCACTAAATAAGAAAACAAGACCATCTAATACCCGTAACGATCTATTAACTTCAACCGTAAAGTCAACGTGACCTGGGGTGTCAATAATATTTACATGATATTCTTGCTCTCTGTAATTCCACTTGAGTGTAGTAGCAGCAGAAGTAATTGTGATACCTCTCTCTTGCTCTTGCTCCATCCAATCCATAGTAGCAGCACCATCATGCACCTCTCCTATTTTGTGGCTTACACCACCATAATAAAGAATACGCTCAGTGGTTGTAGTTTTACCTGCATCAATGTGAGCAGCTATACCTATGTTTCGTGTGTATAATAAATCTCTTTTAGCCATCTTAGTTATACTCTGAAGTGAGAGAATGCTTTATTCGCATCTGCCATCTTGTGCGTATCTTCTTTTCTTTTTACCGATGCACCTTCGCCCTTAGAAGCCGCAATTATTTCACCAGCTAATTTATTAGCCATTGATTTCTCGTTTCTTTTACGAGCAAAGTTTATCATCCATTTAATTCCCAAAGAAACTTTAAGATCCGGTTTGATTTCCATCGGTATCTGGTAAGTAGCACCACCTACTCTACGGCTTTTTACCATTACTGACGGCATAACATTATTCAACGCTTTTTTCCAAGTTTCGATTCCTGCTTCCTCTTCGATTTTAGCATCAACTAAATCAATTGCTTCGTAAAATATTTTACGAGCAGTTTCTTTCTTCCCTTGTAACATCATGTTATTGATGAACTTAGAAACCAGCTGATCGTTAAATCTAGGATCTGGACTTACTTCTCTTTTTTTAGCTCTCGACTTTCTCATTATTTCTTAGCTGCTTTTGGACGTTTAGCTCCGTATTTACTTCTTCTTTGTGTTCTTCCTTCTACACCTGCCGTATCTAGAGCGCCACGCACAATATGATAACGCACACCTGGAAGATCTTTTACTCTACCTCCTCTAACTAAAACTATACTGTGCTCTTGAAGGTTGTGACCTTCTCCCGGAATGTAAGCATTCACTTCATTTCCATTGGTAAGTCTAACCCTTGCTACTTTTCTCATAGCTGAGTTTGGTTTTTTAGGAGTAGTTGTATAAACTCTTGTGCAAACACCTCTTCTTTGAGGGCAAGAGTCTAATGCTCTTGATTTGCTTTTTTTGGTGAGTTCCTTTCTCCCCTTACGTACTAGTTGTTGTATTGTAGGCATATGTTTCTATCCAATTTCTAAAAAGGTCTGCAAAAGTAGTATTAATCTATAAGTTTGCAAGACCTAATTTGAAAAAAAAGGAATAATATTTTTCAAGATCCGTTTTAATCAAAGTAACGCACATTATATATTGTACAATTAACCTACTTTAGCCCGCTACAATATGAATAAACATCACGCTATAGCTTAATGTACGATCTTAGATACATAGAAAATGAAAATGTGGATAAGCCTAAGTGGGACGCATTGGTTTCTTCGAGCGATCACTCTTTGATTTTTAATAATTATGATTACTTAAATGCTTTTTGCGTGTGGGATGCACTCGTTTTAGAAGATTATGCTGGAGCTATACCTCTCCCACGAATGGAAAAGACTGGATATTTAAAACTATATCAGCCGCCATTTATCCAAAAATGTAACTGGATAGGGACTGCACTTACCCCCGAACTAATAGCGCAAATATGGAACATAATAAAATCAAAATTCGCTCACGTACATTTTAACAGCAATATCATATTTGGTAATATATCTAGTCCCCGTATTAATTTAATACTACCCATTAGTACGCTGGACAAAAACCAAAAAAAATACTCTAAAAGCTTAAGAAAGAACATCATAAAGGTAACATCGCTTAATTTAATTACGGACCAAAGTCAAGTAAAAATAACAGCTGAGCTTTATAAAAACGCCTATGGAGATCTTAACAGACAACTAAATAATGAGGCTTATGCCAGTTTGATTTTGCTGGTTAACAAGAAGCCTGAAATGTTTCTTAATTGTATCGTTTTAAACCATGACAAAACAGTAGCAGCATTATTATTTGCGAAATACAATAATAGGCTTCACTATATATTAGGCGCTCCAAATGAGCAAGGCAGAAAGCTAAATGCTTTATCATTTGGCATTAATCACGTAATTTCTATGCACCAAAATCAAAACTACATTCTTGACTTTGAAGGATCCATGATACCTAGTGTAAAAGACTATTATAAGTCTTTTGGCAGTTTTGATGAGCCATTTTATGAAACCAATTGGTGTACTCCCTGGCTAAAGCTATTGCTAAAAACCTATAAAAGGTTAAAAAGATCATAGGTTAAAGGGCTGTCTGAAGTAAAGCCTTCTCCAAATTCCACTTCAATAGCTGCTCCCATTTCTCTCCCTCGCGCTTCCACAAACTTTAAAAATTTCTCTGAACTAATCAGCGTCTCTGGTTCGTCAGACTCTGGATTAAAAAATTGGGTTTTGTATGCACGAATGCTTTCATTTTTTTTCTCCTGAAAAGGCGTAACGTCTACTATAAAGTTCGGCGTTACATGGTAGTATTGAATATAATGGAAGACGTATTTAGGTCTCCAATTCCCCTGTTCTCCATTTTCATCTTCTGTAATTATTTTTTTCAAACCAGCTAAAAAGCAAGCCTCTTTTACCAGCTGCGCTCCTCGTGCGTGATCTGTATGCCTATCATGGAACGAGTTGGCCAAAACGATTGTAGGTTGGTACTTTCGGATAGCTTTAATTACGGCTAATCTATTCTCTTGATTAATTTCAAAAGAGCCGTCACCTAGATCCAAATTATCGCGCACATCCAACTCTAGTATGGATGAAGCGTCAGCAGCCTCCTGCTTCCTAGTAAGGTCGGTCCCACGTGTACCCATCTCTCCTTTAGTCAAATCAATAATGCCTATTTTTTTACCTTGAGCTTTTAATTTTAACAAGGTGCCAGAGCAACCTAATTCTACATCATCGGGATGCGCCCCGAATGCCAATACGTCTATTTTCATATTTATGAGGGCCTAAGCCTTACTCTAATTTTGCATTTTTAATTATATACTCTATTTGATAGTCCTCTATGGGATCAAATTTGGTGTCTATATCCGCATTATAAAATTTCGCCCAAAGTCCGTAGAACATCGTGCTTGCACTTCCTCTGTATTTTTTAAGTATTTCATAGGAGGTATTCCCCGTTTCCCTATGGATTAGTTTTATGAGGAGTTTTCCCTGCTTGAGACTTAAGTTTTTTAGATGAGAGAGGAATTCATCTTTTATAGCTTCTTCAGTAGCTTTGATATACTTCTTTTTTGCTTTAGCCGAGGTAAGTTGATTTAGATTATCCTCCATCATTTGTAGTCTAAATGCGGCCAGCTTGGCATAAGGCATTACTTTTTTAACATTCCGAACAAGTCGCAGATACTCCTCTTTTTGCTCCTTATTGTCAAACTCTTTTAATATAAATTCATCAAAAGTATAAACATAGAAAGTATCTCCATCCATGACCATTTTGCGCAAAATAACCGCAGAATCAGCACTTTTTTTCTGTGCATTCGCACTAAACAGAATACTGCTTAAGACTAGAAAAGTCATTACCTTCTTCATTGTACAAAGATATTCAAACTATGTTTCTTATTGGTTTTATCATCGAAGAAGTTCAGAAAGAATCTCTACAGATTTCATTTTTTTATTCTTTGTAATATGATACTGATAATATTTTATTAATTGATTTAAACCTTCTTTACGCGCAGCAGGGTTTACGATAACCATTGGCCAATTGCTATTGTTAGAAAGTAATGAAATGAGCTCAGAAGTTTCTCTGGACACGGTACTCACGCCGCTTTGTTCCACAAATACACCTTCTTCCAGACTTAGATATGGCGTATCTACAGAAAATTCTCCTTGTGGTTCAACGCCCAAAAAAAACGTAAGTTTAAGCATGAAGTGAATTGGAAATAATGCGTTGAGTGGCTCACGCTCTAAAAAAATAATTTGTGCTGCGATGAAGTCAAACAATTCTTCTTCATATTGTTCGTCTACAATGCATTGATTGAGCAACTCAAGTAAAAAAAGAGCCACCGTTTTTTTAGGAACACTGTCCTGAATATCCATTAACAGTGGATTATTCTTTAATTCTTTTATCCTATTAATACTACTATTGGGTTTTTCGTAAATATCTAGATCTACTAAACTAAGCGGCTGAATCATAGATGGTTTAATAGCAGATTTTCCTTTTCGAATGCTTTGTAAAATATAAGTTCTTACCCCAAATTCGCGGGTGTACATTTTACTGATAATACTACTTTCACCATAATTGGTATTGCGCAAAACAATAGCTTTGGTTTTGGTAATCATTACCTCACGATAAGCAGTTTAGTCACTAATGCTTCTTCATCATCCTTATTGGCGCTGTAAATAAGATAAATTCCTGTTTGTGGTTTTTGTCCTTCAAAATTTAACCCGTTCCAAACTGCGGTGCCGCCGGTGGCAATTAGCTCATACACAACACGACCAGCGACATCTGCTATTTTTACTGTCGCATCCTCTGGCAAACCAGTAATCGTTATTGGCCCCTGATAAGTAGAGTGAACAGGATTAGGAAACACTAATGTATTTTGATGCGTAGTACCTGCTTCTGTCGCATCTCCTCTATAAGATGTTATGCCTTGGGTCGTTCCAAAAAACACTTCACCTGTATTCGGAACTATGCCAATACAATTCACTATGTCACTAGGCAGCGGACTATTGCTCGCCGTAAAATGTTTCAAAATACGTGACCCATCTTCTGCAATAAGCCATACTCCATTGTTTGTAGCAGCCCATTTTCTATTCCCGCCATCTACCTTAAGATCATTTATAACCTCTTTTTCTAGAAGGTATCCAATATCAATTCCATCATCAATAATGATTTGCTGCGCATCCGCATTTAATCTTTGCTGTGGATTGAAAACCAAACTAGGTTGATAAAATACCCCAATTCCTGTTTCTGTTCCTACCCAAATTTCTCCGTCTTTATCCAATACTATGGCTTTAACATTATTATTGGGCAAGCCGCCGTTTTTAGCACCCGTGGTGAGAGGTCTGTCTACTACCCCTCCGTTACTATTTTCTTTAACTACAACAAGACCAAGGCTGCTAGAACGTGGTGCAAGCATCCAAATATTATCTTGATCATCGACTACCATCTCCCCAATTCTGTTGGAACCAACATTATATTCCTTCCAGCTACCGTCCTTTTTTAGCGATAAAAGCGGTTTCTCTGTTTCGTAGTTGGCTACCCACAAGGTTCCTTTTGAATCTTGGGTCATGCCTAATGCTATTTCTCTTGTGTCTACCGCTGCTTTTATCGTACTATTAGCAGAAGTAAATTTTTGATCTGGTACCTTGTTTTTAAGTTTTGCTAATCCGCTTCCAAAACTACCTAAATAGACATCTCCACTATTTTGATTGATATAAATATTGGTAAAATCAATCATACTACCCACTACTGGGTTATTAAGATCTCTATTAAGCCATTGTCCGTCTTCGTATATGTAATAACCGTAATTTACATAAGAGGGAGCATACGCATTAGTGTGGCCTCCTGCTGTTACATACATAGTATTCTCATACCCTTGCATGTCATAGGTCGTCAAGCCATAGGGTCCTGGAGGTATAAACCCGTCTATCCTTCCGTCTGGCCATTTTTTAATTAGCCCCCTATAAAAACCACCAAACCATAAATTGTTTTGATAATCTATGATTGCATATTCCATAAACGGCTCCTTCTTTTCTTCCAGCTTAAAGAGCTTATCTAAAAGTGCTACTCCTTCCCAACGGCAAATCACCAATTTGTCATGCGCCGTTATTAAACTTTTATAGTCTTTTTTAACGCCGGCTTCTACCGTTGAATAACTGCCACTTGCGTAATTGTATAAAATACTATCGTTTACAAAAAACAAATTGTTGTTGAATTCTCGCAATAGGCGAGTAGATTTATAGGTCGTATTTGTTTTCCACGTTTCAAAATTTTGAAGATTTACTCGGCTATCATAGGCAGGGGCCGATTTTATGCCTTCATCTGTAGCTAGGTAAAGGGTGTCATTAAAGACAAAAATTGAAAATACTTCCAGCGTAGTACCGCCAGCACCTAGGTTTTGATAATCTGCTGAAATGAGTTGCTTTTCTAAATCAACCACAACTACTCCAAATGATGTGGCTAAATATGCTTTGCGACCAATTACAGAAGTTTCGTAGATAAACTTTTGGCCTCCAACACTAGCTCTTTTTAGACCTGGCAAGTTGATGATTTTATTGTCCTTTAGTAAATCAATATTCCCGTTTTCATAGACTATGATTAAGGTTTTAGTATCACTAGAGTAGCCAAAATTACTCACTTTGGATTCTGCAAATCCATCTACTTTGGTAAGCATTGTAGATTCCCCACTAATCAAATCAAATGTATAGAGACCTACTTCTGCCAGTACATACAAGGTTCTGTCTACTTCTATTATTTGCCTTACACTGTTATAAGGCAAATGCATACGCCACGTATAGGTAGGTGTATTATTCTGAGCAAAGAGACTGAGCCCTATTAAGAAAAAATAAAAAGTGTAGATTAACCTCATTTAATTAGAATAGACAAAACTAACGATTAGTATCACTGTTTTGTTATCAGGCAGCGTAAAATTACGATATAATGCACATACTCTAAAAAGAGTCTTAATTTTGCTTCGTTTTATGAAAAATAACATAGAAAACAAACCCCACGTTAAGATAAAACAGCAACAGCGTATGAAACCAGATTGGCTTAAGACCCAAATACCTGGAGAAGGACATTATGCTGAAATGCTGAAGTTGGTAAAAGACAATAAATTACACACCATTTGCGAAAGTGGTAAATGCCCCAATATTGGGGAATGTTGGGGAGCGGGTACTGCTACTTTTATGATTGGCGGGAATACCTGTACTAGAAGCTGTCAGTTTTGTAATGTTGCCACTGGCGCTGGCGAGAAACTTGATCCTCTTGAGCCATTTAAAGTTGCACAGTCTATTAATATAATGGGCATAAAACACGCTGTGATAACCAGTGTAGACCGCGACGATTTAGAAGATGGAGGAAGTATACATTGGGCTAAAACCGTTACGACCATTAGAGAGTTTAACCCAGAAACTACACTTGAAACCTTGATCCCCGATTTTCAAGGGAATACAGAGCAATTAGATCGTATTATTTCTGTTCATCCTGAAATAGTGTCGCACAATATTGAAACGGTAAGACGTCTTACCAAAGAAGTTAGGGTACAAGCAAAATATGATAGATCACTCTTTGTACTTTCATATCTTAAAGAGAAAGGTATGAAAACCAAAAGTGGCATTATGTGCGGAATGGGTGAAGCAGAAGACGAAATTTTGGAAACCATGCACGATTTAAGAAACTCCGGTGTAGGAATCATAACACTTGGTCAATATATGCAGCCCACTACACGACATCTAAAAGTAGCTGAATATGTACATCCTGACATTTTTGCGATGTACAAACGAGAAGGTCAGAAAATGGGATTTGACTATATAGAAAGTGGACCACTAGTTCGTTCTAGTTACCACGCCGAAAAGCACCTTTCTAAGTAAGGATTACTCTTATTTTAACGCAGAGATGCGTTTGAAGCGTAAACTTATTACATCAAACAGTGCCTCGGGGCCACTAGCCAATAGAACCTAAATCGTTATTTTCAGTATCTGCAGCAGTAACAATTGCCACCTTGTTGAGTGTAATATTCTTACACCTGATGACAAATGTAACTTGATACTGGTTTAGCCCCGTTTGTAAGACTTTCAGTTCCTACATATTTTCTTCCTATATCATATGGATCAAGATTTGGGTTATATCTTAACAATTTATTTACGACACCAGCAGCAAGGCTAACGACATCTTCATTTACATCGCAAACCAACATATTTACTTAGTTTATTCAAATTGCAGTTTATCTGCTTCTGAACCTCTAGCCTAGAACACGAGTAATTAAGATTAATGAAGGTGCTTGAAATGATAAATCGTAATTCCAAAGATCATAATCAATAGAACAACAATACTTTGAGATAGATTTTAAGAAGATAATAATTTATAGAGTTCCTTTTTTACGACGAAATCGTAAACTGAATTTGTGTGTAGCGATTTCTATGTACAGAGTAGTTGCTATAAACTACAACGATTTAAACCATTGAACCATAGGAATCGGTACAGGAAGTGCATCTCCATCCGAAATAATTCCTGCAAAGCCAAATTGAAAAGCACTTCCCTCACTTCGATGCCATCGAAGCCCTGGAACAAGGACTGCAAATCCGGGACGACGTTCAGTGTAACTGCGATCTGCGTAATAATCATACACTTGTCTCTCGCCACCTGGCAATAATATAAATGAATCGAAAACAAAACTAACTTTAGAGCTTATTTTAGCCATTCCAGCCACTGACGCTAGTGCTCGTCCTTCTGCAGGCCCATCAAAAAAGATCGCACCATAACCAGCTGTAAGTGCGATGTTTCTTGTTCTGTTACCGAATGAAAGTGTTGCATAAGGCAGTGCTCCTCCAATATCAGGTGCAGCCCAACTACCAAAACCAACTAAGGCTCCCACTGCTACCTGAGTATTATCTGCAATTTCTTTGCTATACTTAATAGTTCCGATTATTGGTATGCCAACCCACGAAGTCATTGCTCCTACGCCTATATTATCTGTAACGGCAAATTGCATATCTGGTCCAAATAAATTCCATTGCACGTAATGTTCGCCTTTCTTAATATTTAAACCATTGGTAGTTAAGAAATAGCGTGAAGCGAATTTATCTTCTCCTATAAAAGCACCTTGTACATTAAAATCCGTACTTGATAACGCTTCAATTTTCTTAACTACATATTGAGGAACTATTATTTCACGACCATCAGTAGTTAAAATCAGTAATTCCCTTGGATCTTCTTTTAGAATCTTTCCTAAAATTTCAGTTCCATCATTTTGGAGTATTCGATAAGTTTGATCATCCGTTCCCAAACTATCTGTTTGGCAATAAGCTGATAATGAAACTAGTAACAATAAAATAGTTGTAAATAGCGTTTTCATATTTTCTTGATTAATTGCTTTTATGTTTAACGAAAATAGTTGTCTCCACAATACTATTTAAATTTAATTTTCAATGCCGTCTGGCTAAAATGCAATTATTTATTAATCTATAGTTCTATTTGTCAACCACTACTTATTCATCGATTTTGTACACGTTAACCTCATTTATTTTATTAAAAAATAAGAAAAAATAAGTGACATACGCCTTTTAGGGTAAAAAAAAGATTATTTTACAACATCTAAAAGTAGCTGAATATGTGCATCCTGACATTTTTGCGATGTACAAACGAGAAGGTCAGAAAATGGGATTTGACTATATAGAAAGTGGACCACTAGTTCGTTCTAGTTACCACGCCGAAAAGCATCTTTCTAAGTAAGGATTACTCTTATTTTAACGTAGAGATGCGTTTGAAGCGAAGACTTATTACACCAAACAGTGCCTCACGAATAATTCCGCCCGTCATTTTAGATTCTCCGGCAGTTCTATCGGTAAAAATAATGGGGATTTCTTTGATTGTTTTACCCAAGGAATGTGCAGTATATTTCATTTCTATTTGAAATGCGTAACCTCTAAATTTAATCCTAGACATGTCTATACTACTCAGTAATTCATTGGTATATCCGACAAAACCAGCAGTGGCGTCTGCTAATTTCATTTGAGTAAAAAATCGCACATAAGCGGAAGCAAAATAGCTTAATAAAACTCGACTCATAGGCCAGTTTACCACATTTACTACATTACCCACATAGCGAGACCCTACCACCATATCGTTGCCTAGCTTCTGCAATTCATCATGTAACCGGATCAAATCGTCAGGGTTATGTGAAAAATCACAATCCATCTCAAAGATATATTCATAATTTCGCTCCAAACACCACTTAAATCCTGCGATATAGGCTGTTCCTAGTCCATTTTTATTCCCGTTTTCTAGGAGGTTTATTCTGGATTCGTTTGCCATTCGCTCTTTAACCATTTGAGCAGTGCCGTCCGGAGAATTATCATCAACTACGAGCACATCAAAAACCGTTAATAAAGACATTACTTTATCTAACATAGCGAGAATATTTTCCTTCTCGTTGTAGGTCGGTATGATAACTATAGGGTTCAAATTAATATGATTAGATTAAATAAGTTCTCTCCTAAAAAACTATAAGTCATGTGAGGTAACGAAACAATACTGATGTTAATATATTAAATCGGCAAAATATTTATCTAAACAAGTGTAATCGTCTTCTACAGAAACATTAACTATTGGCTTTATTGTGATCTGCCAGAAACTGTGCTAATCCAATATCAGTTAATGGGTGCTTTGCTAGACCTATAATTGCACTAAGTGGGCATGTACATACATCTGCTCCAGCTTCTGCCGCTCTTACTATATGCAATGGATTACGAATGGATGCCGCTAGAATTTCTGTTGGGAAACCTTGAATACTATATATATCTGCGATTTGAGCTATCAGCTCAATACCATCCCATGTCATGTCATCTACTCGACCAATAAATGGAGAAATATAAGTAGCTCCCGCTTTTGCCGCAAGAATGGCTTGACCTGCAGAGAATACAAGTGTGCAATTTGTTTTTATATCATTATCACTAAACCATCGGATAGCTTTGATCCCATCTATGGTCATAGGCACTTTTACTACGATATTGGGATGCAGATCTGCCAATTCTTGACCTTCTTTGATCATGCCATCATAATCAGTGGCAATAACTTCTGCGCTAATATCGCCGTCTACCAACTCACAAATAGTTCTGTAGTGTGACATTACATTATCGTAACCCACAATACCTTCTTTAGCCATAAGTGACGGATTAGTAGTAACACCATCTAGTATTCCGAGTGCTTGAGCTTCTTTTATTTGCTCCAAGTTAGCAGTATCAACAAAAAATTTCATTAGGGCGAAGATATAGTTTTGGTTGGGGAGTTCTCTATTTTACCACTATAAATTTAAAAACCGAAATGACCATAACACCTCACGTTAGATGCTAAATAATAGAAGGATAATAAAATTGAAGTGTAATTTGAGTTTAAAAAAATGGCTGACATCGCACCGCTACAACCTTTTACCCTTGCTGCATTCCTGCCCTGGGGGAGTTCAAAGGGAGCTGGTCGTGTCAGCCGGCACAAATGTAAGCAGAGATTTAGGTTCAGCAATACATTTATAGTAAATTTTTGAGAGTATTAGCTTAAAAGTGCTCGAACGAAAATAATAGTTGAGTAATTGAATTTTGGCAAAGGCACGTAACGTGCATTACATTTCTAGTGCTAGATACTTTGCGGTATGACCTATGTCACTTTTTATCACATCTTCTGGTGTCCCAGTTACCAGTATTTGACCTCCCGCATTTCCTCCTTCAGGGCCTATGTCAATAATCCAATCTGCTACTTTCACTACGTCCAGATTATGCTCTATAACCAGTACGGTATTACCTAAGTCTACTAAATTTTGAAGAACACCTATTAATTGTTTTATGTCTTCAAAATGAAGTCCCGTAGTAGGTTCGTCCAAAATATAGAATGTTTGTCCGGTACTTATCTTACTTAATTCTGTTGCCAGTTTAACCCGTTGGGCCTCTCCTCCAGAAATCGTAGTACTGCTTTGACCAAGAGTTATATAGCCAAGACCAACATCATTAAGTGCTTTTACTTTTCTATATATGCTTGGTACCGCTTCAAAGAAACCGACAGCTTCTTCTACGGTCATATCGAGCACATCACTAATACTCTTGTTTTTGTACCGTATTTCGAGTGTTTCTCTGTTATATCTTTTCCCTTGACATGTCTCACATTCTACCAGCACATCAGGAAGAAAATTCATTTCTATCACTTTTTGTCCGCCGCCACCGCATGTTTCACATCTCCCGCCTTTTACATTAAAGCTAAAGCGTCCAGGCTTATAGCCCCTTATTTTTGCCTCACCTATTTCCGAATAAAGTGTTCTAACATCAGAGAAAAACCCAACATAGGTAGCAGGATTACTTCTAGGCGTTCTGCCAATAGGCGACTGATCGATGGTAATTACTTTATCTAAATATTCTAAACCTTTTACTTTATCGTATGGCAAGGGTTTTTTGTTGGAATTGTAAACGTACTCAGAAAGTATAGGATGGAGCGTTTCATTAATCAAACTACTTTTACCGCTGCCTGAAACGCCGGTTACGGCGATCAATTTACCTAAAGGAAACTCTGCTGTTACATTTTTTAAATTATTACCGGTACAACCGCTTAGCACCAACTTCTTCCCTGTCCCCTTTCTCCTTTCAGTGGGGATTTCTATTTTTCGATGCCCTCCTAAATAATCTGATGTCACGGTCCCATTATTTTTGATGTCTTCCCACTTGCCTGCTGCTACAATCTCTCCGCCGTTTTTACCTGCTCCTGGACCAATGTCTACCACAAAGTCACTTTCTAAGATCATATCTCTATCGTGTTCCACTACGATTACAGAATTGCCTATATCTCTTAATTCCTTAAGAGAATTTATAAGTCGCTTATTATCTCGTTGATGTAAACCAATACTGGGTTCATCTAATATATAAAGTACTTCCTCTAGTTGAGATCCTATTTGTGTTGCCAGTCGTATTCGTTGTGCTTCCCCTCCACTTAGTGTTTTTGAAGAATTATTTAATGACAAATAAGAAAGACCTACATCTAATAAAAACTTAACGCGTTCGCGTATTTCTTTTAAAACTTCAACGCCTATGATGAGTTGTCTTTCACTCATAGTAGCTTCTACGGTTGTAAGCCATTCGTAAAGCTCACTTATACTCATATTACTCAGGTTGGCAATATTCAGCTCTCCGATTTTATATGAAAGCGCTTCTTTATTTAGTCTTCCTCCATGGCAAGTGTGACAAGGCACTACGGTCATAAACTCATCCGCCCATCTACTAAGTGTCCCAAAATCTTTTTCAAAATACGCCTCCATAAGCGAAGGGACTATTCCTTTCCATTGGGTTTCATAAACCTGTTTATAACCCGAGCTCCCTTTATATTCAACCTCAAATTTTTCTTCAGAACCGTGAAGAATAATATCTAACACCTCTCTCTCAATCTCAGCTATTGGTTTAGACATATTGAATTTCAACTTTTTGCTCATCGCTTTTAGTTGCGTAAAGGTCCAATTATCTTTAATCTCTCCCAAAGGAGCTAATCCCCCTTTGTTAATACTTAATTTCGGGTTTGGTATAAGATCCTTTTCGAGTACATCAGAAGATGTACCTAATCCGTCGCATGCATTACAGGCGCCGTAGGGTGAGTTAAAAGAAAAAAGATTAGGCTGGGCTTCATTGTAGGAAAGACCTGTTTCCACATCCATCAAATATTTACTAAAGTGGGTAAGTTCTTTGGTCTCAGGATTTAAAATACTAACAACTCCTTTACCCATTTTTATAGCTGATCTCACGGAGTCTGTAACTCTTAGACTGCCTACATCCTCTGGAGAAATACGATCTATTACTAAGTCAATGTCATGGATCTTATATCGATCTAGCTGCATGCCCGGTTCTATATCCATGAGCTCGCCATCCACCCAAACTTTTGTGTAACCTCTTTTTCGATACTGCTCAAAAATTTCTCTGTAATGTCCTTTTCTGCCTTTGATTAAAGGTGCTAGAATCATCATTTTTTGAAGTGCAAACTTCTCATTTACAGCATTAATAATTTCTTGCTCCGTGAAGCTTTTCATCTTATTCCCACTAAGGTAAGAATATGCTTCTCCCGCTCGGGCAAAAAGTAATCTCAAGAAATCGTATACCTCTGTAATAGTCCCCACGGTACTTCGCGGATTTTTGCTTACTGTTTTTTGCTCTATAGCTATGACAGGACTTAACCCTTCGATTTTATCTACATCGGGACGTTTCATATCTCCAACGAATTGACGTGCATAAGCTGAAAAAGTATCCATATACCTACGCTGCCCTTCAGCAAAAATAGTATCGAATGCAAGACTAGACTTGCCGCTACCACTGAGTCCAGTGAAAACTACTAGTTTGTGACGCGGTATCTGTAAATCTATATTCTTAAGATTGTGCTCGCGTGCACCTATTATTTTTATGGAATCTTGCTCGTTGATGATCGTATTTTTTAGAAGTCTGCGAAGGTACTTATTCTTCCGGTATGACGATTAAAGGATTATAAAATAGTTGTGGCATGTATTCAGGCCGAAAACGAATCACCTGTTGAGATGATATTTACTTAAATAAAAGTAGCTTTTTGAACAGTAACGTCACGGATGATAGACTTACATCACCACATTTACTATTCTTCCTGGCACCACAATTATCTTCTTGGGTGTTTGACCATCTAACCATTTTTGTACGGTTTCGTCTGCTAATACATTTTTCTCTATTTCTTCTTTGCTCATATCCAGCGGAAACTCCAAGTTC
>Ga0208803_1000238_pt1 | contig 17298 bp, 18 predicted proteins | sample Colrivmet1551A02_FD_187656 | JGI IMG/M metagenome (GOLD analysis project Ga0208803, IMG submission 187656) | Estuarine microbial communities from the Columbia River estuary - metaG 1551A-02 (SPAdes) (version 2) | ecosystem: Environmental > Aquatic > Marine > Intertidal zone > Estuary | place...
CCTGGCTCCCAACCCAAGCGCGGGCGGCAGCACCCTCAGCCTCCCCAGCGCGAATGGCCAAGTCTATGTCCTCGATGCCTTGGGCCGAACGGTACTCTCTCGCCCCGTCACCGAACGCCAACTTCAACTCCCTGTCCTACCCGCCGGCCTCTACCTCGTTCGCTGGGTAGCTAGCCCCAGTGAGGTGAAGACCTTACGCTGGGTGGTTAAAGGCTAAGTGGTTAGGTGGCTAGGGCTGGGCGAATCAACGGAAAGCCCCTGCGCGCAGCGAAGTTCTACACCACAATTTGAGGGGAAAAGAGACTAAACGTTTAAGCGAAACCGCCACAGCGCGAAACGCGAGCTATCTAGCTTTCTAGCTCTCCAGCCCTCTAGCCCTCCAGCCCTCCAGCCCTCTAGCTTTCTAGCGCGAAGGCGCCGCCTGAGCTCCCTCGCTACTTCAATTGAAGCAAATACGTATCCGGATTCGGCAGCTGTAAAATGAGTGGGAAGCGTTCGGGGTATTTCTGAATAGCGGGCACGACGTAGCGGCCAATGGCCGAATAACCTAGCTGGTCGACCACCACGTGGGTCACCCCCTGTTCCTTGAGTTTGGCGATGAAGGCGTCGTTGTCTTCGATCGATGGGAATCGAACACATGGGCGTTGCGCATAGAGGTAGAAGAGGGCCGGTTTATACGTGGCGATGATGGCGTCGGCGGGTAGATTTTGGCCTGCATAGCGACCGATGTTGAAGTAGTTCGCGTATTGCGAACCAACGGGGTCTTGGCTATCGGCGCGCAACTTTGTGACGGCCGAAAGTTGAATCAAACCTGCCGCCATCAACATATAGGGGGACGCCACCCAAGAGGGCAGTTTGAAGCGTGCTTGGGCCCATTTGAGGGCTTCCCAAGCCCCCACAGTGGCAGCTAGAAGTAGGAAGGGAATGAGGGGCTGCATGAAGCGCACACCAAACCAGACTTCGGGCCAGAGCAGGAAGATGGCGGCAGAAGCGGCCAGATAGCCGGCCCACATCATTCGGAGTTTGGGCATCTTGAAGGTGCCAAAGACCACCAAAATCACCAATAGGCTGCCGTAAAGGAAGAATCCCGTGGGCTCGTCCAGCGAATACACCACATCCAACTTCGGGAAAAGGCCGTTGGGAAGTTCTTGGGTGAGGTAGCGCCAGCCGTTGGTTTGGATACGGTCCAGCCAGCCCGTAGCGGTGAGGACGCCTTCTTCGGGTCGGTAGGGGTTGACTTGGATGAGTTGCTGGAGGTAGGGGTTTCCGCCTAAGGCTTTGCCGCGGAGAAACCAGGGCAGTGCCAGGCCAATGAAGCCCACCCCGTAGCCGACCGCGGCGGTCCATTTCTTTTCGAAGAGGAGGTAGAGGCCGATGCCTGCGATGAGGGCGAGGCCAGCAGTCCGGATGTGGTAGGAGGCCGAACTCAGCACGAGCATGGCCCAGAACCACGGCGACTTCCAGAATGGGGTTTCAGAATCCTTCCATTTCACGAGACAAGAGAGCGTGGCCACGGAGAAGAAGAGAAAGGGGATTTCGGACATCAAAATGGTGGAGGATCGCAGGAGGTGTGCATTGAGAAGGGTGAGGCCCAAGGCGGTCCAAGCGAGAAGGGAATTTTGGGTCATTCGGACAAAGAGACGTTGCAGCATGAGTAGGGCACCCAAGAAGAGCAGTCCATTCATCCACTTTAGGAACTCAAAACTGTCCGAAATCGTCATGAAAACGGCTAAAACGGCCGGATATCCCGGAGGAAAATGCTTGGCGGACGGCGCCCCCGGAAGGTGAATGTCCGTGTAGCCTTGGCCACTGTGCAGCGACTGACCCAAAATGTAGTAGCCCGCATTGTCGCCGCCGAGGTCCAATTTGGCATCAAAAATGGCCAGGTAGCACAGGAGAAAACCCAAGGCAATCCAGAGGTCCGATTTGGTAAAGGGAAGTCGCTTCATAGATCCGAAGGTACGGGGGTTGGTTAGGCCAAGCAAGTCCCCCCAGATCACTCAGGAATGGGCCCCGGACACGCATCGAAAACTCGGTAAAAACGCGTCGAATTTTAATTCCTACCATTTTAGTAGGATATTCTATCTTTGTCGGCCATGAATAGCGCCCAACTCCTCTTGCTCGTCGTCTACTTGATGGTCGTGCTGGCACTTTTTTCCAAGCGGATAAAGCCAGTACAGGCTTTTGGAGCGGGTGGTCTATTCCTCGTGCTGAGCGGTCAACTATCCGCCGCCGAACTCCTCGGAACCCTGACCACGCCCTCGCTCCTCATCTTGTTCTTGCTGATGGTGCTCGCTGGCGCCGTTCAAGCCCGATTGGGACTTGCCCAGGCCTTGCAACGCTGGACCCAGAACGCGAGCCCGCGCGGATTTTTACTTCGCGTACTGACGCCCACGGCGTTGCTTTCGGCTGTCCTCAACAACACGGCCGTCGTCGCCTTGCTGATGGGCCCCATTCGCCAGTGGGCCTTGCGCAACCGGCAGACGCCTTCCACTTATTTGATGCCTTTGGCCTTTGCCGCTACGTTGGGCGGCATGCTTACCGTCATCGGTACCTCGACCAACTTGGTGCTCAACGGCTTGCTCGAAGAAAATGGCCTAAAGATTCTGCATACGAGCGACTACCTACTGCCCGGACTCTTGGTCGTGAGCGTGGGCATCGTGGCGATGGTGCTTTTAGCGGGAAAAACACTCCCAAAACACCCTGTCGACACCGCCGAAAAATCCCGTGAATACACCGTTGAAACGCGTGTGCTCGCCGAAAGCCCCTTCACAGGCAAGTCCGTCCAAGATGCTGGGCTGCGGCAAGTGCATGGTTTGTTTTTGGTGGAAATTGTCCGCGGCCAACGTCTCATCGCTCCCGTCAGCCCCACCGAAATTTTGGAAGGCGGCGACCGCCTCTTTTTTGCGGGCGCCTTAGAAGAAGTGCGCGAACTCACACGCTCCAACTCGGGCCTCGCCCTGCCCCAAGAGGAATTGACCCAGGGAGCCGCCAACTCGGCCTTAATCGAAGTCATGATTCCACCAGGTAGCGACCTGGTTGGCGCTCAAGTACGCAGCTCTCAGTTCCGCCAGCGCTACGACGCGGCCATTGTGGCTGTGCATCGACGCGGCGAGCGGATGCAAGGACGCATTGGCGACATGGTCTTGCAGGCCGGCGACTTGCTCCTGGTGATAGCCGGAGCCCGCCACGACGAACTCATGGCCGATTCCAAGCACCTCTACAGCTTGACCACCCAAGCTCCCGTGCAAGCCCTGACGGCCCTGAAAAAAGCCGTTTTGCTGGTGGGTACCATCAGCTTTGCGGCAGCCTATGCGATGGGGACCTTGGATTTTTTAACGATGCTACTCGGCCTAGCGGCAACATTGGCGGCCGTGGGCTGGCTCGGCTGGGGCGATTTCAAAAAATCCTTGGATTGGGAGCTGATCGTGGTTTTGATGTGTGCCCTGGGCTTCTCCAAAGCCTTGATGGATTCGGGCCTCATACTCGAAGCTTTTGCCCATCTTCCTATGGCGTCCAGCTGGTCCGCGTTCACCTGGATCGGGTTGATTTTTGCCGCCACCACCTTGCTCACCAATTTGATGACCAACGTGGCCGCGGTGGCCTTGATGTTCCCGGTCGTGGCGGTGTGCATTTCTAGCCAGCCCGAACTCAGCCCCCTACAGGGTTTTCTCGCTTTGGCTTTTGGCGCCTCCAACGCCTTTTTAACGCCCTTCGGCTACCAAACCAACCTCATGGTCATGGGTCCTGGCGCCTACCAATCCCGCGACTATCTGCGCTTTGGCGCCTGGGTGACCGCGGTCTACTCGCTCGTTATTCTCACCTATTTGTACGTCCTCTAAACGATGAAATCCTCCGAACACGTCGTCCGCCAGGCCTACCAAATTGGGCCTTCTGACCGCGAAAAAGCCTTGGGGCAACGCGGGCAGGTCCTTTGGTTCACGGGGCTGAGTGGCAGCGGCAAAAGCACCTTGGCCAATGAAGTGGAGCAAGTCCTACACACCGCGGGCCGACACACCTTCTTGCTCGATGGCGACAATTTGCGCCACGGCCTAAATGGCGACCTTGGCTTCAGCGAGGCGGACCGAACGGAAAACATTCGACGAGTTGCGGAAGTCGCCAAACTCATGGCCGACGCAGGACTGATCGTCTTGACCGCCTTTGTCAGCCCTTTCGCCGCTGACCGCGAAAAAGCACGCCGCATCGTCGGTCCCGATCGCTTTGTCGAGATCTACGTAGACTGCCCCCTAGAGGTCTGCGAATCCCGTGACGTCAAAGGCTTGTACGCAAAAGCGCGCCAAGGTCTAATCCCGGATTTCACCGGCATCTCCTCCCCTTTTGAAGCCCCTGTTCAGCCTGAGCTGCACGTGCGCACAGACCTTCACTCTTTGGCGGAATGCCGTCAAACCATCCTTGCATTTTTACACTCATGATTTACGACCATCTCGATGAATTGGAGGCCGAAGCGATGTACATCATTCGCGAGGTCTATGCGCAATTCGAAAATCCGGGCATCCTCTTTTCGGGAGGCAAAGACTCTATTGTGGTGAGCCATTTGGCCCGAAAAGCCTTTGCTCCCGCTAACCTCCCTTTTCCGCTCGTTCATGTCGACACCGGCCACAACTTCCCGGAGGCCATCGCCTTTCGCGATGCCTTTGTCGAGCAGATGAAGACGCGTTTGATCGTGGGCCTGGTGCAGGACTCCATCGACCGCGGCAGCGTGCAAGAGGAAACGGGCCTAGCTGCCAACCGGAACCGTTTGCAAACGACTACCCTCCTAGAAACCATTGAGACCCATAAGTTTGACTGTCTTATGGGAGGTGCCCGGCGCGACGAGGAAAAGGCCCGTGCCAAAGAGCGTTTCTTCAGCCACCGCGACGACTTTGGGCAGTGGGACCCCAAAAACCAACGCCCCGAACTCTGGAACCTCTTCAACGGCAAAAAGCGCCCAGGCGAGCACTTCCGCGTTTTCCCTATTTCCAACTGGACGGAGATGGATGTTTGGCACTATATCCGACGCGAAAACATCGAGCTTCCCGAGCTCTACTTTGCCCGCCCTCGGCAGGTCATTTGGCGCAGCAATTCCTGGATTCCTGTCAGCGATTTTATCACCCTGCGTCCCACCGAAGTGCCCCAAGAAAAAATGGTGCGCTTCCGCACCCTGGGGGACATCACAATTACCGGGGGACTTGAATCCCACGCCTCCGAATTGGACGATGTGATCCGCGAAATCGAAACCTCCCGCCAAACAGAACGCGGCAACCGCGAGGACGATAAGCGCAGCGAGAACGCCATGGAAGAACGCAAAAAAGAAGGCTATTTCTAAGCCCAGTAAAACAATTATGAACCTACTACGATTTACCACGGCTGGCTCCGTCGATGACGGAAAATCCACCCTCATTGGCCGCTTGCTTTTTGACTCCAAAAGCGTCTTCATCGACCAAATGGAAGCGGTCGAAAAAAGCTCTCAGCGCAAGGGCTTGGAGCGCATCGATTTTAGCCTCTTGACCGACGGCTTGAAAGACGAGCGCGAGCAGGGCATCACCATTGACGTGGCCTACCGGTATTTTGCCACGCCAGCCCGCAAGTTTATCATCGCGGATACCCCGGGCCACATCCAGTACACCCGCAACATGGTGACGGGGGCCTCCACGGCGGATGCGGCGCTGATTTTGGTGGACGCCCGCCATGGCGTGGTGGAGCAGACCCGCCGACACAGCTTTTTGGCCGGTCTATTAGGGATTCCCAATATCATGGTTTGCATCAACAAAATGGATTTGGTGGACTTTTCCGAGGAAGCCTACCAAGCCATTGTCGAAACCTATGCCTCGGTCCAAGCGGCTGCAGGCCTTCAGCACGTCGCATTTATCCCCATTTCGGCCCTCTTGGGCGACAATGTCGTCGACCCAAGCCCCCACATGCCTTGGTATGCGGGGCCGACCTTGCTTCGCCATCTGGAGACGCTCGAGGTAGCCCGTCCGGAAACAGACCGCGATTTTCGTTTTCCTGTCCAAACCGTCATTCGTCCGCATTCGGATGATTACCATGACTTCCGTGGGTACGCCGGGCGGGTAGCCTCCGGTCAAATACGTGTGGGGGATCTCGTCACGGTTCAGCCTTCTGGCTTACAGAGTCAGGTGCATCAAATTCTCCTGGGCGACACCGCTTTAACCGAGGCAAAAACAGGCCAATCTGTGGTCATTACCCTCAAGGATGACGTCGATATTTCCCGGGGCGACACCCTGGTGGCAGGGACCGCGCCGCGCCTGGAATCAACCCCCCAAGCCACCCTATGCTGGTTGGACAACCAAGCGCAACGCCCTGGGGCCAAATACATCATTCGTCAAGGAAGTGCGGATGCCCGCGCTATGATTTCCCAAGTGGACGGCATTTTAGACATCCAAGCCTTGGAATTTCAAGCGCCTGAAGGCGTGCTTAGCACCAACAGCATTTCTCAGGTTCAATTAAAAATTACCAAGCCCTTGGTGATGGATGCCTACCGTCAAAACCGGATCACGGGTTCCTTTATTTTGGTCGATGAAACGTCTGGGGCAACGGTAGCCGCTGGTATGCTCGATTAATTCCATGGCCAAAGAAAATAAGACGCAGCCCACAGAGGTTCTCGTTGAGGACTTTATCGCCTCCATCGACCACGAAAAGCGACGCGCGGATGCGCTGACCTTGCACAAAGTGATGCAGCGCGTATCCGGGCATCCAGGTCGGATGTGGGGGGCTAGCATCGTCGGCTACGGGGATATGCGGTACCGCTATGCCACGGGGCGAGAAGGCGATTGGTTTTTACTCGGTTTTTCGCCCCGGAAAACCTCGCTTTCCCTCTACCTCTGTTTGGGCGGTTTGGAGCAGTTCGGGGCGTACTTAGACCGATTGGGCAAGCACAAAACCGGGGCAGGGTGCTTGTACATCAACAAACTCGCCGATGTGGATTTGGCCGTGTTAGAAGAATTGATGGTCGCCACTATGGCCCATGTGAAGGCGCTAGATATCCGAATAAAGTAGTGCTACAAGGCGGTGCTGTAGCGGCCCGCCAAGCGGTGGAAGGCCTCGGTCAACTGCTGCGTGAGGGTGGAACCGCGGCGGTTTTGGAGCACGCGACCATCCACTTCTACGACGGGGGTCAATTCGCCCATGGAACCGGTTCCAAAGGCTTCGTCGGCGGCGTAGAGTTCGGTCAGGCTCAGGTTGCGTTCAACATAGCGAATGCCCAACTCGGCGGCCAGTTCGATCACGAGCGCGCGGGTAATTCCATGCAGGCAGGCATCGGCATGCGGCGTGAGCAAAACGCCGTCCTTCACCATAAAAATGTTGGTGCCGTTCATCTCCGCGATAAAGCCCAAGTTGTCGAGCATCAAGGCGTCGTCCACGCCGGCATGGTTGGCCTGAATCTTAGCCAAGATATTGTTGATCAGATTGTTGTGGTGGATTTTTGAATCCACGTGCATGGGGCTGTTTCGGCGGATGGCCGAGGTCACGATGCGAACCCCTTTCGCGTTGTCGTAGACGGGCGGCTTCCATTCGGCCAGCACAATCAGGGTGCAGCCTTTCTGGTTCAGGCGAGGATCCATGCCCGAAGTGATTTTTTCGCCGCGCGTCAGCGTGAGCCGAATGTGCGTATCGTGCGTCATCCCATTCGCCTTCAAGGTCGCCTTAATCGCATCCGTGATGAATTCGCGGCTAGGGATGTGGGCAAAGGCCATCGCTTGGGCCGAATCCATCAAGCGGTCCAAATGGCGGTCCAAGCAAAAGACGCCCTCTTGGTAGACGCGCATTCCTTCCCAAACGGCATCGCCACCCTGAACGGCGCTATCAAAAACGGACACTTTCGCTTGGTCGCGCGGCACGAGGCCATCGCCTACCCAAACTTGGATTTCGGCATTTCGGGGATCGTAGGATTGTAGCATATCAAAGGGCTAAACGGTGTGAGTATAAGGTTTCATAGTAGGGCAGCGCTTCGGCTTCCACCTCGGCATAGCGGCCCGTTAAAGGTTCTCCCAGGTCATTTGCCGGACCAAATCCCGTACTCGCATGCACCTGGCTGTACCAATGCGGCCACCAAGGGCCATCGTAGGGCTTGGGCCCCGCAGGCCATTGGAGCATTTCCGCATGGAAAGGTATGCCTAGAGCCGCACAAATCTTTGGGAAGGTCTCCGCTGGATTCGCCAGCATTTCATCGCTGTCCACCAGGATTTTGGGGGCCGTGAATCCTTGAATCTGGGCCCATTGGGCTACCTGCTCTTGGATACCAATATCGTCCAGGTTAACCTGTGGCCACACTTTGGCAAAGGACCGAATCACCTTCCGCGGATGACGAATCCAAAAAATATGCGCCGCCTCCGACGCCCAGTCCCAGGGCATATCCACCATATGGTGGGCCATGTTTTTCATATAAATTTCCCCTGGGTGCGACGCAAAGAGCCTGCGCATCGCCTCGGCCGAATCTTCCGGTTTCCGTGGAACCGCCGCTAGAATCTCTGCGCGGCCCGGATGGTCCAAGCCGGTGCGCTCCAAAAAGGGGCCATAAAAAGGTTCATCCACCCCCACACAGCCCGAACGCTGGGAAAACGCGTACAGCAAGGCGGTACTAATGTTGCGCGGACCAGAAATAGCGTGGATGATGCGGGGCATAGCGCAATGTTACGAATGCTTTGGGGCAATCGCAGAAGCCCGCTTCGCGATTCGGCATAAAAAAACCCGGCGCTTTTCAGCGCCGGGTGCGTTGTGGGCAATACAGGATTCGAACCTGTGACCCCCGCCCTGTCAAGGCGATGCTCTAAACCAACTGAGCTAATTGCCCGGGGACGGCAAATGTACGAGCAATCTCAGAAATGCGCCATAACCCAAAACCAATCTTGCGAATCTTTGTTAGATTAGAAGTTATGATGGAAAAACTGCTTGATTCTGAAGCGATTCGTTGGAGAGACCCCTCTTTCTTTGGAGAGGAACGTCTCGTCCAATCGGCCTTGCCGTATCTCAAGCGACTTGTGGTAGAGTTAATGGAAATGAGCACGTTACCTCTTCAGTTGCACGAAAAGCGGGCCATAGTTTCCCTCCATCAATTAAGTCAAATGCCCGGTTGGATCATGCCCCAGTGGGAAAATGGCTACACCGCCCTTCGAACGCTTCACCTGTATTGGGAACGGAATTCGGCCCATCAAGCCTTTGACGAAAATCAAGATGCCTGGACATCATGGCTCTTCGCCTTCACCTTTTTTGAACTGGTCGAAAGCAAGCGTCAGGATGTCAATGAGGCCTTCCAAACGGAGTTGATGCACCTCTGGAATTAATCCAATTCGGACCCGATGTAAGGCTCGGAGGTCCACTCACTGGATAGTTCCGCATTTTGCACGCGCTGGTAGAGGTTTTCCCGAATGTTAAACCAAAACATATTGTAATCCGCGCGGTGGTAATCTTCCCATCGGAAGAACCATCCAAGGGGGCCCCGCAAGCGTTCGATGCGAAGGGTGCCTTGATCGATTCGGGCACTCACGCCGTGGCGCAAGAGAACCTTCCCATTGGAATATAGTGCCCCCTTATGCTGGTAGCGTCGGCTCCGGGCAGGCGAATCCGTCCATGTAATAGGGTTTACTACAGGATAGTTGGGACCATATTTTTTGGGGTAAAAGTCTTTTCCATAGCTGCGCCAGCCCATCCAACAATCCACCTGTAGAGGGTCGGAACAGAGGGGAAAATCCCCCATATCCTCCTGCGTAACCGTGTTTCCAACGAGGTACGCCGCAAGCAGTCTTTGGCGCAATTCCTTGTTAGGTAAAATGACTTCCATCATCAGACGTTTGGCATGGCCCGTGCCCTGGCTGTGTCCGGCCAAAATGTACCGGCCTTCCGGGTTCAACGTAATGAAAGCCTCAAACGCATGTTTCACATCCGCATAGGCCGTGTCGTAGGCCACCAACGCATCGCGGTATTCTTGATCGGACTCGGGGTAATAGCCGCGGTACATCATTTGGCGGTAATGCGGGGCGTAAACTGGCCCAACTCCTGTGAAGACAGACGCTTGATTGGCCATGGGCCAGTCGTTGATTTCTTGACGGTACCAGGCGTCAAAGCAGTCCGCATTCCAAACATCCCCCTCAAAATAGAGGGTGGGATAGATGAAAAACGTTGGAACAGCGATAGCAACCTCCCCATACTTTTTTTCCAAACGGCGGTCCAAACGCTCTGTCGCACGCGAACGCTTCCCGCTGCCCCACTCGATGGCTGGATGCGCCGCCCAGGAAGAAATTTCGGTGTAATCGGGCCGCTGAGGATACGGTATCAATGAAGGGGACGCTGAAGCCCCCTCCTGTGCAAAAAGACTACCTGCACCCAGGCAAAGTAAAAGGGTTAGCAGGTGTTTCATGCTAGGCGTTTTTAGCCATTTTACCGGCGAGTGCACCTAAAACGGCCCATGGAATAATGCCGTCCATCAAGTGCGCCACGATGCCCGGCGTTTTGTACCAAATAAAGTCAGAATAGGGCTCCAAGAAATAGGAAATCATGCCCACGGCTACACCAACCAAGAGGCCTTTTTTAACGTCTACAGCCTTCAGGTTGGAAACCAACCAGAAGAACAATGCGGCAACTATGAACGCAATGAGGTAGCCTCGAATCAAGGGCATGATCATATCGCTGTGATCCACCGTTTGATAGTTCAATAAGCCCCAAGGTTTGCCCTCCAAGGCGTCCATGGCAGATTCCCATTCCTCCATTGTTTCCGTAGGTCCAGGTTGGCCTAACATGTATTGACCAGGTTCTAGGCCGGCCGCCGCAATGGCATCGAGAATTTCGGATTGTACCGGTGTGTACTGCTGCGCGTCCGCATGGAGATTCAGCGCGGCATGGGACAAAAATTGCCAAAAGAACAAAATCGTTCCGCCAATCAGGGTGTAAAGGAGGTGTTTTTTCATGGTGTACAGGGGCTTAACAAAGGGTAGAGAAAAGAGTTTATGGCATCCAGGTCGATTGGACATGGGCCAAATGGTGCCGGCTATGCCAGGCATAGAACTGCAAGGCTTCCGCCAGGGTGACGTCGCGTTGATTTTCGGGGTGGTAGTAGTCTCGCTTCCAATCCTCTCCCTCCAAGCTCAACCAAAATTGGTTCCATCGGTAGTGCAAGCCGTGCAAAATGTCCAAACTGGCCCCCACGTTGAGGTCCGTCGCATCCGGCGTAAGGGCCCAAGCCCGCTCGTCATAGGGCTTGACCGTTGGATCCTGTTCGGTCAAAGCCAACTTACACCGAACAAAGCAATTCATATGGCTATCGGCCAAGTGATGTATGACTTGCGTTCGGGTCCAGCCCTCCGGACGGTAAGGGGCTTGCAGCTGCTCATCAGACATGGAATCCACCGCTTGCTGCAACTGTTGAGGAAGGTCCGATAAGATGGCCATCCAAGAGTCCAAATCGTGTTCAGTAAAGTCGGTCTGCAGCTTGAAGGGGCCTACAGGGTATTTTAAGGTTTCCAGATCCATACAAAGGGTTTGAACTTCAAATATAGGCGGGGATACGTACCTTTTGAAGGTGCAAAATGTCTGCCTGATTCTGCTGTCTTTTAGCTTCGTAGGCTTGGTAATATCCTGCCAACCCCAAGATAATGCTCAGTATGTGGCCCGGGCAACGGTCACTTCAGATAGCGGGCATGCGGAAGGGGGCCTAGATCTCTTCCCTTTTCTCACGCACCAAGAAGCCTTGAAGTACCGCGGCTGGGAGGGCTGGCCGGATTCAGCCTGGTCGGTCACGCTCTCAGAAGGACTAGATCTGCACTTTCAAAAACCCTATGCCTTTCGCATGAATAGGGATACACTTGTGGTAGAAGAATTTGTGGGAGAGTACTTACAGGGTCAAGACTTTTGGCTGGAGGTTGACCCCTACCGGTACGATTCTACCTGGATAACCTTCATGGTCGAAGAGACGGTCCATGAGAACTTTAATTTCCGCCAAGTCCAAAATAACGGAGAGCCACATTACGGCAAGAAGTTGCGAGAGCGCTATGAAGCTTTTGAGCTGAGCGCCTTTCGGTGGAGAGGCTGGTCTCATCCCGTGCTACTCGCTGATTCAGCCCACCATTACCGAATCGATACCCAGAATGCATGGGGAGGATATTGGGAACAAAAGCGGAAAGCCCTCATGGGCTGGCGAGATACCACCGTGGATTTTTCGGGGGAAGCGGACAACGTTGCGACCATCAATGTCGATGGCAAACCTTGCACGCATTGGATGCACCGAGGTATCTTGGCCGTTCATGCTTTGGAGCCTTTGAACAGCACACGTCCGCACCAAATCTTTTACGTTCAGGTTATCTTCAGTTACGGATGCTAGTCTAAAAGGTCTGAATTTCCGAGTGTTTCGGACTTTTAGCGCTCAGCCAGGGATCCAAAGCCAGTCGCCAACCTATATGGCCGGAGATCATTGGAAACGGCTCATCGTACCCACCGTAATTCATGTCCCCGGTGTTGGGATCATAGGTAGTGTTATTCACATAGCAGGAAACGCTCCAAATGGAAAGACCGGCATAGAGATGGTGTATGCCAAAAGCCTTCCACAATACTTCTGTGGACCAATTGGAGGCCGAACCAAATGCATCCAAGCCAAGGCTAGTCTCCAGTGCCCATTTTTCGCTTAACTGCGCCCCTATTCCGAGGTCAGCCATGAGCATGGGCACGGAATAAGAGCTAGTATTGTTGGTCTCCATGGTGTGCACATAGCGCCCATAAAGTCCAAGTTTGGTCAAGGCATAGAAGCGATCATTCATAGGGACGCTACATCCAACATGTAGGCTCGGAGCATGGACGAGCCGCGTGGTTTCAAAAACATTTTCCTCTGAGACCCCTGGGAAATTATACTTCCAATAGCTGTATTCATTCACCGCTTTGGAGAGCGTGGCAGGAGCCCCCGCTTGAATAAATACGGATTGCGCCCACAGGGTCGTCCCCAAGATGCAGGCAATCACCACTAAAACAGGCTTCATAAATTGACTTTGTAGACGTCCACCAGAACTTCTTGGCGGCGGGTAAAACCTTGGCGAATGTTCTGAATACGCATGTTCGACAGGGTGATGTCCTCCCCGTACTTTTCTTTGGCCACCTTCAAGATGTCACTGTAGAGGATATTGGGTTTTCCAGATATCCCTATAGTCCCGACGAACACAAATTCAGACACCGAACGGGAGGCCACATCTATCTGTTTGCCATTAACCGGATGCAAGGATGCATCGGTGTACCGAGCGCAGCTGGTTGCAAACAGTAGGCCTAAACCAACAAAAAGGGAGAGCGCTTTTTTTATACTGACAAGGTAGGAAGAGAAGACGGGGATTTGGAAGGGCTTGAAGATTGGACTCATATTGTCTTTTTTCCGTGTTTGGCTGAGAAAAGTAAGTTATCTTTAATACATTACTTTGTTCCATTTAGGTTGCTTGGCAAACTTTCTAGCTGGTTATGGTAAAACCAATCGTACCTAACCATGCTAGAAATCTCGGCTTCCCTTGTAAAAATATGTTCTGTTGCGCTGCTTTTGCTTGCCCTTTTTTCTTTTGCTTCGCTGCGACTTTCCGAAGCGAAATCTAAAAGGTTTTATTTACTAAGTTTCTTTTTTGCTCTAGGCGCTAGTGGCATATTTAGTAATGCGCTTAGCATCAGGAATTTTAGCACACTTCGAGTGCTCTTTCCTCAATTCTCCATGGCTATGTTTCTCTTGGGACCTAGCCTTTATTTATTCTCTCGACCCAAGAGAGTATCCAGAATCAGTATTTTCTTTCACTACACGCCTTACGTCCTATTTCTAACATCCGTTTCATTCTACAATTTTTTCAATCCTATTCCACCCTCTGTTTGGGTGGATCTTGAAAAGACCATAATGCCTCTAGGCTCCATAGAACGCATAACACCTTTGACCGAATTTCCAATTCATCCAATACTTGGACTTTTTTCCATAATAACCTATGGTAGTCTTTCTCTAAAATTTAATTCAAACATTGAATTAAATGTTTTGACCATCGGGATTATTTTATCCCTGGTCAACCTCAATCTTCATTACTACGGAATAGTGCCAAATTCCCTGTGGTTTATGAATTTGATGCAAATTGGGGCCAACTTGCTCATTCTCATACCCGGCTTCAAATTCCTCGTTTTTTATAACCCAATTGAGAATGAATTGCGGCGCATCACGGCTGGTGAGCTCCTTTTCGAAAGTCAGCCTATTCATCCGGACCTTTCAAAATTCCTTGAAGACAAGGAAATGTGCCGCAAGTTTTTTACCGGTACTCAAATCACCATCGAAAAGTTAATTGAATTCTCACATATAGATTCGACCAAATGGACAAATTACTTCATGTCCACGAATACTTCCCTAGTAGGGCTCAAGCAGAAGATTCGGGTTGCCTGTGCGAAAGAATTGGTTGAGCACGGTTTCTTACATGCGCACTCCATTGATGCCTTGGCCATGGAAATTGGATACCGCAGTCGTACAAGTTTTTATACTGCATTTCTCAATCAGGAAGGAATAAGTTTTACCCTGTTTAAAAAAGGATTGTCATCCGATTCAACGTCCAAATGACTTTTTGAACTGATATTGAACAAGAATTTTAATTAATTATCTGATTTTGAATGTATTATAGGCTGTCCAAAAAGTGATTTGGACAACTTAATGGACAGAGGTTTAGACATTTTTGCTCCGTTGGAGACCCAGACTGGCACCCAACTTAATGTTAATCCTTTGAATCATGAAAAAACTTTTTAAGCATTTTACAGTCGGAATCTTTTTGGCTGCGGGCATCTCCTTAGGTGCTCAAACCACCCAAGCTGTTGATTTTGGGATTACCGCCCATTCATTAATTGCCATCGACAATCCCACCCTCTCCTTTGCATTTACCAGTCCCACTGCGGGCGGCGACGGCCTAGGCAGCTCAGCTGCAGCCACAACCCAATTGAAGTACTCCTATATGCCTCAAAACGCACAGGGACCCAACAATACTAAGATCAAAGTTCAATTTCAAAACATCCCAAGTGGGTTGAGCGTATCTCTTTCCGTGGATCCTAGCACTTTAGGATCCACCACTTCAAATACGAATGGAACTCTTGGAATCGTTGCTTCAGCATTCACTTCGGCCTCAACACTAACTAGTGCAAATACGACCATTATTGAAGCCATCGGAGCCAGCTTTACCGGTGCAGGGTACTATACGCTTTCGTATTCAGCGACCATTTCAGATTATGCTGCACTCAGCGCCAATCCAACGGGCCAAAGTCCCACTATCTCCTATACGATTTCTCAATAATTCATGGGGAGCATGAGATATTTAGGAATTTGAGGCCATACCTCACACCAAGTAACCATTAAAAGCCGTTCAATCACCCTTTAAAAGGGTGGTTGAACGCTTATTTATTTATGAAGAATAAAATTTTTAGGCTGTTTATTTTGTTTTCGCTTTCACTTCAAGCTCAAGTCACCGTAGAAAGTGGCCTGAACCAAATGATTGTGGCCAAAGCAGGCGAAACTGCTATCGTCCCCATAAATCTCTCCAATCAAAGCAATGCCCTTCAACGCGTAAAATTCGACCTCGTGGATTACACTAATGATTGCGAGGAGGGGTACATATATTTTAATGAAAATGAGGTATTAGATTTTTCCCTTAGGCCATGGATTCAGCTCGAAAATGAAGAATTGTATTTACTACCTAATGAAAAGCGCAGCTTTTTAGTGAAGGTGGCCGTTCCCGAGGAAAGTGCCCTATCCACCGCTCACACTTCATTGTTCGTCCGTAATGCTCCAGTTTTGGATTCAAGCGCTGTTACTGGAGTAGTCAAGTTTGCCGTTCAAATTCAGTATGCCGTTAATCTCATTTATTCCAATCCAGATTATGCCGAAAATGTACATCTTGAGGCCACCGAACTTCAAAAAGACACTTCTGATTTAGGATCCCTCTCCATAACTATCAAGAACACAAGCAAACAATCAACAAACTACTCGGCTGATCTTGAAATCCTATCCGCCGAAGGAATTACCCTCTTCAAAGGGTCTAGATCCATGGCACCTATTCAGGGAGAACAATGCCGAACCCTGAATTTCGAGAAGCTAGCATTGCCTCATGGGAGCCATGGATTATTCCTGATTCTGCAGACTGAATCGGGCCAAATATTTAGTATTTCCGATCAGATTATTTGGCCATAATTGTGAGAGGTGTTGGATATATGCTGATCAGCATGGCAATATTCGCACCCTACAATCTATTGGGCCAGGTTGCTAACTATTTACAAGCGACGAAAGCCCTCTTAAATATCCCTCCATTTGAAGCGGTGGTTATTCGAGGGGTCGAAAACGCGAAACCCAATCAATTGATCTCCTTGGTTGTTGCAGGTGCCAACCATAGCCTCGACTCAACCCTCCTTGGGACAAGTCTTGTTTTGCCTGCTTTCTGGGAAGGAAATTCCGATACAGTTTTTTTAAAACTTGCTCCCCAATCGAAACGTATCTCTTCACTTTCATTTCGCCCTCCTATTCATACCCCGCCTGGCATATACCAGATTGGGGTCGCTGCATATGTTCATGGGACTTCGTACTCTCATCTGAATTTCTACAACATCAAAATTGACACTGTAACGAACCTAGATATTCAAAAGCTCCAACTTCGTGAAAGCGCTTCGCGAAATTCCAATGATTCAGCAGCATTTATGGTTAAGAACCAGGGCAACACAACTCAAAGTTTGAGTATTACGGTAATTGGATCTCGATCCCCCCAAGTTTTTGAGTTGGTGCTCGCCCCCATGGAGAAGAGGGATATTCGCTTTGAATTCGAAATTCCAGCTCGCTTCATGGAGGACCTATTTACCGTCGGAATTCTTGCCAATTCGGTCGGTCAAAATCGTCAATGGGCCAAGGTGGTACCCATTAAAATATTCGATTCAACTGAGCCCAAACCTTCAGCCGATGTACTCACAGTGATTGGGCTCACCGAATCATTGACAATTAGTTCCAGTGGGAGTTCTCCACTCATTGTGGCGAACACACGCTTTACCATCGCCAATCCCGATCGTTCCAGACAGCCGTGGAATGCATATTTGAATACGATTCAATTCCGCAACAGTCAGTCTGTCAGAAATTTCTACAACTTCGGATTCAATCAGCGAAACTCCACTACCTGGGGAAGTCGATACGGAAGCCTAGGAACCATAGCACCTGTCAGTACATTTTATGCTCTGTTACCCCAAAACTTTTATGGCACAAAGTGGGGCGTTGAGAGCAAACGTTTTCAAACCTCCGCGGGTATTTATGGAGTCAATCGCATTAGCACC
>Ga0208803_1000280_pt1 | contig 15780 bp, 19 predicted proteins | sample Colrivmet1551A02_FD_187656 | JGI IMG/M metagenome (GOLD analysis project Ga0208803, IMG submission 187656) | Estuarine microbial communities from the Columbia River estuary - metaG 1551A-02 (SPAdes) (version 2) | ecosystem: Environmental > Aquatic > Marine > Intertidal zone > Estuary | place...
CTACTGCACAAACACGTAAAGCTCGCGCCGTTAAGGAACAACGACAAAAGCTCAAACGCTCTGGTTCAGTGAATGATGCGGCACAAGCCCTTCTATCACTGTCTTCTTAATCTTATTTAAAGGAATACTATAATGGCTAATACAACTTTTGAAACTTATGGAACTGTAGGTATCCGCGAAGACTTAGCAGATATCATCTACAACATCGCACCAACCGACACTCCTTTCATATCTAACGTAGGCAAAGGCTCTGCTTCTGGTACTTATCACGAATGGCAAACTGATGATTTATCAGCCGCTACTGATAACAAGGTAAATGAAGGGGTTGCCGCTCCTGCCGCAGAAAGCTCTGCTACTGCTCGCGTTGGTAACTACACTCAGATCGCTTCTAAAACTGTAAGCGTATCGGGTTCTAACGAAGTAGCTGATGCCGCAGGTCGTTCTAGTCAAATGGCATACCAGTTGGCTAAGAAAGGTATGGAACTCAAGCGTGACATGGAGAAGACTCTAGTAGGTACTGACAAAGCACAATCCGCAGGGGTGGCCGCAGGTGGTTCTCAAGCTCCTCGTGAACTTGGCTCTGTTACTTCTTGGATCGGTACTAACTGTTCTGTAGGTGCTACAACAGGTGCTGTTCCTACAGGTGATGGTACTGATATTGCTACTTCAGGTGATGCGCGTCCTCTTACTGACACTCTTCTAAACGGAGTAATTGAAGATATTTGGCAAGCAGGTGGTAACCCATCTATGATTATGTGTGGTGCTTTCCAGAAGTCAAAGATCACTGGCTTTGAGGGCAACACAAATACAGCTCGTAAGTTTACCGATGCTGAGTCTAAGAAGTTCATCAACGCTGTTGATGTTTATGTTTCTGACTATGGTGAGTTAAATGTTGTACCTAACCGCTTAATGCTTACTGACACGTTGTTAGTTCTTCAGCCTGATATGTGGTCTGTTGATACTTACCGTGACTTCCAGACTAAAGACCTAGCTGTAACAGGTGACTTTGAGTCTAAGCAACTATTGGTTGAGTACACTCTAACCTCTAAGAACGAAGCGGCTTCAGGCGCAATTCGCGATCTGACTACTGCTTAATAGCTAGTCTATATTGTCGGGCTATCCTTCGGGGTAGCTCGGCTTTCTTATTTATAGGAGTATCCATGTCTGACGTTAAAACCCATATCATTCAAAACAATGATGACACTATCAGTATCGGTACTACACAAGACTACACTGATATATTCGCACAGAATCAACTAGAAGCAAACAACAACCTTAATCGTAAAACCGATGGTGATACATGGGGACGTAAGGTAGCTTCAATCCCTCTTAATATAATTAACATGTGGTGCAAAGAATGGAACTGCACTATGATGGAATTATTCCACGACCCTGACTTAAAAGCAAAGATGATGCTACGATTACGTAGTAGAGATTACTTAAAACTTAGAACAGATCACGGACGTATATAATGGCAGTTAATAATCTAGGTGAACTCAGAGCTTTAGTTAAAGACTGGGCTAACCGTAAAGACATTCCCGATTCAGTATATAATTCATTTATTAACCTAGCGCAAGATCGAGCTAATCGTGTCTTGCGTATTCCTGTACTTGAAGGATATAACAATAACCTAACTATAAACTCTGAAGGTGCAATAGCTTTACCTGAAGATTATCTAGAAGCTAAAGCAGTGTCTATCGATTATGCAGGTCGTACGTATGATCTTGAGCGTAAGGCTCTACCAACTGTAGTAGGTATGCAGACAGACGTAGGTCTTCCTAAGTACTTTGCTAGACAACAAAACAGATTCCTTATAGCACCTCTTAACACTGAAGTAACTAGTGTTAAGTTGTATTATTATATTGTAGTAAATAACCTAGTTAACGATGCAGATACCAATTGGTTTGTTGAACAAGGTACAGACCTTTTACTCTATGGTGCATTAGCTGAACTAGCACTATACACAAAGAACACAGAAGAGGCTCAACTGTTTGAGTCTAAGTTTAGAGGCTCTGCATCAGAACTAGAAGCTATGGCAATGAAAGCTGAGTTCTCAGGGTCAACCATTGGCGTACTTCCACAAGGGTAAACAATGACAGGTTTCTATAAAGATTACGCTGATTCTTCTGATACGCATCAAAACAGTGCGGAGGCTTCTGCGGATGCGGCAGAGGTTTCTGCAAACGAAGCGGCGGCATCTGCGGCGGCGGTTTTAGTTTCAGAGAATAATGCTAGTGCTTCTGAACAGGCGGCTTTGGCTTCTCAATCTTCGGCTAGTGCTTCAGCAACTAGTGCTAGTACTTCAGCAACTAGTGCTAGTGCTTCTCAATCTTCGGCTAGTGCTTCAGCAACTAATGCCAGTGCTTCAGCAACTAGTGCTAGTACTGATGCAGATGATGCAGAAGACTCAGCCACCGAAGCCGCGGCATCAGCATCTGAAGCGGCAACGTCCCTAGCGGCTCAAGAAGACTTAGAAGTCACATCAGCATCCTTTGACACTACCGATGGTACGTTAACACTTACTAAAGCTAACAGTGGTACAATTACTACAGACCTCGATGGTAGATATGCAGAGTTAACTGGTGCTACCTTTACAGGTGATGTTACTTTTAATGAAAAGATTGAATTTCAAAAAGGAAGCTTTTCTTCTTATCCTACTATAGAACACTGGCAAACCAACTTAGGATCGAGCAGTATAAATGGTTTATTTATTGATGGTGAAGATAGACTTATTATGCAATCTTCAGTCTATCTGGATTTAAAGTCTTATGGAAATCTTCTAAGACTTTATGGCTCTAGTGGTCATAAATTCTTAGAATGTAAGCTCGATAGTGATGACTTAAGAACAACGATATTATATCACGGTAATAGCAATGAAAAACTAAGAACAGTATCAGACGGTATACTTGTAGATTCTAAAGTTGAAGCAGAACTATTTAAAGGAGACCTTGAGGGTGCTGTACATTTTAAAGGCGCAGTAGCAAGTGGTGCTACCCTAGCAAAAGGCGATGTTGTTTATGTCTCTGGTTATTCAGGAGGAAAAACAGAAGTAGATTTAGCAGATGCAAGCGACAGCAACAAGATGCCCGCATTCGGTATTGTTGCCGCAGACCCAGTTGGCGTAAATGTAGATGTTGTAACCTTTGGAACTTTAAAGTCTATCAACACAAGTACCTACACTGATGGCGATGAGCTTTATGTAGATACAACAGCAGGTGGTTTAACAGCTACAGCACCGTCAGGCGAGGGTAACCTAGTACAGAAGATTGCTAAAGTGGTAAGAGCCGCTAATAGTGGCAACATTAAAGTTATGGGCGCAGGGCGTACTAACGCTACTCCTAACCTTAACGATGGCAATATCTTTATTGGCGATAGTAATAACGTAGCTACAACTGCAAGTTTTGCTACTGAAGTGGATAATGCTACAACAGGTAAAGCAGACCTATCGGGTGCGGACTTCACTGGCGATGTAAACATAGCTGATGATACAGAATTGCAATTTGGCACTTCAAATGATTTAAGGCTTTACCACGACTCTACCACGAACAGTAGTATTATTAGGGAGCAGGGTACAGGTAGTTTACTAATACAAGGGGATGATTTATATATAACCGATACAAATGGTGCTAAGTACCTATTGGGAATATCTGGTGGACAAACAAAACTATATCATAATGGCGCAGAAAAGCTAGACACAAAAAGCGCAGGTATTAATGTTACAGGAGACATTACACTAACTGGAACAGTAGATGGTGTAGATATTGCAACACTAAACTCTAACGCTATTGTTGATGGAGACTTCACTACTGCGGGAATAATGACTACAGATGGCTCTGGTGTTTACTCAGTAGACTCTAGCACCTATGCAACTGAAACCTATGTAGACACAGCAGTAAGCAACCTTGTGGATTCTGCACCTGCTACGTTAGATACTCTAAACGAACTAGCATCTGCATTAGGCGATGATGCTAACTTCTCTACCACAGTAACTAATAGCATTGGCACAAAGTGGACTGAAGATGCGACTAAGATTTCTAACTGGGATACAGCCTATAGTAACACCACCAAAATAGCCACCACGTCCTCTGGCATAGACGTTACTGGGAACATCGTAGTAAGCGGTACAGTAGACGGTCGTGATGTATTGGCTGACGGTACTAAGTTAGACCTAATAGAAGCTAACGCTACTGCTGACCAAACAGGCGCAGAGATAAAGTCAGCCTATGAAGCTGTGGCAGACACTAACGCATTTACTGATGCTGAAAAGACAAAGCTATCAAATATAGAAGCAAGCGCAGACGTAACGGACACAGTTAACGTAACTGCCGCAGGTGCATTAATGGATTCAGAAGTAACTAACCTAGCACAGGTTAAGGCTTTTGATTCTTCTGATTATTTAACAGCCCATCAAGACATCTCAGGAAAAGCAAACTTATCAGGTGGTACGTTCACTGGCAATGTTAACGTACAAGATGCGTTATTGTCTGCTAACACTGGAACTCAACAGCCTTTTTTCAAAGTAAGTACAGTAGCGGCTAGTGGTAGTGCAGGTGTGTTTGTTGATGGTGACATTGTAGTAAATGGCACAGTCGATGGCGTAGACATAGCAGGACTAAACACTACTGTAGCAAGTAAAGCAAACTTATCAGGTGCTACCTTTACTGGCGATGTAAGCATTGGAACTCTTCCAAGTAACCCAGAAAATCTTTCTGTAACAGGTGTGGCTAACTTATATGGTGGCGCAAATGTAACAGGTAATATTGCAGTTGCGGGTACAGTAGATGGTAGAGACGTGTCAGTAGATGGTGCTAGATTAGATACAATTCCTTATCATAGAGTTAGAGATGATAGGATAAGTTCTTTTAATCAGCAACTTGCCTTAACAACAGCAAATGTAAACTTAGGGCAATATCAAAACTTATATCACCCAAGCACCCCTGTAGAAACTATGCGTTTTGTTGATGTAGAGTGGAGTACACTTTGGAGTTATATAAGCACTACTAATAACGACATTAGGCTTTCTTTATATCTCACTGTCCCAAGCACTGTCTCAGCCGTTAGTATAGGTACTGCTAATGGTTTTTCACCTTCGTCCTATTATAGCGTACGGCAAAGTAATGAGGCGTGGTATTGGGTTTCAGGAAATTACGAACACTTATTCACAGAGTTCGGTAGAATATCTCAATCTAGTTCAGGCAATATTAAACAGCAAGTTCTATCGGTACAGTATCAATCTGATGCGGATAGAACATACTTCTGCGCTACAAACACTACAGCACCTATAGTAACTGGCGATACTGTTTACTTCCACCCTTATGGGTGGCAAAACGTAAACACACAGCTTCTTGTTTATAAAGACATTGCTGAAAGATATAGGTCAGGGACTGAACGACATAATGTTAGTTTTAAACTGCCCTACACCGATGATACTTTAATTTACAAGTTAAATATTAAAGAACTGTCTTCAACTGATTCGGCTATCATTAAAGATGCACGAGTAAGAATAACAAGCACAGGAATATAAGTATGATTGTTGGATATAGCAAACTAAACAGCGAGGGTAGAGTGGTAGAGGTTATACATCAAGAATGTTCTACAGAAGAAGAATCTCTTCAAGTAGCAGAAGCCCTTGTTACAGCATCTATTGACGATGAGACTGTTGGTGAAGTTTATCGCGGTACAAGATATGGCGATGATGTAGTTTATAATATAGTACACGAAATACCTCGATAATTCTTAGGAGAACAACATGGTAACGGAAGAAACAAAACAAGCTGTAGACGTATTCGCGGCATCCACAGGTGTGATGTCACTAGCGGCTTGGTTGCCTCCCGTTGCTAGTTTATTTACTATTGTCTGGCTAGGTCTTCGTATCTATGAATCAGAAACAGTGCAAAAGATTGTACATAAGAAGTGAGAAAGTTATTTTGTTTATTAATGATGTTGTCTTGGGTAACATTAGCGGACAACGCGCAAGAGGGTAGTCTTAACACTTATCATGGTGAAGACTCGACTACGAATAGTAATAACAATACACAAGATGACTCGGTAAGTAATACATATAACGGAGCAGGAAGCAGTAGCGAAATACCAGTAGGCTCTGCTATTAGTCCTAGTTACATGAGTAGTGGTATGGACACTTGCCTTAAAGGTTCAGGTGGTTCTTTACAGACAGTAGGTGTAGGCTTCTCTAGTGGTACTTATGAAGTTGATCCTAACTGCGATAGACGTAGAGATGCTAAGTTACTAGCAGACTTAGGGATGAAAGTAGCGGCAGTGGCTAGGATGTGTGAAGCAACAGAAGTATGGCGTTCGATGTTCTTGTCAGGTACACCTTGTCCTCTGTTGTTAAATGGTAAGTTGGTTGTAGGTAAACGTGCAGTGTTGGCTATGAAGAGACAGCCTGAGGTTTACATTCCTGATTACAACAAAGATACTAAAGAGTGGTACAACATAATACTAAACATAGGAGAAGAGGACACGGATGAAGAAGATACTACTACCTCTATTATTGCTAAGTTCCGCACTACAGGCAAGTGAGAAAGACAATCTACTAAACACCTCTTCTGATATTGTCAATCAGATTACTACAGGTGTTACATTAGTAGGGGCGGCTACAGAGTATGCACATCAAGGTGATGCTTTATCATCAGGTACTTTATCTACCACTGCTCACATTAGCGAAGCACAAGTAGATGCTTATAACCAAGCATTAGATAACTTTGTAAATAACTATCAGCCGTATGGTGATGTTAAAGCTGTATTAGAAAACAAAGCTATGGATGAGCTAGACTTGATGGACGAGGCAATAGGGCGTTTCACTGAAGCTGTAGTTGATATGAGTACAGTGTTGCAGGTTAACGAAAGAATAGAAGAAGCTGTAACTCCGCAACAAGAAGCAGAGGTACAGACGTTTGTAACAGAGAGTGCTTCAGTGTTGCAAGTAAAACAAGAAACTGTTGACACGTATAACCAATCTGTAGATGAGATTGAGACCCATGCTAACAACGCTAGTGCTTACTTAGCTGTAGCAGGTTCAGAAGAAGCTGTAGCTTTCTTAGAGCAGGGTATTGAGAATGCTAACACTACAGCAGAGCAGACTAATATATTCTATGATGCTAATGAACAGTGGGTAGCAATGGGATATAACACTACACGTAATCTCACAGCTGTATATCTTAATGGTAATGATAACATGGGTTTAGACCTTTACATTACAGAGGCTGATATATTAGCGGCAGGTAGTGAGTCAGAGTTTTTCCAAACCAGTCCTGTAGCACAGGGCTATAAATGTTTTATGTATAACGAGGGATGTAACGAACTATGAAGCTATCAGAAACTGAGTTGACTATTGGCGGTGTTAAGTTAAAAGGTATTTATATAGCGGTTGTATTATCATTAGCAACTACAATAGCTTCAGCAGTGTGGACTGCAAGTAGCTTATATTCTCGTTTAGACATCGTTGAGAAGAAAGCATCTGCTGTTAAAGTAACAGTAGAGAAAGTACAGCTTATAGAGCAAAGACTTGAAGACAACGATGTAGGGCAATTAAAGGGTAAATTAGCCACTTTAAAGACTAGCCTAGATACCCTAGTGGTACAGCAGAAGAACCTCTTAGAATTGAAAGGAGACGTTTCTGAGCTATCTAAAGACATAGAGTCTATCAAAGGCACTGTGGCTAAAGCTGAAGTCATTACAAAAGATGTAGGTGATGTAGGCGATAGCTTGAAGGAACTGAACACAGAAGTAGATAACCTTTGGGAAGGTCTTGAATATCTTTCCAATCCATTGAAGTAGGAGTTAACATGCCTAAGAAGAAAGACCCAAGACTAGCTAGAGCAGGTGTCTCTGGTTATAACAAACCTAAGCGTACACCTAACCATGCTAAGAAGTCACATGTTGTTGTGGCTAAAGAAGGGGATAAGGTTAAGACTATTCGCTATGGTCAACAGGGTGTTAAAGGGGCGGGTAAGAATCCTAAGACTGCATCGGAGAAAGCAAGACGTAAATCATTCAAAGCCAGACACGCTAAGAACATATCTAAGGGTAAGATGTCAGCGGCTTACTGGGCTAATAAATCTAAATGGTAGGAGAAGACTATGCCACAAGGTAAAGGTACATACGGAAGCAAAGTAGGAAGACCACCTAAGAAAAAAGAAAAGAAAAAGAAGAAGATGAAGAAAGGATAGCTAAGAAAACAGCTAGGTATAGAAAATAACTAAGAGGCTAACATGGGACTTGAAACTGTAGACGAGAACGGTAACGCTAGGATACATCAGCTAAGAGAAGCCAATCCGCTAGGTACTGATAATAAGAATCAGGGCGATGATCACATTCGTAATATTAAGAAAGTTATTAAAGATCAATTTAGTGGTATCGCTAGTGATACTAGTTCACCATCTGTGGTTGCAACCGCAACTGAGTTAAATCACTTAGACGGTGTAACCAGTAATATTCAAACTCAACTTAATGCAAAGCTAGAATCATCAGGTACTATTGCAAATGCAACTAACGCGGCATCAGCAGTAGTCTTAGCTAACGCTAGGTCTATTGGTTTAACTGGCGATGTGTCAGGGAGTGCTACTTTTAATGGAAGTGCTAATATCTCAATAACCGCTACAGTAGCTGATGATAGTCACAGCCATGTCACAGGTAACATAGATGGTTTAGACACTGCTTTAGCAGGTAAGTTAGGAATTGGTGCAACAGCCGCTGATTCGAATAAGGTGGATGGTAAGCACGTTTCTGTCGTTACATCTATGCCCGCTTCTCCAGATGCCGACACCATTTACTTTGTAACAGGTTAAGCTATGCCAACTTTAAAAGTAGGAAACACTGAGGTTGAGGACGTTCGTGTAGGTAGTACTGAAGTACAGTCAGTGTACGTAGGAAGTACTGAAGTATGGTCTAGAGGTACAGTATATTCAGGGGTTACTTCCTATAATCAACAGTCAGGTAATTGGTATGAAGGAACTTACACGAATACTTATAGCAGTTTATCACTTACACCTACAGCATTTGTAGTGGCTGATAGCTCAGGCAATATACCTAATATTACTACGCTTCAGTATCATGAGTACGAACTAAATCCATCTAACTCGTACTTAGAGTATGAGCATTTGAACTTTGTAGTTAATGGTCTTGTTCCAAATAGCGGATGGGATTCTATACACACAGTTAGAAGTGGTCAGAGTTTCGGATCACATTTCTATAGATCAGATGCATTATATAGTCAAGCAAATGGTAAGACTTACTGGCAGTGGGACATTACATCTAATCCTTTCGGCACATCTAGTAACCAAACATATATTGTCACAATTAAGAATTAATATTTATTAGGAATGTTATGGCTTACAAAAAGATAGAAATAAAAAGACCACGTGGTATAAACCTTGATTTGTCTCCTTATGCTATGCCTAATGAAATATGGAGTGATGGTTCTAACGTAACATTCAGACAGGCTAAAACTAACGTAGCCTTAGGATATTCTGAAGTTTATGGTACTCAGTATGATTCAGGAAGTAATCCAATAGCTAATACAACTGTCGTTGGTCATCCGATGATTGCAGTTCCGTGGACAGACTTTGACTCTAACTATTGGTTCTATGCTAACGATACTGATATCTATCGTATTGGGTCTGACGGTAGTCATACTAATGTTACCAGAACATCTGGAGACTATACTGGAGATTATGATGATGGTTGGACATCAACACTGTTTAACGGTGCTTTACTATTTAATAACGGAGATGATGTTCCTCAGTTCTATAATGAAACTACAGGTAAGTTTGAAGCTTTAACTGGTTGGTTGGCTAATGAGCGTTGTGGTGTTGTACGACCCTTTAAGAACTTTCTTATTGCATTAGATTTATTTGATACAAACAATAGTCAGTCGTATACTTCAAAGGTATTGTGGAGTGACACTGCTCCATTAGGTGGCGTACCTACATCTTGGGACACTGGAGACCCTGCTGTACAGGCGGGATATAACATATTACCAGATACTCAAGGTAAGATCGTAGACGGAAGATCGTTAAATGATACGTTCTTTATTTATAAGAATGATGCTGTATGGGCTATGCAGTTTATTGGAGGTAGCCTTGTATTCTCTTTCAGAAAGGTATTTAGTGATGGTTCAGGTATCTTAGCTAGAGATTGTGTCACAGAATACGAAGGTAAGCACTTTGTTGTAGGTGTTGATGATGTTTATATTCATGATGGTACAGCTAAGAAGTCTGTCATTACTAACCAAATGCGTAAGGCTTTATATTCTCAGATTAACCCAGACCATACAGACAAAGTTAAATGTGTTCACGACTCTAAGAACAGAGAAGTAGTAATTCATTATCCTTCTGTGGACAGTCCTACAGGTGAGTCAGACAAAGTAATTATTTACAACTATGAGTCAGATGCGTGGACACAACGAGATGTTAACAGAATAGCCTTTATTGGTGTAGGTCATGTAGAAAGTAGTGTAGGTGAACCTGAAGGTTGGGACAGTGATCCTTATGCTTGGGATGAAGACGGTTCATTCTGGGGTGAAGAGTCTTATAACCCCTCTCGTAATGACTTGTTATATGTTAAACATGGAGATGCTAATAACGATTCTGGTTTCTTTATAGGTGAGTCGGGGCTTAGTATTAATGGTGTAACATACAAACCTTTTGTTGAACGTATTGGTTTAGACTTTGAAGACGATAAAGGTTATAAATATATCAACGCTATCTACCCACACTTTGATGGTGAAGGTACAGTTAACATCTACACAGGCACTGAAGAAAGTCAAGGTGCTGGTATTACATGGTCACAGCCTCAAGAGTTTGTAATAGGTGAAGACTACAAAGCTACCTTTAGAGAAAGCGGTAGATACATTGGAATTAGGATAGAGTCAAAGACTGATAATATCTGGGGATTAACTGGATACTCTATTGAGTATAGCTATGAGGGAAGACAATGAGTAAGTATATACCATTACCGCCTCCCCAAGAAACTGAGTCTGTTCCTTTATATTTGCAGAATGAATTGCAAAAGATATCTCAAGCTACGGATATAATTGAAGAAAGATTAGATACTGATACTACAGACAGTCTTGCCTCTAATTGGCAGACAGTGGATTTAAACACTGTGCAAACTAAGGATTACAACCTTACGTATGACCACTACAGTAAATCATCTTCTAACAGACCCACTACTTCTCCTGATAATGCTAACGCTGTTCTTACTGCTAATACACACTCTGGTAACTATCGTCATCAGCTTGCCTTTAACTCTGATGAAAAGTTCTATCATAGAGCGCAACAGAGTGGTACTTGGGGGGATTGGGGGCGAGTAGTTGTCAATGGCGCAGATAACAATTTACAGCTAAGGGGAGGCAGTACCACCGTTTACCTACGAGACACAGACGCAAACTCTTCGATGCTCCATTGTAACTCTAATAGATTTTATATCTTACGAGGCGGCAACGATTCAACCACATGGTCTCAAGTAGGTGGCCACTGGCCTGTTTTCTGGGACTTGACAAACAACAATGCATACTTTGGTGGTAGTATAACTGAGTATTCAGATGCGAAGCTAAAAGAAAACATCAGACCTATTGGTAACTCAATGGAGATGTTCGATAAACTTGAGGCCAAGCGTTACAACATGATTGATGGCGGTAAAGCTGATATTGGTTTTATTGCACAAGATGTACAAGCGGCAGGTTTAGATGAAGTTGTTATTGAAAGTGAAGACAAAGACGTAGAAACAGGTGAAGTGTTAGGTACAACTTTAACCTTAAACTACACACACATGACCCCTGTTCTATGGGATGTCGTGAAAGAACTTAAAGCTCAAGTTGAAAGCTTGAAAGCAGAAGTAGAAGAGCTAAAAGGTAATTAGATGTATAGAGTAAGCTTAGTAAAAGACGTTGCAGAAATAGAAAAGAATCAGAACGTAATCATTGAATACCTTCTTAAAGTACTTGACAAGTCTCCTGAGTTTACTTTAAAGTCAGTGCTACAGAATATACAGAAAGGACATAGCCAGTTGTGGTTGGTCTATAGAGATGAAGAAGTACTAGGGGCTATAGTTACACAGAAAGTTACATACCCTGTTAAGGAAAGATTGCTTATACATTTATGCGGTGGTAAAGATATTAAAGAGTGGCTTGATCTTTATATGGAAACTGTTGAAGAGTGGGCGAAAGACAAAGGGCTAGGCGGTGTTGAGATAGTAGGTAGAAAAGGATGGGTTAAGCTTTTACCTGATTATACTACTAGCAGAGTGATGATAATTAAGGAGTTTTAAATGAGTGGTATATTTGGTGGAGGCGGTAGTACAACTACAACTGAAAGTGAACAAAAGCAAACTTCAAGTCAAGAGGTAACGCTAAATGAAAACCTACGTAAGCAAGCTCTTGGTGCGCTTTATGGTGCTTCTAACCTCTACAATCAAGGCACTGAAGGTATCTATCAAGGTGCTAGACTAGCAGATCAAGATGCGATGGTAGGTCAGGGTGAGCAAGCTCTACTTGACTTATATGGTACAGGTGGTGGTGTGTCAGACTTGCTTGGTATGGGTCAGGAAAGTCTTGGTAACTTACTAGGTGCGGCAGATACTTCTGGCATGTATGATACTTCTAGAGCATACGAGGGTTCTACTGCTGACTTGTCTACTAACAAGACGTTTCAAGATCAACTAGCAAGTATCTTAGATGAGTCTAATGTTGCATTCCAACGAGGTTCTGTTCCGTTGTTCCAGAAAGGTACAGCGGCAGGTCAGTATGGCGGTAGTGAAACTGGTGAAGGGTTAGGTTTACTTGGTGGTGAGATTAATAGAGCTACTCAGAAGTCAATATCAGATGCGGCATTAGCACAGCAGAATCTAGACTTAAAACAACGACAGTTGGCACAGAGAGATAGACAGCTATCGCAAGCAGACATAGGTTTAGGACTACAGGATAAAGGCTTAGGATATCAAACAGCAATGGGAGCGTTAAGTCAGCTTCCTGCTTTCTCTAGTCAGCTTGAAAGAGGCGGTAGTATTATGTCTGCTATAGGTCAAGACAGAAGTACAAGAGAGCAAGCAGAGTTGATGGATCAGATACAGCAGTTCGATGCTCCACGTATGGCTGAGATGGCTAACCTTGCACAGTTCTATGACTTCTTAGGTTCAAACCCGCTAGGCAGAGAGCAGTTTCAATCAGGGGAGTCTACTTCGATTACAGATCAAACAACAACAGAGAAAACTAAAAGTGATCCCTTCGGTGCATTACTTGGCGTAGGTTTGACATTAGCAGGAATGCCTATGGCGGGTACGTTAGGAGGAGAAGCGGTGAAAGGCTCAGTAGGGGGTAACGCTTTAGGTAAGATGTTTGGGTTTATGGATTAGGAATAAATAATGACTAATAACGATGCTTTATATCAGTTTATAATACAAGAAGAGGGCTTTCCTATGGAAGGCTCTGAGGCTAGAACATACATTCCAAAGAGAGATGGTAAAGCTATTGGCAAGTCTGGTTTAACATTCGGTGGCGGCATCGATATTGGTCAGATGGATTTGAAAAGCTTTATGAAGTTAGGACTACCTAGTAATGTGCAAGAGTCTTTACTACCTTATGTAGGTAAGCAGGGTGAAGATGCTTTAGCTGTTGAGAGAGAGATAGGTCACTTCAATGTACCATCAGATGTTGCAATGGGTATTACTAGATCACATATTGACAAGACAGCGAATAGTGTTAAAGAGAAGTTTAAGGGTATTGACCTATCACCAGAGCAGTTAGCTGTAGGTGTCTCGCTAGTACACAACTACGGTAACAGTGCTTTAGGCTTTAACAGTATGCGTGAGATTATGAAAGGTGACATGACTAAAGGTATTTCTATGTTACGTGACCCTGACGAATGGACAAATGAAGAGCTACTTCCTAGACGTAATCGAGAAGCTGATCTTCTACAATCATATATAGATAAACAGCTTGCGGCAATGCAACAACAGCAACAACAGCAACCTCAGCTACTGAATACTGGAGTAAGATAATATGAGTGATATCATGCAAGCATACAGAGACTTCCAAGCTAGAGTCTCCGCTGATCCTCAGCAAGAAGCTATGAGACAGACTCTGTTAAACTCTAACAGTCCTTTTGCATTATTAGGCAGAGGTGTAGGTAATGTAGCTAATGCATCTTTACCTCCGACTGCTGATATGCTTAGAGCGCAGATACAAAGTAACCCTGACACTACTAATCCTAGCACCCCAGAGGCTGTAGGTAATACTATCAAGTTCTTTCAAGATATGCAAACACCTAATTGGATTGACCCTGCAAAGTTTGGTGAAGACGTAAGACAAGGCGGTGGTGGTATCGTAAACGAAGTAGTTGGAGGAGCTAAAGAGCTAGGTAATCTTGTAATCAGAGGCACTGAGGCTGTTGCTGATCCTCTCGTACAGGCGGCTCAAGGCTTTATGGGTAATGAAGTCACTGGAGTAGAGGAAGGCTCTTTTGGTAGATACGGAGAAGGGATTGTTAGCGTTCCTCCTACTCCTGAAGACGAAGACCCTTATGGTTTAGATGGTGATGAAGCTGTTGTTTCTACTCCTATTGTAGATAAAGGCATGACTACTGCTGAGATCGATGCTGAAGGCGATACAGGTGAGAGAAAAACCAACTGGTTCGATGCCGTTGAGAGTAGAGTAGACTTGATGGCTATGGGTGCGGCTATGTTAGCCAACTCATCCAGTGGTAAAGGTACTCTTGCAAACTTAGGTGAAGCCTTACAGGTAGGGCTTGGTGCTAAGAAGTCGGTTGCCAAAGCCAAGCAAGATAAAGAATACAAAGATAAGCTTATGGCTCTTGAGTTGTTGAAGCTTCAGAATGTAGACAACAAGTTTAGGAATTATACTTCTAAGATATCTAACATATCTGCTATGCTTGAAGGTAAAGGTGTACCTGATGATGAATCAAAAGGAATAGCTAGTATTATATTTGCTGAAACAGACGGTGATTTTGTTGACTATGACCCTAACGTGCAGTCTTCTTTTCTTAATGACTTAATAAAAGGGACTACATCATGGTATGACGTAGGTAAACCTGATGTTGCTAAAACTAAGATAAGATCAGTAATAGCAGATATGTCAGATCCAAAGAAGAAAGCAGAAGGGAAATCATAATGTCAGAAACCATAGACTTTGATGCTCTGTGGGATATGTCTGATGCACAATTTAATCAGAGCGTAGAACGCAGACCTGATGGATTAGGTGATCAAGTAGGAGCAGGTGTCGATTTAGGACAGGCTCTATTATACCGTGGCGGTCAGTCATTGGCTGAGGCTTTTGGTTTTGCAGATAGTGCTTTCGGTCAAGCTATGGTCGATGGCAAGAACGAGAACATGCGTGATGTGGAGAGTGTTACTGCTCATCCACTATATGAAGATGGTGAGTTTTCCTTCAGAGGTTTACTAGATCAGCTTGCTAGGGGTACAGGTACTATGGGTGTTGTCTTGCCTTCATTGGCGGCGGCAGTCCCTTCGGTGGTTGTTGGTGCTAAAGGTTCGGCAGGTGCGTTAATTGCAGGTGGTGTCACATCTGGGTTAATGAACGTGGGTGATATTGGTCTGAAAGCAGAGGATATGGACGAGTCTTACACTGCCTCTTTTGCAGACATTGGCACTGGTTTTGCGCTAGGTGCGTTAGAACCCTTTGCCGCTTCTAAGTTTATCAAGGCTATGACTCCTGCTTTGAAGCAGATTACACCTGATGTTCAGAAAGCATTGAATGCAGGTAGTAAGAAAGACTGGTCTAACTAC
>Ga0208803_1000320_pt1 | contig 14472 bp, 12 predicted proteins | sample Colrivmet1551A02_FD_187656 | JGI IMG/M metagenome (GOLD analysis project Ga0208803, IMG submission 187656) | Estuarine microbial communities from the Columbia River estuary - metaG 1551A-02 (SPAdes) (version 2) | ecosystem: Environmental > Aquatic > Marine > Intertidal zone > Estuary | place...
GAACCCAGCTCGCGTGCCACTTTAATGGGCGAACAGCCCAACCCTTGGGACCTTCTCCAGCCCCAGGATGTGACGAGCCGACATCGAGGTGCCAAACCGCTCCGTCGATATGAGCTCTTGGGAGCGATCAGCCTGTTATCCCCGGCGTACCTTTTATCCTTTGAGCGATGACCCATCCATACAGAATCACCGGATCACTATGTCCGTCTTTCGACCCTGTTCGACTTGTCAGTCTCACAGTCAAGCATTCTTGTGCCATTACACTCTGCGTATGATTACCGACCATACTGAGAATACCTTTGAAAGCCTCCGTTACTTTTTTGGAGGCGACCACCCCAGTCAAACTACCCACCACACACTGTCCTCCCTCTTAGAGGGAGTTAGACTTCAATTATATATAGGGTGGTATTTCAACAATGACTCCACAACGCCTAGCGACGCTGCTTCATAGTCTCCCACCTATCCTACACAATATATAACCAAAACCAATGTGAAGCTATAGTAAAGGTGCACGGGGTCTTTTCGTCCCGTTGCGGGTAACCGGCATCTTCACCGATACTACAATTTCACCGAGCTCGTGGTTGAGACAGTGCCCAGATCGTTACACCATTCGTGCAGGTCGGAACTTACCCGACAAGGAATTTCGCTACCTTAGGACCGTTATAGTTACGGCCGCCGTTTACTGGGGCTTCAGTTAAGAGCTTCTCCGAAGATGACCCCCTTCCTTAACCTTCCAGCACCGGGCAGGTGTCAGGCCTTATACTTCAACTTTCGTTTTTGCAAAGCCCTGTGTTTTTGATAAACAGTCGCCTGGGCCATTTCTCTGCGGCCACCCGAAGGTGGCTCCCCTTATCCCGAAGTTACAGGGTTAATTTGCCTAGTTCCTTAACCACGACTCACTCGAGGGCCTTAGGATACTCTCCTCGACTACCTGTGTCGGTTTGCGGTACGGGCTTTAGTGTAGAGGCTTTTCTTGGAAGATCGGTTGATGCATTATCCACTCATCCGAAAACTCGTGGTACTATCAGGGGCTCACGCCTCCCTTCAACGTACTATTCCGTCAGTACGCAACATCTCGCCATCTCCGTCCTCTCTACTTGGTACAGGAATATTAACCTGTTGTCCATCGACTACCCTAAATCGGTTCGTCTTAGGTCCCGACTAACCCTGATCCGATTAGCGTTGATCAGGAAACCTTAGTCTTACGGCCAGCAGGTTTCTCGCCTGCTTTATCGTTACTTATGCCTACATTTTCTTTTCTAACCTCTCCAACACACCTTACGATACATCTTCACTGATGTTAGAATGCTCCCCTACCACTGCAGTAAACTGCAATCCATAGTTTCGGTACTATTCTTATGCCCGTTCATTATCCATGCTCAATCGCTCGACTAGTGAGCTGTTACGCACTCTTTAAATGAATGGCTGCTTCCAAGCCAACATCCTAGCTGTCAATGCAATTGAACCTCGTTAGCTCAACTTAGAATAGATTTAGGGACCTTAACTGATGGTCTGGGTTGTTTCCCTCTCGGACAAGGACCTTAGCACCCATGCCCTCACTCCTCGGGAACATGTTATAGTATTCGGAGTTTATCTGAGTTCGGTAGGCGATGAAGCCCCCTTACCCAATTCGTAGCTCTACCTCTATAACACTTATACCGAAGGCTGCTCCTAAAAGCATTTCGGGGAGTACGAGCTATCTCCTAGTTTGATTAGCCTTTCACCCCTACCCACAATTCATCCAAAGACTTTTCAACGTCAACTGGTTCGGTCCTCCACTCTGTGTTACCAGAGCTTCAACCTGATCATGGGTAGATCACAAGGTTTCGCGTCTGCCTCCACTAACTTAACGCCCTATTCAGACTCGCTTTCGCTACGACTTCGTGCCTGAAGCACTTAATCTTGCTAGTGAAGAGCAACTCGTAGGCTCATTATGCAAAAGGCACGCCGTCACCAAATAAATTGGCTCCGACCGCTTGTAAGCACACGGTTTCAGGTTCTTTTCACCTCTCTATTCGAGATACTTTTCACCTTTCCCTCACGGTACTAGTTCACTATCGGTCTCTCAGGAGTATTTAGCCTTACCGGATGGTCCCGGCAGATTCCCACAGGGTTCCTCTTGCCCCGCGGTACTCAGGATACCGTGTCAAATATATCTAGCTTCGTGTACGGGACTATCACCCCCTATGGTCTAACTTTCCAATTAGTTCCACTCACCAAACATATCATCATTACGGTCCTACAACCCCTACATAGCCTAAACTACATAGGTTTGGGCTCTTTCCTTTTCGCTCGCCGCTACTCAGGAAATCATTATTATTTTCTCTTCCTCTGCTTACTTAGATGTTTCAGTTCGGCAGGTTTGCGATTATATCATTCATTAAAATGAATAGGTTGCCCCATTCGGAAATCTACGACTGAACGGTTATAGGCACCTACTCGTAGCTTATCGCAGCCTATTACGTCCTTCTTCGCCTCTGAGAGCCTAGGCATTCACCGTGTGCCCTTAGTAACTTACTCTTTTAGTTTTATTTTACTTCCAATATGTCAAAGAACTTTACAAACATTGTAACTTTACAACGTTAGTGTGTAACATCTAGCACGGGAGATTGTACTTACAATCGGCTGCCCCGTAACCAACCAGTTACATCTGTTTTTTATACCGGAATCGAACCGATGACCTCTTATCTCTCTCAAGATAAACGCTCTTCCATTGAGCTAATAAACAATATTTAATATAGCAACATAAAGCTATATAATGTGGAGAATAACGGAGTCGAACCGTTGACCTACTGCGTGCAAGGCAGTCGCTCTAGCCAGCTGAGCTAATCCCCCATTAATAAGGAACACTAACCAACTTAACCTTAGCTCGTACCCTCTAATTAATAACCTCTTTCAGGTAATGTAGTCCCGAGCGGATTTGAACCGCTGACCCCTACATTATCAGTGTAGTGCTCTAACCAACTGAGCTACGGGACTATTTCTTGGAAATAGTATTGCTCAGAAAGAAAATTTACTTTCTGACTGTTGAGATTATTTAATAAAATAATGAAGTGAATGAGAAATAGCAGAATATCCTTCCTTATAACTAGAATACTCTAGAAAGGAGGTGGTCCAGCCGCACCTTCCGGTACGGCTACCTTGTTACGACTTAGCCCCAGTTATTGGTCTAACCCTAGGCGACTCCTTGCGGTTATCGACTTTAGGTTCTCCCAACTTCCATGGCTTGACGGGCGGTGTGTACAAGGCCCGGGAACGTATTCACCGCGTCATTGCTGATACGCGATTACTAGCGATTCCAGCTTCACGGAGTCGAGTTGCAGACTCCGATCCGAACTGAGAATGGTTTTTTGAGATTCGCTCCTCATCGCTGAGTGGCTGCTCTTTGTACCATCCATTGTAGCACGTGTGAAGCCCAGGACGTAAGGGCCATGATGACTTGACGTCGTCCCCACCTTCCTCACTACTTACGTAGGCAGTGTCTCTAGAGTCCCCACCATTATGTGCTGGCAACTAGAGATAGGGGTTGCGCTCGTTGCGGGACTTAACCCAACACCTCACGGCACGAGCTGACGACAGCCATGCAGCACCTTGATACTTGTCTAAAAGAAAGACACCTTTCGGCGACGGTCAATTATCATTTAAGCCCTGGTAAGGTTCCTCGCGTATCATCGAATTAATCCACATGCTCCACCGCTTGTGCGGGCCCCCGTCAATTCCTTTGAGTTTCAACCTTGCGATCGTACTCCCCAGGTGGTTCACTTAATGCTTTCGCTTGGCCGCTGACAGTATATCGCCAACAGCGAGTGAACATCGTTTACGGCGTGGACTACCAGGGTATCTAATCCTGTTCGCTCCCCACGCTTTCGTACCTCAGCGTCAATAATGGTTTAGTGATCTGCCTTCGCAATTGGTGTTCTATAACATATCTAAGCATTTCACCGCTACATGTTATATTCCAACCACCTCATCCATATTCAAGAATTTCAGTTTCAATGGCAGTTCTCCAGTTGAGCTGGAGGCTTTCACCACTGACTTAAAATCCCGCCTACGTACCCTTTAAACCCAATAAATCCGGACAACGCTTGGACCCTCCGTATTACCGCGGCTGCTGGCACGGAGTTAGCCGGTCCTTATTCAAATAGTACCGTCAGCTTTCCACACGTGGAAAGGTTTCTTCCTATATAAAAGCAGTTTACAACCCATAGGGCCGTCTTCCTGCACGCGGCATGGCTGGTTCAGACTTGCGTCCATTGACCAATATTCCCTACTGCTGCCTCCCGTAGGAGTCTGGTCCGTGTCTCAGTACCAGTGTGGGGGATCATCCTCTCAGAACCCCTACCTATCGTAGTCTTGGTGAGCCGTTACCTCACCAACAAACTAATAGGCCGCATGCCCATCTATAACCACCGGAGTTTTAAGATACCAACTCATGCGAGTAGTAAATATTATAGGGTATTAATCCGAATTTCTTCGGGCTATCCCCCAGTTATAGGTAGGTTGCATACGTGTTACGCACCCGTTCGCCGGTTCCTGCTGCCCGAAAGCAACTTCTCCCTCGACTTGCATGTATTAGGCCTGCCGCTAGCGTTCATCCTGAGCCAGGATCAAACTCTCCATTGTAAAAATTTTGATCTTGTCAAGAAGGTATAAAACTCAAATTTGTTTCGAGATTCCGCTATTTCTACATTACTTCAAAGAACTTAATTTATCATCTGTATTCGATAAAATTCTAACACTAATTTTTAAAGGACTGCAAAGCTAATTCGCTTTTGTTAACCGGCAAGAGAAAAGTTTATTTATTTTAAAACCCTCTAAATCACCACTTTTCAACCCTCCCGCTTTAGCTTCAAAGAACATACCTCCCTGCTAAAGCGGCTGCAAATCTAACACTATATCCCAACCATGCAATGACTATCTACTAAATAACTGAAATAAATTAATACTTTATTACTAAGCTGCTGATAACCATCTACTTAAATGTTGAAAGAAATCACGCAATAGTTTTAAGAGGGTTTTACCTAGTGCTTGAAATGAGTCAAAAACGGATACAAAACAGTCCTTTGGATTTGCAGTAAAGTGTAGTTAGATCGAAAATTCGAATATGACAAGTACCACCAACTTACTATTTACATCAGACACTGCTTCAATGACACATGTTTTCTAGCGCGTAAAGAACGGGAGTATGCAACATTCAAGTTTGGTAATGGGTCTGTACTAATGACAGCATACATTGGGTAGAGTAACCCAAATTAAAAATAAGTAAAATGAAAAAAATAATATTAATATTAGTCATGAGTTTTATTGTGATAGCATCGAAAGCTCAAGTTAGTTGCGACATGATGTCCTTAACAATTAATAACCAAGGAAACACCTATATTCAATTACATCACCCTGGTTATAGATTAATTAATCCAAATAGTGAAAATGTAATAGCGTGGAAAATTACAGATACTCATGGCAACGTAATTTCCCAATACGCTTTGGTTGATAATGCATTTTGTGCCTTTCACCACGGTACTCCTAAGGCCGATACAATGAATGTTTCCTCACTTTTAACAAATGACTCTGCAAAGGTTGCATGTTTGATTGAAGACCAAATATATTGGGCCCCGGGAATGGGTACCGCTGGCTTGTGGACACTTCTTCATAATAATGTAGGTGTAAATGTATACAAGACATTAGGTATTAATGTTCTACAACCAATCATACTTCCAGCTGACCTTAGAGTCACAGGATATTATGATATGACCGGAAGACAAGTGCATTCCCTACAACCTAATCAAATTTATATTGAGGTGTACAATAACGGAGCTCGCAGAAAAATACTAAAACGTCTATAGAATGACACAAGCTAATGGATTACCCCATACCCTAATTTCAGCACCCTAAACATTCCTTGGGGTTAAACTCGTATATTTGAGACATGACAAGTAATAACATTCTTAGCTATTTTTTAATTTTATTTATGATTTTAGGCGTTAGTTCTTGTAAAGATGATACGCCCACTATAAGCGAGTGCATCAAGTGCAACGAATATGAAGTTGGTGATACATTTTGATTAGATGGGGTCACCTATACAGTTGCAGATAGACAAATGTTAGATAAGGCATTACTCGATGGTAAAGACTTAACAAAATATTGCACCTCTAAGGTGACTGATATGGATGGAATGTTTGAAAGAACACCTTTCAACCAAGACATCGGTAATTGGGACGTAAGTAGTGTGACTGGTATGTATGCTATGTTTAATCAAGGACATTCATTCAACCAAGATATCGGTAATTGGGACGTAAGTGGTGTGACTGGTATGTATGCTATGTTTAATCAAGGACATTCATTCAACCAAGACATCGGTAATTGAGACGTAAGTAGTGTGACTGGTATGTATTATATGTTTGATGGTACAACTTCATTCAACCAAGACATTGGTGATTGGGATGTGAGTAACGTGACTAATATGAATAACATGTTTAATGTTGCCACTAAGTTCAACCAAGATTTATCACAATGGTGTGTATCTTTTTTTCAACAAATTCCAGATGGATTTTCGTTTGAAAGCGGACTTACCCCAGCAAACCATCCCGTGTGGGGCACTTGCCCTTAACGAATAACAAAAATATAATAAGCCTCTTCTTGGAAGGGGCTTTTTTATGCCATCTAATTTCCCATTCTCCTCTCAAAAGGTATATATCTGATGTAGAAAGATTTAGTATACGCCCATTACTAATCCACACATCCCTATACTCAGGGTTATATACCCATTCTATAGAGACACCTCGGAATAGAAAGCCGTGTTATTTAGACCAGGTGGGGTCTAAATCGATGAGAACATCTTGAAATTTTTAAGGAATTAACTGACATATAACTGCCAAAAGTCTCATTTTAAGTTGTAAGTAGCGAAAAATTGAATAAAAAAAGACCCCTACGTTTACGTAGAGGTCTTAAATTGGGCGCCCTAACCTGGACTCGAACCAGGGACCCTTTGATTAACAGTCAAATGCTCTAACCAGCTGAGCTATTAAGGCTTGATTGCTCCCTTTCAAAAGCGAGTGCAAAAATAGATTAATCCTTGAATTTCAAAATATATTTTTCAATTATTTTGAAATAATCGTACAGCTACCCAATTTACTCACTTTAGCCGTTATTTTTTGATCTGGCTCTATGAAAACTGCAGGAGTTGCAGCACCTGCCAGTAAGATATCGCCTGCTCTAAACGGCTGATTATACTTAACCGCCAATCTCGAAGCATTACATACCGACAAATAGGGGTTATCCAGAATGGCATCACTGCGATCTTGTTCTATTACCTCCGTATCAAACATAAGCGCTATATCTAGCCCATTTAAAGAGGTAGGTAATGGTTGCCAAGCGCCTACTACAAAAGCAGACGAGGAACAGTTGTCTGCTATAACGTCTTCTAATGAGAATTTAAAATTTTCGTATCGCGAATCTATTATTTCTATGGCAGGTGCACACGCTTGTATATACTCCGGTATTTCGTCAAGGGATATTTCTCTATCCAAATCTTTTTTTAACAAAAAGGCTATTTCAGGCTCTGCCCTGGGGTGGATAAAAGCACTTAAGTCCATTTCTGATCCACTCTTGTACCACATAGCGTCTGTCAGTCTACCCCAAATCATGTCATGAACACCCATTTGCTCCATTTTGGCAAACGAAGTAAATCCTAGTTTCAACCCTACAAATTTTTCGCCTCGAGCATAGCGTTCTTCCAATGATAACCGCTGTATTTCGTATGCTTGTTCTTCTGAAATACGCTCGCTTTGGCTAATTTGCACAATTGCTTTTGCATTTTTAGCAGCAAGATCTAATTGTATTGCTATTTCATTTAGGATCATGACCGCGAAGGTAAATATAGAAATGTGTATTAGTTGAATATATCCCAAGTAATGATTAGGAAATTGAAAAAACTACTTTTGCACCATGAGTTTATTAGTGATAGGAAGCGTGGCTTTTGATGCCATCGAGACACCATTTGGCAAAACAGACAAAATTATTGGTGGAGCTGCCACTTATATTTCACTAAGTAGTAGCTATTTTACCCATGATGTAAATCTAGTGGCCGTAGTTGGCGGAGATTTCCCAAAGGAAGATATCACATTGTTAGAAAAACACGGCGTCAATACAGAAGGTTTACAAATCAAAGAAAATGAGAAGTCATTTTTTTGGAGTGGTAAATACCATAATGATATGAATAGTCGGGACACGTTGGTTACCGAGTTAAATGTATTGGGCGATTTTGATCCAATTATACCTGCCACCTACCAAGGCAGTGAATATGTAATGCTAGGTAATCTCTCGCCAGAAGTACAACGGACCGTGATTGAGCGCATGGAAACCAAACCAAAACTAATCGCAATGGACACCATGAACTTTTGGATGGATATTGCTCGCGAAGAATTGGATAAGACCATAGCCCTTGTTGACGTACTTATTATCAATGATGAAGAAGCTCGTCAATTAAGTGGTGAATATGCACTTAAAACCGCTGCTAAAAAAATAATGGCTATGGGTCCAAAGTTCCTTATTATCAAAAAAGGGGAGCATGGTGCACTCTTGTTTGGTGAAGACAAGATCTACTACTGTCCTGCTTTACCTTTAGAATCCGTATTTGATCCAACAGGAGCCGGTGACACTTTTGCCGGTGGATTTATTGGACACCTCGCTGCTTCAGACGATATTTCGTTTGCCAACATGAAAAGAGCTGTGATATACGGGAGTGCAATGGCTAGTTTCTGTGTAGAAAAATTTGGAACTGAACGAATCTTAAACTTGAGTAAGCTAGAGATAAATACCCGCGTTCAAGAGTTTATTGATTTAAGTCAAGTCGAGATCAGTTTGGCGTAAGGAAGATTTTTTCTTCACACATTCTTCTCCCATAGTCTTGCTTCTCATGGCTAGGGCTTCCCATTTATTTATTTATTTTTGAAAAATAATGGATAGCACTGATCAACTGCTACCCTAACGCTATTCATATTGGAAAATTCAATTTTAAAAACCAAGATCTGGAAACAGAAATCTTCTCCTGAACGAACACTCGTAGATGTGCTTACCCAGGAATTAAATGCACCTGAAATAATCGCTAAAATGCTAGTGCAGCGAGGTATTGATTCTTCAGACAAGGTCAAAAAATTCTTCAATCCCAGAATTGGCGATATGCACGATCCTTTCTTGATGAAGGATATGGACAAGGCTATTGAACGCATTCAAACTGCACAACAACAAAAAGAAGGCGTTTTAATCTTTGGAGATTACGATGTAGACGGGACCACTTCAGTGGCCTTGGCATATTCTTTTTTTAAGGATAAATTTGACAAAATAGATTACTACATCCCCGACCGATACAAGGAAGGTTACGGCATAAGTAATGACGGTATCGAATACGCTAAGGCAAATGGCTTAAGCTTAATCATAGCCTTAGATTGTGGTATTCGCTCGATTGACAAGATAGATTATGCAACTTCAATGGGAATAGATTTTATTATCTGCGACCACCACCTGCCAGGTGCAGAGATTCCAAAAGCGGTTGCAGTTTTAGATCCCAAGCGAAGTGATTGCGAATATCCATTCAAAGAATTGGCAGGATGCGGCATCGGATTAAAACTAGCACAAGCATACAGTCAGGTAAACGACTTGGACGAGCGCGAATATTTACAATACCTAGATTATGCCACCCTTAGTATTGCGAGTGACATAGTGCCGATTGTGGACGAGAATAGAATTATCGCCCATTTTGGATTAAAAATAATAAATCAACAACCTAGGATTGGATTGCGCAAACTCAAGGAGATTTCAATTAACAAAGACGAACTCACTATCGGAGATTTAGTGTTTTATATAGGACCTCGTATAAACGCCGCTGGGTATGGACGATGCTAAAAGTGCAGTTAAAATGCTTATAGCTTCCGACGAAGCAACAGCCGACGAATACGCTAATGAGCTACAAACACAAAATGCCAGTCGAAAGCTTGTAGATCAAAAAATTACCGCAGATTTTCAGGAAATTATTGCTAAAAAACCAGCACTGCTAGATCGTAAAACGCATGTATTTTACAAAGAAGATTGGCACAAAGGAGTTGTTGGTATTGCGGCGAGCAGAGCTATTGAGTTATACTACCGGCCTACTATTATACTCACCAAAAGCGGGGAAGGTATTTTAGCCGGGAGTGCGCGAAGCATAAGCGGTTTTGATGTGCATGCTGCATTGGAAAAATGCAGTGAACATTTAATTCAGTTTGGCGGGCACATGTATGCCGCAGGAATGACACTAAAGGCTGAAAATCTTGATGCGTTTCGGGAAGCATTCGAAAAAGTGGGTGAAGAAATGCTTGATGAGGAAATGCTGACCCCAAAAGTGTACTACGATGCTGAACTTGATGCAAACGAGGTAGATATGAAATTCTTAAACATCCTGAACAAAATGGCTCCTTTCGGCCCGGGGAATATGACACCCGTTTTTTACGCTAAAAACTTAAAAGATGACGGGACGGGTAAAATAATAGGTCAGACACAAGAGCATATTAGATTAAACATAAAGCGCTCCAAAGATGCAATAGCAGCAGTTGGATTTGGCATGGCTTCTCAATTTGCTGACATAAAAAAAGCAGACTCTTTTGAAGCCTGCTTTCAGATTAACGAAAATGTCTTTCGTAACGTATCATCTCTTCAACTGATGTTGAAGGACATTAGAATTACCAAGGATGTCTAATATGTTGTCTTTTAGTTAGGCTAATATCGTATGCTAAATAACCCATTAATGCCATATTAGTAGCTTTACCAAGTCTATCGTCTTTGTAAATATTAAGCATACCGAAATTAGATCGGGCTCCGACGATAAGTCTTTTTCCGTTTTCACCGAGATTAAAATTGACTCCGATACCTGCAGTGATGCCTACATCTATACTACGTGGAGTTAAATCTGCGGCTACAATGGAATCAGCAGTACCAATATACGGAGCGATTACATCTGGATTATTATACGAAACTACACTTAACCCGTAGGCAAAATACGGTCCTCCCTCAAGAAAAAAGTACGATTTTGGCTGGCTAACTCTATACGGAATAAGTTGTTTCTTTTTGAAAGGCATCATATATTGAATCGTGATTGGAATTTGCACATATGAACCACCACCTGCTAGCATAATTGTAAATCCATCTCCATCTATTTGATTGGTTGGATAGAGCATAGCTCTAGAATCAAAAAGAATGTCACCTTCCATAATCAATTTCTTATAGATTTGGTGCTTATAGCCCAAACCAGCTAAGATACCCACTCCAGAAGTAGCTCCCTCATATCCTTGCGCCATTGATAGACCAGCGCCACCCTTTACTTGCAACCATTGTTGAGCATCACTCTGAACTGAAAAACCAGTTATAATAAGTAGGCTTAAAAGTATTTTTTTCATCTTTAGTTTTAATTAATTCGACAAATATAATTGAAAACACATATTTGCTATTCATTAGACATTACTTTTGAACTATAAATGCGTTTAAGGGCCGAAAATCTTATAAAACAATACAAAAAACGGAAGGTGGTAAATGATATGTCACTTGAAGTAGAACAAGGTGAAATCGTTGGTTTACTTGGTCCGAATGGTGCAGGAAAAACAACTACTTTTTATATGGTAGTAGGGTTAGTAAAACCCGATGCTGGAAGAGTTTTTTTGGATGACGAGGACATAACCAGTAAAGCCATGTACCAACGGGCTCAACGTGGGGTAGGCTATTTGCCACAAGAGGCTTCTGTTTTCAGAGATTTAACCGTAGAGGATAACATACGTGCAGTACTCGAAATGACCAACAAAAGCTTAGAAGAACAACGAGATAAAACAGAATCTCTTATCGCTGAGTTTGGATTAGAGAAAGTGCGAAAAAACTTGGGTAAGGTGCTTAGCGGTGGTGAGCGCAGAAGATGTGAAATAGCGAGAGCCTTGGCTACCGATCCCAAATTTGTTTTACTTGATGAACCATTTGCAGGCGTAGATCCTATTGCTGTGGAAGACATTCAAGAAATAGTGCAAAAACTGGTTACCAAAAATATTGGTGTACTTATAACCGACCACGATGTACACGCTACGTTAAGCTTAGTAAATAGAGCTTACTTGCTTTTTGAAGGTAGATTACTTAAAAAAGGAACGGCAAAAGAACTAGCTGAAGACGAAATGGTGCGTAAAGTATATTTGGGCAAAAACTTTGAATTGCGTTAGGAAATACTAACCAAAAAGATTCAAATTACAAAAGCACTCTATTCTCAAAACATTCGTTTCTTAACATCCCTTCCCATTCCCAGGCTTCTTCATATATTTTTCCATGCCTTGGTTGTTTGGGTTACCGTGTTTTTTGATAAACTTATCTGCTTTACCTTTATACCTTTTCTTGCCGGGGGACGCTTTGCTGAGTAAGGTATTGATTAGCCCTGCTTGAGCTGTTCCATGCAATCTATCACGAATCCATTGTTGGTTTTCTGGCTTATACCAAAAGAAAAAGCGGTGTTGATTTTCTTTGTCTTTTTTCGTTTTAGGGACGTAATATTCTTCTAATCGGTAAGGATGATATCCAGAATAGTAGATAACCGTAGCCACCGTCATAGGCGTGGGTGTAAAGTCTTGTACTTGCTCCAGCTGAAAACCCATTTCTTTGGTCTCTGCAGCTAAATTTGCCATATCTTCTTCCTTACATGCAGGATGACTCGAGATGAAGTAAGGTATCAGTTTTTGGTTTAGGTTAAACTTCTGGTCTATCTTGTCATACATCTTCTTAAAACTATGAAAATGCTCAAACTTAGGCTTTCTCATTATTTTAAGCGTATCATCAGATGTGTGCTCTGGAGCTACTTTTAATCGACCGGAAACGTGTCGCGTTTGAAGCTGCTCCATGTATTCCAGCATATCTTTTTCATCTCCTTTTTTATTGTAGGATTTGGTTAGCAAGTCGTAACGAATTCCAGAACCCACAAATGCTTTTTTGATTTTTGGATGAGCATCTATTTTTCTATACAAGTCTGTCATGGGTTTATGACTGGTTTCTAGATTATCACAAACCACGGGATGTATGCAACTTGGGGTATTACACCTGTCACAAATAGACTGGTCTTTACCCTTCATCTTATACATATTGGCACTTGGGCCAGCAATATCACTCAAATAGCCTTTAAAATCTGGCATCTCAGTTACTTGCTCCACTTCTCTCATGATAGACTCTTCTGAGCGACTAGCAATAAACTTACCTTGATGCGCCGAAATGGTACAAAAACTACACCCACCAAAACATCCTCTGTGTGTGTTGATAGAGAACTTAATCATTTCATACGCAGGAATAGGTCCTTTCTTATTGTATTTAGGATGAGGCAATCGTGTATAAGGAAGGTCAAACGCAAAATCTATTTCTGCTTCCGTCATTGTTTCAAAGGGCGGATTAATGATCAGATTTTTGTCGTAGGTATTTTGAATGATGCGTTTTGCTTGTACACTATTACTTTCTTGTTCTACATGCTTAAAGTTAGATGCGTAGGCTTTTTTGTCCTCCAAACAAACTTCGTGTGCATTGAGCTCAATATCTTTCCAATGCTTGTTCTTAGGAACTCCATCTTCTACTGGTCGCTGATAAGCAGTTTGCTTTACCATGGTAAGCTGATGAAACGGCACGCCTTTTTTAAGCAGTTGTAAGATTTCGCGCAAAGGTTTTTCACCCATACCATATACCAAGAGATCTGCTTTACTCGTCTCTAGGATATTGGGCATTAGCTCGTCTTTCCAATAGTCGTAATGTGTAACCCTACGCAAAGATGCTTCAATACCTCCTGCTAAAACAGGAGTATCGGGATATAAATCTTTCAGAATTTTACAATAAACCGTAAGTGCATAATCCGGACGAAGCGTATTTAACCCTCCAGGCGAATACGCATCTGTGGCTCTTCGTCGCATACGAGCTGTATAGTGATTCACCATAGAATCCATATTACCAGAAGTCACTGCAAAAAATAATTTTGGTGCACCTAATTTTTTAAAATCACGTAAATCATCTTGCCAATTAGGTTGTGGAATAATTGCCACGCGAAGTCCTTCGCTCTGAATAATACGTCCTATAACAGCCGCTCCAAAAGCGGGATGGTCTATATAGGCATCGCCAGTAATCAGAATTACATCGAGTTCACCCCAGCCCCTATCTTCTACCTCTTTTTTAGTAATGGGCAGCCAGGCGGATAATGGTCGTTGCGTGATAGACATGATTTTGTTGCAAATGTAACGTTTTGAGTATACTAAGTGTTTGTTATAAAACGTAACTACCCAAGCTTAAGAACGCTCCGTTTTTGTGGTAACTGCTCCAATTAATTGCCAATAAAATGAGTTTACTGTTAGCCTAATTATGGATTAACACATACCAATTTAGTGACGTAGCAATGCATAACCACACAAAATAGGGTACAATCAACAAGGATACGTAACCTAACAA
>Ga0208803_1000378_pt1 | contig 13190 bp, 9 predicted proteins | sample Colrivmet1551A02_FD_187656 | JGI IMG/M metagenome (GOLD analysis project Ga0208803, IMG submission 187656) | Estuarine microbial communities from the Columbia River estuary - metaG 1551A-02 (SPAdes) (version 2) | ecosystem: Environmental > Aquatic > Marine > Intertidal zone > Estuary | place...
ATTTACCTATATCATGTGATTTTTTTATAAATTTAATGTATACTATTTTTCAAGAATCCCAAATCTTAAGAAAAATTAACCATGATAAAAATTCTTATTGCAGATGCACATCTTATAGTAAGGATGGGTCTGAGTATGGTAGTGAACAGTGCTGAGGAGTTTCAGCTACAAGATGCCGTTGCAACGACCACCCAACTTTTTACAGCTGTAGAAAAACAAACGCCCGATATTGTAATTTTGGAGATGGACATTCCTGAAATCAATGGAATTGCCACTGTTAGAAAGCTTAAGGAAATAAACCCAAACATTAAAGTACTTATTTTTAGCAGCCAATCAGAAACAGTTTATGCCCTAAGTGCCATAAGAGCAGGCGCTTGCGGCTACCTTTCTAAAACAGCAAGAATAGATCAGATACTCACTGCGCTTACGCAGCTTAAGGAGGGGAAAATATACCTCACCCACGCATTATCAGAACAACTCAAAAAAGAAAAATCAGGAGATAAAGAAAAATCTGCGTTTAGAAAACTGTCTTCCAGAGAGATTGAGGTATTAAAATTACTGGCTTCAGGGAAGAAAAATAAAGAAGTTGCCGGTGGATTAGATATTAATGAAAAGACGGTGAGTACCTATAAATCTAGGCTCATGAAAAAACTGAATGTCACTAATATTGTAGACATGCTGCAACATGCTAAAGCCTTACAGCTGTATTAATTCAATAATTCCGCACAACCCCATGGCTTTGCCCCATTGAGGAACTAAGAAAGTACCCTGTTTAATTTTTTATTTAACAAGGCATACAACTGCAGGTAGGAGACCAATTCTTCCTTTACTTCTTGGTGGTCTTTTTCTTGATCTCTGGTCGTTTCCTGCATGACCCCCATCCGCTTTTTAATCAAAAAACACCTCAAACTCAAAATGGTTTCTGTCACCAATTGAGACACCCCCAAAGCCTTGTCTTTTGGGAAAATATCTTTCTTCTCCCACTGCCCAAGCACATACTTCTCTTCCTCCATTAGAATGGAAGATATGGACGCAGAAAGTTCTTCTGATTGGTTTCTAATAAAAACTGGCAGGTCAAAATTTTCTGACTGATTAAAAGAGGCTATAAGTTCAAAATAAATCCCTTTAAAATGGTCCTGCGTGAGCTCAATTTCGTCTTCTTGTAAATCCAAATACACCTTTTCAAAAACTTTTTGCTCTACCTTTTTAGGCGTTAAAACCAATTCTCCAGCCTCGTTAGAGGCTAAAATTAAGTCTTCAAATGTGGCCTTATGATTTCCATAAAGCAACAAAATTTCAATGATTTTCTTCTCTAGCACCCACTGAACATTAAGTTTTTCTACCTCAGGGGCTTCTGGCTTAACTACTTTAAAACGTTCTTCAGGGACACCCCCGCTTTTTTGGAGCACTCCCTTAGCACTGGCCGCTGTTTTAGAAACTTGCGCCAGGGTATTGTAAAGCACTTGCTCAGAAATGTCCATAATTTGTGCGCAAGACTGCAAATAGACTTCTCGCTGTATAGCATCTGGTATTTTAGCAATACTCCCAACAATATCTCGAATGGTTTCTGCCCTTTTCACAGGGTCATTGGCCGCCTCTTTAACCAAGATAGACGCTTTAAATTGTATAAAATCTTGCGAATTAGTCTCCAAATACTCTGTGAGCAGCTCTAGAGCATGTTTTTTAGAAAAACTATCTGGATCTTCACCTTCAGGAAAAGTGCAAATTTTCACATTCATCCCCTGCTCTAAAATAAGGTCAATCCCCCTTATAGAAGCCCTCAATCCGGCAGCATCTCCGTCAAAGAGTACCGTAATATTTTTAGTCAGGCGACTCAAAAGCCTAATCTGATCCGAAGTAAGTGCCGTTCCGCTAGAAGACACCACATTGTGAATTCCAGACTGATGCATTTGAATCACATCCGTATAGCCTTCTACCAAATAACAATTGTCCTGCTTGGCAATGGCTTGCTTGGCCATATATATTCCATAAAGCACTTTGCTTTTATTGTAAATATCACTCTCTGGTGAGTTTAAATACTTGGCTGCTTTTTTATCCTGCGTTAAAATCCTACCTCCAAAACCAAGCACCCTACCACTCATAGAGTGAATGGGAAACATGACCCTCCCTTTAAAGCGATCAAAAGTTTTGGCCGTGGCCTGCTCATTGGTCGGTTTCACAATAGTCAGTCCTGTTGCTTCAAGGTATTTTATATCGTATTTATTTTCAATAGCAGATTTGGTAAAACCATCCCATTCATCCAAACAATAGCCCAGTTCGAATTTCTTTATGGTCTCATCCGTAAAACCGCGCTCTCTAAAATAAGAAAGCCCTATAGCTTGGCCTGCGGCCGATGTCAAAAGGACTTCCGAAAAATAACGCGCTGCATATTCAGACACCAAATACATACTCTCCCTTTCATTGGCGGCCTCCTTTTGCTCGTCGGATTGAATGGTTTCCTCAATCTCAATTTGATATTTTTTAGCCAAATACCTAATGGCTTCAGGATAGGTAAAGTGCTCGTGTTCCATGACAAATGCCACCACATTACCACCCTTGCCACTAGAAAAATCTTTCCAAATTTGTTTTACAGGAGAAACCATAAAACTCGGAGAGCGCTCCTCTGTAAACGGACTGAGTCCCTTATAATTAGCCCCCGATTTTTTTAATTGAACAAAGTCGCCAATGACTTCCTCAATTCTAGCGGTTTCGTAAACTTTATCTATGGTATTCTTTGAAATCAATTCAAATGCATTTAGTCCATAAAAGTAACAAATAAAGACCGCTTTAAAAAGGAATAAAAAAAGCCGCTTTATCTTAAAGATACTGTAAGATTAAAAAGGTGATAAAAAATTATTTTTCTCGCTCTACCACAAAACGAACCATAGTGATTAAAGCGTTTTTATAGACTGAGTCTGGATAGCCTGCCAATAATTCAAGGGCCTGGTCTTTATAGGCATTCATCTGCGTAGTAGCATATGAAAGACCTCCGAGTGCTTTGACAAGCGCAATTAGCTCATGTACCCTTTTTCTGTCTGTATGGTGGTTTTTCACTGTATTGATCATCCATCTTTTTTGATCTAGGTCTGCTTGTTGCAAAGCGTGAATTAATGGAAGGGTCATTTTTTGCCCCTTAATATCTATCCCAGTAGGTTTTCCAATAGATTTTGTGCCATAATCAAACAAGTCATCTTTAATTTGAAAAGCCATGCCTATAAGGCTTCCAAATTCCCGCATCTTTTCCACCTCTTCAGATCCAGGGCTTACAGAAGCCGCGCCCAATGCGCAGCAAGCTGCTATGAGTGTAGCCGTTTTTTGGCGGATAATATGGTAATACACTTCTTCAGTAATGTCTAACCTTCTGGCTTTTTCAATTTGTAACAGCTCTCCTTCGCTCATTTCTCGAACGGCAACAGATATTATTTTTAAGAGATCAAAGTCATCGTTATCTATGCAGAGCAACAAACCTTTTGAGAGTAAATAATCACCCACCAATACGGCAATTTTATTCTTCCAAAGGGCGTTAATTGAAAAGAAACCGCGCCGTTTGTCTGAACCATCTACCACGTCGTCATGCACTAAAGTGGCCGTATGAATAAGCTCTATAACAGATGCACCGCGATAAGTACGTTCCTGAACGCTGCCACCAGAAAGCATTTTTGCTGTTAAAAATACAAACATGGGACGCATTTGCTTCCCTTTCCTATTGACTATATAATAAGTAATCCTGTTGAGCAAGGCTACTTTTGAACTCATAGACTGAAAAAACTTCTCTTCGAAAAGAATCATTTCTTGTTCAATAGGCGCTTTTATTTGGTCTGTGATTTTCAAAAAATAGGATGTTTTATAGCGAATTGACGCCAAGTAAATTTAGGTAATTCAAGGGAAACAACCCGAATATTACGCCACTAATTAACGTCCCTGATAAGCTGCAATACGGACCCTGAAACCGCTGCAAAAAACCAAATAAAATTAGAATCAGCTGCCGCTACAAACCGCTATTAAAAAAAATAGCCCGGCGGAGCCGGGCTAAATAGATTAAATATTTAAGAAATCCTAGGCCAACATTGTTACTGGGTTTTCTAAAAATGCTTGTAATGTTTGCAAAAAGGCTGCTGCCGTAGCACCATCCACAGTTCTGTGGTCACAAGCCAAAGTAATTTTCATAGTATTTCCAACCACTATAGCGCCCTCTTTTACAACAGGCTTCTGAACAATTGCGCCTACAGATAAAATAGCAGAATTGGGTTGGTTTATGATAGAGGTAAATTCTTGAATACCAAACATACCTAGGTTAGACACTGTAAAAGTACTTCCCTCCATTTCAGCAGGAGTTAATTTCTTGTCCCTTGCTTTTCCAGCCAGGTCTTTTACTGCAGCGCCAATTTGAGACAGACTTTGTTGGTCTGCAAAACGAACTACAGGCACCACCAAACCATCTGGAACCGCTACCGCAACACCCATGTGAACATGACTGTTAAAACGGGTAGTGTCTCCCTGCCAAGTCGTGTTAACTTGTGGGTGTTTTTTAAGTGCCATAGCAGACGCTTTTAAAACCATATCATTAAAAGATACTTTTGTGTCTGGCAAACTATTGATCTGAGCTCTAGACGCCATAGCGTTGTCCATAGCTACCTCAACGGTTAAATAATAATGAGGTGCTGAAAACTTAGACTCCCCTAAACGCTTGGCAATTACCTTACGCATTTGAGAATTTTTAACCTCTGTGTAATGCTCTTCGCCAGCAGCCATTACTGGTGCCTGGGCTGAAGCAGTTGCTGAAGTAGTCGCAATTGATTGTGCTGCTGCAGGGGTGAAACGTTCTATATCAATTTTTACAATCCTCCCTTGCTCTCCGGTCCCTTTCACTTCTGACAAAGAAATTCCTTTCTCTTTGGCTAATTTTTTTGCCAAAGGCGATGCGAAAATTCTTCCTGTCTGAACAGATGCATTGACCGCAGTAGCGTCTGCTACTGGAGCTTTTGGCGTTGGAGTTGCAACTGGCGCAGCTGCTGCGTCATTTACCGCTACTGGAGCGGTTGCAACTGTTTTAGCAGCTACTGGAGCAGCTACTGGATTGAGTGCTGCTGAGATATCGGCCCCTTTAGGGCCAATAATAGCTAATAAGGAATCTACCGGAGCAGCTTCGCCCTCACCTATACCAATATGTAAAAGTGTTCCAGCATTAAAAGACTCAAATTCCATAGTGGCTTTGTCTGTCTCTATTTCTGCTAAAATATCTCCTTCTTCAATAACATCTCCTACTTTTTTAAGCCATGTAGCTACCGTTCCTTCTTCCATAGTGTCTGAAAGTCTTGGCATATTCACTACAATAACTCCTTCCGGCAAAGCCGTAGCTGTGGCAGTCGCGACTACTACTGGAGCGGTTACTTCTGCTGCTGAAACGGCTGCGCTGGCCTCAGAAGCCTCTTGGGCTGCTGGAGCACCACCAGATAACAAGGCACTAATGTCTTCTCCTTTTTCTCCAATAATGGCTAAAAGCGCATCTACCGGGGCAGCGTCTCCTTCTTGAATGCCTATGTGAAGTAAAGTACCTTCATTAAAAGATTCAAATTCCATGGTGGCTTTGTCGGTTTCTATTTCTGCTAGAATATCTCCTTCAGAAATAACGTCTCCAACTTGCTTTAACCATTTTGCCACAGTACCTTCTTCCATGGTATCACTCAGCCTGGGCATATTTACTACTATTGCCATATCTCTTATTTATGTGGTAAAAATGGATAATCTTTTTGTTCGTACACCATGTCGTACAATTGCTGTACTGGTGGGTAATCTGAAGCCTCCGCAAAGTCTTCACATTCTTTCACTAGGTCTTTAACCCTTTTATCAATCGCTTTGACCTGAGCGTCAGTAGCGTATTTTTTCTTCTTAATCACATCGAGAACCTGAGTGATAGGGTCAATTTTCTTGTACTCCTCTACCTCATCTTTGGTTCTGTAATGCTGTGCATCTGACATAGAATGCCCTCTATATCTGTAAGTTTTCATTTCTAAAAACGTTGGCCCACCACCACTTCTGGCGCGCTCCACTGCCTTACTTACTTCTTCTGCAACTTTAACAGGATCCATTCCATCTACCGGACCACATGGCATTTCGTAACCAAGACCCAGTTTCCAAATATCTGTACTGTAGGATGTTCTCGCAACAGAGGTTCCCATAGCGTAGCCGTTATTTTCACAGATAAAAACTACGGGTAATTGCCACAACATAGCCAAGTTAAACGTCTCGTGCAAAGATCCTTGTCTTACTGCACCATCTCCCATATAACAAAGCGTTACCCCATTTTGCTTAAAATACTTGTCTGAAAAAGCCAGACCAGCACCCAATGGAATTTGACCACCTACAATTCCGTGACCACCATAAAAACGGTGCTCTTTAGAAAAAATGTGCATGGAGCCACCCATACCTTTAGAGGTACCTGTTACTTTTCCAAATAATTCAGCCATTACTTTTTTGGGATCTACTCCCATACCTATGGGCTGAACGTGGTTTCTGTAAGCAGTGATCATTTTGTCACAGCTCAAATCCATTGCGTGCAATGAACCGGCTAGTACAGCTTCTTGACCATTATAAAGGTGTAAAAAACCCCTTACTTTTTGCTGGATGTAAACGGCAGCTAATTTGTCCTCGAACTTTCTCCAGAACAGCATGTCTTCATACCACTTAAGGTATACCTCTTTTGTTACTTTTTTCATATACTTATATTTATATGTATTCCGTTGGATGGAAAGCAAAAATACAGATAAAATGGCTTCTGCAAAAAAGATTGATTAAAAAGATAACACAAAAGCAGCATTAAAATACCAATTGGTATTTTAAATGACACAATAGATTATTATTCAACTGTTTAAATATAAATAAGGCTGGAATTTATTTTAAGTATTTACTGCTAAAAGCGAAGGGAAGTAAGTCTAAAACACTGTTGCAACACACAATTTTCCCACTAGCCCCCATAAAAATAATTGGAATTAAAGTTGACTGCTTCTGCTCGTATTCTGCAAGGGTTTGTCTACAATTTCCGCAAGGAGATGCAGGTGTTTCAGATGGATCCAAATGGGTGTTAGCGGTCACTGCAATGGCTTTGATAGAAACACCTGGATACTGTGCGGAGGCATAAAAAATAGCAACGCGTTCCGCGCACAGTCCTGAAGGATAGGCGGCGTTCTCTTGATTGTTCCCTCTTATAATCAGTCCGTTTTCTAGTAAAACAGACGCCCCTACATTAAAATTTGAATAAGGAGCGTATGCATTTGCTCTAGCCAAAACAGCCTCTTGCATTAAGGATTGAAAAGAAGGGCTTAATTCCTCAAGGGTTTCATAAATAGTATATTCAAAAGTATGGGTCTGCTTAGGCATAAATAAACTAATTAGGGGAGTTAAATGAAAAAGAAAATCTCAGGGTATTTTCCAATGGATTTCTAATTTGCGATATAGAAAAAAGATACGACAAATCTATTTGAAAACTTTTAATTGTAACACCTGAACCTAAGGTAAAAAACCGCCTAGATCCTGTAAATTTCGATTCTGTAAAATACCCTGTTCTGAGCATGAATATCTTTCTCAAGGTATACTCCAAACCAAGCCCTAAACGCCACTCTTTGAGTTCGTCTGAAAAACCTCCTGGTGCATCTGAAAAAGAATCCAATATACCACTCACAAAATCTATTTGTTGAAATTCAGCCAAGTCTGCACTGTCTAATACTCCATCTTCATTATAATCTTGGGGCATTGGCACCAAATATTTATTTAAATCAATAGATAATGCCAAAACACTGTTAGGACTATACGCAAAATCGTAGCCTATCCCAAGTCCTAAATTTGACGGTAAAAAATCTTCCTGACCATTAGCGTCATAAGCAATTTTGGGACCCAAATTTGAGATATTTAATCCCCACCTCCACCTACCGTCAAAGGCTGGAAAAGATTTAAAATCTCCCTGATAATATGCAGATACGTCTACAGAAAAACTGTTTGCAGCCCTACTGTCTATACTGGCCTCTTGTGGGAATTTTAAATCAGATCGAATAAAACGTCCAGCCACCCCCATACTCATTCTTGGAGACAACTTTAATGCGTAACTTCCATCTACAGCTATTTCATTGGGTTTTGTAATCATTCCTGGATCTGAAGCAAACTGCCTGAGCTCTATATCGCCTAAAGTAAAATACCGCAATCCTATGGAAAAAGCTGATCGGTCCGTAGGTTTTTTAAAATAGTATCCGCTTAAGAGCGCTATATCAGAAATAATACTTTCTAAGTAAGGTGTATATCCCAAACCAATTCCTGAATTTGCAACAGAAAAAACATATTTAGAAGCGTTCCATTGCATGGAAAATGCATCTGGAGCTGTAGCCACACCAACATCACCCATTCCTGAAGAACGGGCATCTGAAGCGATATTTAAAAAGGGTACCGCTGTGGTTATCACAGAATTTTGTTCCTGAGACAAAGCCCTAGTAAATCCTAAAAAAACAAAAAGTGCAACAAAAAATGACTTCATAAATGGTTTAAAAAAATAACGCTAAGAAAGTGACTATATTGCATAGCCCATTTACAATAAATTGCTTTTTAAATGTAATTACCTTAGACTTAAGCAAAAACTTTAACCAAAAGAACAATAAATTAGACAAAAATTAGTTTTTATAGCTCAGAAAAGAGATAATATTTTATTGAATACTGCCTAGACTCTTTAATCTATATTATATTTGTAGGGACAACGTGAAATTATGAAAATTAACTATCGATACTTTAGTCTTTGCCTTATGGCTTTGACGCTTATAAATACCTCTTGTAAGAAATCTTCAGCGAGCAGCTCAGTTTCAAGAGGAACTGGCTGGAAAATAGACAACTTCAAAACTTTTAAAGAGCAAGAAACAGCTCCAGGATTGGTTTTTATAGAAGGAGGCACTTTTACTAAAGGTAAAGTCCAGGACGACATTATGAAGGATTGGAACAACACGCCAACCCAACAACATGTTCAGTCTTTCTACATGGATGAAACTGAAGTGACCAATAGCATGTACTTGGAGTACCTAAAATATTTAAAAAAAGTATACCCTCCAGAAAATCCAAAATTTAAAGGTATTTACGACGGAGCCTTGCCAGATACTTTGGTTTGGAGAAATAGACTTTCTTACAATGAAGACCTAGTGATCAATTATCTTAGACACCCTGCTTATGGTGAATTTCCAGTGGTTGGTGTGAGCTGGATACAAGCAAACCAATATGCAAAATGGAGAACCAACAGGGTCAATGAAGCTATTTTAGAGAGAGAGGGTTTTCTTTCAAAAGAAGCTAAATATGCCCCTCTAGACGGTAATGCTTCTGCTTTTAACACAGAGACATACCTTAATGTTCCCAGCACTACTTATGGCGGACAAATAGATTCTCTTCAAGGGAGAATGCAAAAAGACACTGTGGCTGTATATGCAAAATTAAGTAGCGGCATTATATTACCTTCTTATAGACTACCAACAGAAACAGAGTGGGAATATGCTGCTCAGGCACAATCTGGAGATAGAGAATACAACAACTACAAAGGAAGAAAGAAATATCCATGGGATGGTGAATACACCAGAAATTCAGACAAAAGAGGTGTTGGAAACCAATTGGCCAACTTTAAAATTGCTAAAGGAGATTATGGTGGTATTGCTGGTTGGTCAGACGACGGTGGCGCTATAACTGTTGAAACTAAATTTCATGCGCCAAATAGTTTTGGACTTTATGGCATGGGAGGAAATGTAGCAGAATGGGTAGCAGATGTTTACAGACCTATTGTAGACGACGAAATCAGTGACTTCAATTACTTTAGAGGTAATGTTTTCAATAAAGCGGCAATTGGGAAAGATGGGAAAATTAAAGTAAATACTAATGAAGTAGATTTTGAGACTTTACCTAATGGAAAAATAATAGCAAAAACACTTCCTGGTGAAATTGAAAAAATACCATTAGATAAAAATGACACTTATCTAAGGGCTAATTTTTCACAGAGCGACAACCGTGGCTATAGAGATGGAGATTTAGCTTCTTCTAGGCAATACTACGAAAACGTGTCTGAAGACAGACCTAAAAGAAATATGTATAATGCTCCTCAAAACACTGTCACCACGAATGAAGAGGGAGAACTGCTTAGAAATTATGACAAATCTGAATATAGAAGCACCTTAATCAGCGATGAAGTTAGGGTGTATAAAGGCGGCTCATGGAAAGACAGGGCTTTTTGGCTAGATCCTGCACAGAGAAGGTTCCTACCACAATATATTGCCACAGATTTTATTGGATTTAGATGTGCTATGTCAAGAATTGGAAGCAAATCAAAAATTCAAAACAAGACACCTAAAAACAAGCGTACTAAATAATTTTCATGGAGATTTCTGCACTCCACAAGCTTTTTTTACAAACAAAATCAGTCTCCACTGACAGCCGTAAAATAGGGTCTAATAGTATTTATTTTGCCTTATCCGGTGAGCGGTTTAACGGCAATGATTTTGCCATAGATGCGCTAAATAATGGCGCGCTATACGCTGTTGTAGACTCTATTAAACACAAAGACCATCCTGGCTGTATTTATGTTGCAGACGCCCTAAAAGCACTTCAAGCACTAGGAACTTACCACAGGAATTTTTGCAAGGCTAAAGTGATTTCATTGACAGGTAGTAACGGAAAAACAACTACTAAAGAGCTTATTTACAAGGTGCTATCTCAGAAATACAACACCTCAGCTACCTTAGGGAATTTGAACAATCATATTGGCGTACCCTTGAGTCTTTTAAATATTAAAGAAGGGACTGAATTTGCTGTAATTGAAATGGGAGCTAACCACCAAAAAGAAATTGAATTTCTTTGTGCATTGGCGCAGCCAGATTTTGGATGCATCACTAATTTTGGCAAAGCACATTTAGAGGGTTTTGGAGGAGTTCAAGGAGTTATAAAGGGGAAAAGTGAATTATACCAATACCTCATTGCGAACAATAAAACCATTCTTTACAACAACGAAGACCCCATACAAGCCGGGGCATTAAGGCAATACGATCATAGCATTTCATTTGGAAAAGACCAAGAGAGCACTTATACAACCAGTATTCTTAAAAGCAATACGTCTGTAAAAATTCAATTTCAAGACACTACAATAAATACTTCCTTATACGGAGCGTATAATGCAACAAATTGTATGATCGCTGCCAGTATAGGAAGACATTTTGATGTTCCAATTCAGGACATTAAAAATGCTATTGAAAGCTACAAACCAAACAACAACAGGTCTGAATTAAGACAAATTGGACCACATATGCTCGTGTTAGATGCTTATAACGCCAATCCTAGCAGTATGGAAGTAGCTATTAAACACTTCTCAGAGCTGTCTCATTCTTCGCTTAAAAACAAAATAGTGGTCTTAGGGGATATGTTCGAATTAGGAGAAACAGCAGCTAAAGAACACCAGGCTATTGTAGCTCAATTAAAACTTTCTAAAATAAATAGGATTATTTTAATAGGGGCTTTGTTTTACAACACCCAACATTCTTTTGAAAGTTATCCTAACTTTGATGCTTTCAAACAAAAGAACAGCCCCTTCAAATCCGACCCTTCACTTATCCTAATTAAAGGATCTCGAGGGATGGCTTTGGAAAGAGTGCTTCCGTTACTAGAATAATAAAGGCCTATTAAGCACCAGTTCTAAAGGCATAAATCAGTGGACTTTCTCCAATAATAAATTCAGGTGTAATAATCACGGAAATACATTTGGAACCTCAGAGGGTTTCACTTCATATTGCAGCTCTAATAGCAGGTCTGGAAATCTAAGACAGTTCCCCGTTGTAGTTTTTAAGGATCTAGCTACTGTAGATTTTTCATAACCATATAAACTAATTACTAAAGAAAGCCTTGTCTATGGTATAGATAATAATGCGCTTGTCTTTATCTGACTTTTTTGCCTCAATAAGATCACGATCCATTTTAAGAATGGTCTTCATCTTATAATTCAATTCTCCTATGATTTTATTTTTAGTTCTCATATTATGAGAATAATTGTGGTTCGGATTTTCAATAATTTCCATAATACTAGAAGTATCCACGCCATCTGAACCAAGCAAACAAAGTAAGATTCCATTTTCTTCTACGCTCAAACTATAATAAATTCTCTTATAAATTAATCCTCCTTTTTCAAGGGTAATTGCATTGGCCCTTGATCGGTAGTGCCTATATTTTTTTAACCCCACTGCAATAGCAAAACCAAAAGGGAAAACCAGAAGCAACCAAAAATAATTAAAATCATTGTAAAGCTTAGAAGTTTCCACTAACGGGCCAAAGAATTCATCTCTTCCCCTTACTTCAATACCTATAGCGCCTGTAATACTTGAGTTCACAAAACTAACAAACTGATTGTTGTTGTATAGTGGCATTAAATTTTTTGTGACAATGATTTTTTTATGCAAAGTTGTGTTATTAAATTTAGTAACCTTATTTGTGAATGGATTGATCAGTGTTAAATCAGTATCATCTAAAAACAAAATTTCTTCACCCATTTGGACATAAGCTTTAAAATCTGAAAAATTTAAGGCAGAATTTCCCAAAAAAGTCCAAAGTTTATCTTTAAAATTAAATTTCCAAATTTCATTGGCTGGAGAAAAATCTACTTGATCAAAAACGTTTAATTTTTCGCCACCAAAAAATATAATTTCCTCAGATGAAATAGCATACTTGGATGTTATTGTTCCATCTGGAACTATATCTGAATTCTGAGCAGGTAATATTTCCCACTCTTTAGACTTAGGATCAAAGAAGGTAATAAAGTTTCTTACAGACCAAAATCCATATCCTCCATATTTAAAAACGGTATCGTTTTTTACAAACACCGTAGCATCTATTTGCATTCGGTGTTTGTAAGACTTGTCAATTCTTGTTAAAGAATCCTTCTGAAACTCAAACACCCCACCCCCCATCGGGTCCAAAAAATATATTTGACTATTTACAGGAGCAATAATTGATTTTAGTACTGGTAAATCATTGTTGGGTTTTAGAGGCAGAGAAGAGAAAGAGAAACTTCTAGATGGTGAAATTGGAGCTGAATAAATAGAATCACTAGAAAACAACAACAAGCTATCTTTCCAAATTAAAGCTTTGTCAAAGCGAGAAATTTGCTGAGAAAAAGCCGCGGAAACAAATAATAAAAA
>Ga0208803_1000395_pt1 | contig 12734 bp, 9 predicted proteins | sample Colrivmet1551A02_FD_187656 | JGI IMG/M metagenome (GOLD analysis project Ga0208803, IMG submission 187656) | Estuarine microbial communities from the Columbia River estuary - metaG 1551A-02 (SPAdes) (version 2) | ecosystem: Environmental > Aquatic > Marine > Intertidal zone > Estuary | place...
TCTTTTCGTTTATTATTTTTTCTGTCTGCTTCATCTTATAAATTGGCTACAAAGATACAACCAAAATAGAAAAAATATGACATATTGTCATAAAAAATTAAACTAAATTCCTGTTAAAATCCGTGTAGATTTATAAGAAAAATCAAAATATAAAAAAAAACTCTCTACTTTTGCAAACCTAAATCAATTCACCTTGAAGTAGATTTAAGTGTAATAAATATCACATATGGCAAAAAATTTAGTAATTGTAGAGTCACCGGCAAAGGCAAAAACTATTGAGAAATTTTTGGGAAAAGATTTTCAAGTAGAATCAAGTTACGGTCACATTGCAGATTTACCTTCCAAAGAATTAGGGATTGATGTTGATGGAGATTTTAGTCCAAAATATATAGTATCAGAGGATAAAAAACCTGTTGTCAAAAAATTAAAAGCCTTAGCTAAAAAAGCAGAGGTTGTTTGGTTAGCAAGTGATGAAGATAGGGAAGGTGAAGCTATTGCATGGCATTTAAAAGAGCAGTTAAATCTGGAAGAAAAAAATACAAAACGTATTGTTTTTCATGAAATTACTAAAAAAGCAATACTCAAAGCTGTAGACCATCCCAGAGATATTGATTACAATATGGTAAATGCTCAACAAGCTAGACGAGTTTTGGATAGATTGGTTGGTTATGAATTATCTCCGGTATTGTGGAGAAAAGTAAAAGGAGGTTTATCTGCTGGTAGGGTTCAGTCCGTAGCCGTTAGGTTAATCGTTGAAAAAGAAAGAAGTATTCAGCAATTTAACGCTGAATCTCATTATAAAGTGGTTGCTCAATTTTTTAATACTGATGGAAAATCATTCAAAGCAATCATTCCAAAGAATTTTGAATCAAAAATAGTTGCTGAGGAATTTTTACAATCTTGCTCCTTATCAAAATTTTCAATTACAGATTTACAAAAAAAACCTGCAAAAAAGGCACCAGCAGCTCCATTTACAACTTCCACTTTACAGCAAGAGGCTTCAAGAAAATTGGGGTATCCTGTAGGAAAGACTATGCAGGTTGCTCAGCGCTTGTATGAAGCAGGTCTAATAACCTACATGAGAACTGATAGTGTAAACTTATCTGTTGATGCCAGAGATGCGGCAGAAGAGGAAATCACTAACTTTTACGGAAGAGAATATAGTAAACAGCGTGTATTTAAGTCAAAGTCAAAAGGTGCACAAGAGGCACATGAAGCTATTAGACCAACAAACATGAAATTACATTCCATAGATAAAGAGTATGATCAAAATAGATTGTACGATTTAATTTGGAAAAGAACCTTAGCTTCCCAGATGAGTGAAGCGCTCTTAGAACGTACAAATGTTAAAATTGGAAATTCTGAAAATGAAAGAACCTTCACTGCAAACGGTGAAATGATAAAATTTGATGGTTTTTTGAAGGTTTACCTGGAAGGAAACGACAATGAAGAAGAGGAGAAAGCAGGTATGTTGCCAAATTTAAAAATTGGAGAAATTCTAGGTTATAATTTTATTCATGCAACTCAGCGTTTTACTAGCCCACCATACAGGTTTACTGAAGCGTCCTTGGTTAAGAAATTAGAAGAATTAGGAATTGGAAGACCTTCAACATATGCACCTACAATTTCTACAGTTCAAAGAAGAGGTTATGTAGAGAAAGGTCAAAATGAGGGGGTAGAGAGAGTATATGAACAAATTATCTTGACAGATAAAGTCATGAAAACTCAAACATTGACTGAGAAAACAGGTGCGAATAAAAACAAACTTACTCCTACAGATATTGGGAATATTGTAAATGATTTTCTAGTAACAAATTTTTCTAACATCTTAGATTTTGGTTTTACCGCCAAGGTAGAGTCTTCTTTTGATGATATTTCTGAAGGAGATGAAAATTGGACAAAGATGATCAAAAATTTCTATTCAAAATTTCATGATAATGTTGAAGATGTTAAGGAAAATGCTGTAAGAGAGAGTGGAGAACGTATTTTAGGCAATCATCCAGATTCTGGAAAAACTGTTTTAGTTCGTTTAGGTAAATTTGGTCCAATAGCTCAAATTGGAGCTCCAGATGATGAAGAAAAACAATTTGCGAGTTTAAATAAAGATCAAAATTTAGGAACAATAACCATAGAAGAGGCATTGGAATTATTTTTATTACCAAAAACAATTGGTGATTATGAAAATAATGAAGTAGTAGTGTCAAATGGGCGATTTGGGCCCTACATACGTTTTGATAAAATGTTTGTCTCTTTAGAAAAAGGAGAAGATCCTATGTCTGTAGATTTAGAACGCGCAATACAATTAATTGAAACTAAGCGTAAATTAGATGCGCCAGTGGGGTACCATGATGAATTGCCTATCCAGAAAGGTGTTGGGCGATTTGGTCCTTTTCTCAAGTGGAATTCAATGTTTATTAATGTTAATAAAAGGTATGATTTTGATAATCTCTCACCATCAGACATGAAAGAATTGATTGAAGAAAAGATTCAGAAAGAAAAAGACAAGCTAATTCAAAATTGGGAAGACGTTGGTATTAGAATCGAAAAAGCGCGTTGGGGCAGATTCCATGTTTTAAAGGGTAAAATAAAAATTGAGCTACCAAAAACGACCAAGATTGAGAAAATTACAAAAGAAGAGGCTATAAAAATGATTGAATCAAAAACACCGAAAAAAAAGCCATCAAAAAAGAAATCAACCAAAAAGAAGCCTGTTAAAAAGAAATAATAAATCATTATCTTGCAAAAAGATATATATTCAGATGAATACTGACTTTTTAACCCCTATCCATACTGTTTTAGAAGCATCCCTTGATGTGTTATTGTCCGGATCTATAGGCAGTTCCATTCAGATATACACCCAAAAAAATGGCTTTCCAGATCTTAATAATATTGAAATAGCTATTCTAGGTGTAGATGAGGATAGAAATACAGACGACAACTTTGGGTCAGGTAAAGATCTTCATCACATTAGAAGTCATTTTTACAAATTATTTCCAGGAAATTGGAATGTTCCAATCGCAGATTTGGGAAATATTAAAAAAGGAGAGACGACTTCAGATACCCATTTTGCAATTACAGAAGTAATTAAAAGTTTATTAAAAATGAATATCATTCCAATAATCATTGGAGGAGGTCAAGATATTACTTTTTCAAATTATAAAGCATACGATCAGTTAGAGCAAACGGTTAACTTAGTTGTTGTTGATAGTAAATTTGATTTAGGTAATTTGGAGGATAATTTGTCTTCTAAGTCCTATCTTAGTAAAATAATTATGGAGGTTCCGACAAACCTTTTTAATTTTAGTAATATAGGATACCAAACTTATTTAAATCCTCAAGAAGAAATTAAATTAATTCAAGGCTTAAATTTTGATACCTATAGACTCGCTGAAGCAAAAGAATTAGAAATTTTAGAGCCGGTTTTAAGAGATGCTGATATTGTTAGTATAGATATTGGATCTGTGAGGCAAAGCGATGCCCCCGCAAATAAAAATGTTTCGCCAAATGGGTTTTATGGTGATGAAATTTGTGGAATTGCAAGATATGCGGGTATAAGTGATAAGGTGTCATCTTTTGGTATTTATGAATATAATTCAGAATTTGATAATCATAACATGACTGCTCATTTGATTGCACAAATGATCTGGTGTTTTATTGAAGGCTTCAATTCTAGAGTAAAAGATTATCCTTTTGCTACAAAAGAAGATTACCAAAAGTTTACGGTTATGCTAGAAAATGATGATCCGATAAATTTTTATAAGAGCAACAAGACTGGTCGATGGTGGATGGAGATAAATTTAATACAGCATAATAAATACAAAAGGCGTGCGTTAATACCTTGTACCTATCAAGATTACATAGAAACAACAAATCAAATGATACCAGATCGATGGTTTAAAGCGCAGAGTAAAATGATTTAAATCAGAGTGGTTAATAATTTTAAGTTAAAATACCTCCATTACATTGTATTTGTTTAAAAAAAATTATAGGTTTACGAACTTTTCCAGGAAAGATAAAAAAATATGAAGAAATTAATATTATGTGCATTTGTTATTCCCCTTTTATTTGGATGCGGGTCTAACGATAGAGGAGAATTAGTTGGGGTAAAATCTAATGTCAAATGGTTTGCAGAAAAACCCTTTGGGATGGTTTCAATTCCAGCAGGCTCTTTTACAATGGGTAAGCAAGATGAGGATATTACCGGAACAATGAGTGCCCCTCCGAGAACAGTAAGTTTGAGTTCTTTTTATATGGATGAAACGGAGATTTCTAATTCCGAATACAAACAATTCATTAATTGGGTTAAAGATTCAATCGTTAGAACTGAATTGGCTTTAATGGCAGATTTTGTGTCAGGAGGAACTTTAACAGATGAAGCTGGTGCGCCTCTTGAAGGAGGTATTTATGATTTTGCTTATGCAGTATCAGATACCACAGATCAAACTGCTTATCAAAAATATATGTTTGAGAATTATTATGAATTAGATTCTCTATACACAAAACCACTCAATAAAAATGAAGATATTATATGGGATACAAGTGAATACCCAGATGTGTACTATGCAGAAGTTATGGATTCATTGTACATCAAAAAGGAAGATTCAAGAGATGGAGTGAGAACGTTTAATACGAAAAAACTTAAATACAACTATTCTTGGTATGATGTTAATTCTGCTGTAGATAAACCTAATGAAAGAAAAAGTTTTTTAGTAAATGAATCTGTAAGTGTATATCCTGACACCACGGTTTGGATTAAAGATTTTAATTATTCCTACAACGATCCTATGCATCAAGATTATTTTTACCATCCAGCGTATGAAGATTATCCAGTTGTAGGTGTAAATTGGTATCAAGCTCAAGCTTTTTGTAATTGGAGAACAAAAAACAAGAGTGATAACATGCGTAACAAGAAAAATTCTATTGCAAATTCTAGTTTTAGGCTTCCAACCGAAGCAGAGTGGGAATATGCAGCCAGAGGAGGTTTAGAATTCTCTAAATATCCTTGGGGAGGACCAAATATTACAAGTGATCGTGGCTGTTTTCTAGCAAATTTTAAACCAGTTAGAGGTAATTACGCGGTTGATGGAGCTTTGTATACTGTTGAAGTTCAGTCTTTTAATGCTAATGATTATGGGTTATACAACATGTCTGGTAATGTTTCAGAATGGACAAACTCATCATTCAATCCGAATTCTTATTATATGGGTTCTACAATGAATGCCAATGTAGAAGATCGATCTAATAACAGAAAAATAACAAGAGGAGGTTCGTGGAAAGATGTTGCTTATTTTCTCGAGGTAAGTACTAGAGATTTTGAATATGGAGATACAGCCAGAAGTTATATTGGTTTTAGAACTGTACAAAGTAAACTAGGAGCAAAAAATCAAGCAAACAATTAATTAAAAAACATAAATAAATAAATTATGGCACAATCAAAATCAACTAAGAAACTTTTTAATATGGCTTACGGTATCGGAGCCGCTATTGTGATATTAGGAGCTTTATTCAAAATTCAACACATTTCTATTGGACCTGTAACAGGAGGGTTAATGTTAACCATTGGTATGGCTGTTGAGGCACTAGTTTTTGCAATATCAGCATTTGAGCCTATAGAGGATGATTTAGATTGGACCAAGGTATATCCAGAACTAGGAGATGCAGATAGCGAAGGAGCAGGAGTTAACGGGATGTTATCTCAAAAATTAGATAACTTATTACAGGAAGCACAAGTAGATACAGAGCTTATGACCAATCTTGGAAACAGTATTAAGAGTTTTCATACTGCTGCAGAAGGGTTGAGTGTTGCTTCAGAATCAATTTCATCTACAGCAAAATATAATGAACAAGTAGAATTAGCAGCTACACAAATGGAATCTCTTAATGGATTATACCAAGTTCAAATGGAAAACTCTAACAAACAATCTGAATTAAACAACGCTATGGTTGAAAACTCTGAACGTTTGAAAGAACAAATGGAATCATTGGCAAGTAACCTGTCATCTCTTAACGGAGTTTATGGTGGAATGCTTTCTGCAATGTCTACCAAATAATTAGTACAATAATTTATAACTAAAAAACTAATTTATATGGCAGGAGGAAAATTATCCCCAAGGCAGAAGATGATTAACTTAATGTATCTAATTTTCATTGCAATGTTGGCAATGCAAATGGATAAAAAGGTATTATCATCGTTTGGCTTTATGAAAGAAAAAATTGAGGATGCAAATGTTGCCTCTTCCACAAATATTGATAATATTTTATCAAGTTTAAATACAAAAGCTACCGATCAACCAGACAAGTTTGAAGGCTTAAACAAAAAAGCACAAGAAATTAATAAACTTTCAGAAGATTTATTTGTTTATATGAGTGCCTTAAAAGATTCTATTTTATCTGATACAGATGAAGAAGATAAAACTAATTATGAAGCCATGAGTGGTGGAGATAGACTCGATGAAATGTTTTTTAAAGGAGAAGGCTTAACACCCCAAGGTGAAGAATTTGTGGGTAGTATCAATTCCTACAGAGAAAAATTATTGTCTATCCTTGGAACTGATGCAAATCAAGATTTGATAAGAAATATTAAAAAACGATTTAACACAGACCCTGAGCCAGCAAGAGACGAAGATTCTCCAGAAATTCCTTGGATAAAAAGTAGATATGAGGGAATGCCAATGATTACCTCATTAGCAAATATGACTCAGATTCAGGGAGATTTAAAAAATACTGAAGCAGAAATTTATACTAACCTTTTAGGAGGTCAATTAGAATCAGAAGTTTCTTTAACAAATTATAAAGGTATTGTAGCACTTGAAAAAACAGCCTACTTTGCTGGTGAGAGAGTTGAAGGAAAAGTTGTTTTAGGACGTTACGATGCTACCTTGGTACCAACTGAAGTTATTCTAAATGGAAGAGATGCGACTGATAAGGTAAAAGACGGTCAAGTTATGGTTGATATCCCTGCAGGAAATGTAGGAACCAACAACATAAAAGGAACGATTACCTTTATGCAAGACGGAGAGCCAGTTCCAGTATCTTTTGAAAGTAAATATTCTGTAATTGCTTTGCCAAGCGAAGCGGTTATTTCTGCAGATAAAATGAATGTGGTTTATAGAGGTTTAGACAATCCAATTTCAATATCTGTTCCAGGTGTGGGAGATAAAGACATCACATCAAGTGTTCCAGGAAATAATAAATTAAAAAGAACAGGTTTAGGAAAATACATCTTAAACCCTGGAAGTGGAAAAGAAGTTAAAATTAATGTATCGGCTAAATTAAGTAATGGTAAAATAATTAACACACCTAAAACGTTTAGGATTAAAGATATTCCAGCAGCAGCTGGTACAGTTAGAAGCGATTTTGGTATTGTTCCAATGCCTAAATCTAGTTTAAATAATGTTCCTATCGGAGCAGCGCTTCCAGACTTTGTGTTTGATCTGCAATTAATTGTTAAAGGATTTACTATTAAAGTTCCAGGACAGTTGGCCGTTAAAGTTACAGGTGATAAATTAGATTCTAGAGCTAAAAAAGCTTTAGCAAAAGCGAGACGAGGAGATTTAGTTACAATCTTTGATATTCAAGCTTTTGAAAAATTAAAAGGAACAAGAATCAAGAAAGTATTACCCGTAAGTATATCGATTACAAATTAGAAGAATTAAATATTATAGTATGATAAGGAAGCGTTTTTATACAGTTGTTATTTCATTATTAGCTACCAGTTATGTATGTGCTCAGGCTAATATATTAAATGCAACTAAGGTAGAAGAAATAGGAAAACAAACAGATGCGAGAATTGCAGCAGATAATGATGGTCCTCTAGCTTATGGCTATATAGATGAACGTGATATTCTATGGTCTAAGGTTGTATGGGAGTTTGTAGATTTAAATCAAAAAATTAACCTTCCGTATTATTTTCCTATTGACACTTCTAATATATCTAACGATAGACGCTCTTTATTTGACACGCTCTTGAGAGGAATTAGAAAAGGATCAATAAAAAATGTATATTCAGATTCCTTTTTTACTTCAAAAATTACCGGTGCAGAAATTGATGAAAAATTAGTAAATGTTAGACTAAACGGTGATTACTCTGATACTTTTAGAATTAAAACTCAAGATATTGAAGGATATATGATGAAAGGAATGTGGTATTTTGATAAACGCTTAGGTGAATTGAAATATAGATTGTTAGCGCTAGCCCCAATGGGTAAAGATGTTTTAACACTTGGGTTACCAGATATTGAAGATGAAGAATTATATGAACTATTTTGGGTTTTTTATCCCGAGACTAGACAAATATTACATGACTCAAAGGTGTTTAATCCAAAGAATGTTTCTCAACCCATATCTTATGATCATCTCCTAAATGCTCGAAGATTTAACTCTGTAATCATTAGAGAAGAAAATGTTTATGGAAATAGAAAAATTGCAGATTATATTAGAGGGAATGCTTTATTTCAGTTATTGGAAGCCGATAGAATAAAAGAATCTATTAGAAACAAAGAAATTGATATGTGGAATTATTAAATTTCATTAGTATAGAAAATTATAAAAAGCGTTTCGAATTTCGAAACGCTTTTTTATTGTAAAAGACTATTTTTGAATTGTGAAAGTAGATTATCTTATCGTTGGTTTAGGTTTAGCAGGTTTAGCTTTTGTTGAAGAATTAATTAAAGCTAATAAAAGTTTTATTGTTTTTGAAGATGATTCTCAAACTTCTTCTTTAGTTGCTGGGGGGGTTTATAACCCTGTTATTTTAAAACGGTTTTCGCCTGTTTGGAATGCTAAAGAACAATTAGCTATTGCACTTCCTTTTTACGAAAATTTAGAAAAAAAATTTAATCAAACTTTCGATCAAAAATTTGTTATAAAAAAAGCCTTCAAATCTACTGAAGATCAAAACAATTGGTTTTCAGCATTTGATAAACCAACGGTAGCACCGTTCTTAGATGACACCTTAGATAAAAATACGTATGCTGGTGTAAAAGGGAGTCATTATTTTGGCAATGTAAAAGAGGGGGGAAGAATTGATACTCATAAATTAGTAGAGGCTTACAGGCAGTATTTAAAAAACAATCAAAAGATTCGGTTTGAGAAGTTTTATCATAATGATATTTTATTCGAGGGTAATTTGGTTACATACAATAATCTTAAGGCAAGTAAAATTGTTTTTTGTGAGGGATTTGGAGTGAAACAAAACCCTTATTTTAACCATTTACCATTAGAGGAGGTTAAAGGCGAAATTATAACCATACATGCACCAAAATTAGAGATTGACTTTTTATTAAAGTCAACTTTATTTGTGTTACCCTTGGGGAATAATCGTTACAAAGTTGGGGCAACTTTTAACCATAAAGACAAAACCTCAATACCTTCAATTGAAGGGAAAGAAGAACTGATTGAAAAACTCAAAAAAGTAATTACTGTCCCTTACACTATTGTTTCGCAATCTGCAGGCATAAGACCCGCTGTAAAAGACAGAAAACCATTAGTTGGCACACATGTTAGTCATAAACAATTAAGTGTTTTAAATGGCTTAGGAACTCGCGGAGTAATGATAGCTCCAACAGTTGCCAAAAATTTATTTCAGTATATAGAATTCGGTACGGAGCTAGATCCTGAAATAGACATCAAGAGGTTTGATTAAAAATTTTAGGGTTTATAATTAATAAATATATTTATCCATAGGATTCTTGAAAGCCTAAGATTTACAGGTATAAATAGAATTAAAACTATAAAAACTGCAATAAAAGACGATAGAAGCGCTAAATCAAATATTATTTTTGAGGTAATAAAAGTTACAATACATATTGCCACAGTTATTCCATAACTTACATACAATGCACCAAAATAGAAAGCGGGTTCAATCATATATTTAAGATCGCATTGTGAGCATTTTTTTTTAATTTTATTTACTTTAAAAATATTCATTGTAAAAGTGTATTTGAAAAAACCCCCTTCATGGCATCTTGGACATTTTCCCCGCAAAATACTGTAGATTTTAGATCCTTTTTTTAACATTAAGATTTTAATAATTAAAGTTATATGAGTTCTTATGGTTCAAAAATACTCAAATAGAAAATAAATTAGCACTATTGTACTCATTACAATTATCTATAAATATTTAGTGAGTACTAGAAATTATAAAATCTATTAAAACATCAAAATTTTGTAAATCAATTGTATTCTTTTTTTAACTAGTTTTGCATCGTAAAAAACAACAAAAATTAATGCTTAACGTACATAACTTAACGGTCTCTTTTATGGGATCAGATTTGTTTTCAGGGATAACTTTTAAACTAAATAAAGGAGACAGAATTGGATTAATTGGGAAAAATGGTGCAGGAAAATCTACCTTGTTAAAGGTGCTATCTAAAGATATTGAAAGTAGTGGTGGTACTATGGCATTTGATAAAGATATTCAAATCGGTTTTTTACGTCAAGATATAGATTTTGTTCAAGGGAGAACTATTTTAGAAGAAGCCTATCAAGCTTTTGAGGAAATTAAAGAAATTGAATTAAAATTAGATGCTATAAATGAACAATTGGCAACAAGAACAGATTATGAAAGTGAAATATATAGCCAGTTAATTATTGACTTAACAGACTTAACAGAGCGTTATGAGTTGCTAGGAGGTTATAATTACAAGGGAGATACAGAGAAAATATTACAAGGATTGGGTTTTCAAAGAGAAGACTTTGACAAACTAACTGATACTTTTTCAGGAGGATGGAGAATGAGAATTGAATTAGCTAAGCTATTATTACAAAATAATGATATTCTTCTTTTAGATGAACCTACCAATCATTTAGATATTGAATCTATTATATGGTTAGAGAATTTTTTAAAATCTTATGCTGGTGCAATAGTCTTAGTTTCTCATGATAAAATGTTCCTAGACAACGTTACAAATAGGACTATTGAAATTTCCTTAGGACAAATTTATGACTACAAAAAACCCTACTCTCAGTTTCTGCTTTTAAGAGGAGAAATCAAGGAAAAACAATTGCAAGCACAAAAAAATCAAGAAAAAGAGATTAAACAAAAACAACTTTTAATTAATAAATTTAAAGCAAAAGCAAGTAAAGCCTCAATGGCGCAGTCATTAATGAAACAACTAGATAAAGTAGAACTTATCGAAGTTGATCAAGATGATAATGCCGCTATGAACGTGCGTTTTGCTATTTCAAAAGAACCTGGTAAGGTTGTTGTTGAGGCCGAAAAAATAAGTAAAAGTTATGGAGATAATCATGTTCTTGAAAATGTAGATCTTTTGATAGAGAGAAATAGTAAAATTGCATTTGTTGGTCAAAACGGACAAGGGAAATCTACCTTAGCAAAAATGATGGTTGGTGAAATACCTTTTGAAGGGTACCTAAAACTTGGTCATAACGTAGAAATAGGATATTTTGCTCAAAATCAGTCGGAACATTTACCACCTGAAAAAACTGTTTTAGAGATCATGGAAGATGCAGCTACAGACGGAAATAGAATGCGAGTGAGAGACATGCTAGGGTCTTTTTTATTTGGTGGAGATGCAGTTGATAAAAAGGCAAAAGTGCTTTCTGGAGGTGAGAGAAATCGTTTAGCATTGTGTAAATTACTGCTATCACCTTTTAATGTTTTAATCATGGATGAGCCAACAAATCACCTTGATATTGCCTCTAAAAATGTTTTAAAAGAAGCATTAAAACAATTTAATGGAACCTTAATTTTAGTATCTCATGATAGAGATTTTTTACAGGGTTTAACCTCAACGGTTTTTGGTTTTAAAGACAAAGTAATTAAAGAATATCTAGGAGATATTGAATATTTTTTGGAGCAACATAAAATGGAAAATCTTCGTGAAGCCGAAAAAAGAACGGTAGTTAAAACTAAAAAAGATACCTCAAAAGATGAAGCACATCAATTGTCTAGAGACCAAGAGAAAGAGCTTAGGAAATTGAAAAACAAACGCTCTAAAATTGAGACTCAGATTAGTGATTTAGAAACAGAAATTACCAAAATAGATTTGGCTATGGCAGAAAATTATGATGAAGTGTCTAGCCAGCCAAATTTCTTTGAAAACTATAAAGCTAAAAAAGCCCAACTAGAATCTTTAATGTCTGATTGGGAATTAGTGGAGGAAGAGGTAGAAAAATTTTCATAACTTGTTGTGAAGATTAATTATGGATTTTCATTCAAAAATACAAGGTAAAAATCAACATATTGTTCTACCAGAACTTGAAGCTAAAAATTACCAACTTTTTATAAAAAGGGAAGATCAAATTCATCCTTTAGTATCTGGAAATAAATTTAGAAAATTAAAATATAATCTTAAAGAAGCTTTAGATCAAAAGAAAACAACATTGTTAACTTTTGGAGGTGCATTTTCTAATCATATTTTGGCTACAGCAATTGCAGGAAAATCAACTGGGTTTAAAACTATTGGCATTATTAGAGGAGATGAATTGGGTGTTGATTTAGAAAAAACATTCGCTTCAAATTCGACCTTAAGAAATGCATCTAAACATGGAATGCAATTTGATTTTGTTTCTAGAGAAACTTACAGGAATAAAACTTCAATTGAGTTTACAGAAATACTTCAAAAAAAATATGGAGATTTTTATTATATTCCTGAGGGTGGTACTAATAGTTTAGCGGTAAAAGGTTGTGAAGAGATTTTAACAAAAGAAGACAGTCAGTTTGATTATATTTGTTCGTGTGTCGGAACTGGAGGAACCATTTCTGGGATCAT
>Ga0208803_1000404_pt1 | contig 12638 bp, 10 predicted proteins | sample Colrivmet1551A02_FD_187656 | JGI IMG/M metagenome (GOLD analysis project Ga0208803, IMG submission 187656) | Estuarine microbial communities from the Columbia River estuary - metaG 1551A-02 (SPAdes) (version 2) | ecosystem: Environmental > Aquatic > Marine > Intertidal zone > Estuary | place...
AGCCACCTTCAATCAATTCTGGCATTTGACGGAAAAAGAACGTCAGCAAGAGCGTGCGGATATGCGCACCATCCACATCGGCATCGGTCATGATCACGATTTTATGATAGCGTAGCTTTTTGATATTAAATTCATCGCGCCCAATGCCAGTGCCCAGCGCCATAACCAAGTTGCCAATTTCTTGGCTGCCCAGCATCCGGTCAAACCGCGCGCGCTCCACGTTCAAAATTTTCCCGCGCAATGGCAAAACCGCTTGGGTCATGCGGTCACGTCCAGTTTGGGCAGAACCGCCGGCGCTATCGCCTTCCACCAAAAATACTTCAGTTTTTGAGGGGTCTTTTTCCGAACAATCCTTGAGCTTTCCTGCCAAGAAGTTCACATCCATCGCTGTCTTGCGCCGGGTGAGGTCGCGGGCCTTGCGCGCCGCTTCACGCGCCATAGCAGCCTCAACAATCTTGCCAACAATAACCTTGGCCTGCGCAGGGTTTTCCTCGAACCACTCGGCCAATTTCTCACCCACCAAACCCTCAACCGCCGGGCGCACCTCTGAGCTGACCAATTTATCTTTGGTCTGGCTGGAGAATTTGGGATCAGGTACTTTGACGGATAACACGCAGGTCAAACCCTCGCGTGCGTCATCGCCTGTGAAGCTGATTTTCTCTTTTTTGGCGATGCCGCTGGATTGCGCATAGTTATTGATCGTTCGGGTCAAGGCCCCTCGAAAGCCCGCCATATGGGTGCCGCCATCACGCTGTGGGATGTTGTTGGTGAAGGGCAGGACATTTTCGTGATAGGTGTCATTCCACCACATCGCCACTTCAACACCGATATCATCACGGGTGCCTTTGACATAAATCGGCTCTTCCATGATTGAGGATTTGGAGCGGTCGAGATATTTCACAAATTCACGCACACCGCCGTCGTAGTACAGCTCACTGCGCAAAGGCTCTGCCGGGCGCAGGTCTTCAAGAATAATCCGCACCCCAGAATTCAAGAATGCCAATTCGCGCAGGCGCTTTTCCAATATTTCAAATTTATACTCAAGATTTGAAAAGGTCTCTGTCGACGCCAAGAAACGGACTTCCGTGCCGGTGCGATCGCCACACTCGCTCACAACTTTTAGGTGCTCTGCTGTGTCACCATGTTCGAACCGTGCGACATGCTCTTTGCCTTCGCGCCAGATGCGCAGTTCCAGCCATACCGACAAGGCATTCACAACCGAAACCCCAACCCCGTGCAAACCGCCAGAAACCTTGTAGGAATTGCTGTCAAACTTACCACCCGCATGCAGCTGGGTCATAATCACCTCAGCAGCAGACACGCCCTCTTCTTCGTGAATTCCAACTGGAATGCCGCGACCATTGTCCGCGACCGAAACCGAGCTGTCGGCATTGATCCGCACCAAAACATGATCCGCATGGCCAGCCAGCGCCTCATCGATGCCATTGTCCACAACCTCATAAACCATATGATGCAAACCGGAGCCATCATCCGTGTCACCGATATACATCCCCGGCCGTTTGCGAACAGCCTCTAAGCCCCTAAGAACCTTAATGGAATCTGCGCCATATTCTTCAACATCCACAGTTTGCTCAGACATCCCGATACCCTTTTTTGAGTTACACAACAAATAGCGGAATTCGAGATGAATGTCACGCAAATGGCACAATAGATTGTGGTTCAGGCTACGATTTTTTAAAGCAACAAACGCGATATCATCTTTCGCAAAAAAATGCTTTTTCCAAGGGACTATGCAAAGGGAATAATGATCCCAACAGCGATCAAAAGACCTCCGGAAATGCGGTTGATTCGCCGCACCGCCGCCGGTGTTTGCAGCAGCTCACGCGCACGATTCACAAAGCCAGCAATGGTCAAATTCCCCAAAAGCGGGGTGAGGATGGAGACCACAACAATGGCCAAAACATCCCATGCCGTGACCTGCGTCAGGTCAAAAAAGCCCGGCAGAACGCCCATGTAAAACAAAATGGCCTTTGGGTTACCTAATATCACCACCACGCCTGCGATAAAGCCCGCCCACATGCCCGGTCGCGTTAGGCGCCGATCACTGTTCAAAGCGACATCGGCCTTGAGGATCAACAATGCTCCCATGGTAAGGAAGACCACGGCCGCGACATAGCGCAAGATGATCATGATGCCGGCAATTTCATTGACCACCCAGCTCACACCTAGGACGGCCAAAACCGGCCAAACCGCATCGCCAATCGCCACACCCAATGCCAAGGGCCAAGCCGCCTGAAAGCCGCCCGACATAGCACGCGCCAAAAGTGCGACCCAAACTGGGCCGGGCGTAATGAATAAAATAAAAACAGCGATGGCATAAAGCGCCAAATCAGAAAAAGCCAAAGTCATTGTAGATCCACTTTTGATTTCCCCTCAACCTCTGTCACCAAAAGGTGCTGCGCCCTATCGCCAAGTTCTTCAAACAATTCAGGCCCTGTGCCACTCATCCAGGCCTGAGCACCCAGCGCGCAAATTTCGTCATAGAGCGCCGCTCTGCGGGCAGCATCCAAATGCGCTGCCACCTCATCCAAAAGTAAAATCGGCGGCAGGCCGGTTTGTTCTTTCAGGGCACGACCGTTGGCAAGGATGAGCGAAATCAAAAGCGCCTTTTGCTCGCCGGTGGAGCTGTCTTTGGCTGGAACATCTTTTGCCGCAAAAACACCGAAAACATCATCGCGATGCGGACCGGCAAGGGTACGACCTGCGGCCAAATCGCGACTGCGATAATCGGCTAGAAGTTCCGCGAGATCATCGCTATTGGCTGAAAATTCGATGTTTTCCGGATTGGTCAGGGTCAAATGCGCAGTTGGAAAGGCTGTTTCTGCCTGATCTTGCGCCGCGTGGATATACTCCAAAGCCTCCTCCCGAGCTTTTCGGATCTTCACGCCTGTAGCGGCCATTTGCCCCTCAATAGCCCGATACCAATGGGCATCGGTCACCTGGTTTTTCAACAGACGATTGCGCTCGCGCATGGCTTTTTCATAGATGAGCACCTGCTCACCGTGGTTTGGATCAAAAGAGAGCGTCATGCGATCCAGAAACCGCCGGCGCCCCTCCGCGCCTTCAATCCAGAGACGGTCCATCGCAGGGATCAACCACAGGACACGGGCAATGCGCCCCAACATGACTTGAGTGGCCGCTTTGCCATCAATCCGCAACTGACGCGCCGCACCATTTTGCGACCAAGTTTCTATCTCATGCAGCCGATCTTGCGTGCGCAGAACAGCCGAGACCTTCCAGCCCAGCGCCTCGGGACGGCGGGTCATTTCTTCCGCACTCGACCGCCGCACACCGCGACCAGGCGAAAGCAAGGATATTGCCTCTAAAATATTGGTCTTGCCAGCCCCATTGGCGCCATAAATCGCCACAGGTCGCGGGTCACACGCGATCTGCACCACATGATGCGACCGAAAGTGCGAAAGGTTTAAAGATTCAACAGCAAGATTGGGCATCTGCGCCCTTCACATTCACGCCAGCTTAAACGCGCATGGGCATGACGACATAAATGGCCGATGTATCATTGCCCTCACGCATCAAGGTTGGGTCCCCTGACGTGTTGAATAAGAACACCGCATTTTCCCGATCAACCTGACTGGCAATTTCGAGCAGATATTTCGCGTTAAAGCCAATTTCCAATTTTTCATCACCATAGGCAACGGCCAATTCTTCTTCGGCAGCGCCACTGTCTGGTGCATTCACCGACAGGATCAAGCGATCTTCATCCAATGCCAGCTTCACAGCTCGCGACCGCTCTGAGGACACTGTGGCCACGCGGTCAACTGCCTTGGCAAATTCGGCCGCATCCACTTCCAACTTGCGCGTATTGCCCGAAGGAATGACGCGCATGTAATCTGGGAAGGTGCCATCAATCACTTTTGAGGTGAGCGTGACATTTGGCGTGGCGAAGCGCACTTTGGTTTCTGAGACTGAAACGGCAATTTGCGCGTCATCGTCATCAAGCAATTTGCGCATTTCACCAACAGTTTTACGCGGCACAATCACGCCGGGCATATCTCCGGCATCTGTTGGCAGATCCGCATCAATCCGCGCCAATCGGTGACCGTCGGTGGCGACACAGCGCAGCTTTTGACCCCCATCACCCTCAGCCACATGCATATAGACACCGTTCAAGTAATAACGAGTCTCTTCGGTGGAAATGGCAAATTTCGATTTATCAAAGAGCCGGCGCAAGGTCATCGCAGAAGCGGTGAAATTAGAGGTATATTCCGAGGTCGCCATAACCGGGAAATCTTCCTTCGGCAGCGTCGTCAAAGAGAAATTTGACCGGCCGGCCTCAACGGTCAAACGGCCAGAGGCGCCGTCATCTGTCAAGGTCACCAAAGCCCCATCTGGCAATTTACGCACAATCTCATGCAAGGTCACCGCGGATACCGTGCTGGCTCCTGCGCGCTCCACCATTGCTGTCACACGATCCACAACCTCGATGTCCAAATCTGTCGCACGAAAAGACGCATGATCGCCGCTCGCCTCAATCAATACATTTGCCAAAATTGGAATTGTATTCCGACGCTCCACAACAGACTGCGCTTGGGACACAGCCTTCAACAAAGTTGCGCGTTCAATAGACAGTTTCATTGCCGTTCTCCGTCACGTATTTGAAGACAAACCGTAAAGAGTTTTCCACAGGACACAAGAGTGTGTTAACGGGTTTTAACCCTTAATGGCTTTGAAAGGCCGCTAAGCCTCCAATGAACGCCGCAAGAGATCCAGGTCGTCGGACATTTGACTGTCTTTATTCCGTAAATCCTCAATTTTCCGCACGCCATGCATCACCGTCGTATGGTCTCGACCGCCGAACCTACGGCCAATTTCCGGCAATGAGCGGCTGGTCAATTGCTTGCACAGATACATCGCAATCTGGCGCGGCCGTGCAAAACTGCGCAGGCGCTTTGGTCCCAGCATATCTGACAGGCGAATATTATAGTGATCGCTCACTTTACGTTGAATTTCCTCAACCGTAACCTTGCGATCCGAGGCACGCAAAATATCAGATAGACAGTCTTGGGTCAGCTCAACGGTAATTTCACGCCCCACCAGTGAGGCAAAGGCAAAGAGCCGGGTCAAAGCGCCCTCGAGCACACGCACATTGGTTGAAATGCGATGTGCTAAAAATTCAACAACTTCCTGACGCACGTCAATGCCCGGGTAGCTGGACTGATACAGCTCAATTTTAGACTGCAAAATACCAAGACGCAGCTCATAGGTGGTGGGATGCAAATCCACCACCAAACCGCATTGCAAGCGGCTCGCGATGCGATCTTCTAATTGCTTTATTTCCCCCGGGGCACGATCAGCCGAGATGATAATTTGCTTGTTTTGATCAACCAAGGCATTGAATGTATGGAAAAATTCTTCTTGGGTGCTGTCTTTTCCACCGATGAATTGCACATCATCCACCATTAGGACATCGACCGAGCGGAACAGCTCTTTAAAATCCATCATCTTGCGCTCACGCAAGGCCTGAACGAACCGATACATGAATTGTTCAGCAGAGAGATACATCACATTGATATCGGGACGATTTGATTGAAGCTCCCAAGCGATGGAATGCATCAAATGGGTTTTTCCCAAGCCAACGCCACCGTATAAAAAGAGGGGATTAAAAGTGACTGGCCCCGCTTCCGCAACACGTTTCGCCGCCGCATGAGCCAACTCATTGGGTTTGCCCACAACGAAATTGTCGAACACGAAGCGCTTGTCGAGCTTTGCCCCTTGGATATCGCGCGGCTTTACGGGCGCGACCACAGCGGGGGAAGACGGGCGCGCGACAGGTTCTTGATCCAAGCGCCCTACGGAAAATGTCACACGGGTCACTTCAAACCCAGATTCGCGCATTTGATAGAGGATTTGATCTTCGAAATGCTGGCGTACGTAATTTCCAAAAAAACTGGTCGGCACGAAAAACTCTGCCGTACCGGCCGATTCTCCCACAAATTGCAGGGGTTCGATCCATGACTTGTAGTTGTTGTTCCCGAGAGACTTGCGCAAGCGATCCGCGGCGATATCCCAAAACTCTAGTGCCATACGTTTCACTTAATCCCAATACAAACGACCATTCATCCGGCCCGACTTCAACGCGGCCCCATGACAACGTCGCTCAAATTTCTATGCCACTGCCCACCGAGCAGGCAGACTAAATTCCCGGAAAATAGCACCCATGATCCATAAAATGGATTTATCATGTTTTGTGAACCCAAGATCATGTCGCCGTGCAGCAGTGGCAATCTCTTGGAGCAATTATCCCCCGGAGCACTCAAAGTGACTCGCTGACACTTTTTTATCCCTCGGCCAAGTGACTCTGCAACAGATCTTAATTCTTGACTCGGTGTTTTTTGAAAAAGAATCTCTTTCCACCTGTGGTTGAGACAATCGCGTTTAAAAAAAATAACTCTTTTACTGTTACTTAAACGAAAAAGGGCGCGGGAAATATCCCACGCCCAATATTCATAAATTTGTAACAATTATTAAGACAGAGCTTTAACCCGTGAGGCCAAACGCGAAACTTTGCGTGACGCCGTGTTTTTGTGGAAGATGCCTTTTGTAACTCCGCGCATCAGCTCTGGCTGTGCGGCGCGAAGAGCTGCGGTTGCTGCGGCTTTGTCGCCTGAAGCGATGGCCTCTTCAACAGCGCGCAGAAATGTGCGGATACGGGATTTGCGGGCTTTGTTGACCGCTGTGCGGCGCTCAATTTGACGTGCGCGCTTCTTTGCTTGTGGTGAATTTGCCATGTTATCAGGTCCTAACTTAATCTTGTGCCACACGTATCACCGCTAGGCCCATACCGTTGGACCGGATTATCTAAAGCCAAGCGGGCCACACGCGCATTTTCTGAAGCTTCTCATAGCTGCTTTCTATGGAGATGCAAAGCAATTTTGCTTATTTATCGCGAAATTGTGGCTCTCTTTTCTCGACAAAGGCCGCCATACCCTCTTTTTGGTCTTCTGTTGCGAACATCGAATGAAACACACGCCGTTCAAACAAAAGGCCTTCCGCCAAAGTGGTCTCATAGGATCTGTTCACCGCATCCTTCGCGGCTTTGATGGAGATTTGCGATTTCTCAGCAATTTTTCCAGCAACCTCTAGGGCAACTTCCATCAATTTTTTAACCGGCACCACACGGCTGACCAGACCAGAGCGCTCCGCTTCCTCCGCATCCATAAAGCGCCCGGTCAAATGCATATCCATGGCTTTGGATTTTCCGACGAATCGGGTCAAACGCTGCGTGCCGCCAATGCCAGCGATGACGCCAAGATTGATCTCTGGCTGTCCAAACTTCGCGTTATCAGCGCAAATGATAAAATCACAGAGCATCGCCAACTCGCAACCACCGCCCAATGCATAGCCTGCAACCGCTGCTATTGTTGGCTTCCTAGCCTCTTGCAAAGGGCTCATACTCGCGCCAAATAAATCGTCAGACAATACGTCCACAAAGCTCTTTTCCGCCATCTCAGTGATATCGGCACCGGCGGCAAAGGCTTTCTCCGATCCGGTAATCACCATGCAACGGACTTTATCGTTCGCTTCCGCCTGGCGCACCGCATCGCCGAGCTCCGCCACCAACTGGCTATTTAGCGCATTCAATGCCGATGGGCGGTTCAATTTGATGACGCAGATATGATCTGCAATCTCTACGATGATGGTCTCATAAGCCATGTTGGTCCCAGCATTGCCTCTGTCAGACGTTTAGGCCTATCACGTTCGCCACCTATTTCAAGCTATCTCTGACAGGTTGGACAATAGAAGCTGGAGCGTCCCGATTGGCTCACTCGCGCAATTGTGCCGCCACATCCCGCATGTTTGCAGGGCTGCGATTCTCGATCATAAACCTGAAAACTATGTTGAAAATAGCCGAGCTCCCCGCCCGTTTGACGGTAATCTTTAAGACTAGATCCACCGGCTTCAATCGCCTCTTCCAGCACGGTCCGAATGATCGGCACCAAAGCGCCCACTTGGCGTTTTGACAGGTCCTTCGCCTTGCACATAGGTGAAATTTTTGCACGGAAGAGCACTTCACAGACATAAATATTGCCCAGGCCCGCAATGAGTCGTTGGTCCAAAAGCGCCGTCTTTATCGGCGTATTGCGCCCCGCCAAAGCTGCGAACAAATAGCTGTCGTCTAAGTAATTGCTCAATGGCTCCGGTCCAAGGCTGGAGAGCATCTTATGCGTTTCAACGTCCGCGGTCGGCGCAAGATCCATCGCGCCAAACCGTCTGGCGTCGTTGAAGGTCACCCGTGTGTCATTTTCCATGTGAAACACCACATGATCGTGTTTTTCTGGCGCGGGATGGTCTTGGTAAAACTCCCCAAGTTGCTGGCCCGAAATCAACATTCGGCCAGACATGCCGAGATGCACAATCAAAGTTTCCTGAGTATCCAAGTCCAACAGAATATATTTTGAACGCCGCCAAAGCCGCAAAACCCGCGCCCCAGTTAAGCGCTGTGCCATATCCGGCGGAAAGGGCCAGCGCAAATCGGGCCGGTTCACCTCTGCACGCATGATTTTCTGGTCCTGCATCGCCGGCTGCAAGCCGCGGCGGACTGTCTCAACCTCTGGTAATTCGGGCATCTCGTGCTTCCTTCTGGTACATCACATTGTATCAGCCGTCCTGCGTATTATAAGGGGGGTGAAGTCACAAAAGGCCTGTTCCATGCAAGACACTGGTGAAGACACAACCCATTTTGGTTTTGAAACCGTTCCAGAGGCTGAAAAAGCCGGCAAGGTGCAGGGTGTTTTCACCTCCGTAGCCAGCAAATATGACGTTATGAATGACGTCATGAGCGTTGGCATCCACCGCATTTGGAAAGAAGCGATGATGGATTGGCTGGCCCCAAGACCTGGGCAAAAGCTTCTCGATGTCGCTGGCGGCACTGGCGACATCAGCTTTAAGTTCCTCAAGCGCGCGGGGTCTGGCCATTCCACAGTGCTTGATATCACTGAAAATATGCTCATCGAAGGGCGGAAACGCGCTGAAGCTGCGCAGATGGTGGATAACTTGGATTGGGTTGTCGGCGATGCAATGGCCCTGCCCTTTGCCGACAACAGCTTTGATGTCTACACAATAAGCTTTGGCATTCGGAATGTAACGCGGCCGCAAGAAGCCTTAGATGAGGCCTTCCGCGTCCTGCGTCCCGGGGGTCAGTTGATGGTTTTGGAATTCAGTCAAATACCCGTGCCTTTGGCACAAAAGGCCTATGATCTCTATTCCTTCAATGTGATTCCACGCATGGGCCAGATGATCGCCAATGACCGCGACAGCTATCAATATCTTGTCGAATCGATTCGCAAGTTTCCCGATCAAGAGACATTTTTAAGCATGGTGCAGCAGGCAGGGTTTGAGAATACCAGCTATCGAAACCTATCGCTCGGGATCGCAGCCTTGCATTCGGGATGGAAAATTTAGATGCGTGGTCCGCATAACATTTTTCGCCTGATCCGCACCGGCGCAACATTTGAGCGCACGGGGGCGATGAATGTAATCCTCAACGCCTATCAAGCGCCCGTTGGCCTGCGCCTAGCCGCGAAAATTCTGGGATGGCCATTTCAATGGTTGGGTTACAAAGGTGATCCGGCAATGCCACCCGTCACCCGGGCGCTGACCGCTTTGGGCCCGGCCTATATCAAATTTGGACAAATCCTATCGACCCGCCCCGATGTGGTCGGCGATGAGCTGGCCGTACAATTGCGGGTGCTGCAAGATAAATTACCGCCCTTTCCGATCGAAGAGGCGCAAAAAATGATCGAGGCAGAGCTCGAGCGACCTTTGGCATCCATGTTTCAAGACTTTAGCGCGCCCGTTGCCGCCGCCTCTATTGCTCAGGTCCACCGCGCAAAATTAGCCTCCGATGGTGCAGATGTCGCCGTGAAAGTCTTGCGCCCTGGCATTGAACGCGCCTTTCGCAGAGATATTGATGCGTTTTACTTTGCAGCCCGGATGGTTGAGGTTCTGGCCCCCGGCGCGCGCCGTCTACGTCCACTCGATGTGATCGCGCATTTCGAAGGCGTGGTGCTCGGCGAATTGGATCTTCGACTGGAAAGCAGCGCGGCAGGAGAATTTGCCGCCAACACCGAATCCGATGAAGGATTTCAATTGCCTCAGATCAATTGGAGCCTGTCTGGCAAAAACTTCATGACCATGGATTGGGCTGAGGGAATCTCTGCCGGGGACAATGCCGCCCTTGATGCGGCCGGACATGACAGACGGCGAATTGGTGAGCGGATTTTACAATTGTTTCTGTCTCACGCATTGCGCGACGGCTTTTTTCATGCGGATTTACATCAAGGAAATATCAAAATCGCGGCCAATGGAGATGTGATTGCCTATGATTTTGGCATTATGGGCCGAATTGATGAATATACCCGGCGGGTCTATGCGGAAATTCTCTTCGGCTTTATTCGCCGTGATTACAAGCGCGTGGCGGAGGTGCATTTTGAGGCTGGATATGTGCCGGCTGACAAAGATGTCGATGAATTTGCCCGCGCCCTCCGGGCGGTCGGGGAACCGATTTTTGGCATGGATGCCACACAGATCAGCATGGGACGGGTGTTAACCTATTTATTTGATGTCACAGAACAATTTGGCATGGAGACCAGAACGGAGCTCATCTTGCTGCAACGCACGATGGTTGTGGTTGAGGGGGTTGCACGCAGCTTGCATCCTCAGATTAACATCTGGGAGGTCGCCAAACCCATTGTGGAAGACTACATCAAGCAAAGCATCGGGCCGAAAGCCTTGTTGAAAGACCTGCTGAAAACAGCCCGCGTGCTGTCACGTTTCGGGCCAAAGCTTCCCCAGCTTGCGGAAGCGGCCTTGATCCGCACCTACAACACCGCGCAACCCAGCGCGCAAAAATATGGGATCAAAAAGCGGTGGCTTTTGCTCGCCTTGCTTGTTGGAGGTGGAGGCGGTTGGCTTGCAGCACATTTGATTTAAATTTTATGACATTTAGACTAAACATCTTTTAACCAATAATTCGGCAAGGTTGCACCAAGACTGATAGCCGCTTTGAGTCAATCTAAGATCAAAGCGATTTGAGAGGAAACTTTATGACACGACACCTATTTGGAACGGATGGCGTCCGCGGCACGGCGAATACTTATCCCATGACCGCTGAAACCGCGCTGCGGCTTGCAGCGGCGGCGGGCCGGTTTTTTCGGCGTGACGCCTCCCCCGGCCACCGTGTCGTGATCGGTAAGGACACACGCAGATCGGGCTATATGATTGAAAACGCTCTCACCGCTGGTTTTTTGTCAACCGGCATGGATGTCGTCCTCTTAGGGCCAGTTCCAACACCTGCCGTCGGAATGCTCACCCATTCCATGCGCGCAGATGTCGGTGTCATGGTCACTGCCAGTCACAATCCGCATCACGACAATGGCATCAAGTTTTTCGGTCCAGATGGTTATAAGCTGTCAGACGCCGCCGAGATGGAGATCGAAGCTCTGTTTGACGGAGATGTGGATCTCTGCTTGCCAGAAAATATTGGACGCGCCAATCGCATAGAAAGCGCGATCGGTCGCTATGTCGAAGCTGCAAAGGCAACCTTTCCAACAGGAAAGCGCTTGGATGGGTTGAAGGTTGTTATTGATTGCGCCAATGGCGCCGCATATCGCACCGCCCCAGAAGTCCTTTGGGAACTTGGCGCAGAGGTCATTGCCATTGGCGTGCAACCCAACGGCTATAACATCAACAAAGGTGTAGGGTCCACCGCACCACAAGCGGCCGTTGATGCGGTGCTACAGCATGGTGCTGACATTGGGATCTGTCTGGACGGTGATGCAGACCGGATCGCCATTATTGACGAGAAAGGCCATATCGCCGACGGGGATCAACTCATGGGGTTGATCGCTGCGCGCTGGGCTAAGAGTGGAGAGCTCCGGGGCGGCGCATTGGTGGCCACGGTCATGTCCAATCTAGGCCTTGAGCGCTGGCTAGGTGGACAGGGAATTGATCTACACCGCACCGATGTCGGCGACCGTTATGTGGTGGATGCCATGCGTCAAGGCGGGTTCAATCTGGGTGGTGAGCAATCTGGCCATATCGTGATGAGTGATTACGCCACAACCGGCGATGGGCTTCTGGCTGGATTACAATTCCTAGCCGCTATGGTCGAAACGGGCCACCGGTCCAGCGAATTGTCCAATGTCTTTTCACCCTGTCCACAAGTGCTGAAGAACGTAAGATTTTCCGAGGGTATGGCGCCGCTGGAGGTGGCTTCTGTGCAATCGGCTATCCAAGATGCAGAGGCCTCTTTGCTGGGCAAGGGGCGTCTGCTCATTCGCAAGTCGGGCACCGAGCCGCTGATCCGCGTGATGGTGGAGGCTGAGGATGAAACCCTGCTCAACGAGGTTGCAGAAACTGTATCACAAGCGGTGAAAGACGCCGCCTAGGGCCAAACCCGCATCCAGCCCGAAAAGTTTAACATTTGTTATCGCGCCCGCCCTCTCTGGATAGAATTCCATTAACTCTTTGCGAGATGATCGCCGAAACGTCATCTTGCAAAGGGTCTTGAACCATGTCCACTGTCTCGCCCAATCTCTCCCTGCCCTATATTCAACAAAACCAAGCGCAAAAACATGTCACCCATAATGAGGGTA
>Ga0208803_1000426_pt1 | contig 12354 bp, 10 predicted proteins | sample Colrivmet1551A02_FD_187656 | JGI IMG/M metagenome (GOLD analysis project Ga0208803, IMG submission 187656) | Estuarine microbial communities from the Columbia River estuary - metaG 1551A-02 (SPAdes) (version 2) | ecosystem: Environmental > Aquatic > Marine > Intertidal zone > Estuary | place...
TAATATCGAGCGTCTTGGGCAGCGCCTTAGATCGACCCGGCCCTTTGATGCGGATCGCGGGATTGTCCTCGCGCCATCCTTCTTCAAATGCAAAGCGGTAGATCTGTTTGATCGCAGACAACCTGCGCGCACGGGTCGATTTCGCAAGCCCGAGCGCGTCGCAATCGATCAGATAACTTTCGACATGGTCTTGGGTTGCCGTCATAAAGTGCAGCTTCTTGGGCGCAAGCCAACCCGCAAAGTCGGTCAAATCACGCGCATAGGCGAGTTGCGTATTGGTCGCGGCGTCTAGCTGGGCGGCTTGAGCTTCGATGAAGCTCTGAATCCAATGGGCCATTGGTTGTGCTGCTGCACTCATACGTCGCGCTCTAATATAAGCAACTGCAATGCGGCACGTCGTGCGACGTCTTCCAGTCCAATTGATCGCAAGAACGCAAGCGCATCGGTGATCGCAGAGGTATCACCCGCAATGCCTGCATTAAACGTGTGAATCGCTTCCAAAATCGCCTCGCCAAGCTGACCATTCAGGGCCAGGGCCTGCAATTCAGCGGAAGGCTCCACACCGTCAAACGCGGCCTGAACTGCGGTTTGGATCGGATCAACTGCGCCCGCAGGCACACCTTCGGCCAGCAAAGTCAGAAACGCCCCGTCGTCGCGCGTTTGGGCTGCACTTTCATAGTCTTGCGACAACAGTGACAGCGTAAAGGCAATCTCTGCGGCGTTTCCTGTTAACGGCAGCGCCGTCAGTTTTTGCGCGTAGAGCATCGCAAAAGGAACTTCGAGTTTTACATCTTTCATCGCATCCCAAGCGATATCGAGCCGTTGTGCGACGTCAACAGGATCAGCTGCGGCAATTGCTGCATCCAATTTCTGTATGGCTTTGACCCGCTCCCAAACCCCACCAGAAGCGGCAGGCGTGCGGGCCATGTAGTGACCAAGCAAAACGTTCTCGGATATCGCCCCGATACGCGCCAGTCGCTCTGCGGCTTCCAGCTGGCTTTTCCAGCCGGTTGTATTGCGCAGGTCTGAATGGGCAAACGCATTGGGTAATCGCGCGGTCGGCAAGGCTTCGCCAATCGCTTCGCGCATACGGAACACCAGTGGGCTCAGGCGCGTTGGTGTCGGAAGGACCGGTTCGCCCTCATAAAGGTCAGGGTCGAGGAACCGCGACAAGAGGGCTTCTTCTTCGGGGGTGACGTCACCCAAAACACGATGCGTATTCAGCGTAAGTGCCGCCGCGGACCAGTCGCCATTGCGGGCAGTGCAGAAAATCCGCGCTGAGACCGTTGGTGCGACATTGGGGATGTCGCCCATCTGGGTGCAGGCCTTGTTTTCATTTCCCGTCAGGAGGGCCACGTCAAACCAGCGGCGGAACAAATTCGGGGACGATGTATCAACCTGTTCCAAAAGTTCCAGTGCAGGGTCAAGTGCGCCAAGATCCAACAGCTTGTCAACGCGTGCCAAGAATAAATCACCGTCGGCATTGGCACCAATGGGCGGGTCAGCTTCGGCCAGCAAAAGGGTCATCATCAAATCATGGAGGGCGGGCAGGGTATCGACCCGCTCTGACTGCATCAAGGATATCAGCGTCGCACTCTCGCTTTTTGCCCAAAGGCTACGGGGAAGTCCCGTGACGGCGCTGGACAAAAGACCAACAGGATCGGGCGAAGGGCCATCAAGCGAGGTCACCGTGACCTGAGGCACGTTTGCACCGGTGGCGACTGGCGGCTCGTCTACTTTTGGTTTTGCAGCTGGTGCAGGTGCTACTAAGGGAGCCTCGACGCTTTGAGACAGCCAATCAATGGCAGAAAGCGGTTTGGCTTGTTGTGCCGCGAGTGCGTGTCCCGATAGGCATAAAAGCAGAACCGGTCCGAAATAGCGCATTAATTCAGGTCCAACGTGATTGGCAAGGAGACAGGCGCCGTAGGCGAGGCAAAATCCGCTGGAAAAAACAACGGGCCAACATAGGCATAGATCACCAATGCGATTCCGCTCAGTATGATCAGTAAGAGTAGAAATTTGACGAGTCGCCATAACATGTGAAAATAGCCCCAATATTGCCTGCAGCACGGTCTAAATGCCGGTTGTTCTGTTCTTTATATATGGCCTTTTGTGCAAGATCACGCCATTCAGTTGAACATATTTCGATTAAGCGGCAGATAGCCGATCAGATGACCAAAGTAGAGGGCCAAGTTCGGATGGCAACCGCCTCATCACAACCAGTTTTACTGCGCACTGTCGTTCTTGTGGGTATGATGGGGTCGGGTAAGACAGCAATCGGGCGGTCGTTGGCCACGGCCTTGGATGTTGCGTTTCTAGATAGCGATGCCGCGATTGAGGAGGCTGCGTCGGTGTCGATTGCTGAAATCTTTGAACGTGATGGCGAGGCGTTTTTCCGTGCCCGCGAAGCCGAAGTGATTGACCGCTTGCTTTCTGGTCCGCCTGCTATTCTCTCAACGGGCGGCGGTGCGTTCTTGGCGCCAGCCACGCGTGAACTGATTGCAAAGAAAGGTGTCGCTGTTTGGTTGGACGCCGATCTAATGACGTTGTGGGAACGCGTCCGCCACAAAAACACCCGCCCATTGCTGCGCACGGCCAATCCACTGGCAACCCTGACTGAATTGATGAACGTGCGCGTCCCGATTTACGCACAAGCCGGTGTGCACGTGCCCGTATTGCCAACATCAAGCATTGAGGAAACGACGCAAAGCGTGCTCGAAACCCTCGAAAAAGACCCCTCAATTCTGGAGCCTGCCCTATGACATCGCCCGCTGCCACCGTTCACGTTGATCTGCCTGGGCGCGCCTATGACATCCACATTGGCCCTGATCTGCTCGCCCAAGCGGGCGCATACATCGCACCTTTGGGCGGACGAAAGCATGTGGCGATTGTGACCGATAAGACCGTCGCAGGGCTGCATCTGAAGACATTACAAGATGGATTGGCGCAAGCGGGATTGACTTCAGAGGCGCTTGCCTTGCCCGCAGGTGAGGCGACAAAGGGCTGGCCGCAGTTGCAATGCACCTGCGAATGGTTGCTGGATCAAAAGGTCGAGCGCGGAGATGTCGTCATCGCTTTTGGTGGGGGTGTTATCGGTGATCTGGTCGGGTTTGCCGCTGCGATCTTGCGCCGTGGTGTGCGGTTTGTGCAAATACCTACGACGCTTTTGGCGCAGGTTGATAGCTCGGTTGGGGGGAAAACGGGAATCAACGCGCGGCATGGTAAAAACCTGATCGGGGCGTTTCATCAGCCGTCACTGGTGCTGGCCGATACGGCTTTGCTCGGCACGCTCCAGCCACGTGATTTTCTGGCGGGCTACGGCGAAGTGGTCAAATACGGGCTGCTGGGTGATTCTGCGTTTTTCGATTGGTTGGAGAAACTTGGTCCAGCGATGGCGGCAGGTGATATGGATGCACGGGTGCAGGCGGTGACCCGCTCGGTGCAGATGAAAGCCGACATCGTGCAGCGCGATGAGACCGAGCAGGGTGACCGCGCTTTGCTTAATCTAGGCCATACATTCTGTCACGCCTTGGAAGCAGCGACGGGGTATTCTGACCGATTGCTGCACGGCGAAGGTGTGGCGATTGGGTGCGGGATGGCGTTTGAACTTTCGGCGCGAATGGGGCTGTGTTCCCAAGAAAACCCAAGCCGTGTGCGCGAACATATCCGCAGCATGGGCATGAAGGTTGATCTGCGCGACATCGACGGCGATTTGCCTGACGCAGAAGCGCTTTTGGCATTGATGGGCCAAGATAAAAAGGTCGTTGCAGGCAAGCTGCGGTTCATTCTTGCACGTGATATCGGGGATGCGTTTATCACGTCGGAGGTGCCGCGTGATAAGGTGCTTGGCGTCCTGAAGGACGCGCTCGCGGAAAGGTAGGATGGGTTAAAACCCATCCTACGGCGTTGTTTTAGAACGGAATTTCGTCGTCCATATCGGAACGACCACCACCGCCAGAAGAGCCACCAGAGTTTCCACCGCTGTTGCCACCACCGTAGCTGCCGCCACCTTGATTGCCCCCGCCGTAACCGCCTTGGTCTCCACCATCATAGCCACCACCACCGCCTTGGCCGCCGTCATAACCGCCGCCACCTTGGCCGCCACCTTCACCGCGTCCATCAAGCATGGTCAGCGTGCCGCCAAATCCTTGCAACACAACTTCGGTGCTATAGCGATCGGTGCCGTCTTGGGCCTGATACTTGCGGGTCTGCAACGCGCCTTCGATATAAACTTTTGAGCCTTTTTTGAGGTATTGTTCGGCAATACGCACCAGACCATCGTTGAAGATGGCGACTGAGTGCCATTCGGTCTTTTCACGGCGCTCGCCCGTGTTCTTGTCTTTCCAGTTTTCGGAAGTGGCGATGCGCAAATTGCACACTTTGCCGCCGTTTCCGAATGTCCGCACTTCTGGGTCGCGCCCCAGATTGCCGATCAAGATGACTTTGTTGACGCTTCCGGCCATGTTTCTTCCCTTCACGATTCTTCTGTTTGGATCGTTGTGACAGATTGCGGCGACAAGGTTAACAGTTCTTTGACTTAACCCAAGGGCTAGCAGTTTTTGAATTTTGCGTTAAACTCTGTTCGAATTGAAAAGACTGGGATGTTCTGGATGAGAGTATTGGGTACCGTTGCATGTATTGCGGCATTAAGCGCGCCTGTTAGTGTCTTTGCGGATACGATCTCGACTCGGTCGCGCAATGCGCTGTTTCAAAACCAATTGAGCGTTTTGGATAGCCGTTCGTCCAAACAATACAGCAATTCCGTGCGCTTACAGCCGCCGCGTGCCACCGTGCCGACGGTGACGACCCCAAGCCCGACCTACAGTGGACGCTATACGGGCCAGTATCTCAGCGTCGCACGGGCCGCTGCACGTCGCCACAATATCCCCGAAGATTTGTTCCTGCGCCTTGTGCAACAAGAGAGTGGCTGGAACGCTGGCGCGCGCGCTCATAAGGGCGCGATTGGTTTGGCGCAGTTGATGCCGCAAACCGCAAGGGCCTTAGGCGTAAATCCGCATAACCCATCCGAAAACCTAGAGGGCGGTGCGCGCTATTTACGCCGTCAGTATGAGACATTCGGTAACTGGCGCCTTGCTTTGGCCGCTTACAATGCAGGACCCGGTGCCGTTGAAAAATACAATGGCATTCCGCCCTATAAAGAAACCCGCAACTATGTGCGGGTCATCTGGGGTAGTTGATCAGGTCAATTTCGAAGTCTAAGTCAAAAGCGGCGCGTAGGTGATACGCGCCGCTTTTGTTTTATTCGGCGGCGATTTGAATAACAGGCTCCATCGTCGCCAGCTCAGCATCGCTGAGGTGACATTTGACCTGATGACCCGTTACCAAGCTGCGCATCGGCGGCACCTCTTTATCACAGAGCCCGCCCGCAACCTTTGATTTCCAATTACACCGTGTCTGGAACGGGCAACCGGGGGGCGGGTTCATGGCGGAGGGGATATCGCCCTCGAGCACCACGTGTTTCTTCTTCACCTTGGTATCCGCGATAGGAACCGCAGACAAAAGGGCCTCGGTATAAGGGTGGTAGGGCGGTGAGAAGACCTGATCGGTGCTGCCGATTTCAACCACATGGCCCAGATACATCACCATCACCCGGTCCGACAGGTAGCGCACGATCGAAAGGTCGTGGCTGATGAATAACAACGTTGTCTTATGTTCGCGTTGAATTTCCATTAACAGATCGGTCACCGCCGCTTGGACGGACACATCAAGCGCCGAGACAGGTTCGTCTGCGACCACGATCCGCGCGTCGCCCGCAAAGGCCCGCGCGATGCCAACCCGTTGTTTTTGCCCACCAGAAAGCTGTCGTGGCATACGGTCTGCAAAGGCGCGGGGGAGCTTTACGAGGTCTAGCAGTTTGAGCATCCGTTCGCGGCGCTCGGCATCGTTGTTGCCGACCTTAAAGATCTCTAGCGCCCGCATGATTTGCCGGCCCACCGTCATCGAAGGGTTGAGCGTGTCGAAGGGGTTTTGGAACACCATCTGAATATCGGCCACGGTTTTGGTGTCGCGCGCCTCAATTGCCGTGGAACCGATTGATTTCCCATCCAAAAAGATGTCGCCAGAGGTGGCAGTTTCAAGACCCATCAAGACCTTAGCAAAGGTGGATTTCCCGCATCCGGATTCGCCCACGATGGCAAGAGTTTCGGATTCGCGGGCCTCGAATGACAAGGTTTCGTTGGCTTTCACCACTTTTTTGTCGCCGCCACCAAAGAGCGCGTTTGCCGCGACTTCATAGTATTTCTTGAGGTTGTCGATCTTGAGAACCACTTCACCGATGGGCGCTTTTTCCTTTTGGGCACCAAGGGTGATCGGCGCATTCCAATCGATTTCGGTATTGCGTAAACAACGGGTTTGGTGCCGTTCGCCGCCTTTGACAATCTCCATTGGTATGTAACCTTGGTCACAGCGGCCAGCTTGGAAATAGTCGCAGCGTGGGCCAAAATTACACCCCTCTGGCCGTTCGTGCGGCAGTGGGAAGTTGCCCGGGATCGCCACCAGAGGACGCGTGTTTTTGTCGGCGCCAGGCAATGGGATGGAGCGGAAAAGGGCCTGTGTATAAGGGTGTTGCATGTCGTCGAAGACGTCTTCGATTGAGCCGCGCTCCACCGCTTCGCCCGAGTACATCACGCAGATACGGTCGCAGGTTTCCAGCACGAGGCCGAGGTTGTGCGAGATGAACAGCATCGAGGTGCCGTATTTCTTGCCCAAGTCTTTCACGAGTTCCACAACGGCAGCCTCGACGGTGACGTCGAGTGCAGTTGTTGGCTCGTCAAGGATCAGCAAAGAAGGCTTTGACATCAAGGCCATAGCGATCACGATCCGCTGTTGCTGACCGCCAGAAAGCTGGTGCGGGTAGGATTTCAGAATACGGGCAGGGTCGGGGAGTTTGACGTCGGTGACCACTTCTAATGCGCGCGTGTAGGCTTCTTCGCGGGAGCAGTTTTCGTGGATCATGGGGACTTCCATGAGCTGTTCGCCGATCTTCATGGCGGGGTTCAAACTTGCCATAGGCTCTTGATAAATCATGGCAATTTCGGAACCACGGATGTCACGCAGACGTTCTGGCGACATCGTGTTCAGCTCTTCGCCTTTGAACTTGATCGAGCCGCCAACGATACGGCCGTTCACGCCCAAATCTTGCATGACGCCAAGCGCCACTGTGGATTTACCACACCCAGATTCGCCCACGATTCCAAGGGCTTCGCCGGGCATAATGGAGGCGGAAAAGTCCATCACGGCGGGGATTTCGCGCAGGCGTGTGAAGAACGAAATGGAGAGTTTGTCGATCTCTAGGATCGGGCCATCGTATTTTTGCTTTTCCATTAAGAAATGCCTCCGATGTTCAAAGTTGCGCCTGTGATTTGCGTGCACCGCGCGTGCACAGAGCGTGCACCGCAGTGAGGAGCTGAAAGGTTAACTATTTGCATGATCAATCCTTCAAGCTTTCTTCACGCAGACCGTCGGCCAGCAGGTTGAGACCCAGCACGAGCGAGAGCAGCGCAATCGCAGGTGGCAGAGCAGGGTGCGCCACGATCAGCAGGAGTTTGCGGCCTTCGTTGATTGTGGAGCCCCAATCGGGAGACTCTGGTGGCAGACCAAGGCCAAAGAAGCCGAGAGTACCCAAGAGGATCGTGGTGTAGCCGATGCGCAGACAAAAATCGACAATCAGCGGCCCGCGTGCGTTGGGCAGGATTTCCCACAGCATAATGTACCATGAGCCTTCGCCACGTGTTTGGGCGGCGGCGACATAGTCGCGCGTGTGCAGATCGAGTGCGAGACCGCGCACAATACGGAACACGGTGGGCGAGTTCACAAAGACCACCGACACGAACACCACGAGGATTCCCGGATTGATGTCAAAACCGTCAATCGCGTCGGGCAGGAAGTTCAACACAGTGCCGTCTTGCGAGATGAGCGAGAGATAGAGCCAGCCCAAGACGCCGAGCACGACGATCAGCATCGGGTTACGCTTGGATGGTTGTGTGTAGTAGCGCGAGTTCAAGAGCACGCCGAAGAACACCATCGGAAAGACGAAGAGGAAGGCTGCCATAAACGATGGAATGCCTGTGGCTACGATTTCGGGTGTGACAAGCAGGTAGAACAGCAAGATCACGGGGAAGGCGAGGATCAGGTTGGCAAGGAAGGACAGCACGGTGTCGAGTTTGCCGCCAAAGTAGCCCGCAGGCAGACCAAGGGTGATGCCGACCATGAAGGCAAAGAGTGTGGCGAGCGGTGCAATCGCGATCACGATGACGGAGCCTTTGATTACGCGGCTAAAGATATCGCGTGCGAGGTTGTCGCCGCCAAGCAGGTAGTGCGGCCAATCGCCAGTGCTTCCGTCTGGCATGGGCACACCGGGCGCCTTGTTTTTGAGGCCCGAAACCTGACCCAGCGGATCATGGGTGACGAGCATGTCAAAGCCACCGGCGAAGAGCGCAGTGAAAACCCAGAACATCACGAGCCCAAAGCCGATCATACCAACGGTGCTGTCAAACAGTTTGCCGTAGAGGCCCAGCTTGCGTTTGAAGTAGATTGACAGTGAGAAGGTCACGATCAGCGCAATCCAGACGGGCAGGAGCCGTTTGGCCATGACGCCGATGATCCCAGCCTGTCCGTAGGGTGCCAAAACACCCGCCACAAGATAGAGAACGGCGGCTGCGATCACGGCGAGGAAAGCGACATTGGCCACATTCTCGATGCCCGAGCTAATGCCGCCGCGTTTCATCAGCGAGCCGTCTGCGTTGGATTGAAGCGTCATGGGGGCCGCAAAGAACGACATGACGAATTGGATGATATACGCGAAGACGAGGCATGTCGCGCTGATCAATATGAAGGGGTTCAAAAAGGCGCCTGTTGCGCCGGTCCAGCTAAGCGGTTCCATGTGCAATTGTCCTTTAAGCGATGCGAATGCGTGGGTTGAGGAAGACATAACCGATATCGGAAATCAGTTGTGTAACGAGCACCACAACAACCGAGACAACAGAAACGCCAAGTAGCAGTTCGATGTCATTGGTGGATGCGGCCTCAACGAGGGTCCAGCCGAAACCTTTGTAACTAAACAGGCTTTCGACAATTACGACGCCATTCAAGAGCCAAGGGAATTGCAGCATGATCACAGTGAAAGGTGCGATTAGCGCATTACGCAGCGCGTGTTTCATCACGATTGTTCTGAATGCCACGCCCTTAAGCCGTGCTGTCCGAATGTACTGTGCTGTCATCACTTCGGTCATCGAGGCCCGTGTCATCCGTGCGATATAGCCCATCCCGTAAAGCGCGATGGTGATGACGGGCAAAAAGAAGTTCTGGAAGGTGGCATCGTCGAGCGCCGAGTTGGCGTTTCCTTTAAACCACTGCATCCCGAAGGTTGCCGTTCCAAAGAGCGCAATCAGCACAACACCTGATACATATTCGGGGGTTGCGGTGGTAATGATCGAGAATGTCGAAAGGGTTCGGTCAGTCCGCGAGCCTTCGTTCATGCCTGCCAGCACGCCGATAATCAACGCGCCGGGCACCATGACAAGCATCACAAAGCCCATGAGTTTGGCAGTATGTCCAAGGCGGATCGAGATGATCTGGCTGACGTCTTCTTTAAAGCGGGTGGAGAAGCCCCATTCGCCTTGCAGTACGCCGCAGAATTTGGGGGCATCTTCAACCGATGAGCCTCTTGTCGCACAGCGCGCGCGAACCTCACCGTCGCTGCCAGTGATGACGTAGCCCGGCAAAAGGCCAATCCACTCACCGTATTTAATCGGAAGCGCCTGAGAATAGCCGCGATTTTCAAGATAAGTCACAACGGCCTCATCGGACATCCGAGAGTTGCCTTGTGTCTTCGCAAGCTTTTCGAGGTTTGGATCGAGATTGGTGAGCCAAAACACCACAAATGTCAGGCAGAGTGCCGTGAGGATCATAACCCCAAGGCGCTTCAGAATAAACAGTCCCATGACGTCCCCTGTTAGTTTTGTATCTCGGACTTAGTGTCCGTTGATCGCAGGTCGAAAAAGGCCGCCCCACGTGAATGGGGCGGCCAATTGATTCTTAAGCTGCGTAAGCGATCTTATAGATCTGCGGCAGGTATGCGATGTGCATGTCCCAGCCAACCAGACCCGGCTTTGCGTGGCGGAATATCGAGCGCCAGTATGGCTGAACAGTCACGCCTTCGTCGGTCATGATGGCCTGAATTTTTGCCATCACTTCGCGACGCTTGTCGGCATCAGCAAGGCTGTTTGCCTCAGTCAGAAGTGTGTCGAACTCTGCGTTTGCAAAGCCAGATTCGTTCCATGCTTCGCCAGACTTATAAGCCAGCGCCAGTACTTGTGTCCCAAGTGGGCGGTGGTTCCAGTTTGTTGAAGAGAACGGATACTTTGTCCAGTCGTTCCAGAATGTCGAACCTGGGATGACTGTCCGCTTTACGTTAAAGCCTGCGTCACGCATTTGTGCCGCAACCACGTCGTTTGTGTTCTTGAGCCAGTCATCATCAACGGAGATGAGGTCGAACTCATAGTCCTGCATGCCTGCTTCGGTCATCAGGGCCATGGCAGCTGCCGGATCGTAAGGCAGTGCAGGCACGTCAGCCCATTCAGGATGCATTGGGCCTACGTGCTGGTTGCGGGCTGGTTGGCCCAGACCTGCAACACCAAGCTCAAGGCAAACTGCGTTATCGACGGACATTGCAATCGCCTGACGCACGCGCTTGTCGGCGTAAGGCATTTTGCCGTCAACTTCGGCCACTTGGTTGGTCCGGATGGATACTGTCGCACCAGATGCGATTTCGGATTTATCCCAGCCGAGGCCGTCCATGACTTCGATAAAGTCGCCAGTTGTTTCATACAACATGTCAACTTCGTCGGACGCTGCAGCCGCTGCAAGAGCGGATGGGTCAGTGCCAAGATCGATATAGGTGATCTTGTCCATATATGCGCCTTTACCAGCCGCATAACCCCACCAGTCGTGATCCGCGTTCCGCACGAGAACGGCTTTCACGCCAGCCTCGTTTGTTTCCGCAAGGTATGGACCCGTGCCGATCTGTGTTGAGAACATATCTTCGAGATTGTTATCAGCGTGTGTGATCGCAGCAGGATAGTCGGACATGCCCGCAATCAGCGAGATGTCTGGTACTGGTAAGTTCAGCTTAACAGTGTGGCTATCGACAATTTCGATGGTGCCTTCGCCGGCCATGCCTGTGGCTTCATCAATCAGAACCGCAAAACGGCCCGCCATTGAGTTGCCTTCAACGGCCTTATCACACCAGCCAGCAATGTTGCGTGCAACATCTTCTGCAGTGAAATCATCGCCATTGTTCCACTTTACGCCCTTACGAACGTTCAGCGTATAAACTGTGGAGTCTTCGTTGATCGACCAGCTTTCAAGCAGCATGGGTTGGAACGAACCGTCATTGTTGTACTCGACCAGATATTCCAACCAGCCAGAGGATACATAAGCAAACTCTGTCCAGTCATATGTGCGCGGATCTTTTGGCGCATAAACGGTCATCGCGATGCGGACTTCGCCGCCTTGCTGTGCGTGGGCCGCAGCCTTAACAGGCGAAGCAAGACCAAGCAGGCCATAAGCAGCAGTTGCAGTCAGACCAAGCGATGTTGTGCGTGTGAGGAATTCACGGCGGCTGAGTTTGCCCGCCTTTTCCTCATTTGCGTACATCAGCGCGGCTGGATGCATTTTCGTTTTATCAAATTGCGTCATTCGTTTCTCCCTGTGACACTTTTATAATTTCCGAGCGGTGTTTTGTTTTCTGAAATTGCGCGGTTATTGTTTGCATCTAATCCAGAAGCCTCCCGTTCCACGCCATTGCGCACTTTTTTCAATCAAAGGTCAATGAACCGTTTCGATAATCTTTTCACGTTTGCGACATTTACCCCGTCAGAAAACGACACCTCAGAAGGTTTTGATGTCGTCAATTGGCAGAAATGAAAAATGTTAATTTACGCGTGAAGATTGCTGCGATGCAGCACCAAATTTACGAAAACTACTTGGGGTTGTGCCTGTTTGGGAGGCAAAGCTGCGCGTGAAGTAGGCGGCTGAATGAAAGCCCAGTTGCGTGGCAATTTCATTCACTGGCGTACGTGTTTCGCGCAAGAGCATGCAGGCTTCGTAGTGGACGCGGTCGCGCAGGATCGCGAGGGCCGATTTCCCGCAAGTTTGGTTGCAACAGCGGGTCAGATGCGTGGGGGTAACGCCCAAAGCATGGGCATATTCAGCGACGCCGTGATCAGAGCGATAGCCGCGCTCGATCAGATCGGTAAATGCCGCAACAAGGCGGGCCGCCGACGTGTGCGCGCGTGATCTCTGGGTGTCAGCTGGGGCGTTTTCGATCTGGCG
>Ga0208803_1000459_pt1 | contig 11827 bp, 8 predicted proteins | sample Colrivmet1551A02_FD_187656 | JGI IMG/M metagenome (GOLD analysis project Ga0208803, IMG submission 187656) | Estuarine microbial communities from the Columbia River estuary - metaG 1551A-02 (SPAdes) (version 2) | ecosystem: Environmental > Aquatic > Marine > Intertidal zone > Estuary | place...
TAACCTTTTCAAGTTATTAGACTGCCACTTATCGTCCTCATTTTCTTTGGTGTAATCTATTAAGTTGTCGGAATCTCTGTTGAAAAAGGCCACTGATGCGTTAAGTTTGTTGCCAAAATATTTAAGTCCAATTTCTTCTGAGATTGCGCGTTCAGGGACTAAATTTTCGTTTCCAATGTCCTGTCGTCCAACATAGTACAAATCGTTATATGTTGGAACTCTATAAGTATAACCAGCATTTGCGTAAACTCTGAAAGAATCATTAATGCGGTAGCCTAAATCAATTCCAGGGAAAGCGTTAAAATCAAATTCTGAAAAGTAGTTTACGGCGACCCCAGGAGTTACATCAAGCTTGTTGTCCAATAACGAAAAACGATGTTCTAAAAAGAAATTCCCCATCCATCGTTCACGATTACCTAACCGATTACTATTCATCTTTACTTTTGCAACATCAATACCAAAGCCAGTTACTCCAAAAGAAGAGGAGTATGAGCTGTTGATTTGTATACCAACTTTATTAGAAATATGTAAATTCCTATACACCGAAGGGTTATTTCTAATATAGAGGTACATGTCTTGATTTCGTTTCCAATAGAGTTGAGGACTAATTTTCAAATCGCCTCGTTTGATTATGGTTGAAATTCCGACCAAACTGCTTTGAGTTTCTTCGTATTGTTCTTTAGCATTTATGGCATAAAACTGGTTACCACCAAACTTGCGTTCTGAAAAAGTAGCAATAACATCGATTGGGGTTGTTTTTGTGTTGAAGCTACTTTTTAAAAAGTAGTTTTGATTCTGGAAATCTGTATTGTAGCGGTATCCTTCTGAACTATTTATTGATGCATGCCCCATAACACTTGCGTTATCTAGACTTTTCCCAAGCGTTGCAGTTGCGTGTTGTTGGTTATATGAACCCAGTTGGAACCCAACATTGTTTTTTAGGTCTCCATTGGTCTTGGTGACAATATTGATGGCTCCTGTAAAAGCATTTTGCCCAAAAATTCTTGCAGCAGGACCTTTAATGATCTCGATGCGTTTAATCACTTCCAAAGGAAGTGCGATGTTTAGTGTGTGGTGTCCAGTTTGTGGGTCTTCAACCTTAATACCATCAATTAGTAAGAGCGTCTGATCAAAACTTCCACCGCGGATATATAAATCTGCTTGCATCCCATAGATTCCCTGACGACGAATATCTATTCCTGCCTCTTGTTGTAATAGTTCTGCTAGATTAGTGGCTGGGCTACCTTCAATAACCTCTGCAGTGATGATGCTTATGGTTCGTGAGTTCTCTTTGAAAGGCAAATCTATCCTTGTTGATTCAATGGTAATTGAATCTAAAGATTGGACTTGCTGAGCAATGCCGTATTGTATTACAAGCAAACCAATAAGTGTAAATAGGTTAGTTTTCATGTTTATATTTTAAGACATTTAAAATAAGCCTCAAAGGTATATAAATCTATAAATCGAACATTATAAATCTTTAGAAATCTCACAAAAAAAAGTATTTTTATAGTAGCTGTAGGTATTGAAATAAATTACAGGATACTTTTAAAAAAAAGCATAAATACACTACCTTTAAATCATGTTTGCATTAGTTGATTGTAATAATTTTTATGCCTCTTGTGAGCGGGTTTTTAACCCTAATCTACAAGGGCTACCTGTTGCTATTTTGTCGAATAACGACGGCTGTGTTATTGCTCGTAGCGATGAAGCGAAAGCACTTGGGCTTCCTATGGGTGCCCCGGCATTCAAGTATAAGTCGTTTTTTAAGGCGAATAAGGTTCAGGTTTTTTCTTCTAATTATCCTTTATATGGCGATATGAGTAGTCGAGTCATGAAGATTTTGAGCCAATTTACCCCCGACATCGAAGTGTACAGTATAGACGAGGCATTTTTACAATTCAAGGGCTTCGATAATTATAAGCTTGATGCTTATGGGCATGAGATACGCAATCGTGTTTTGAAGTGGACGGGAATTCCGACTTGCGTTGGTATTGGCCCTACAAAAGCACTTTCAAAGGTCGCCAATAAAATTGCCCGAAAATTTCCTAAAGAAACAGGCGGAGTTTATATTATTGACACTGAAGAGAAACGCATTAAAGCACTTAAGTGGACTTCTATTGACAAAGTTTGGGGGATAGGGCGTGCACTTGAGAAACGACTTATCCAAAATCAATGCAAAACAGCCTATGATTTTGTTCAACTTCCAGACCTTTGGGTACGGAAAACATTTTCCATTACCGAATGGAAGCTCAAGAAGGATCTCGAGGGGATTTCTAAAATTGAGATGGATCAGGTCAAAAATAAACAGGCTATTGCAACAACTAGAAGTTTTGAGACAACCCTAACGGATTTAGGGGATTTGAAAGAGCGTGTTTCCACTTTTGCAAGCAGTTGTGCTGAGAAACTTCGACGACAAAATTCCAGTTGTCATATGCTTATTGTGTTTTTGCGTAGTGATCGCTTTAAAACCAATAGCCCGCAATACCGCGCGAGCAGAATGGTAAGCATTCCCTTTCCTACAGATTCTAGCTTGTTGCTTAGTACTAGCGCCATTCGAGCCATAAGCTCTATTTACAAAAAAGGCGTTCATTACAAAAAGGCAGGGGTAATACTGACAGGAATTGTTCCTACTTACAACCACCAATTACAAATGTTTTCCCATGAAGATGCACGCCACAAACCCCTAATGCATGCGATTGATTGTGTTAATAAAAAATATGGCGCTTCAAAGGTTAAATTAGCTAATCAAGATTTAACGCGAACGTGGAAAATGCGGCAAGAGCATTTATCGCCGCGTTATACTACCAATCTGAAAGATATAATTACAATCCAATGTCAAAAAAAACCAATCAAGCCCTAACTTTTTTTATTCCAAAACCCGGAGAACACAACACCGGAGTTATTTACTTTGATACCGGAATCTCTGCAGGCTTTCCTTCGCCTGCCGATGACTTTAAGCAAGAACGCTTGTCTCTAGATTCAGAGCTAATTAAAAATAAAGAGGCGACTTTTTTTGCCCGTGTAAGCGGTCAATCTATGATAGATGCGGGGTTAAATGACAATGATTTATTAGTTATAGACCGTAGTCTTACGCCGGAACACAACAGAATTGCAGTTTGTTTTTTAGATGGTGAGTTTACTGTAAAGAGATTAAAGGTTGACGGAGAAGAGGTTTGGTTACAGCCTGAAAATAAAAACTATAATCCTATCAAAATTACATCTGAGAATGATTTTGTGATTTGGGGGATTGTAACCAATGTGATTAAAAAAGTATAATTTAAATTTGTTTTCGTAAGCGCGCGACAGGAAAATCTAGCTGTTCTCTGTATTTTGCCACCGTCCGTCGTGCTATAGGATAGCCCTTTTCTTTAAGGATCTTAGCTAATTTTTCATCGGTCCAAGGCTTTTTTTTATCCTCCTCAACAATAATGGTTTTTAAAATACTTTTTATTTCTCGAGTAGACACTTCTTCTCCTTGGTCATTGGTCATTGATTCACTAAAGAACTCTTTAATGAGTTTTGTCCCATAGGGAGTGTCTACATATTTGCTGTTTGCAACTCTAGAAATAGTGGAAACATCCATTTCTACTTCGTCAGCGATATCTTTTAAAATCATGGGGCGAAGTTGTTCTTCATCACCAGATAAAAAGTAGGCTTTTTGGTAGTGCATTATTGCACTCATGGTTAGCAACAGTGTTTGTTGACGCTGTCGTATTGCGTCGATAAACCATTTGGCAGCATCGAGTTTTTGTTTAATGAATAAAACAGCCTCTTTTTGTGCTCTGGACTTTTCTTTGGAAGCCTTGTACCCAAGCAACATTTCGTTGTAGGATTTAGAAATATGTAGCTCAGGGGCATTACGTCCGTTTAAAACCAGCTCCAATTCGCCGTCAATAATTTTAATTGTAAAGTCAGGGACGACATGCTCTGTCGAGCGTAGGTTGTTGGAAAATGAACTCCCAGGTTTTGGATTGAGCCGTTCAATCTCCAATATGGCATCTTTAAGCTCAATTTCAGAGATATCAAATTTTTTGAGTAATTTCTGGTAATGCTTTTTTGTAAATTGTTCAAATGCATTTTCAATCATATTAGCTGCACGCTCTGTATCGGGTGTTTGTTCCTTTCGCTGCAATTGAATCAGTAAACATTCCTGTAAATTTCTTGCTCCTACGCCAGGCGGATCTAGTTGCTGCACAACCTTTAGCACCTTTTTAAGGGTATCAACATCTGTGAAAATATTCTGAGTGAAGGCCAAATCATCTGTTAAATCTAAAAGTGATCGGCGAATATAACCACTATCATCGATGCTTCCAATGAGAAATTTTGCTATTTCATAATCTTGGTTTTCTAAGCGAAAGGTGTTGAGTTGGTCTGTTAATAGTTGTGTGAATGATGTTCCAGAGGCATAAGGAATTGTTTTTGACTCATCATCTGCACTATGATTATTGGCCTGTAGTCTGTAGGAAGGTATTTCATCATCGCTCAGGTAGTCATCGATATTAATATCATCAGCATTTATTTTTTCATTTTCTTCATAATCTTGATCGGAATATATATCGTCAAAACCATCCTCTTCTTTCTCTTTACCGCGCTCCAAAGCAGGATTTTCTTCTAGCTCCTGTTTTAGACGTTGTTCAAATGCTTGTGTAGGTAACTGTATAAGCTTCATCAGCTGAATCTGCTGTGGAGACAGTTTTTGTGAAAGTTTATATTGTAAGTACTGCTTTAGCATTGCTTATTTGGGTTTGTATAAAATTAAAAAAAACAATTAAATGAATAGGCTCTAGTTTTAATTAATTAGTGTACTACTGCTGTCTTGGACTTAAAATTCAGCATTTTGCGGGGTTCTTGGATATGGGATAACATCTCTGATATTACTCATTCCCGTAGCAAACATAACTAGTCTTTCAAAGCCAAGTCCAAACCCAGAGTGCACTGCTGTTCCATAGGTTCTAAGGTCTAAGTACCACCATAACTCTTCTTCTGGAATATCGAGTGCAGCCATTTTTTCCTTGAGGACTTCTAAGCGCTCTTCACGCTGAGACCCGCCTACAATTTCTCCAATACCAGGAAAGAGAATATCCATAGCACGGACAGTTTTCCCGTCTTCATTTAGCCGCATATAAAACGCTTTGATATTAGCCGGGTAGTCAAATAAGATGACTGGACATTTAAAGTGCTTTTCGACTAGAAATCGTTCGTGCTCACTTTGCAAATCTACGCCCCATTCATTGATTGGGTATTTGAATTTTTTCTTTTTGTTAGGCTTGCTATTTCTTAAAATATCAATAGCCTCTGAATAACTTACTCGCTTAAAATTGTTATCCAAAACAAAATTTAATTTCTCCGTCAGGATCATGCTGCTGCGTTCGTTTTGAGGTTTTGATTTCTCTTCCTGTTCGAGGCGTTTTTCTAGAAAGGCGAGATCATCAACATTGTTTTTTAAAACATAGGCAATTACATATTTTAGAAAATCTTCAGCAAGATCCATATTTCCTTCCAAATCCATAAAAGCAACTTCGGGCTCAATCATCCAAAATTCAGCAAGGTGTCTTGAAGTGTTAGAGTTTTCGGCTCTAAATGTTGGTCCAAAAGTATACACTTTTCCTAGCGCCATGGCGTAGGTTTCAGCCTCTAATTGCCCTGATACGGTGAGGTTTGTTTCTTTTCCGAAAAAATCCTTTGAGTAATCTACTTCTCCGCTTTTAGTAAGCGGAGGGTTTTTTGGATCTAGGGTTGTAACTCGAAACATTTCACCTGCTCCTTCGGCGTCACTTCCTGTAATGATGGGGGCATGCATGTAGTTAAATCCATTGTTGTGAAAATACTGGTGAACGGCAAATGAAAGAGACGAACGCAGGCGCATTATGGCCCCAAAAGTATTGGTTCGAGCTCTTAGATGCGCTTGTTCTCTCAAGAATTCTAATGAATGGCGCTTGGGTTGTAAAATAGTCTTAGACACGAGCTCAGGATCGGCATCTCCTAAAACTTCTAACGAAGTAACTTGAATTTCTACGTCTTGGCCTTTGCCTTGACTTTCGACTAAACTGCCTTTTATGTGTACAGCAGCACCTGTTGAAATGCGCTTCAGTAATGCCTCATCCATAGATTCAAAATCTACCACACACTGAATATTACGAAGCGTAGATCCATCATTTAATGCAATAAAGCGATTCGCTCTAAACGATTTTACCCACCCTTTAACTTCAACATCTATATGTTTTATTTCTTGCGCAAAAAGCTCTGCTATTGTACTCTTGATCATTTGTCCCTAAAATTAGGTACAAATATAAAACTTTAGAACCAAAGAAGGCTGATAATTATTTCACATCAACATCCTCAATTTCAGGGATGATGTTAAGCGCTGGTTCTTTTAAAACTTTTTTATTGGCAATACTACGCTCCAAAGATAACAGCAGTACAGGTAAAAGTAATAAATTAGCCATCATGGCGAGTAATAAAGTTCCCGAAATTAGCGCCCCTAGAGCTACTGTTCCGCCAAAATTTGAGGTAATAAATACAGAGAATCCAAAAAACAGAACAATTGATGTGTAAAACATACTTATTCCTGTTTCTCGTAGTGCGGCAAATATAGATTTCTTTATGCGCCAGTGATTAGCTATTAGTTCCTGGCGGTATTTTGCTAAAAAGTGAATGGTATCATCAACAGAAATTCCAAAAGCGATGCTAAAAACTAATATTGTTGAGGGCTTTATGGGGACGCCCAAATAGCCCATCATTCCGGCTGTAATCAAAAGCGGTAAAAGGTTCGGAATTAAGGATATGATGATCATTCGGAATGATCTAAACATGTAAGCCATGAATAAAGAAATAAGAACAATTGCTAGAGCCAATGATAGAATTAAATTCCGGATCAGAAATCGAGTGCCTTTTTGAAACAAATACGCTTTCCCTGTGAGGGTTACTTCGTACTGGTCCTCTGGAAATATTTTAGCAATTTTTTCCTTTAACTGCTCTTCTATTCGCTCCATCTTCTCTATTTCTGCATTTTTCATAAAGGTAGTTATACGCGCATATTGCCCGGTAGAGTCAACATAATTTTTGAGCAAACTTACATCATTGGTAGTGTTTTTTGCATAAGACAAAATGAAAGTATTTTCTTGTGCTGTAGGTAATTGATAGTACTTGGGATTTCCATTATAGTATGCTTGTTTGGCGTATTTTACAAGGCCAACAATGGATATTGGCTTAGAGAGCTCGGGAATATCTTCAATAAGCAATTCAAGCTCGTTCATTCGCTTTAAAGTTGACCTTTTGAGGACCCCTTTTTTTCGCTTGGTGTTGACTAGAATTTCTAAGGGCATTACACCATTAAATTCTTTTTCATAAAACTCGATATCTTTAAAGAATTCTGCGCTTTTAGGCATGTCCTCTAACAAACTGCCCGTTGTTTCTATTTGATAAATTCCAATAATACTCGTGATTAATAAGATAAGTGAAAAGGAGTAAATAGTGATGCTTTTGTGCTTTACAGTTTTTTCAATCCAGTCCCCTAATCTATTGATCCATTGCCTATTCAGATGTTCTAAATGCTTTTCCTTAGGCATAGGCATAAAGCTGTAAATAATGGGGATAATGAGCAAACATAGCACAAAAATAGCCATAATACTCAAAGAGGCTACAGTTCCAAATTCTGTGAGAAGCTTACTTTGAGTAATGACAAAAGTAGCAAAACCAGAGGCTGTAGTTGTGTTGGTCATCAGTGTTGCATTTCCGACTTTAGTAATAACACGTTGTAGAGACTTGGCTTTATTTCCGTGTTTATTAACTTCGTGTTGGTATTTGTTAATTAAGAATATACAATTGGGGATACCGATAACTATGATTAAAGGAGGGATTAGTGCTGTCAGTACAGTAATCTCGTATTCAAGGAGACCTAAAATACCAAAAGTCCACATTACCCCTATAACTACTACAAACATAGAGATGAACGTTGCGCGATACGAACGAAAAAACAAATAGAAAATAAGGGACGTGATTAGAATAGCTGCGAGTATAAAAATCTCAATTTCATCAATTATATTTTGAGAATTAAGCGTGCGGACATAGGGCATACCTGATGCTCGTACATTCATTTTTGTAGCGGCTTCGAAAGCTTTAATTTTTGGAATCAAGACCTCCGTTATAAACTCTTTTCTGGCTGAGGTGTTTACAATTGATTTTTTAAGGTATATAATTGTACGAATTGCCTTAGAGTCTTTATTGTAAAGTACCTCATCATAAAAAGGAAAATCAGAAAATAGTGAGCTTTGAAGTTGCTCAAGCTCATCATTCGAGCGGATTGAATCATTAACTATTGGCTCAAAAATAAACTGTTGTTTCTTTTGATCTTTAATTAATTTTTTTAGGTCTTGAAGCGTGATTACAGCTTCGATATTTTCATTTTTTTCAATTGATTTACTAAAGCTGTTCCATGCATTAAAATTTTGTGCGGTTAGAAGTGTACTATCTTTTACGCCAAGGACAATAATATTTCCCTCTTCGCCAAATATATCCAAAAAGGTATTGTAGTCAAGATTTACGTGGTGCTGATCAGGAAGCAAATTGGCTTCAGTGTACGAAAAGCGCATTTTATTCCATTGCGAAACCATAAGAGCAGTACCAAGCCCTATCATTATGAGGATAACGATGCGGTTACGAAGAATTAGTCGTGCTACAGCTTCCCAAAAGCCAGAAGTAAATACTTTAAACATATTTGATTTTGAAGTCCCCAAAGGTATAGAAAACCAATGGATTTCGGGGCATAATTGTGCGCTGCCTTTTCTAAAAAAAGAGTTAAATTAGTTTGGCGCTTTTTTGACAATTACACAGTCAAAATCTCCTTTTCTTTTGCAGCAAAAAGAGTATCAGCTTTCACGATATGTGTATCGGTCATCTGTTGAATATCAGCCTCTGTGTTTTTTTTAAGGTCTTCAGAGATGTCATTTAGTTTTTTAAGTTCATTATTGCCCTCTTTTCGAGCACCGCGAATAGAGATTTTTGCATCTTCAGCCTCTCCCTTTGCTTGTTTAGCAAGCTCACGTCGACGCTCTTCGGTGAGTGGTGGCACGTTGATGATGATACTTTCGCCATTATTCATGGGGTTAAATCCAAGATTGGCGACCATTATAGCATGTTCAATATCTTGTAACATTGATTTTTCCCACGGTTGAACAGTGATGGTTCTGCCATCAGGTGTATTTACATTAGCAACTTGAGCTAAAGGCGTTAGTGTCCCGTAATAATCAACGTTTACACTACCCAACATAGATGGGCTTGCTTTACCAGCACGAATATTTATAAATTGTTTTTCTAGATGCTTGAGGGCCTTTTCCATAGCTTCTTTGGTACTGTCCAATATGAATTCAATTTCTTCGTTCATTTCTTTTAAATTAACTTACTGTCGTTCCAATCTGTTCTCCTGAAACTATTTTCATTAAATTTCCTTTTTTATTCATATCAAAAACAATAATAGGCAGTTCATTTTCTTGACTTAACGTAAATGCTGTTGTATCCATAACCTTAAGGCCTTTGCTGAGGACGTCAGAAAAGCTAATATTGTCAAATTTACTAGCTGTTGCATCTTTTTCGGGATCGGCAGAATAGATGCCATCGACTCTAGTTCCTTTCATTATCACATCGGCCTCAATTTCAATTGCCCGTAAAACTGCTGCTGAATCTGTAGTAAAATATGGATTTCCAGTTCCTCCGCCAAAAATTACGACTCGCCCTTTTTCTAAATGGCGCATGGCCTTACGGCGTATAAATGGCTCTGCAACTTCATTAATTTTTATCGCTGATTGCAATCGCGTAGGGACCTCTTCATTTTCTAAAGCGCTTTGGAGTGCTAATCCATTTATGACTGTTGCGAGCATTCCCATGTGATCGCCTTGAACACGATCCATTCCATTACTTGCCCCTGCAACTCCTCTAAAAATGTTTCCTCCTCCAATAACAATAGCAACTTCTATACCTTTGTTAACAATGTCTTTGATGTCCCTTGCGTACTCGGAAAGACGAAGAGGGTCAATTCCATACTGTCGATTGCCCATGAGGGCTTCGCCAGATAGTTTCAGTAATATGCGTTTGTATGTCATAATTGTTTTGATCGTTATACAAATATAAGGAATATCTTAAAAGGTTATTAGCCCTTGTATTTTTTCCGTTTTGATTTAAGTTTAAAAAAACCCTGTGTCCATTAGACACAGGGTTTTAAATTATATCAGTAATTAGTTATTGTAATTATCCTAAAGCTACCCTTTTAAATTCAGTAACTTCAACTTCACCATAAGAAGCGACATATTTTGCAACTGTGCTTTTATCATCTTTAATGAAATCTTGATCTAACAGACACTGTTCTTTATCTAGAGTTGTATTATCTGAAATAAAGCGGTCCATTTTTCCTGGCAAAATTTTATCCCAAATTTGTTCTGGTTTTCCTTCGGCTTTGAGTTGTGCTTTTGCATCTTCTTCAGCTTGAGCCAAAACTTCAGGGGTCAATTGCGCCATAGAAATGTAGCGAGGAACATTCTTTAATGTTTTACCTAGTCGTTCAAGCTCAATATTATCTTTTTCAATAACAGCAATACGCGCTTCAGTTTCAGAGGCAACAAAAGCTGGATCGAAATCTTTGTACGATAATGAAGTTGCGCCCATTGAAGCGACCTGCATCGCGAGGTCTTTCGCAAGTGTTGCAGCATTGTCCACGTTTGCCGAAAGACCAACTAGGGCTGCAATTTTATAGATGTGTACATAGGCACCTACATATGGAGCTTCCACTTTTTCAAAAGACTTTAAATCTAATTTTTCTCCAATCACACCTGTTTGCTCGACTAGTTTATCAGCTACAGACATACCGCCAAAGTCTGCTGCTAAAAACGCATCTTTAGATGTGTGGTCTAGCGCAATCTCTGCAAGTTGATTTGCTAATGCGAGGAAGTTTTCATTCTTCCCAACAAAATCAGTCTCACATCCTAATACAATGGCAACACCAAGCGTGTTTTCTTCGTTTACTTTGGCAACAGCAGCGCCTTCCGTAGAGTCACGGTCAGCTCTTTTGGCAGCGACTTTTTGCCCTTTCTTACGCAGGATATCAATTGCATTATCAAAATCTCCTTCGGCTTCAACAAGTGCTTTTTTACAATCCATCATTCCTGCACCAGTAGCTTTTCTTAATTTGTTTACTTCGGCAGCTGTAATCTTTGTCATGATTTTAAGTTTTAAAAAAAGTCGAAAAATTATTCAATAGAAGAACTTAACGACTTGGTTGTTTTGTATTTATTTAAAAAATTTTATTCCTCTTCTTGTTTGGTAGCTTCAACAGCTTCAACAGCTGGAGCAGCAACAGCTTTTGCAACAGTTTCTTTAGACTCTTTACTCTTGCCTTCTTTTTCTGCTTTTCTGTGTTCAAGCCCTTCCGCAATACCATCTGTAACAGTGGCTAGAATTTTGTTGATTGACTTTGAAGCATCATCATTTGCTGGAATAACAAAATCAACCTGTCTCGGGTCTGAGTTTGTGTCTACCATTGCAAAAATTGGAATGTTAAGTTTCTGAGCTTCTTTAATTGCGATGTGTTCTCTTTTAATGTCTACAACAAATAAAGCACCTGGTAGACGTGTCATATCAGAGATAGATCCTAAGTTCTTTTCTAACTTAGCACGTAGACGATCAACCTGAAGGCGTTCCTTTTTTGAAAGCGTATTGAATGTGCCATCTTTTTTCATGCGGTCAATTGCAGCCATTTTCTTAACGGCTTTACGGATTGTTACAAAATTTGTAAGCATTCCGCCTGGCCATCGCTCGGTGATGTAAGGCATATTGA
>Ga0208803_1000478_pt1 | contig 11547 bp, 9 predicted proteins | sample Colrivmet1551A02_FD_187656 | JGI IMG/M metagenome (GOLD analysis project Ga0208803, IMG submission 187656) | Estuarine microbial communities from the Columbia River estuary - metaG 1551A-02 (SPAdes) (version 2) | ecosystem: Environmental > Aquatic > Marine > Intertidal zone > Estuary | place...
TCGCGGCTCAGGTAATAATGGCGGTGGTGATCGACCACCATCTAATGGTGGACAAGGTCCAGATTTAGATGACTTGGTTCGAAAGGGGCAAGAACAACTGCGCGTATTAATGGGCGGCAAAGGTGGTGCTAACAATAAAAATACTCCTCCAAAAGGTGGTGGCGCAGGATTTGGGCTTGGTGGATTTGGATTAATATTCATTGCTATATTTGGATTATGGGTCTTCAATAGTTTTTATAGAGTTGATACATCAGAACAGTCTGTCGAGTTATTTTTTGGTGAGTACTACAAAACAGGCAACGAAGGTTTGAATTTTGCTCCATGGCCTGTTGTCACAAAACAAATACTTCCAGTCACTAGAGAGAACTCAGAAGATATTGGTGTTGGACGAGGTGCAAGAGCAGACGAAGGTCTAATGCTGACTGGTGATGAAAATATAGTTGATATAGATTTCCAAGTTGTTTGGAATATCACTGATGCTCAACAATTCTTGTTCAATCTACAGGATCCAAAAGAAACAATCCGAGCAGTTTCGGAATCCGCAATGAGAGAAATTATTGCTAGGAGCAATTTATCTCCGATTTTGAACAAAGACCGTGGTGCTATTACAGCTGAGCTAAAAAAATTAATTCAAGATACACTAGATATTTATGGTTCTGACAGTGATGGAAATGTTACTGGCTCAGGAATTAATATCATTCGTGTAAATTTACTAGGTGCAAACCCACCTCGTGAAGTTATTGATGCGTTTCGTGAAGTGCAAGCAGCTGAACAAACACGTGATACTCTTGAAAAACAGGCAGATGCATACTCAAATCGAGTGGTTGCTGAAGCTCGGGGTAAAGCAGCACAGCTAATGGAACAAGCTGAAGGTTATCGTGCACAAACAATTAATGAAGCTGAAGGTGAAGCATCAAGATTTGTCTCTGTATATGACGAATATGTAAAAGCACCTATAGTAACACGAAAACGTTTATACCTAGAAACTATAGAAAAAGTTTATGGCAGTGTTAACAAAGTAGTAATTGATGAAAGTAGCAGTGGGCAGGGTGTAGTCCCATATCTTCCATTAAATGAATTGACTAAACAAAAGACAGGAGGCAACTAATGAAACGCTTTAATAATTTATTGCTGCCAATTCTGGCGGCCATTGGATTTCTAGTTATGTCTTCAGTTTTTGTTGTTGATGAACGTGAAAAAGCACTTAGATTGTGGTTTGGTGAAGTAACAGCCGTGATTGTCGATCCTGGTTTGAATTTCAAAGTTCCATTCCTTCATGAAGTGGTGAAATATGAAGATCGTATTCTACCATTAGATGTACAACCTGATGAATTTACTCCTCTTGATGACCGCCGATTAGTTGTCGATGGATTTGCTTTGTGGCGGATTCAAGATCCTGTACAGTTTAGAAGAGCTGTTGGATCAGGTGGACAGAGATCAGCAACGCAAAAACTTGATGGTATTATGAATGATGGAATGAGATCAGTACTCGGCCGTGTAACTTCTAACGAGATCCTATCAACTGACAGAACTGCTTTAATGGCTGAGATTCGTGATGCAGTACGTGAGCAAGCAACTGTTTTAGGTGTTGAAATTGTAGATGTGCGAATAAAACGTGCTGACCTTCCAGAGCAAAACCTTGAGGCAACTTTTGGCAGAATGCGTGCTGAACGTGAACGAGAAGCCGCAGATGAGATTGCACGAGGAAATGAAGCTGCTCAAAGAGTTAGAGCATCTGCAGATAGAACTGTTGTCGAAACTACATCTGTAGCGCAAAAAGATGCAGATATTATCCGTGGGCAAGCTGATGGTAAGCGAAATGCTATCTTTGCCGAGGCGTTTGGACGTGACCCGGAGTTCTTTGCTTTTTATAGATCTCTAACTGCTTATGAAAAATCTTTGAATGGTGATAATGCTACAATGATTATTTCACCAAATAGCGAATTCTTTGACTATTTGAATTCAGATTCGCTAAATGAATGATTTTTTGACAGCAATTGGATTAGTTGCTGTTATTGAGGGGCTGGTACTTGTACTGGCCCCATCTCGTTTTGAGGATATAATTCGTGCCTTAGGTTCAATGAGTTTGGAAACAAGACGTAACTTAGGATTAATTTTCGTAGTAGTAGGGCTTGTAATAATATGGGCTGTAAAGGCGCTATAACTAATATTAATTTGATATTAATTTAATAAAGAAACAATTTGTTTATTAAAATTTGACAGAATTTAATTAAAACATACTTATAAAGAAGTCATAAATTTTATTTCAATATCCTAAACAAAAAATACATCCCCAGGAGGAAAATGTCGTGAAAAGTTTCACAGCTACAAAAAGAGCAACAATAAGACAAACACAGTCTGTCATGGTTAACACGCTTTTTGTTTTTTCTATTTTAATGTTATTAAGTTTATCTGCATATGCTAGAGGTGCACCAGAGAGTTTTGCTGATCTTGCTGAAGAACTATCACCGTCAGTTGTTAATATTACTACATCGACGACAATTGCTGGTGTAACTGATCAAGCAAGGCCACAAATACCAGAGGGAAGCCCTTTTGAAGACTTGTTTAGGGATTTTTTTAATAACGGTGAAGGAGGTCAAGCTAGGCCAAGAAGAAGTAGTGCTCTTGGTTCAGGATTTGTAATATCGTCTGATGGATATATCGTGACGAATAACCATGTTATTGATAAAGCAGATGAAATTGTAATAGAGTTTTTTGATGGAAAAGAGCTTGTTGCAAAACTCGTTGGCCGTGATCCTAAAACAGATATTGCTGTATTAAAAGTCGAGGCCTCTGAACCTCTTCCATTTGTAGGTTTTGGGGATAGCGATGTAGCTCGCGTTGGTGATTGGGTAATGGCAATTGGTAACCCATTAGGCCAAGGTTTCTCTGTATCCGCGGGTATAATCTCTGCGCGAAATAGGACTCTTAGATCAGGACCATACGATGATTTCATTCAAACCGATGCTGCTATTAATCGTGGTAATTCTGGTGGACCACTCTTCAACATGAGTGGTGAAGTTATTGGCGTCAATACTGCAATAATATCACCCAATGGTGGATCTATTGGTCTTGGCTTCTCTATGTCGTCTAGAGTTGTTGGGCGAGTGGTTAAACAATTAAAAGAATATGGTGAAACAAGACGTGGATGGCTAGGTGTTCAAATACAAGATATAGACAGTGACATGGCAGAAGCTCTTGGATTAGATAAAGTATCTGGTGCATTAGTTAGCGGAGTGCCTGAAGGTCCAGGTGCAGATGCTGGAATTCTATCAGGTGATGTAATTATCTCTTTTGATGGAGTCGAAGTAGAAGATACACGAGGTTTGGTTACAGCCGTAGGCAATGCAGATGTTGGTAAAGTAGTCAGGGTCATTATTTTTAGAGATGGAAAAACAAAAACAATCAAAGTTACTCTTGGAAGACGTGAAGCTGCCGAAAAAGAAAAATTAGTACCAGTAACGAAAGCTCCTGAAAAAATCAAAGAAACAGAAAAGTTAGGAATGAAGTTACTAACAATAAATTCCGAGTCTCGGATACAATTGAACTTACCAGAAGATTTAGAAGGTGTTGCTGTTTTAGATGTCTCTGAAACTTCAGATGCTTTTGAAAAAGGTCTCAGGGCTGGTGATGTAATAGTCGAGGCGGGGCGAACTAAAATTGTTGATGTAAACGATATATCTAAAATTTTTGAAAATGCCATAGAAGCGGGACGCAAGTCTATTCTTCTATTAGTTTTAAGAGGAGATAACTCTCGATTTGTAGGTTTATCACTTTCTGAAAAATAAATTCCAATCGCCTGAAAATTAAATAGTTAAAAAGATTTTTAGGCGATTTTTTAATCAAAAAAAATTAGAAACAGTTAATTTGAAAAAAAATGCTGGCTATCTTTTTTTTCTGTGTTAACACACTCGAAATTTTATATGGAGATACTCATGCCTAAGATAACATTTATTGAACATAATGGTACTCATCATGAAGTTCAGGTTGCGGTAGGTCTATCGGTTATGGAAGCTGCGCGAGATAATAATGTACCTGGCATAGAGGCTGATTGTGGTGGTGCATGCGCATGTTCGACATGCCACGTATATGTTGACACAAACTGGAACGAAAAATTACCAGTTAAAGATGCAATGGAAGAAGATATGTTAGATTTTGCATGGGAGCCAAGTGAATTATCAAGATTAACATGTCAGCTTCGTGTGACTGAGGATCTTGATGGTTTGATTGTAAGAATGCCTGAAAAGCAAATTTAAAGAGCTCTCCATCCTATATCGTTCCTATAAAATCCATTTTCCCAATGAATTTTTTCAATTGCCTCATAAGCAAGTCTGTGTGCTTCATTAAGGCTTGATCCTCTCGCAGTGATATTAAGCACGCGGCCACCAGTGGCTATGATATTATTTTCTTCCTCTTTCGTACCTGCATGGAAAACTTGGATATTTGTTGTTTCTGATATTTTATCAAGTCCAAGAATTTTAGAGCCTTTTTCATAAGTTCCAGGGTAACCTTTCGCTGCGTAAACAATTGTTAATGCGTGATCATCCGCCCAATTTAGTTTATAATTATTAAGTTCACCTTTGGCACATGCTAACATTGCGTCTAAAGCTTGTGCTCCAAGCCTCATCATTAAAACTTGGCACTCAGGATCTCCAAATCTTACATTATATTCAACTAATTTTGGTTCTCCATCTTTTATCATGAAGCCCGCGTACAATACACCTTGATAAGGTATGCCACGTTTTGCCATTTCGTCTATGGTAGGTTGAATGATTTGTGAAATTGCTTTTGATGTTACGTCTTTTGTCATTATTGGTGCGGGCGAATATGCACCCATTCCACCTGTATTTGGTCCAGTATCACCATCAAACACTCGCTTATGATCTTGTGCTGTGCCGATTGGCAGAATATTTTTGCCATCTGAAAGGATGAAAAAGCTTGCTTCTTCTCCTTCCATAAATTCCTCAATAACGACTTCCGCTCCTGCTTTCCCAAAAGCTCCAGAAAAAATATCTTTCAAACCATTGATTGCTTCATCTAGTGTCATTGCAACTATAACACCTTTGCCGCCTGCTAAGCCATCAGCTTTGACTACGATTGGTGCGCCTTGTTCATGAACATATTCAATTGCTAATTCTAATTCTGTAAATCTGGCGTATTTTGCAGTTGGTGCATTACATGAATCACATACTCCTTTAGTAAAAGCTTTTGAAGATTCTAATTTTGCTGCAGATGCTGAAGGACCAAAAGTTAAAATATTATTTGCGCGCAAATCATCAGCAATACCCATTGCTAATGGAGCTTCTGGCCCAATAATTACAAATTGAATTCTTTTATCCAAACAGAATTTCAATACATCAGAACTATTTTCAATATTTAAATCAATGCATTGTGCAACTTTTGATATTCCAGCATTGCCAGGCGCACAATATAAAATATCACATTTTGGGTTTTGATTAACTGCCCAAGCCAACGAATGTTCTCGGCCACCAGAGCCTAAAATAAGTATATTCATGTTTTTTAATTTCCTTGGCCTTTTAAAATTATGGTTCTATTGTTTGCTACACAAAAAGCCAAGAGAGGATGCATAAATGTCAGATCTAATTGACAGCCCAGTTAAGGGGGAAAATGCTCCTGAATTTTCTGTATCTGAATTATCAAGCGTTCTTAAGCGGATGATAGAGGGTGAGTTTTCAAACGTCCGTATAAGAGGAGAAGTTGGGCGTGTTTCGAGGCCGGCATCGGGGCATCTGTATTTTGATTTAAAAGATGATAAATCTGTTATTGCATCTGTTACTTGGAAAGGCCAAGCCTCAAAGTTAGTAACTCAGCCAGAAGAAGGTTTAGAGGTTGTTGCTACTGGAAAAATTACAACCTTTGCAGGGCAATCACGGTATCAAATGATAGTATCCGAAATGTCTGTGGCAGGCATTGGTGCCTTGATGGCTCAATTAGAAAAGCGGAAAAAGAAGTTAGAAGCAGAGGGTCTGTTTGATAAAAGTATAAAAAAAGAAATTCCATATTTGCCTGAAATTATTGGAGTGGTGACTTCTCCATCAGGCGCCGTAATTCAGGATATACTTCATCGCTTGAGTGATAGGTTTCCACGCAAAGTTCTTTTATGGCCTGTGGCTGTTCAAGGTGAAAGATGTGCCCCTGATGTAGCAGCTGCAATAAATGGCTTTAATCGACTAACTCCTGGTGGAGCAATGCCTAGACCAGAATTGATAATTGTAGCAAGAGGCGGCGGTTCAATTGAAGATTTATGGGGATTTAATGAAGAATCTGTTGTACGTGCTGCAGCAGAAAGTGAAATTCCATTAATATCTGCTGTTGGACATGAAACAGATACAACACTGATAGATTTTGCTTCTGATTTACGTGCACCAACTCCAACTGCAGCTGCAGAATATGCTGTTCCAGTAAGAGCTGACTTAATGGGTTGGCTCTCTTCTATGGATGAACGAAGAGTTCGTTCGCTATCTACCGGTTTGGAGATAAAGCGACAAAGATTAAAAGATCTTAGCCGAGGATTGCCAGCTCCTGATGAGCTAGTAGCCATGTCTACTCAGCGTTTAGACTCAATATCTGAAAGATTACCAAGGGCTTTGATCACTGTAAGTAATAATAAACGAACTATACTACTACAAACTAGTGCTGGTTTAAGGGGAAGTTTACTTAAAAATAAATTAGTTGATAGATCTGAAGCAATAAATCGATTTGTTAAAAGTATACAATCCAATATGAAAGTAATAATTCAACGCAACCAAAGTGCGTTAGAAAGTTTAGAACGATTACGGCAAACACTTGGATATGAAGCTACTTTGCAAAGAGGTTATGCAGTTATCCGTAATGAAAATGGTGGGATTGTGACTAGCGTAAAAGTTGCTGATGTCAGTAAATCACTGGAAATCGAGTTTCAAGATGGTAAAACTTCACTATATAAATAAAATGATTACGAATTTTTCGACTTAGAAGTCGTTTTTTTAGGTCACAAATGTATTTTTTTTGGTTAGAAAAAATAAAATCAACAGGGCGTATATAATGGCTTTAGATCAAAAAACTGACGGCATATGGAAATCGGGCAAAGGCAAAGGGCGCAAAACGCCAAAAGGTCGTCAGGTCAGCGAAGATGCTATAGCAGATGTAAAATCATTATTGGGCAATCGAGAACGCAGAGCTGATCTCCTGATTGAGTATCTTCATTTGATACAAGATAAATTTAAGCACCTATCTACACAACACCTTGCAGCCCTCGCGGAAGAGCTGCGACTTTCTCAAACTGAAGTTTATGAAGTTGCAAGCTTTTATGCACATTTTGATATAGTAAAGGAAGACGAGGAAATTCCACCAAGTCTCACAATTCGGGTTTGTGATAGCCTTTCATGTGAGTTGGCTGGTGCTCAGGATTTGTTGTTCAAATTAGGTGAAAAATACAATGGTGGAGGAAAAGTGCGCGTAGTTAGAGCTCCGTGTATGGGTAGATGCGACACGGCACCAACATTGGAAATAGGTCATAATCACATTGATAATGCTAATGAAGAAAAAGTAGAGAAAGCAATAATTACAAAAGATTTTCATCCAAAGATCCCTAACTATGAAAATTTAAAAGATTATTCTGCAAATGGAGGTTACGCCGAACTTCAAAATTTACGAGATGGATCAAGAACACCAGACCAAATTCAAGATGAAATTCTTGAAAGCGGTCTTCGTGGCATGGGCGGTGCTGGATTTCCTTCAGGAAAAAAATGGTCTTTTGTAAGAATGAATGAAGGTGTTAGGTATTTAGCTGTAAATGGTGACGAAGGTGAGCCTGGAACATTTAAAGATCGTTATTTTCTAGAAAGAGAGCCCCATTTTTTCTTAGAAGGCATGCTGATTGCTGCTTGGGCAGTAAATGCTGAAAAATGTTTTATTTACATGCGTGATGAATACCCAGCAGTTTTAGAAATTTTAGCCAAAGAAATAAGTGCGCTTGAAACTTCAGGTATAGTTGAAAGTGGCTATATTGATTTGCGCCGTGGAGCTGGTGCTTATATTTGTGGCGAAGAGAGCGCCATGATTGAAAGTATTGAAGGCAAAAAAGGTTTACCACGACATCGCCCGCCATTTGTTGCTAGTGTTGGGATATTTAATAAGCCAACATTGGTTCATAACGTTGAGACGCTTCACTGGATTGCTAAAATATCGCGTGAAGGCTCTGCTGTATTTGGTGCACATGGTGCAAATGGGCGAAAAGGTTTGAGAAGTTATTCTGTTTCTGGTCGTGTTAGAAATCCTGGAATAAAATTGGCCCCAGCTGGAACAACAGTTCGAGAGTTGATTGAAGATTATTCTGGGGGCATGCTTGAAGGACATTCATTTAAAGCATACCAACCAGGCGGACCGTCTTCAGGATTATTGCCAGCATCAATGGGAGATATTCCCCTAGATTTTGATACACTTCAAGAATATGGAACGTTTATAGGCTCCGCTGCAGTTGTAGTTTTATCTAATCATGATAGCGCGAAAGAAGCTGCCTTAAATATGCTTCGATTTTTTGAAGATGAAAGCTGTGGTCAATGCACACCATGCCGTGTTGGATGTGAGAAAGCTGTTAAGTTAATGAGCCAAGATAAATGGGATCAAAATTTATTAGAAGAATTATCAGTTGCTATGGTGGATGCTTCTATTTGTGGGTTAGGTCAAGCAGCCCCTAATCCAATAAGAATGGTGATAAAACATTTTAATGATGAAATTTAAAAGCAATACTTATTGCTTATGTAATTTAATTTAAAACTTATCTTTATATTATATTAGAATGTGCTTTATTGAAGCCTTTAACTTAATGTATGATAAGACTAAATTAATTTAAATCATATGGCCAAAAAATGTCTTTTTTCAAAAAACTGAAATCAAAACTTTTTAGATCTTCATCAAAGATTGAAGAAGGTCTCGATGCTATTGTCGATAATGAAGAACAAGTAGAAGATAATATCTCATTAAATGATGAAGATATTACTGGACAAGAGACAGAAATTGGAATGGATTCAGAGCCAGAGCCAGAGCCAGAGCCAGAGCCAGAGCCAGAGCCAGAGCCAGAGCCAGAGCCAGAGCCAGAGCCAGAGCCAGAGCCAGAGCCAGAGCCAAAAGAAAATATAGCAAAAAGTAATGAAAGCTTAGAAAGCATTTCTAAGAATAATGAAACTTTGATTGCCGAAGAAAGTAAGCCAGTAAAAAAGAAATTTTTTGATAGGGTATTTAAGCGTAAAGAAGAAATTGAGAAAACTGAGAAAAAGCGATTATTTGACGATAATATGCTAGAAAGTCTTGAAGAACTTTTAATCAGTGCTGATATGGGGGTTGATACATCGTTGCGTGTCTCTGCCAATATGGCAGACGGTAATTTGGGCAAAAAAGTTTCAGTTAATGAAGTAAAAATCCTATTAGGAAATGAAGTGGCGCGAATTCTAGAGCCAGTAGCAAAGCCTATGCCTCTATATTCTCAAAAGCCTCAAGTTGTATTGGTTGTAGGTGTAAATGGATCAGGTAAAACAACTACAATAGGTAAGCTTGCGTCTCAGTTTCGGTCTGCTGGTAAATCTGTAGTAATAGCTGCAGGAGATACTTTTCGTGCTGCTGCAGTTGAACAACTGCAAGTATGGGGTGAAAGAGCTGGTGTTCCAGTATTGACAGCGCCTGAGGGATCTGACCCAGCTTCGTTGGCTTTTGATGCAATGAATAAGTGTAAAAATGATAATGTAGATTTACTTATGATTGATACTGCAGGTCGTTTGCAAAATCGTAAAGATTTGATGGAAGAACTTGATAAAATAGTTCGAGTAATCCAGAAGAATGACCCATCTGCACCTCATAATACGTTATTGGTTCTTGATGCTACGACAGGACAAAATGCGATCAGACAGGTTGAAGTTTTTCAAGAAGTATCAAAAGTCACTGGCTTAGTTATGACTAAACTGGATGGTACAGCAAAGGGTGGCGTACTAGTGGCATTGGCTGATAAATTTGGATTACCTATTCATGCAATTGGTGTGGGTGAACAAATTGATGATTTGCAAGCTTTTGATCCAAAGGATTTTGCAAAAGCTTTAACTGGAAGTGATGTTTGAGCAATTATATAACTGAGATTGCAGGAACGCCAACTGGCAGCCAACTAGCATTGTTCTTAGCTCTAAGTGCTGCAATTCTTCATGCAGTTTTTGGCGCGCTTCAAAAAGGCCGTTATGACCCATGGCTTTCAAGGGGTGTTATTGATTTAAGTTATGGAATTATTGCTGCACCGTTTGCTTTGTTTCTTACGCCATGGCCAGAACCCCATATGTGGTTAATTTTTCTTGGAATGGTTTTGATTCACATAGTCTATAAATTATCGCAAGCAATGGCCTATAGTCTGGGCGCTTATACTGTAGTTTATCCTGTGGTTCGTGGAATTGGGCCATTAGTTACAGTAGTTGTAGCTGGTTTCGTTTTTGGAGAAAGCTTCACATTAAAACAATGGATTGGTGTATTGCTTTTATCGCTTGCGATATTAAGCCTTGCTGTAGTGAATTTATATGGATCAGAAAAATTTCATCGCAAAGAATTATATTTTGCATTGTCTTGGGCAGCTTTGGCAGGAATAATGGTTGCCGCATATACAACTTATGATGCATTTGGGATTAGATTAACTGCTGATCCTTTTACATTTCTTGCCTGGTTTTTCTTTTTGGATGGGATTTTGGTTTTTCCTTGGATTGCATTAGCAAGGTGGCAAAAAATGGAAACAACCCCAAAAATTATACCTTTAATATTTCGTGGTATTATTGGTGGATTCATCGCAATTTTTAGTTTTGGCTCAATAATGATTGCCACTCGCTTGGACAGTGTGGGAGAGGCAGCAGTAATTCGGGAAACATCAACTGTATTTGCAGCTATTATAGGTTGGATTTTTTTAAAAGAGACTGTAGGACCAACTCGAGCTGTGTTAATGGGCCTAATAGCGTTGGGTGCAGTTATTGTGGAATTTGGAGGCTAAGTGATGAGTAATAAGAATATACAACCTTGGGTTAAAACGGCTTTAGAAATGGGGCCAGTAATTTTATTTTTTATTTTTTATTCAAAGTTAAAAAATAACGAATATGTGCTTTTAGGTGAAACATATGAGGGATTTATAGTTGCAACAGCACTGTTTATTCCAGTTTTATTAATTGCGACTGCTATTTTATATTTCTTAACAGGGAAATTATCTAAAATGCAGGTTTTTACTGCAGTACTGGTAGTTGTTTTTGGTGGTTTGGGAATTTGGTTTAATGATGAGAAATTTTTTAAGATGAAGCCGACAATGATATATTTGTTATTTGGAGGTATATTAGGTTTTGGATTATTTAAGGGGCAATCTTATTTACAAGTAGTAATGGATGGTGCTTTGCCAATGTCTCGTGACGGTTGGATGATATTAACTAAAAGATTTATGTATTTCTTTTTTGGTTTAGCGCTTGCAAATGAAATAATTTGGCGCAGTTTATCAACTGATATTTGGGTTAACTTTAAAACTTTTGGATTGCCATT
>Ga0208803_1000484_pt1 | contig 11443 bp, 5 predicted proteins | sample Colrivmet1551A02_FD_187656 | JGI IMG/M metagenome (GOLD analysis project Ga0208803, IMG submission 187656) | Estuarine microbial communities from the Columbia River estuary - metaG 1551A-02 (SPAdes) (version 2) | ecosystem: Environmental > Aquatic > Marine > Intertidal zone > Estuary | place...
GAGCAACTGGGGAGGACTAAACGATGTTTTAAGAGGTCAAGAACTGAGTATGGGATTGGCGCCATCTTCATATAATTTTGGAGGTCTACTAGGGTCAACCAACATTAATTTGAGAGCATCTAGTTACAGAGCTGGAGGTAGAATTACATATTCCTCATCCAATAGAAGCTACACAAATCGTTTGATGGCAACATATGCCTCAGGAATGGTTGATGGTGGATGGGCCTATGCTTTTTCTATCGGTAGACGTTGGGGTAATGAAGGGTTTCAAGATGGAACTTTCTACGATGCCAATTCATTTTTCGCATCTGTAGAAAAGAAAATTAATGATAAACATAGTTTAAATTTTGTTGGAATTTATACGCCTAACCGCCGTGGTAAATCTTCGCCTAACACTCAAGAAGTTTTTGACCTTAAGGGGATTACTTACAATGAATACTGGGGATGGCATGATGGCGAAAAACGCAACTCTCGTGTTAGACGTATTGCAGAACCTGTACTAATGTTGAATCACTATTGGGATATTTCTGAAAAGACATCATTGAACACGAATGTTGCTTATCAATTTGGAGAACTTGGAAATAGTCGCTTGGATTATGCAGGAGGAGCCAATCCAAGTCCAGCCTACTACCAAGGGTTGCCGAGTTACTTTTTGGCGGATACTGATGGTCCAGATTATGCAGGGGCTTATTTAGCCGATCAATCCTTTAGAACTGGTGGTCAAGTCAACTGGAACCGTATTTATGATGCTAACCTAACCAATAACATCAATGGCGATTATGCCGCTTATGTATTGTATGAAGACCGTAGCGATGATGAGCAATTAACAGTCAACACTATTTTAGAATCTCAATTATCCGAACATACAACGCTTAATGCAGCGATAAACTACAAACGTCTAAAGTCACATAACTTTGCTGAAATAGTTGATATGCTAGGCAGCAATACAGGTTATCTTAATGTAGATTCTTTTGATCAAGTACAATTTGATCTGCAAAATCCAAATCAAGTTGTTGGTGAGGGTGATACCTTTCGATACAATTACAATATTGATGCGAATGTTTTAAGTAGTTTTCTTCAGGCACAGTTCAAATACAACAAAGTAGACTTCTTTTTATCGGGGAGCTATACAGCTACAGAGTATCAGCGTGAAGGGCTGTATCAAACAGAAACATATGCCGATAATTCTTTAGGTAAAGGGCGTAAACTTTCTTTTACCGGATTAGGAGCAAAGGGAGGGTTTACTTATAAATTTTCTGGTAAGCATATTTTTAATGTCAATGCAGGATATCTTTCTAAAGCGCCAACCATTAGAAATACGTTCACTAATTCTCGCGAAAATCACGCGATTGTTGGCGATAAATCAGGTATAAACATCACAGAAGAAAAAATCACCTCTTTTGACGCCAACTATATTTTCAGATCGTCAACGGTTAAAGCTAGATTGACAGGATATTATACACAAATGCAAGATGCTAATGAGGTTTCATTTTATTTTGCTGATGGTATTAGTGGAGTTGATCAAGGGACTGCTTTTGTTCAAGAAATACTTCAAGGGATAGATAAAAGCCATTTGGGAATGGAATTTGGGATTGAAGCCCAAGTCACGCCAAGTATTAAGTTGACCGGTGTTGCTTCGGTTGGTCAATTTACTTATGATAACAATCCAAATTTGGTTTTAACATCCAGTGACTTTGTTGAAGGGCTAAACTTTGGTGAAGCGCAGCTAGAGAACTATAAAATAGCAGGAGGACCTCAACAGGCAGCCTCTATTGGGTTTGAATACAGAGACCCAAATTATTGGTGGTTTGGTGCAACAACTAACTTCTTCGCCAACACCTATGTTGATGTTTCTCCATTGACTAGAACAGAAAACTTTTATTTAGACACGGATGGACTTCCTTTTTCAGATTATGATCCGAACTTGGCGAGAGAACTATTACGTCAAGAGCGATTTGAAGACTATATGGTAGTAAATGCCGTGGGCGGAAAATCTTGGAAAATAGGTGACTATTATGTTAGCTTATTTGTAAGCCTAAACAATATTTTTAATCAAAAATATAAATCTGGCGGATTTGAGCAAGGGCGAAGTGCCAATTACCAATCTTTAAAAGAAGATGCAGCCAACCCCAAGCGCGTCTTTGGACCAAAATATTGGTATGGTCGAGGCCCAACCTATTTCTTAAACCTAAATTTCAGATTCTAAAAAAACTAAAAATGAACATTAATTTTAAACTAATGAAAACAATAAACTTTAAAACAATAGCCCTATCCTTACTCACATGTTTAGCTATGGTAGGATGTATAGAGGACGACGAATTTGACGTGCCATCTAGCCTTGGTACTGAAGAGAATCAAAATCTTAATGATTTACTATCAAGAATAGATTCTGGAGAGGTTCAATTAATCACCATAGAACAGTTGAAAGCTCAATTTGAATCGGACGACGAAGCCACAGAGATTACTTCTGAAATTGCTGTAAAAGGTTATGTGTCTTCATCCGATGCGAGCGGAAATTTTTATAAAGAATTTTTTATTCAAAATGCTTCTGAGAACCCAACTGACGCAGTAAAAATTGCATTAAACCAAGTGGACTCGTATAATCAATTTAATATTGGTCGTGAGGTTTATATTTATTTAAAAGATCTCTTTATAGGTGAAGTAAGAGGTGGCGACGGTGTGTTTACCATTGGGAGTTCTATGAATGGTGATGGTGAGGTACAAGAATTTACAGCGAACGAGGTTCCTTTGTATATCTTTCGCTCTGCAACAACAAACAACTTAGTCCCTAAAGAGGTTCCATCTTTATCAGCAAGTGATATTGGAATTTATGTAACTATTGAGTCTACAGAATTCCCTACAAGCGATGTAGGTTTACCTTTTGTATCCCCAACAGATGATTACGACACACAGCGTACTGTTCAGCGTTGTACAGGTTTCGATTATTCAACCTTCAAATTAGAAACCAGCTCATTTGCAAGTTTTAAAAATGAAGTTCTACCTGCAGGAGGTGGTTCGATCTCCGGAATTGTTTCAAAAACGTACAATGGAAGTGAATTAGTTCTTGCATTAAACTCATCAGATGATGTTCAAATGGATGGTAGCCGTTGTGAACTTCTAGACATAAACGATTTTTCACCAATTTTTGAGGATGATTTTGAATCTTATCCAAATTATAGTTCTTTAAGTGGAAATGGTTGGACTAATTATACAGAGGCGGGGAGTAGAGAATGGTTTATTAAAGTTACAAATGACTCTCAAAATTCTGGAAGTAAAATGGTTTCATTAGGATCCTATAACACAGGAGATGCTAGTACGATTGCTTGGCTGATTACTCCTGTTATTGATCTAGATGCTCAAGGAGTAGAGTTTGTGAAGTTTATTTCCTCAAACAGTTTTTCTGATGGTAGTGAATTGGAATTACTTATATCCACGGATTGGGATGGTACAGAAGCCACAATTGAGTCATCATCTTGGAGTACTCTAAATGCAAATATTGTATCTGACAGTGAATACTATCAAAACTGGGTAGATTCTGGACTTGTAGATTTGAGTTCTTTTTCTGGGAATGGGTACGTTGCTTTCAAATATATTGGTAGTGGACAGGCCTCAACAGATGGAACTTACGAAATTGACGATTTTAAAATTTTAGTGCAAGACTAGAAAGCATTAAAATAAACTTAAAGCCTGTGGGTCTCTCACAGGCTTTTTTTTACATTTTATAATGGATTTTTTTGATTCCTTATACCTTTCTGTTTTTCAACATATAAAACAACGCAAGCCAAACCTTGCTGTGCGATGGTCAGGTTTGTATGTTTCTATAGTTCAAATAGCTTTGAGCCTTGTTTTAGGTATATTTTTCATAAAGTTTGCAATGCAAATGAAACTATATGTTTTAGATGATACAAGTTTATGGATTGTATCCATAGGCATTGTTGGTTTTATCTTATTTAAAAACTGGATGAGTTATAATGGAAAAAAGCGCGCGGTTCTCATGTCAAAACGCTTAAAACGTTCCAAAACACACTCTATTTTGCTTTTGATCCTTATTCCGATTTCTCTTTTCTCTTTAGCTTTTATTTTGTCTAAGGCTGCATAAAAAAACCCCCACTAATAAAGTGGAGGTCTTTTCAAATTTGAATTTATCTATTAACTATTCGTTGTTTGGATTACCTTCAAGAATAATAAATTCTGAACGTCTATTCATTTGATGTTCGTCCTCGTTACACCCACCTCCACAATCATTTACTGGGGTAGTCTCGCCCATACCAACACCTGTAATCCTATCTGCTGCAATGCCTTTAGAAACTACATATTGTGCTGTAGTTAGTGCGCGCTTTTCTGATAAACCTTGATTGTAGGACGCGCTACCTCTAGAATCTGTATGCGATTCTGCTCGAATAACGATAGATTCGTATTTATTCATGAGTTGTACCAATTTGTCCAGCTCAAAAGCAGCTTGAGCTGTGATATTCGATTTATTAAAATCAAAATAAATTGGATTTAGTATGACTTTATTTGCAAGTATAATTTCGTCAATAGGATCCAACAGAATTTCTGTTGAAACTTCTTCTTCGCTTGTGCCTTCAATAGTTCCTGAAGCACTTTCATATTCTTCCATTGAAGCTGTTAGGTAAAGCGCTGTTTCACATTCGATAATGTAACTCACTTCACCCTTTTCTGATGTAATTTTTGTCCCTATCACATTGCCTTCAGTGTCAGTAACATTAACAGTTGCTCCAGCCAGTACAAGACCACTTTCGCTGTCTTTAACAGTCACATTAACCAAAACGTCACAGATAGGCTGCAATACTTTTACAGTATAAATATCATCACTTCCTGCACCACCTTCGCGATTAGAGGACACAAACCCTTCTCCGGATTCATTATTTATGGTGAATGCAAAATCATCTGCATTTCCATTTACAGGAATACCTACATTACGTATAGGCCCCACTTTTCCATCAACCAATTTAGCAAAAAACACATCCATACCACCAAGGCCTAAGTGGCCATCAGAGGAAAAGTAAAGTGTGTTATCTGCGCTTACAAAAGGAAACATTTCTTGACCTTCAGTGTTTAGTTTTTGACCTAAATTGGTGGCTTCACCTATGCTACCATCGCCATTGATTGGTGCTGAATATATATCAAATTGTCCCATTCCTCCGGCCATATCCGATGCGAAAAATAAGGTCTTTCCATCTGGGCTAACAGCTGGGTTTTTTACGGAGTAGTTTTTTGAATTTAAAGACAGCGCTTCTCCCTCAGACCAACTTCCTAATTCTTTTGTTGATTTATAAAGATTGAGCACACTGAATTTATTTCTAGACAGTGAATCTCTTTCAAAAATATTGTCATAATAGCTTTCTCTAGAGAAATATAAAGTATTTCCGTCAGGAGAGAAAGTAACTACTCCCTCATGGTATTTAGTATTTAGTGTATTGACTGCAGTTGGAGCTTGGAAAGATCCATCCTTGTTTTTATTTGCCGCATAAATATCTAAGAAAGGCTCTTCGTTCCATCCGTAGCTCTTACCGTCTTCATTTCTAGCGGTAGTGATGTACAACTTGCCGCCTTGTACCGTACCTCCAAAATCTGAATAAGCAGAGTTGACACCCGCGTCTTGAACATTGAATTTTTTACCTTTTTCAAGGATTTTTGGCAAATAGTTTGGGTTATTAACAAAAGTAATTGCTCTATGGTCTGCAGGGCGCATAGAAGCAAATTTTGCCATCTGCTTATTAGACTCTTCATATTTTCCATTGGCTTTTAGCATTTGTGCATACTTGTAAATCGTTTCTGGAGCTTCAGAAGATTTAAGTGTTTTTGCATACCATTTTTCTGCTTCAACAGTATTGAAAACATTATAATATGCATCTGCAAGTTTTCCGTAAACATAGGCATTGGCTTCGCCCTTCGCGATCAGTGCTTCATAAGCCTTTGCCGCATCAACAAATTCAAACTTTGAAAAGAGTTTGTCTGCTTTTTTAGTAGCTTTTGATTGTGCATTGGCAAATAAACCAGTGACTAATATGATAATTAAAATTGAACTGTATTTTTTCATGATAATGTACTTAGCTTAAATTTAGAAATAACGAGGTGATCGAGAAACTTTTGAAGAAAATCTGAAATCAAAATTTATGAATATTTCGTGGGATGAATTTGTTACAATATCCAAATCCGATCGGATAGCATCGTAAGCATATCCAACACGAAGGTTTTCCATAACTTGAAAGTTAATCATACCACTAAATGAATCTTCAAGTCGATATCCAACTCCGACTTCAATTAAATCATACATAAATAAATTAGCATTGATATCATAACTCATTGGTGCATCAAATGCATATTTCAATAAAGCATGTGGCTTAAGTTTAAAATTTTCTGACAGGTCAAAAACGTAACCAGCAGCAGCAAACATATGCTCTGATTCTGAACCAATTTTAGTTCCATTGGCATCTAAATGTACCCCGTTGAGAATATTTGGCACAGAAACAGAGACGTAATATTTGTTTGGTTTGTAAAAATATACACCTGCTCCTATATTTGGCGTTGTTTCATTAATGGCGCTTGCAAAAAACGGATCCCCCATATCAACTAGGTTAATTTGTGATTCTGCAATACCAATATCGTGAAACGTAAACCCGCCTTTTACTCCGAAAGCAAGGCGTGTTTCCATTCCCGTAGGAATTGTGTAGGAAACATCTACATAGGCATTGGTTTCTTGTACTGGGCCAATTTGGTCTGAAATTACAGAAAGCCCCATTGCTAATTGTTTTCCAATAGGTGAATGAATATTAAACGTATAAGTCTCTGGTCCGCCATCTAGACCCACCCATTGACTACGATATAGCGCGCCGATGGATAGACCTTCAGAAATTCCAGCATATGCTGGGTTTATAATATTCATATTGTACATGTATTGCGTATACTGAGGATCCTGCTGAGCAGAAACCTGCTGTGCAATAAGTACGGTTAAAAATATTAGAATTAATTTTTTCATTTTTATTTTGTTAGTTGTTTAGGTTAGTAATTTAGATAAATCCAGCTGATTGTTGGTTCGCGACCAGAAGCATATTGAATGACATAGAAATAGGTCCCTACAGGCAATAATTCGTCTGAAGACCCACTGCTTGCGTCCTGACCACACCAGTGGTCAACATAGTCATTAAGTTCAAAGACCTTAACGCCATATCTATTGTAAATTTCAGCTTTCACAATATCTTCCTGCTCTTCTAAATGGTCAAGAACCAAACAGTCATTGAGGCCATCTCCATTGGGTGATATACCTTGGGGTATATCTACACAATTTTGATTTTGGAAGTAATTTACATTAATTATTGTTTCCGAAGCACAGCTTGTAGTTAAACTCGTTACTATTACAACAACAGGGTCATTTATCAAATCTTCACCATGAATAAAACTTCCACTAGTGTCTTCTGCGATGAGCTCATTATCAACGTACCATGCGTAGTTGTACTCGGATGTCATTTCAGGGTCGTTAATGATATTAACGCTGAGTTCAACTTCACCATTAATACATTTATTAAATGACGTGTCCTGTTCTAATTCAGGAAAAATCCCTGGTAAAACATTGATTACGGTGCTTGCGTAACAGGCTGTTTCTTCATTATAAGCAGTGACAAGATATTCCCCATATGCTTGAGCTCCTTCTGCGAACATAAATGTATTTTCAGGGCCAGATTGAATATCCACGTTATCATAAGTCCAATAATAAACAACATCTGGTGATTGTGCCGAAGCATCAATATTAACTTCAAGTACAGCCTCTTCTCCTGCACAGATAAATACGTCGTTTTCAACAGCAACAGGGATTGGTGTTGGCTTGATTTCAACAAGCACTGTATCGGTTACCGTTGCGGTCTCACCATTACACAAGTTGTATGTTACCGCAGCTGTATATGTGGTAGTTTCTTCAGGATAAACGGTAATGGTATCATCTGTACCAATTAGCGTATCTCCATCGTACCACTCAAACACATAGTTTGCGTCGCCTACAGATGGAGAAAAACGCCAGAATTCGTTAGTAGCTTCCCAAACTCCTGTGTTTCTGTTGGTTGGTGTAAATGCAATGGTGTCATCGATGTTTTGAATTCCTACAACTGACAAACCATCATTCCAATCAGCATAAATTGGTTTTTCATAAATATTAATGTCTATTACGTTTGAAGATTCATAAATAATAATCTGAGATGTAGTCTCATAGCCCACTGTTGGTAGGAAATCATAAGCGGGGACATCAACGTAATTAACAACAAATTGTCGTGCAGGAGCCGAACCAAGAATGACATAGTTGATTTCACCACCTTCTGATGGGTCAATATCATGGGCTACACCAAATATATTGGCTTCGGATAATGTAAAGTTTGATGAATTTGGAAGGTTATCACCTGTTTCAATAGAGAACTCATTAAACCCATCGGCATTGTCTAACTCAAAAGATAAAACCCCATTTGAACCAATCAAGATTTGACTATACGTATCTCCAAAAAAGCAAAATTCAAACCCTAAATCAATCACTTCAGACCACTCATCGTCAATATCTAGACTTGTAGGGGTGCCACCAACAAGTGAAGGTGTTGGGCAGTTTTGTTGAACTGTAATTTCATAAGACGTTGTATCTTGCCCAGTAATATGATAATATGCAGTCAATTCTGTAGCAGGATCATTATCGCTACAGAATGTTGTGTCTTCTCCAGCATAAACAATCGAGCATTCGTTTGGTGGTGGTGGACACAAAAATGTGAGTGGATCACTTTCCAAAAGACAGCTTGTATCGTCTGTGTTTAATACAGAAATGACCACTTGGGTATTGGCAGCGTATGGACCAAAAGTCAACACACTTATAGCTGTTGCTGTTTGAGTTGCACTCCCTTGATTATCACTTAATTCAAGATTTGATGCACTTCCCATGTCTGTAATGTTGGCTTCAACATAAAATTCTTGATTGGGTTCGCAGCTGCCTACTATATCGAATTCAACGGTTTGCGTAATGCAAGTTTTACAAGACACATCGAAATCCCATGGAGTATATCCAAAAGATGACTCACAACTTCCAATACCATCTGAATCGACTTCAATGTAAACTGCTGTAGATGTTGATTCTACAACTAAGTCTGTAAAATCTTCAATGTCTGCATCGTTATTATTGAATAGAACTGGGGATGTATTGTCTGGGCCATCATAAATCGTAAGATCATCCCAGAATCCTTCAATGGTTCCAGCATTAAATGTTATTTTTAAAGGAAAACCGTCAGTGGATGTAAATAACCAGAACGTTGAGTCATTGTTGGTGTAACAATATTGAATATTTACTGCTTGGCCAGATGCACAATCCACTGTATAATTAGTTTGTTGCGTCGTGGTAAAGGTTTCTGGTCCTGACCAGGTTGAATAGCCGTCTTCCATTCCACAAGATGCACGAACATAGACATCATATGATGTTAAGAATTCTAAGTCAGTAAACGTTGTGGAGTTGACTGCTGTAAAGACACCAGCCGCAGTTGGAGCGGGATCTCCATTAGGCACAATCACATATTCCCAAGATTCATTGCCATTTTGTGTTTCCCAGTCAAAATCTGCAGTAGTTCCACTAATGTTAGATACGTTAAGCCCTGTAGGCGCCAAACATGTTGGAGGCGGCGCACAAGTAACCAAAATCTCATATCCACCGTACTGAAAAAAACTATCACTATCAAACACAAAAGTTAATGCTCCAGTGTCGTCTGTGGAGGTAATAGGATCAGGGGCAGTAGATCCTGTAAAGGTACCGACAATCGGGGAAGTATTGTTTGGCCCGTCATAAACGTATAAGAAATCCCAGTTATTTTCTATATCAAAGAAGTTGAATGTAAACGTCACAACATCTCCTGGGTTTTCTGGAAATACAGTAACGGTTATTAATTCATTGTTACTGTAGTTGCCATTGGCACCTCCAGAGTCGAAAATTGTATCACCACAGGCAGGACTTGTTGTTATATTTACAGGGCTAGTCCATTCACTAGAATCACCACCATCACAAATTGCTCTGATGAATATTTCGTAATCTGTTCCAGAATCTAAGCCTGTGATTGTGTATGGATTTGTTGTCATTGGAGTTCCAGCGGTTGTAGGAATTCCAGTTCCTTGTGTTTGAATGACATATTCCCATTGCGATTCTCCATTATTTGCTGTCCACGATATATCAACTGAGCTTGCAGTAACATTTGAAGTTTCAAAATCAGTGGGCGCCAAACATGTTGGAGGCGGCGCACAAGTAATCAAAATTTCATATCCAAGGTCGTTAAATAAAAAATCACTTTCAAACACAAAAGTTAGTGCTCCAGAAATGTCTGTGGAGGTAATAGGATCGGGGATAGTAGATCCTGTAAATTCACCAATTTCTGTACTAGAAGTATCTGGGCCATTGTAAACTGTAAGGAAATCAAATCCACTTTCGATATCGAAACTTAGGAAGGTAAATGTCACAACATCTCCTGGATTGTCTGGAAATACAGTAACGGTTGTTGATTCATCGTCGCTGTAGTTGCCGTTGGCACCACCAGAGTCAAAAATTGTTTCACCACAACTAGGAGGTTCAGGAGCATCTTCACAACTAACCTCTAAAGTATAATCTCCAACGGAGCTAGACCAACCAAAGACGTAAACAAAGTATGATTCGTTTTCTGTCGATGTTATGGAAACTTCAGATTGTGTGCTACAACTATCATCATTTCCATCAACACATATCAAATCAGAACAGTCTCCGGTATATACTTGGATTTTAGTGTCATAGGAAGACCCACAAAGAGAGAATGTTATGTCTTGACCGGTTCCAGTAAATTCGTACCACACGCCCGGCGCACCAGAAGTTGTACCGCATGATGCAGTAGGAGCTCCTGTAGAAGTTGCGCCAACTGTAGTTCCTGTAACACTATCCCCACAGCTTACAGAAATGGCATCTGTACAAATATCGTTTTGAGCGAAAATCGTAATGGTAAACGAAAAGCACATCAGTGCTGTAGTAATATTTTTCATTTTGTAAATTGGTTAATTTGAAGTTTGAATTTAACAAAATCATAACACATTAACTTGTTTTTAAATATGTTAATAGATAAAAGGTTAAAAAAAGCCGACCAAAAGCATAATTATTGATTAAAACTTTATCTTTCCTCTATTTATTAATGTGTAATTTTGCATTCATTATGATTGAGAAAAAAGACAGCAATTTGGAGTCAGCAGTGCTTGTTGGGGTAATTACCAAGACCCAAAATGAAGAACAATCCAAAGAATATTTAGATGAGTTGGCGTTTTTGACCTACACTGCTGGAGGTGAAGTTGTTAAGCGTTTTACACAAAAAATGGACATGCCCAACCCAAAAACATTTATTGGCTCCGGCAAAATGAAAGACTTGGAAGAATTCATTAAAGAAAATAAAATTGG
>Ga0208803_1000525_pt1 | contig 11010 bp, 9 predicted proteins | sample Colrivmet1551A02_FD_187656 | JGI IMG/M metagenome (GOLD analysis project Ga0208803, IMG submission 187656) | Estuarine microbial communities from the Columbia River estuary - metaG 1551A-02 (SPAdes) (version 2) | ecosystem: Environmental > Aquatic > Marine > Intertidal zone > Estuary | place...
CCCATTTTAGGCATTACTGCGTCATGTACATCCATAACTTCTTTCATAAGTGATGGCGCTTCTTTTTTAGCGTCAGATTTACAAGCCTGCAATCCAATTAAAACAAGGGCAAAAAGGACTATTTTTTTTATCATTAGAAATGGGTGTTATATGGGTTTCACAAAGGTAAAAAAAACAGCGCCCTACGGGCGCTGTTTTAATATTCAATTTCATATTGAAGGGTATTCCCTTTTAGTTAAAATCTTCAGCGGTTACACCACTATTCACTTCAACTTTATCTATGTTAAACTCTATTAATTGTGGCCCCATCATTTGTCCGAGATAAAATGGAAACATAATTCCTGAGGCTTCTTTGTAGTTCCCAAATTTCATGGTACTTTCAATGGTTTGTCCCATCATTTCTGTGGTGGTAACCTCCTGAACTTTTTGACCGCTGGCTACATTGTAAAAAGCCACTCTGTTGCCAGACACTTTTACTTTGTAAGCATTTTCACCATCTATTTTTTCAATCCCTTCTAGTGAAATTACTTCTGGATCTAAGTGAAGCTCGTAAAAAGGTTGTGCTTCATCTTTAATCATGGCCGCTTGCTGTGGATTAAAGTCCATTTTTTGTCCTTGCATCATGGCATAACCATTCTCTCCATTAAATACTTGTTTGCTCATTGACCTACCCATCATTTCAATGTTTTGCATGAATTGGTTGTCAGAGGTCCTGACTAATTGAAAGTTTAATGCCATACCTTGAACTTCACCTGAAGCAAAAATAGCGACTGTTTTTACCTTTTCTAAAACGGCCCTTCCTCCAATAGCATCTAAATATTGATCAATCACGCTTTGCGCAGTCACCCCAGCAGGAAGCTCCATTTTGTATTCAGGTTTTTCTACTTGATCTGCATTTGTGTTGAAATACTTTACAGGAAGTTTTTTTCCTTGGAAAGTCATTTTTTCTAAGTTCTCTAGGACTTCTTTGCCCTTTCCTGTTACGACTACTTGGGTGTTTTCTGTGCTAAAATACTTTCCAGCTGCTTGTTGTACATCTACTATAGTAATGGCGTTAATGCGCTCTAAGTAGGTTTTGTAAAAGTCTTTTGATAAGCCTTCTGTTTCAATATTTAGTGCGTAGTTAGCAATTGTACTAGGTCTTTCTAAGGCCATTACAAAATTACCTACGTAAGTTGCTTTTGCGGCATCTAACTCTTTTTGAGTTACAGGCTCAGATGTGATTTTTTGAATCTCTTCTAAAATTTGTACTGCAGCTGAATCAGTCACAGCATTTCTAACACTGGCATATGCTCTAAATCTTGAAGGCACATATTTACTGTTTCCAATACTTGAGTACGATCCGTATGTGTAGGCTTTGTCTTCTCTTAAATTTTGAAACAATCTAGCAGAACCACCGCCACCTAAAATTCTGTTGGCCATTAAAGTGGGCAGATAGTCAGGATCTTTCATCTGAAGTTTAACCACATTCTGAACACTTACCTCAGACTGAACAGCATTAGGCATGTCAATAAAGTTAATTGTCGCTTGTGAGGCAGTAACTGGATTTTTCCAATTGGTCAATACTTGAGCGCCTTTCTCCCATGAATTAAAATGCTTCTTTACTAACTTTTTTACGGCTTTTGTGTCTACATCTCCAATGATCACCAAATAAGCATTGTTTGGATTAAAGTAAGTTTGATAGAATTTTTTAGCATCTTCTAGACTCACTTTATTTACTGTTTCTTCAGTAGCAAACTCTCCATAAGGATGCTCTTTTCCGTAAGCAATGGCACTTTGAACCCTTCCAGCCATTGCAGAAACATCTTTTTCTTGAGATTTTAAGCCAGTGAGTAGTTTTTCCTTTTCTTTTTGAAACTCCTCTTCAGTAAAATTAGGGTTAATGGCAGCGTCTGCCATAAGTTCTAATATTCTAGGAAAGTATTTAGACAAGGAGCTGGCAAAAGCAGAAGACGCGCCAAAATTTAAACTAGCGCCTAAAAAATCTACTTCTTCGTTAAATGCATCCTTGGATATATTGGTGCTTCCATTACCCAATAATCCAGCGGCTAAACTTGAAACACCTGCTTTTTCTCCTTCTAAACTCGGTGGATTGTCTATACTTAATTGAATAGAGACCCTAGGTAATTTGTGGTTTTCTACCACCATCACTGTCAAGCCATTTTTAAGTTCAAAACGGATGGGTTCCTCTAAATTGATCGTTGGGGCTGGTCCAGCCTCGGGCATAGTACTTCTATCTATTTGTGCGTAAAGGCTCACGGTTGTAAGCGCAATGACTAAACTCAGTATAATTTTTTTCATAACTATTTAGTTTCTTCTTTAGGGGTAGGTAGGTAATCAATCACAACTCTTTGGCTAGGCTTTAAATAAGCTTCTGCCACTTGTTGAATTTCTTCTCGGGTAACAGATCTGTAAATATCTATTTCTTTGTTGATTAAAGAGGTGTCTCCGTAAAGCATGAAGTTTCTTGCCAAAGAGTTGGCAATACCCTCTACACTTGAGTTTGAGTTTACGAATTGGTTTTCGAATTTATTTTGAAGCTTTTGGTAATCACTTTCTGAGATAAGACCAGATCTTACAGCAGAAATTTCTGCTTCCATCTCACCCACTAAGGTCTCTAAGCTCACCTCTCCAAGGGGCAAACCAAAAACAAGGTACATGCCGTAGTCTTCTTGGCCTACATTAAAGGCGCCTACTTGAAGTGCTTGTTTGTTGTCATCTACCATTTTCTTGTATAGTTTAGAACTTTTTCCGTCGCTTAAATAAGATGAGATCATGTCCAAAACATAGGCCTCTCTTGTGGCAAAACCTGGTGTTCTATAAGCCACCACAGCAGCTGGAATTTGAATGTTGTTGTCAAAAGCTTGGGCCTTAATCTCTTCGGTGATTGGCGCCTCTTTAGGGTAGTTTCTTACGACTTCTTTTCCAGATGGAATAGGGCCAAAATAATCCTGAATCATAGTTTTTGTTTTGGCTATATCTATATCTCCAGCTACAACAAGAACGGCATTATTAGGTCCGTAATAGGTGTTTTTGTAGTCAATAAATTCTTCTAAAGTAGCGGCATCTAAATCTTCCATGTATCCAATATTTGGATCTTTGTAAGGATGCACTTTAAATAAGTTCTCACCCACTACATTGAGTAAGTTTCCATAAGGTGAATTGTCTACCCTTAAGCGTTTCTCCTCTTTGACTACTTCATTTTGAGTGTCTACACCCACCTGGTCAATGACCGGATGAAGCATTCTTTCTGACTCCAGCCAAAGCCCTAATTCTAAATTATTTGAAGGAAACACTTCGTAATAATAGGTCCTGTCTTGAGAGGTGTTTGCATTATTTTTCCCTCCTTTGGAAGAGACAATGTCAAACCACTCTCCTCTTTTAATATTCTCAGTTCCCTCAAACAATAGGTGTTCAAAAAAATGGGCAAAGCCAGTACGGCCCTCGCTTCTGTCTTTACCACCTACATGATACATGACAGATGTGGTTACTACAGGGGCACCATTGTCTTGATGTAAAATAACGTGAAGGCCATTGTCAAGGTCGTACTCTTCATACGCTACCTCTTGTCCTTGTACTGTAAAGGCCAGCAATCCCAGGCATAGCCCAACTAAATGATTCTTTTTCATGCTTCTTTATATTTATATTTAATTGTAGGTATATTAAAACCTAAAAATGTTACACTAATATAGGTCAAAATGGTATTTAAAGTCAAATCTCTCTAACTAATTAAGACAATCCGTATATTTTTATCGATAATCAGTTAAATAAGTTGGTGATCTTTAGCTTGTTTTCTTTAAAAAAAGGATTTGCATATCAAATGATAAATCGTATATTTGCACCCGCCTAAACTTATTTAGGCCTTAATTAACTATTAAACATTAGCTATGTACGCAATTGTAGAGATAGCAGGGCAGCAATTTAAAGTTGCAAAAGACCAGAAGGTTTTTGTTAACCGTTTGCCAGAAGCAGAAGGAGAGAAGGTTCAATTCTCTAACGTGATGCTTTTAGAAGACGGAAAAAACATTACCATTGGCGCCCCAGCTATAGAAGGAGCCGCAGTAGAGGCCAAAGTAATTAAACATCTTAAAGGAGACAAGGTGATTGTTTTCAAAAAGAAAAGAAGAAAAGGGTATCGTGTTAAAAATGGACACAGACAATACCTTTCAGAAATTGTGATAGAGGGTATTACTGCCTCTGGAGCTAAAAAAGCTGATCCAAAAGCCGCTGCTAAGCCAGCTGCTAAGCCAGCTGCTGCTAAGCCTGCTGCTGTAAAAGCAGAAGCGCCTGCAAAAGCTGCCCCAAAAACTAAGGAAGATTTGTCTTCTAAAACTGTTGCTGAGTTAAAAGACATGGCAAAAGCTAAGGGAATTGAAGGAATTTCAGCAATGAAGAAAGCAGAATTAATCGCTGCTTTAAGCTAAATAATAAAGTTAAAAATAGATAGATCATGGCACATAAAAAAGGTGTAGGTAGTTCTAAAAACGGTAGAGAATCAGAGTCAAAACGTTTAGGTGTTAAGATTTTTGGTGGCCAAGCTGCTATTGCAGGGAACATCATCGTGAGACAACGTGGAACAAGACACAATCCAGGTGAAAATGTATATGCTGGTAAAGACCACACATTACATGCAAGAGTAGACGGATTAGTGAAATTCACAAAAAAGGTAGACGGTAAGTCTTTCGTATCAATTGAGCCATTCGAGGCTTAATGTACCCTTTCATATTATGGTATAAATCCTATGTTGCTTATGCAGCATAGGATTTTTTTATAATCACTTTTCTGATCAGTTTCCTGATCATTAATATCAATACAAAAAAAACCCGCCATTGGCGGGTTTTTTTCTGCTGTTAAGCGTATAATTTAGTACCTGTAATACTCGGGTTTGAAAGGTCCTTGAACAGTAACACCTATATAATCTGCTTGTTCTTCATTAAGTGTTTCTAACTCCACACCCAATCTAGACAGGTGCAATGCAGCTACTTTTTCATCCAAGTGCTTCGGGAGCATATACACATTGTTTTCATATGCGTTAGAATTGGTCCAAAGCTCTATTTGTGCCAATGTTTGGTTGGTAAATGAGTTACTCATCACAAAACTAGGGTGTCCAGTGGCACAACCCAGGTTTACCAATCTTCCTTCTGCCAGTACAATGACGTTTTTACCATTAATGGTGTACATATCTACTTGGGGCTTAATCTCTTCTTTTGTGTTTCCGTGGTTTTTATTGAGCCAACCCATGTCTATTTCATTGTCAAAATGACCAATATTACAAACAATGGCTTTGTCTTTTAAAGCTTCAAAGTGCTCTGCACGAATAATGTCTTTATTTCCAGTAGTAGTGATTACTATGTCTGCATTTCCAATAACAGAAGCCATTTTCTTCACTTCAAAACCATCCATAGCAGCTTGAAGCGCACATATAGGGTCAATTTCAGTCACAGTAACTATTGAACCAGCCCCTTTAAAAGAAGCGGCTGTACCTTTTCCAACGTCTCCGTATCCTGCTACTACGACTCTTTTTCCAGCAAGCATGGTATCTGTGGCACGTCTAATGGCATCTACTGCAGATTCTCTACATCCGTATTTGTTGTCGAACTTAGATTTGGTGACAGAGTCATTTACGTTAATAGCTGGCATGGGCAAAGTTCCCTTTTTAACTCTTTCGTATAATCTGTGCACCCCTGTGGTGGTTTCTTCTGAGAGTCCCTTTATAGCTTCTGCTAGGGCAGGGAATTGGTCTAAGACCATATTGGTTAAATCACCACCGTCGTCTAAGATCATATTGAGCGGGCTGCGCTCTTCACCAAAGAAAAGGGTTTGTTCAATACACCAATCGAACTCTTGTTCGTTCATTCCTTTCCAGGCGTAAACCGCAATTCCAGCAGCGGCAATAGCTGCTGCAGCATGGTCTTGGGTAGAGAATATATTACAAGAACTCCAAGTGACTTCTGCCCCTAAGGCTACCAATGTTTCAATAAGCACGGCTGTTTGTATGGTCATATGTAAACAACCCGCAATTCTAGATCCTTTTAAAGGTTGAGAAGGTCCGTACTCTTCTCTCAAAGCCATTAGTCCAGGCATTTCTGCTTCTGCTAAGGTAATTTCTTTACGGCCCCAGTTGGCCAATCCAATATCTTTTACCTTAAAAGGTACATAGGGTAGGGGATTTGCACTCATAGTCTTTTTTTATTTTTACTTTCGTAGTATTATTAAGTCGCAAAGATACAACATAGCTCAGAATTAAATGCCGCTGCAAAAGACAATTCCTATTGGCCATAATGGTTCCGTTTACCTTTGGGATGTAACTGAGCCTGAGCTTTTTCTGTCCCAGGGAATTTCTCTTGCACCATACAGTGTAAAAAGGTTAGCGCAGATGAAGTCTGAATTGCACAGAAGGGCTTATTTAAGTATTAGGCATCTGATGGCGCTTGCAGGTTACACAGATCAGGATCTTTTTTATGACGCAATAGGAAAACCACATTTAAAAGACGGTTCTTATGTGTCTATTTCACACTCTTTTACACAAACGGCACTGGTAGTTCACAAAAATATACCAGTTGGTATAGATGTTGAGCTGCAAAGAGAGAAAATTTTGAGAATTGCCCATAAATTCACTCCATTTAATGCCCATAAATCAAAAGACATTTTAAACCTCACACATATTTGGGCTGCTAAAGAAACTATATATAAAATGGCCAGTACTCCTGGCTTGAGTTTTCTTAAAGATATCAGTGTTTTTTGGAGGGCTAAAAATACCCTCGGGGGTTGTATTCGCACGGCTCAACAAGACGTCTTTTATGATTTGAATGGCTTTGAAATTGGAGATTTTGGAGGTGTTTGGGGCATGGAAATTGAAAAGGCATCGGCCCGAGAGGGCCAATTAAAAGAGGCTTATGCAACAGCTTTAAAGAAGGCGCAAATTTACTAATGGTTTAAACCAAATATTACTAGAGTGATGGAGCAGGCATTTGAATTTTTTTTTGGAGCGTATTTTGGCGTTTCTCCTTGGTTGGTAGGACTGGAAATGACCGCGGTTTTTTTAGGCGTACTCTCTGTGTGGTTTGCACACAAGGAGCGCATTTTGGTTTTTCCAACAGGATTCATCAGCACAGGTATTTTTGTGTATATTTTGTGGGTTTATGGATTGCTTGGGGACATGATTATTAACGGTTATTACAGCGCGATGAGTATCTATGGTTGGTGGTTTTGGTGGTATAAAAAAACAGTACAGCATGCGCCTCAAATATCTCGAGTTGCCAGTAATGAATGGCGTAAAGCGGGGTATTTATTTATTGGGGCTATTTTTTTTGTGGTCTGTGTGTACCAATACTTTGGAATGTTCCATGTCTGGACCGCCTACGTAGACACTTTAACCACAGCAATATTTTTTGTGGCCATGTGGCTGATGGCCAAAAAAAAGTGGGAACATTGGCATTTTTGGATTGTAGGGAACCTGATCAGCATACCACTTTATTGGTATAAAGGCCTTACCTTTACCGCCTTTCAATATATACTGTTTACTATTATTGCCGTTCTCGGATACCAATCATGGAAGAAAAATTTAAGCAACAGCCCTCCACACTCGTTAAAGTAGTTCTTTTTGGTCCTGAATCTACGGGTAAAACCACTCTGTCTGAACAATTGGCGAGACATTACAACACGGTTTGGGCACCAGAGTTTGCCAGAGAATATTTACAAGACAAATGGAATGAAGAGCGCAAGACTTGTGAGCCTCATGACCTTTTGCCCATTGCAGCTGGGCAGATTGCCTTAGAAAATAAATTGGCCCAAAAAGCGACAGATTTGTTAATCTGTGATACAGATCTTTTGGAAACCAAAGTATATTCTGAAGCCTATTATATTGGATACTGCGACCCTACACTTGAAAAATACGCATTGGAAAACACCTATGACTTGTATTTTCTAACTTATATTGATGTGCCATGGGAGGCAGACGATCTTAGGGATAAACCCACGGCAAGGGAGGAAATGTTTGCCTATTTTAAAGAAACCCTTGACAAATATAACCGTCCTTATGTCCTTTTAAAAGGTGATAAGAAAACTAGATTGGCTACAGCAGTAGCACATATAGACGCTTTACTTGCTAAAAAATGATTTGGACCACTCAAGATATTCAACAATTTAAGGAGCTCAATATTTCGGTAGATAAGGTTACCGAAGACTTAAAAACATTTAGAAGGGGTCTTTCTAAACAATCTTTAGAGAGAGCGGCCACTATTGGAGATGGCATTTCTGTTTTAAAACCTAGAGCAGCACGTAAATTAGTGCACTTTTTTGAAGACGCTCAAAATACTACCGAAGTAGTGAAATTTGTACCAGCTTCGGGCGCGGCAACGCGAATGTTTAAGCCTTTACTCTCTTTTCTAGAGGCTAGTGAAGCGAAAGATTTTTCTTTTTCTGCTTACTTAAAATCCCATGTAGAAGTATCTGATTTTATAAAGGAAGCCCATCATTTTCCTTTTCACGACACTGTTTTAAAGCAGCTTCCTGCAGATTTTTCATTTGACGCCCCGGCTTCAGTAATTTTATATCTCAAGGCGTTATTGCAAAGTCCTGGCCTTAACTTAGGCAACAAACCTAAGGCGCTATTGCCTTTTCATAAAAATGAAGGTCAGACGCCCTTGGTCTTGGAGGAACATATTTTAGAGGCTTTGCATTATGCCAAAAGTAAAGGCACAGCGCAATTACATTTTACCATTTCAGAGGGTCATTTAGCCGCTTTTAATGAGGCGATTAAAGAGATTTCAGCTTCAGATAAATTTCGTGATTTGGGGGCATTCAATGTTCAATTCTCCCATCAAAAAACAGAGACAGATACTTTGGTGGTTGGCTTAGATTTGCATCCGCTTAGAGATAATGACGGTCGTTTGGTGTTCCATCCAGCGGGCCATGGCGCTTTGTTGGACAATTTGGCGGCTTTACAAGCTAATGTAATTTTTATCAAAAATGTAGACAATGTATGTGCCCCTCACGGACTAGAAACCTCTTTAGAGTATAAAAAAATATTGGGGGGTAAATTATTACAGGTACAACAACAAATGTTTGCTTACACGGAGGCTTTAGATTCAGAGATTCCCTTAGATGCTACTGATTTGGCCTTTATGGTCACTTTCTTTAAAGAGACCTTTTCTAAAAATCTGCCGGAATACTTTGAAGAAATGGCTTTAGAAGAGCAGCGCACGTTCTTATTGGAATTATTCCACAGGCCTATTCGGGTTTGTGGTATGGTGGAGAACGAGGGTAAGACTGGAGGTGGACCATTTTGGATAAAGGACAGCTTGGGCCAAGAGAGCCTTCAGATTATTGAAGCGTCTCAAGTGGCTGTTAAGGATCCCGAACAATTGGAAATATTTGAAGCGTCTACCCATTTTAATCCGGTAGATATTGTCTGTGGAATTAAAAACTATAAGGGAGAAACTTTTGACCTTACTGCTTTTAATAACCCATCTGCTGCTTTTATTGCTGAAAAGAATCGATTGGGTAAAAGAGTCAAAGTGCTAGAACTTCCAGGACTTTGGAATGGTGGTATGTGGGAATGGAACAGCATTTTTATAGAAGTACCCAAAGAAACCTTTACCCCTGTAAAAACTGTTTTAGACCTCCTTGACCCTGGTCATATGCCAGGCTAGGAGCGTATAGAAAAGCCAAGCGATATTTCTTTAAAAAAAGATTGTGCCCTATGGATTTGCCCCCTATCTTTGCATTGTCTCAAAGGGGTGCGAACTTCATTTATTGAATAAGCTGAGATTATACCCATGGAACCTGGGCGGGTAATGCTGCCAAGGGACTGCTTAAAAGCTATTGTTGTTTTTTATTTGCGCATTTATTTTGTTCAAATAAGTCCAATTCATAAGCTTTAAGCGACCATTTCACTGAATTTTAACCAGAATAACAGCCCCTTTTATTCGTACTAATTTTATTACGAATGAAAATTGTTTTCACTACACTGGCTACTGCACTGCTCACAACAGCAGTCTGGGCCCAAACAAAGCAAACAGACAGTTTGCTCCAAAAAGAAATTGCCTTAAATGAGGTTTTTGTCAGTGCCCTCAGGGCCACAAAAGCCATGGGTGTTTCCTTTTCTAATGTAAAGGCTGAAGATTTTGAGGCTAGAAATTTAGGGCAGGATCTGCCTATTTTGTTACAGTATTTACCTGGAGTGGTAACCACCTCAGATGCTGGAGCTGGAATTGGATACACCGGAATTAGGGTGAGGGGTTCAGACGCGACAAGGGTCAATGTAACCATCAATGGAATTCCCTATAACGACCCAGAATCTCAGGGTACTTTTTGGGTGAACCTACCAGATTTTGGCTCTTCTGTCTCTTCTGTACAACTTCAAAGAGGGGTAGGTACTTCTACCAATGGTGCTGGCGCATTTGGGGCCAGTTTAAATATCTCAACCAAAGATGCGGTTCCGGAAGCTTCTGCTCAAATTAGAAGCGCTGTAGGTAGTTTTAATACCTTAAACAACAGTGTTCAATTTAACACAGGTCTTTTAAACAACGATTTCAGCCTTTCAGGAAGGCTGTCTCGTATTGTTTCGGACGGCTATATTGACAGGGCAAGTGCCCGATTGTCTTCTTATTTCTTACAGGGGACCTATCAAAAAGGGAGCACTATTTTAAAAGGACTTTTATTTGGTGGTCATGAAGTTACTTACCAGGCATGGAACGGAATAGACGCACAAACCCTTAATGAAAACAGACGGTTCAATCCTTCTGGAATGTATACGGATGCCAATGGACTCATGCAATTTCATGACAAGGAAGAGGACAACTACAAACAAGACCATGCACAATTACATTGGAATGAAGTATTAGCGGATGGTTGGAACGCCCAATTCGCCCTTCATTTCACCAGAGGCCGAGGTTATTTTGAACAGTATAAGTCCCAAGAAACAGATGGTTCTTACGGAATTGGTTTGCCTTCTGAAACCCCTACGGACCTCATTAGGAGGCGTTGGCTAGACAATAGATTTTATGG
>Ga0208803_1000545_pt1 | contig 10744 bp, 10 predicted proteins | sample Colrivmet1551A02_FD_187656 | JGI IMG/M metagenome (GOLD analysis project Ga0208803, IMG submission 187656) | Estuarine microbial communities from the Columbia River estuary - metaG 1551A-02 (SPAdes) (version 2) | ecosystem: Environmental > Aquatic > Marine > Intertidal zone > Estuary | place...
TAGACTGATCCGTTGTTTGGTCGTTTCGTTTTAATCCAAGATTCAATTAGAGCATTGACGTGGTTGTTGATCATGAACGTGAACCATTTGTTCCCCTTCTCAAGCGTGCGTCCGGTCTGTTTGACGACAACCGTGTTTCCCGAGATCTCAGCTACGTGATCTAATTTAATTTTAACAAGCCCCCCTATCCTCATACCCGTCGTTACAAACAACATGTACATCAACTCATCGCGGAGATTACCCTTCACTTGAGTGTAAAGGGTGTCAAGTTCGGTGGCCGATAGTCGATGTTTGTCACTTCCATCGTCTTCTATGATCTTATCCTTTTTGATGATGAATTGTTTGAATACATGATCGGGGACGTCGACCTCCAATATATTTTTAAGAAGAATTTTGAGCCAACGTAACTGGTTCTGGCTTAGTTCGAGTTGTTTCACAAAGTCGGCGTCTATTTTGATTGCTAAGTAAGCCTTTTCGTCGGCGTCAATCGTGTCGTTTTCGATGCCTAAACGAGGCATCATTTTCTTACAAAACCTGATAATATTGCTGATGCCCGCGTCGGACCTATTATTTGTTGTTCTTTTAATTATATCGATCCATTTAGCATCACTCGCGCATACCTCCTTCTGTCTGATGAACGTTTGCGTGTGCCTGATCTTATCAATAAATGATAGTGGCAATGCCGTTAAACGCATGAGTCGCTTCAAAAGGCTTGATATGTTGCGTGATGTAGAAAGGGCCCACCCAGAGTCATTCAGTGATTCGGCCATGTGTTTTGAAAACAATTGACATTCATCCAAATGGCTCGTTGATCTTTTCACGAGCAACCCGTAATCGGTGGCTTTGTACATCCTGAAGAGGATCTGCTTCAACAGGTCTGTCGCCATCGCTAGGGACGCTAAAGATATCGTCTTAGGGCAGTTATCTACAAAGTAACTTTTTAACTGAAGGAAACCATCAGTCTCAGGTATATATCCATCATTTACATCCAGTTGCGTATTCATTTTTAATATATGTATATTGTTTATAAGTCAATCTGAAATTTATAACACTTAGTGTTATAAATTATTTGAGTGTTTTGTTTAGGTACCAAATGAGATGTAAAAGAAATGTCCATCTAGATGTATACGCTCCAAGAAAAAAGATCCTTCCTGCGGACCTCTAGTTATAGCCTCATGGATGTAATTGAGAAAATAACGTATTGTAGGACTATCAAGGTTATGTGGACCTATAGAATTTAGATATTGTCGTGTGAGAGGTCGATATTTAAATGTCTCCTCAGTCAGCCACTCTTTTATACCTGTCCATAGTTGTGTATCTAGTACTTTATCTGGAAGAGGTACGCTGATAATTGCATCATTTAATTTATATATAATATTTAGTTTTGTTGCTTCAGACACATCGTCTAAGAACTGTTGTCTCGTGGTAATAGGTCTATCTTTAAACATCACATATTGTCGGTTAGGTTGTTTGATCCTCAAATACGCAATTTTGCTTATATACACTCTTCTTTCATTGTTTATTTCTTTATCCCATTCTTCCGCGGCTTTGCAATACCATTTTCGTTTGTTTAATTGGTCCCATTTGGTTTCTTCATATGAAACAGGAAATAAATCACAAAGATTGTCATATTTTTCAAGACATTTAAGGTACTTGAATATAGCTATTCGGTCCAATTTAGTCATGTCTTTAAACTTGGGAAACCGTTTAATTTTGTCGTTGATATCATTGTATCTCTGGATAAATATATCTACCTCCTTAAGTGTATATTTCTTCAAAATAAGACTGTCTATATCTTTAGTAGACATCTTTCTCAACTGTTTATCAGCTTGGTAATAGTATTCACTATCATGAAATGGTTCATTCATGTCCACCTCGTCATCACTGTCGTTTAGTTGTGTATTCATTTTTAATATATATATATTGTTTATAAGTCCTTTTTTTCAATTTTTTGATAAAAACGGGTTTATCTTAGATCATGTTGAATATGTTTGTATATGTTTAAGTCATTCTTTTGTTCTTTATATGCTCTCATGTCCTTCGCTTCAGGTCATTGGTCCTCCCCCATTTGAAAAGAAACCCTTTCTTGAACGGTTTCAATTCGTGGTAGTGTTTCCTGAGCTCAGTTATTTTACCGATGTTGAACAGGTAGACACAGGGCATAGAGGTTATACTATATAGGCAGCTGCATTGACCCTCTCCTGCGACGTGCCTAGGTGAGCAGCGTAGATAATATCAGAAACCCAATCCTGGAATCGGTAAGCTGTGCCGGATCGTGAGGCAAAAATGATCTTGAGGAGCCCGTCAAAAGTCAGATACGTGGAGGTTGGTTGGCCTCCCACATTTTGTTCTGACCCCTTCAATTTGAAGGGATTGTAAGAACAGAATATTTCATATTCTGTTCGAACTAACCATCTATCGATATTATGGATTAAATCCATCTCAAATATGCGAGCCACATCTTCACATTTGAACCGTATACCTTCTCTCGTCTTATCACCTCTCACCTCCATTTTAAACACTTTTCCTCTTCGGTTAAACTTTTCATGCTCCTCCAATTCAAGAAGAGGTGGAAGTGGTTTGTACTTGTAGTTGTCCTGGTTACCTGTGAATTTGGGTAAGTTGTTATGGGTCCATTCATCGGATATGAGGATCTTGGCTTTTCTGTTTTCTGGACTCTCTGGAAACCATCCACCTTTGAAGTACGTGGCGAACCAGTATTGGTCCTCAGGGATGTTTTTCTTTTCAATTGTTTTCCTGGGTTCGCGTATGCATCCTACAAAGAACGATCTATCAAATGCGATGAGATCGTTGAGAAGGTAGACGCACTGTCCTTCAAATATGAAGGGTTGAGGGATGTCTTGACGTTCACTTATACTTGTCATTTTAAATATGTTTATATATTTTTAAGTCATTATTTAATTGATGATGGGTAGATGTCTAGGTTGGGGTGAATTTAATGACTATGTATTGATGATATATGAATACGATCGTTTGCTTGATATGTAATAGTGTAATTGTTTTCAGTATATTGATGTGAGTAATGTTTACAAGCACATAGTTTAATAATAAAAATGTATGAAAACTAAATAGTTAGGAAAGTGTTGGGCTGTCAGTTTTGCAGATACTATGAGTGACTGCTTCGTTGTCTCTGGAGCAACGGGTTGGTCCCCTAACATTAGCGCCACGTACCTCATGTCGTGCATACCTACTGGAAATCTGCACAAAATGTGCTCCGGAGGAAACCCTGCAGCTATCGCGTCATACATGGAGCGCGAAGGCGTTGCAGACACGTCATGCGTGGACTACTCGTGGTGCTCCGGAGATACTGAAGTATGTAAAAGTGTTTCGTCCGCGCGTCACTTTGACGCCAAGACCCTAGCGTCTAAACTAAATGATAACATCCCAAAACCATGCGGTTGTTACTACGGGGGTGTGAAGAAGTACTTGTACCAACTCGACCCTGGGAGTGATGTGTTATTCATTAACAACAGAACACCCATTGATGTTTTCAGAAACACGATCAAAAGCCACATTCTCGACTTTGGACCTGTAATTGGTGGCTACGTGGTACTGAAGAATTTCTTTACGGGTAACTTTACCGACCCCAACCTTAACGGGGGCGTGTACCTTGATCGAGCTGATTACAATGGGTATAATGGAGGTAGATTGAAATTCAGCGATAGGATGACTAGTGAGGCAGCCGGACTCCATGCTATCAGCATCATGGGATGGGGTGTCGCCAAGAACATCCAGTACGACAATGACAAGGTAGGAGACGTTCCTTATTGGCACTGTCGCAATTCATGGGGAGAAAAGTGGGGTAATGCAAATGGTTACTTCAAAATGGCCATGTATCCATTCAACAAAATATCTCAGTTTGACAAACAAGTGATGACTGAGATTGGAGGTCCAGTCGGTTCAATGATCCTTATTCGTGCCACAAAACCTCCTAAGATAGTCGATCTTAATCAGATATCTCAGCGATACAGGACGAATATTAAGAAACAACTTTCCAACACTTACTACATGGCCGGTCCTCAGAAGGTACGTCAGATAAACAGACGCAACATTATAGACATTGACATCGGAGGTGAGGATTTTGACCCTGGTAATATCAAAGATATGTTTAGAAAAGGTAGTAATAACACATGGCTCATCATCTTAATCATCGTGTTGGTTGTATTCTGGTTCGTTTATAAACGAACCAGAATACAACCTTAGAGGTTGAATGAAAGAGACATATTAGATTAATTTGCGATCTTTCTCACATGTTATCAAAAACATGGGAGAACATGTAATAGGACGCCTAGTCCAAACGAGTCAAAAACATCAGTATCAACCAGGAGAATGTAGATGTTTCCATTGCTCCGCTTTCAGCGCGAGGATCCCCTGTCACTCAACGCATAACATTAATGATTGGCAGATAGGCACAGACTCTTGCTGCGGTGGTTTCTGTACATCACAACCCCGATGTGTACACCCGGACAGAGACGAGTGTGAAATAGGTCGTAGTTCAAAGGGAAAAGATCCACTCATATACTACGGGTGGGACAAAGAAGCACCCAATCTCAAATGTATTTACAATCTAGACAACGTAGATACGCGGGCACAAGTACTCGCGTACAAGGATAAATTTGGAGAGAATAATGATATTGAAGCCAAGTACTGTACCCAGAATGTAACCACGTGCCCCAAGGGAATGAAGAAATGTAGTCGTCTCAAATCCATAGGTGAGGGAGGAAATGAATGTAGAATGTGGTTTGAAAAACAACCACCTCATATCCAAGACGCCACTATGCAGAACTACTGTCTTCGTCACAACACTGAGGATTGCAAATGTATCAACAGAGCGGAGAATAGCACATATCAGGCAATGAAGGGAGCTCACTCTATTAACGATGGATGCTGGTATTCGGCATGTGCCAACAGGTCAGGCAAGTACCTGGTCCCCACGCAGCTAACGAATCCAACATGCCCAGACAAATTATGCCAAGTATTATTCGATATCATTGAAGATGGTAACGTGTCAATTGATCACGTTCAGAATGACATTGTTTGCAAATTCGATTCGAAGCCATCACCCGTGCAGCCATCACCCGTGCAGCCATCACCTGTGCAACCGGGAGGTGGAGCCACTCCTAGTAATTCTGAGGAAAACTTTATAAAGTTTTTGAAAAAGTACAAGTATGAACTGTACTCGATTGTAATCATTCTAGTAGTTTTGTTAGTAATTATGACTCAGTTTTAGTTATATTTATGTACACATGTTTCATTTTTGAATTATTTTCCTTGCTTAGCAAAAATGTACTACAAAGATAGCCCTTATGATAAAGTTTCCCATCCTATGGGGGGGTATCCTCCTGCCTACTATGGTAGCTCAGCTGCTCGCACCCCACTCCTTCCTCAAGGTTATCAGACCGGTGATGGTAAAGTCATGAATGCTATGGAAAGTATCAGAGACTATTTTATGAAACCATGGGTCATCGCATCAGTTGTTATCTTGGTAATTCTTATCATCATATGGCTCATGAGCGGTAAGGATAAGGAAAGTTTTTACAACTATTAATTTTTCAGATATTCATCACTCCTAGGAGTGATGAATATGATAACTTATTAAACATATTGTTGTACAAATTGCTTCAAAGCTTCAAACGAACGATCGGTACCCTGGTATGGGATTCGCTTGTTTCCGTTAACGTATAGAACATAAGCGGGAATGCCTTCCAAGTTAGGATAAATTTTGTTGAGAATACCCGAAGACTGGATATCCTTTTCACTTTTACGATCTCCATCTAATTGGATGGTCATGCATGTCACCGTCCCGTCAGTACTGAGCCTTTGGAAGTCAGGTTTTGCCGTTGTGCATGCACCGCAGTAAAGTCCTTGAATCATTACTAGAACAGGTTTCCCTCCCAGTTGCCCAATCAAGTCTCCAGAGTCAGAGAAGTCAGATCGTTCAAGATACCCAATAGGATATTTCAACGTGGCCATTTTGTGTTAACAAAGATAGTTTTTACTCCATAAGATTAGTTCCTGCACCTGCTCCTGCTCCTGCTCCTACGTCTGCGAACAGGAGATGCCTTGTATTTCCTTGGACTTTTGGAACGTGACCTACTACGAGGCCTACTACGTGACCTACTACGTGACCTACTACGAATAGGTGACTTACAGCGTGATCGAGGGTTGCATTCGGCAACTAATTGTTTATATACTTTTCCTCTTGGTGAGATACGTCGACCTGTACGTGGGTTAATTTTACGGTTATATTCAAAATCAAAACAGGGATCACATTTACCCCGCATGCGCGAGAATGCGCGTTGACTGTTTTTACTAGTCGTGTATAACTTTCCAGTGAATGGATTTATACCTACACGCCACTGATCACAATCCGCTTCCTGGACTGATTTGTTCAAACCAGCAAGAAACAATAGATAATTATCGCGATCCTCTTTTTCCGACGATTGATATTTACTACTCATTTTTTTAGGTGTTTATATTTTTACGGAATTCATACTCGTAAAAACATAAACACATAAAAATGGATGAATACGAACAAATTAGACGTAATCAAACAGTAGAAGTGTATGAAGAGGACAAGCGTGCAGGAAAGTGGAAACCAATTCCTTCAAAAGTAGGAGCCAGATTCGCAATGGCGTCGTCTGAAAAGAAATCTAAAAAGGTGTTTATACCCCCGTACAACACAGATATTCGCAACCTCCATTTCATTAACGAGGCTGAAATCCCTCTAGAACTTAAAACCCCATACTCGGCTACTTACATGAATGCCACTCGGACTATCCCTGAGAACTTTTCCTGGGGCGTCTCAACTGAAATGGACTCGTCAGAGATTCTCAAGAAGAAAAGTATGATAGATGAAGTGAGGGACCAATACTTATGCGGTTCATGCTACGCCGTCACGCTGGCTCAGATCCTTTCAGATTGTCACGTCATCTCTGGGGTTGTCTCATGGTCACCGAATGTATCCGCTACGTCCATAATGGCATGCTTTGCAGGTAATAAGCCATGCAACGGGGGTAACACGGCACAGATATCCCGAGCACTATCTCTCTCGGGAGCAATGGACCAGACATGCATCGACTACTCGTGGTGTTCAGAGGACAAGCAGTGGTGTACCAACAGACAAGGTAAAGATGAATTTAATGTGAATTTTGTTGACAAACTCAACGAAAACATACCCCACACGTGTGGATGCTACTTTGACACCAACCGCAAATACAGGTACAAGTTTGACGCTCCTGGAGAGTTAGTACATAATGGAGGACAATTCAGGAACGTGTACAAGACGATGGTCAAAAGTCACATTCTCCAATACGGACCAGTTGTTGGGTCATTCGCCGTGTACCCCAATTTCAACAAGTTTCTCTTTCATGGTAGCGAAATCAATGGTGGTGTATACTTTGAAAATGGTAATTATAAATCAGGCATGACGACTATGAGTTGGAATGCGATGGCTGGTATGATCAGAGGGTTCCACGCCGTTTCTGTAATGGGATGGGGTGTGGCGAAAAACATTGAGTACGCGGATGGATTAGTTGGAGACGTCCCCTACTGGCACTGTCGCAACTCGTACGGTCGGTACATAGGGAATAAAGGTTACTTCAAAATGGCCATGTTTCCGTTCAACAGGGCAGGTGGTCAGATAGATTCCCTCTTCTCAGTAGGTCGTTCAACAGGTCTCGGTGGTATAATCCTCCTCAAATGTACTTCGCCTCCCATAGAAGTCACTCCAAAAGAAATAAGTGAGGTCAAATTACAAGCAATCAAAAGATCAAAGAAAGACGCGTTCTATGAAGCAGGTCCTGAGAAGGTGCGTGAAATATTTCAGATAGAAGCTCCTCCAGCAGAACCATTTCAACTGGAATGGTGGATGGTTATACCTGTCGTTGTGATTGTGTTGATAATTATCATTATAGTACTCGTGAAGAAACCAGCAAGTATGTCATATGATCGTAATTTCGCATCTGTTTAGTCATCGCCTCGTTTCCTATCCAACACGTCTTTCGTTTCATTTTCCATCGTTCTAATATCTGCCATGTTGAGACCTTTCCATCTATCTTGAGAGCATAACAGTTTGCGATGAAACAATGTAAACATTTTGCGTAGGGTATCCATCACTAGGGTGTTAACAACCTCCTTGGTCTTTTTCTTAGTCTCTCCGCTATTCACTGAAACCAGCTTGTGCACGATCATGGACTGTCCGGGGATGAGCGATCTATGCCAGTCACTCTTCAATCCCAAAACAATCTTTGGATCTTCCTCATCTTTATGAAGAACATCTGGTAACGAGTCGTTAACAACGTCTATGTCTACCACAGAGCACTTGTCCAAAATAACCTGAGGTAGTTTGAATATATTATTTTCTTCATCTATCTTTTTACATATCGTGTCTATCGTAAACTCGCCCTTTGCACCAGCCTCTGCAATGATGATGGTCTTTGAGTGTGGAAACTCGTTGAATGCCGACTCGGCTAAAATACAATCAGTCAGACCAGCGACCTCAGCCAACGTGGAAGGGATGTGATAACGTTTTGATGTACGTTGAACATCACCCACTCCCTTTCTTGAATGATCAGGTTTAGGTAAGCACGCATAATCACATGGTACATTCTCCAAGATTTCGACGCCTTCACCTAACGAAGTGAACTCTTTTGACATTTCCATTATGGTATAGAGATGAGCTACCTGGTAATGATCGAGATTAAGAGGTAATTTGATACGATATTCTATTAGTAACATGGCTTTTAGTTTACCGAGGAAAAGATCTGTCAGTTGGATACACGGGCGTGCTTTCCACGCATCCCGCATCGTTCCTGAATTTCTTGGTGATGATAAAATGACAGATAATGTAATGGCCTTAGTGAAAAAGAAGGGTCCTCAGAAGAAATTGCGTGGAAAGAAGGCGCAAATCTTCAGGAAACGTGAAGCTGCCGCATCCAAAGCGAGGCCTAAACGGATAGTAAATCAATGGTTTCCTTTCCGACACTTTGTAGACATGGACCCGGATGAGATGGTTGATGAAATAGACAAATTTGTAGCTGAAGCTGGTTGGACTCAATCCCGTAATGTCCCAGATCCAAACCTAGACAGAGCTATAGTCAAATTATTCAGCATACTCAAAACGGGTATCCCTTTTCCCCTCGTGCAAACGTTTTTCAACGACTTTGACCAGGATGGTTCAGACAACATATTACAATACTTTGAAATTTTCAAACAACAAGACTACGTGCAGGCACGCGTAGAGAGTATGAAAGAACTAATCAGTCGTCGTCAAGCCTTACCACTCAAAATCCCTCAAGACGTGTTAATAAAGGGAGATATTTTACCTTCCATAACAGATAGGAAATATAAAACTATTATACCTGTAGAAAACGATGGTATAATTAAACAACGCAGAGTACAAGCCGCTCCATTCGCTACAGATTATATACTTTCTCAATGCGAGAGCGAATACAAACGAGCTCCATGGATGTTCCATTTCACTAACCAAGTCATTAGAGGATTCGCTCTCAGAAATCTCGACCAAGATTGTCCTCCTGAACTAACTATACCAGTAGAGGTACAAGATGGTTGGTATAAGGTTAGCGCGGCTTGGTATAAGATGGCTTGTGATGGTCAACGTGAATTCATCCCTGGTGGGGTTGCATACGTAACGGCAAACGACGAAATCATCATTGAGACGGAAGACATGTACAATGCGTCAAAGAAAGATTGGATTCGAGAATTCACACCTATAGATGCCATGAGTATCGATATAGCCAAGCGTATGTTAATGGACAATGATATCCTCAAATCCATGGACAGCGGTAGGCAACTTGAACTATACGTAGAAGCTATTATTAATTCGTTTGGACATATTACGACCAACGACGTTTTGGCCCGAAATCTGTCACGCATTCTAGTGTTCCTAACAATTCTAATTGACGAACCTCAGATATACCATGAGAAAATTATTAGACAAGATTATGATGGAGATATGCTCATCCATTTGGATTACGACACTTTACTTCCCGAGGTCTTTGGAGAACCAAATGTTGACGTGACCCCTGTCATGAAGAAAATTAAGCACGTCCGACGTTGCATAGAAAACAAATATTACGATTTACTCAAACAGAACGACCCAGTGGTCCGAAGACGTATGAACCCGAGGCGTTTACAGTTAAATCAAAGAACATCTGTTTCCTTAGAAGATACGAGGGTTGCTTTACCCGCTGTGCTTCCAGATGTTGTCGGGCCTATACTAAGTAGGAGGAGGGCTACGACTATACTAGCGCCCGGTCTTTTTCAAAAGTTAAGAGAACTAATCACTCAAATGACACCTAGTTATTGCTCTGAATGCCACAAGGAAGTGTTTGAGAATTACTACGCGTCCATCGGAGGGGAACCTCCGCAGCATCTCAAATTTTGCGATAACGATTGTTTCGGAAAACATGTATTTAAATGAATACAGTAAAGTACCTCGCGGTGCATTAGGATTTCTCTGAGCTATCTAAAAATATGGCAAGGTTTTGCTTCAACGTTAACAGGAAAGATGCAATTGACTTTCTCAAAACATTCTACGAACGCGTGGATGTTAATTTCGAAATAGATCAGTCTACCAACGAGAGCTGTATTATACTCAATGACAAGCGTGACAAGGATATATTCATGAACCTGAGCGAACGCCTGGGGGGAATTGATGGATTTTCACAACCATCCTATGTCCCCAAATGGAAGAAGATTC